>Ga0335069_10011792_pt1 | contig 12321 bp, 18 predicted proteins | sample Lox_Sample_11_FD_206714 | JGI IMG/M metagenome (GOLD analysis project Ga0335069, IMG submission 206714) | Soil microbial communities from Loxahatchee National Wildlife Refuge, Florida, United States - Lox_Sample_1.1 | ecosystem: Environmental > Terrestrial > Soil > Wetlands | place: USA...
AATCTCTGGCCAGCAGGATGCCAAATTCAACAAAGGGAAAATCTTTGGCTAATGCCAAAAGCTGCTTAATGTCGGTGCTGTCGTCAGCGCCGGTTACAGTTACGGTGTTGACGAATTTCATGACCAGTCAAGAACGCGCTGTCCGACCAGATAGGCGCTGATTTTTTTGTTGTTTTTCTTGGCGTCGTCCACGATTTCCAGAATCTGGTCGCCGGACACGACGAACACCATCGGCTCTTTGTCCGCCGTTGTGTTGACGTGGGTGTAATCGCGGATGACGTACTGCGGGCTTTTGTTTCGCTCTACGTTCTGTTGGTCAAGGCTCATGCCGGTACCGGTTCAGGCTCTGTGGCAAACCGCTTTTCCAAGTAGGTCGGCCCCTGTGACAGGATGCCGATGGGCGTTTGCAGTTGAGCCTGTATGGTATCAAGAACATGATCTTTTGAAATCAGGACAGGGCTATATCGGGCTTTGAAAAGCGCCTTGGTCATTTGGGCCTGCACTTTTAACGTGCCGGGTTTACGTAAAATGTTTCGTGTATACGCTTGGCAGATCAGCCAGCGTGGTATCGCAGCCAGACAATCGACGTGGGTGACGGCCAGCATGTTCACCGGGCCGTTAACCATTAAAGCATACTTGAGGAGCGCCAGATCAAGCCAGCCAACCCGGAAGTCACGTTGCCATTCGTTGGTTGTGTTGTGCTCGTTTTTCAGGAGTTTATCCAAGGCGGCATCTTCAGTAACCAGCGGTCCCGGCCCGTGCCGGGTGGCAAAAGTGCGCAGGACACCAATTTCAGTAATGGGATGTGCTATCGCGGCCTCTTTCAGGATGGCGCGGGCATTGACGGAGGTTGTTTTGCTCCAAGTTGTATATGGATGAAAACCACAGTCTTGATCGAGCAGCACGCCCTGTGCTCCCTCGAATACTGAGGTTAGGCTGTTTAAAAGGGCCTGCACGCGCATAGCCGATGCCACAACGGCTGAACCGCAAAAACGCCGGTAATGCTCTGCAATTACTTTTTCAGAAGTATTGAACAGGCTGACCGCTTCAGCCGTGAGCGGATTATTGGGCCACGTAAAACTTTTGGTGCGCACCCAGAGAGCTTTTCGGGTTTCCACCAGCCGTTCTTCGAGATCGTTGGCCAGAAGGTCTTTAACGCGCAATGCCCGGTCAGGCCGCAGCAAGATGTCGTTGGCGGTTTCGCCGATTCCCATGCCACAGGTGCCGTGCGGTTTATCGCCCCGTGAGCACTCACGCAGGCGATTCATCGCTTTATGGTAGGGCGTGACCACAAATGCCTGTTCGTCCACGTAAAGGCGCTCCAGCGCGTCGGTAACGCCAACGTCGCGTAACAGGCTGGCTTCCACGACGGCAGCCAGCGGATCGACCAGCATGTGTTTTGAAAGTAGCGTGGCGACGCCGGGGACGAAGGTGCCGCTGCCAAATTGGCGAAAAGTATGATGGCGGCCATCCGGCGTAACAACATTGTGCGCCGCTTGTGCGCCACCATTGTACCGGACAACCAGTTCAGCGCCGTATTTTCTGACGAGGGCGTCGACAACGGTTCCTTTGCCACTGTCGCCAAATAGCAGGTCTGTGACGATGAAAGTACGGGGCATAAAAGTGGCGGGAGACAGGTAAGTGCCTCCCGCCGTTCGCAGGAATTAAAGGCGAGCAACCGTGTCGCTGGCTCCGCTCTCGACGAGTTTGCCGGTAGCGGTGGCTCCCTTGGTCACGGCGCGTGATTTGGCGTAGGGTACGACGGCGTTGGTGGCGCGATCCACGGCCTTGGCGTCGGCTCCCACGTCCTTGAGGGCTATGCCAACATCGTGCAGATCATAGCCTTCGTTGACGCCGATGGTCGAGGCGATGACTTCGCAGACATCCGTCGGATTTTCCAGTTTGATCAGGTTCTGGCCGAACAGTTCCCGGAGCGGTTTGATCACGGCATCATCGTTGAAGTGGCTGGTACCGCCGGGGATGATCCAGAAAACCTCGAACTTTTCCCGCAGTTCGGCCAAAATCACTTCGAGGGGGATGTCCTCTTGAAGGTCGTCGCCGATGATTGCTTTGATTTCGGTTCGCTTGACCTTCGGATAGGGAATTTCATCGCCCATCAAGAACAGGTAGCCTTTGCCGCCGCGTTTGGTGATGTGGTGCATGTCCGTGTGCCGGGCCATGTAATACATGCCCAATTCGTAGCTTTCGGTGTTGTGTGCGCCGCCGCCGCTTTCGAGGACGATCAAGCTCAGGGCTTCATCCATTTCGTTGCCGGATTCAAATTGGCCCACTTGCAACGGAACTTTGTCGCAGGTGGCGTCGCCGATGGCACCGAACAAGACGTGTGGATGCTGGAGAAAATCCTTTTTGACCAGCGTAGCCATCAGGGTGCCGAGCTTTTCCACGAAGATGCGCGGAACGTCGGACATGGAACCGGTAACGTCGAAGAGAACGGCGACCGGATGGCTTTCCGGGTGGGAGTCGCTGTCGAAACTTTCCCGGATGACTCTGCCTGCCGCGTTCTTTTTGGACGGATCGAGCTTTTCGTGAACCTTCATTTCCGTGCGACCTGCGCGGACATCCGCATCATGCGTGAAGGGACTGGTTCCTTCGTCCGTATGTTTTCTCATGCGGGCGCTGTATGTTTCGTGACTATAATCTCCTCTACCCATAGGCTTTTACCTTTCGTTTATGTTTTGGTTGGTGGTGTTGCGGGCGCTGGGTCAGGGGTGATCCAACGTTCGCGTAAAAGGTCTTCCGCTTGTTTGGAAATTTGTTGGGCGCAATGATGGCCGTTGCCTCTGACCCGGCCACGATGTTCCAACTGCTCGTACAACAAGCAGACTTTGTAGATGCGATTGCTCAACTGGGCGGTGGCTTCGTTCAAATCCATTTTGTCGATTTCTGCATCAGTCAGCAAGCGCAGTTCGGTGAAGTTGTTGTGTACGGCATCGGCGGCTGCGTGCCAAGCGGCCTTGATGTCATCCTTGACATCCGGCCACAGAGGCAGTGGATCGCCGTTGACGGCTTTCCAGTTGCGGTTTTGGCAGTAGGCATTGTAGGCCAATTCTGCGGGTTCAAGCGCTGGTGCTGCGGTGCTCGGCGTATCCTCTTCTTCGTCTGGCATTATTCCCATAATTTTATGTGGTTGCTGTTGTTCGTGGCATTGAGAACGGACGAAATTTGCGCGGGCCGTAAAGTTGTTTTAAAATCTGCTCGAAATCACGGAAGACCTCGAACACATCCTTGGGACGATGCGCCACCGATAGCAGGCATGAGCGCAGTAAGCCCCGGATCAGACGGGGTACGGTGGCGGGTATGTCCGCCCCGCTGCTGGTGATTTTGCCGCCCAGCAGCCGGATCATGCAGATCGCCGACATGTAGATGTCGGTCGCCGGGTTGGCCGGTTTTTTGGCAAAGACTTCCGGCGGATAGCTCTGCCTTTCCTCCGGACAAATGGCTTTAATTTTGCCACCTGTTTTAGCCGAACAAGTCCAGTCAATTAAAATGCCGTCATGGGCAAGGGGGTCACTCGGGCAGAGCATGAAATTGCGGGGGAGGACCGCGCCGTGCACAATACCGGCTTGGTGGGTGATGACCAGCGAGCTTAATTGGCGATTCCACATCCACGCAGCGTCACGCGGATCGAGACCCTCGGGGTACTCGTCCAGCACGTCCCGCATTGTAAAATATCCGTCGAGCCGGCGGAAGACATTGACCCGTTTGGTGATCTTGTCCTGTTTCAACTCAAAAGCATCCAGCAACCGGGGTATGTGCTGCATCACTTTCAATTTTGCCCGTTTGGGGTTGTCCCACAGGTCGCGAAGCTGAGCGCTTTCATTGGCGACCAGATCGTTGTTAACCGGCGTACGGGTGACTTTGAGCACGATGCGATCTTTAGCTTGATCCGTGCCACCATAAATTTCGCACAGGTCGCCGGAGGCGATGCGCTCGTTGATCGTGTAAACGTTGGTTTTGGTTTTAACGTTTACCTCAATTATAGCGTTGCGGTCACCGTATTTACCGTCTTTGATTTTTTGTTCAGCGGTCTTGTGCCACTTCTGAAGCAGCACGAAAGCATCCTGTGCTTTTTTCTTGTCGGCTGTGCCAGTGTACCTGTCACTGTGCGTCAGTTTGGCCCATTCCCGGTATTCAGCCTTGAGTGTTGCCGGGAGATCACCGTCAAGCGTGCCAAAAACATCTTCCGGGCACAGAGCTTTGTTGAGAATGCGAAAGGCTTGATTCAGTGTGGTGGCAACCATACGTAAATTTTATTGAATCGTATACGTATGAGGGCCAGCAGTCAACGTGAAAATTCAATGGTGTTTTTTCTGTTTTATCCGGGCGAATTCCTGTATTCGGATGACGCCAAGCTCGTTGCGCTGGGTGTTCCAGTCGTCGTATAATTCTTTGGCGGTAAAGGGAACAATGATCTTCAAGCTGAGTGGTTTTTCCGCGTGGAAGGTGATCTGGCTGTATTCCCGGCCACCATCAATGGCCACAGAGCCGCAAGTGCAGAAGCACATGTCGTGGTGCGCCCGGCTGAAAACAATGTCAAGGCAAGTGGGGCACTGGATAGCGCCTACTTCCAAACGTCCAATTTCGCCCAAACGCAGGGCGTCTTTTTTCGTCGGTGGTTTTTCCGGGGGCGGGGGCGACAGTTTCGGTTTCGGCATGAATTGCTGTCTATCAGATTAACTTTATGCCGTCGATAAAATTTTTGTATTTGTCACATTTGGCATGAGGCACTGGTATTTAAAGGGACGCATTATGAGCAATGAGCAATCGAACGCGCCACGAGCCTACGAATTACTTGAACTTAGGGAATTCAAAAGCACGATTCCGCCCCATCTGTTGGGTAAACTTTCGGAAAGTGAGCGGTACATCGTGGAGACTTTGAGCCGGCTGGAAAATCAGAACAACTGGTTGGTCAGTGCCCTGCTCAAAGTCAACAAAGACGTGTTGGACTGTGATCGGCGCATAAACGAAATAAAGAAGGATGTATCTATAATATCGGACTGGAAACAGTTGATTTCGGGCAAATGGGCGGTGCTTGCTGCCCTTGGTCTGATTATCGCGTCCGCGTCGGTTAAACTGATTTTTGATGCTTTATGGCACTTGTTGAAGCTTTAATGTCGAAGCTGCTGCGGCCACCGCGCATTTTGCTGGCGGAGGACGATTATGCTGTCGGTAATCTTTTTTTAGCCGACATCCGGGACCAGTATGAATGCAATATCGACTGGGTGGTTGACGGCGCACGCGCCATTGATTTTATTGGTGAAAAACCCTACGACGTTGTTTTTCTCGATTTGTCTCTGCCGATAAAAAGCGGTGTCGAAGTTTTGCGTTACATCAAGGAAGAAAAGCCAACGTTGCCGGTTATTGTGATTGCCGACCACACTGACACCATGGACTGGATGGAAGGTACAAATTTGGGGGTGGTGGGCTTTCTTTCCAAGCCCCTTTCCGCCGTCAATTTTGCCAATATATTTCGCACGTATGGCATTCGGGTAATTCCCCGTTGTATGCCGTTAAATGCTCTTCTGGAGGTACAGCCTGCGTAATCAACGCGGCGGCATATTTTGGATTAGCTGGTGGATTTTTTCCAGAACTGTGGCATGTGATGGCGGCAGATTTTGAATGCGCGCTCCCTCATCCAAAACGTGCTGAAGTTCGCCCCGGTCAAGGTCTTTTCCTTCCACCAGTTTGCGCACGATTGCGCCGTCATAATCGTTGCCGGCGACCTCAGTCAGAAAAAGCAGCATGATGTCTTTCAGGGCGCTCTCTTCCGGCCCCTCAAACAGGCGCGGCGGGCCTCCCCCAAGACCACCCGGCATTCGGGGCCTGCGCGGGTCTCCCGGTCGGTTTGGCGGCCCTCCGCCGGCTAAGCCAAAAGGTCTGCGCGGGCCGCTGGTAGTTCCAGCGGGGGGCTGCGGTGCGCGCCGTGCCTCATCTTCAGGGCCTTCGTATAAGTGGCCGCCGGTAATCAAATCTTTTGCTTTCATGTGTAATAACTACAGCAGGGGCCGTTTGGTGTCGCGGAGATCAGGTTTCAATTCCCCCAGTTTTTGGCTGCGGCATGTCCAGCGCAGCGTCTGGATGCAGCGTTCCAGTTCCAGTTCCAGTTCCGGGTCAGCGCCGCGCAAAGCTTCATTTAGAAGCAGTTCGGATTCGGCGGCATACTGCTCGTTGAAAGTGTAGTTCCGGTCGTTATGTAGCGTCAGGTCGAGGATGGATTCTTCAAGGTTGTCGATCCGGTCCACCAGTTTGATGCGTTTCACCCGGCGGGCGCATTTGGCCAGATGTTCGCGGTCCATGCGCTTGCGCTCGGGACGCGTTAATTTCGAGCGCTTGCTGGGGTTGGTCAACGCCAGCACGAGGTCGAGCGTATCCTGCCCGCAGGTTTCCAGAATTTCAAAGCTCATCCGCTCGAAAGCCTCAAGCGTCTGGGGGATGTCTTCGAGGCTGTCGTGCAAAAAGGCTGCCGCCACGTCGGCATCTTTTACGCCCGGAAGGGTGGCGACGCGCCCGGCTGTCCGGATAAGGTGGGTCTGGTATGGCCGGTTGTTGTTTTTGCGTGTATGGTCTTTGTGGTAGCGGGCCGCCAGTTGGGCGGCGGCGATAATGATGCTGGCATTCATGTGCTGGTGGTAAACGTATACAGTTATGCTTTTTAGGTCAAGCCGTTCTTTCATAAAGAGAACGCTTTTTGCTGTTAAATTTTAATAGTGACAAAATCAAAAACACGTATACATTTATAACAAAAATACCTCCGTAGCCTAGTGGTAAGGCGTTCGTCTCTAAAACGAACCACGCCGGTTCGAGTCCGGTCGGGGGTACCATTTTAAATGTACGAACCGAAGTACAAGCTCAATCAAAAGGACGAGGCCCGTTTCAATGAATTGGCGGTCAAGGAGGCCCGGTCCACGATTACCCCGGTCGAATTGCTGGAGCTTGAAAAGTTGTCGCGCAAGCGTAACCGGAAAGGTTACCGTCATCCGAAGATGCAGATAGCGCTGCGTTGCCAGCGCAATCAAAACCGTAAATTGCGGCGGCTGTGCAAAAAGATTGACGCACTGATCGAGCAGGCCAGCCCGGCATTCCGGGCGGCGGTGGGCGAAAAACGTTTCTCCGACGTTTTTAAAAGCGTAAATAAAATTTTAGGTTGACAATATAAGCGAGGCTGTATACAAGTGATGGCCTATGCTAGTTCCTGAAAATATCGTCCGCCAGTGGTACCATAAAAACAGTTGGGTATACCGCAACTTCGAGTATTTGTTCAAAAACGCGCTGTGGTCGAAACAAGTACCGGAAGGCTTTTCGGTTTGTCCTTATTTCTGGTTGAGTCTGTTCAGTTTTTTCGTTTTTCGACCTATCGTCACGGCGTGGTCGCGGGCGCTGTCGCCCCTGTTTTACAATACCATCGGGCGGCCATTTGCCAGCTTGGACTTGTTTGCTTTGCGCTTGCTTCACCGCGTAGTTTTTTCGGATCGGTCGGAACTTGATGACGATTCCATTAAAAAGGGTATGCGTGGTATGGGAGTTGCGTTTTTTGCGGCAGTGCTGGGTGTCGCAATTCTTATCGTTTATGGCCTTAGCAAACTGTACCTGTGGTACACTTATGATGTTGTTGAGTCGACGTTGTACATCGTTGAATTTTGGTCAGTGGCCGGCGGCATTATACTGGCTATTGGCGCAGGTATGCACGCGCTGAACCGGCGGCGTAAAGGTTTGACTCGCTGTCGTACCGAGGCATATCTGTACGTTTGGGCGGTGTTGGTTTTGGTGGCACTGTGTATTTTTGCGCCAACTGAAATGAAGGGGTTGGTGTTGAATCTTGCCGCAGGTTTTGTGTTTGTTTTGAAAGCCATTGGCGGGTGGCTGGTGACGGTGTTTAGGGGATCGGTTTGGGGACTCTGGATTGTACTGGTTTTTGTGGGTCACTATCTTTACATCGGTTTTAGCTATGCTCCGCTGGGATTGCCCATTCCTTGGTGGCTGTATGCCGTGGCGGCTGTATTGCTGTTATCCAGTTACGGCTGGATTGTTGAACGCTGGATTCAAAAGTACGAACAGCACATGGATACGCAGGAGCTTCGAGCCTATAACCGGCAACGCTGGGTGGACTTTATGTCCAATCTGATATGGAAAGATCATTGGGTGGACTTGGCCTCCAGCGACAATAACGAAGACCGGCGCAAGGCTTTCAGGATGATGGCTCCACAGATTATTCGCCGGGCCACTGAAACATACTGGAAAGATCAATTGGATGTTCTTCAGGAATGCTCGCCGTTTTATACGAAATTACAGCTTAAAGCTCTCAAAGAAAGTAAAAGCGTGCAACTCAGAGTCGACATGGCGTGGCAGGATATACCGGTTGACAGTGTTCGGGTTCGGCTGACAAGCTGGGTGTTCCACGAAGATCAACTGGTAAATGCCATTGCGCAAGCCAAACGAGATGCAGCCTTACAAAGGCAGTTTGAAGAGGCAACAACGCGCTTCGCTGCGATGCGGCGACGCGCCGAGGAACGCTTGAAACGTGCTGCCGATTCTCCGTGGCATAAAGCCTGCATGGCCACGACAACAGCTATTTTAAGTGTCGTCAAATGGTTTGGACGGCAGATTGCGCAAGGAGCCGGGGCCGTCGCCTATGGCGCTGTTTGGGCGGTCAAGCAGTTTGGTATTTTCGTCGTTTACATGTGGATGCTGATCAAGGCCAAAAAGCAGAAAGCCTGTCCTTATTTCCGCTTCGAGGATTGATCACCACAGCAGGGTGGACGTGTTGCCCTGAACCGCGTTGTCCCGTTCCACCGCCCATTTTTGACCGGCAGTCAGCAAGTGGCTGGGCCGGTCTTTCATTTTAACCAGTTGGACAAATATGCCGGTTTTTTCATCCGTAGCCGTGCCGATCTGATAAGTGTCTGCTTTGATGTGGGAAAGCAGCAATCCGGTTTCACCGCAGGGTTTGTCCACGCAGGCCAGTGCCGCGTTGTAAATCCGGGCCAGAAGCTGTGCGGTTACGATTGGATGGTTCCGGATGCACGATTGCAGGGCAACGTGGTGATTTGGGTCAATGAATTTATATTGAACGAACATCTTGCAAGTAAAGAACATGAATTTCGGTGCGTTCCTCCCCCGGTTTGCACCAGAACTTCCACGTCTGGCCGCCGGCAATCATCGAATCCTCATCGAACAAGGCATCGCAAACCGCCTTGCCAACGTTATCCCAATCCGGTTTTTGCTGCATCAGGCCGGCGGTCATTGCCTCCCGCTTTTTATTTGACCATGACTCGGGCATAGGCAGGTAGGCAAAGACAATGACACTGTATACATTGGCGGGAACGGCTCCCGCAGCGGCCCGGATGTGATCGCAGTAATCCCGGTAGCGCAGGACGACCGGGCGTTTCTTCCAAGTGTCGCGGCGGGTCATTCTGGGCTTGCCCATTGGTTTTCCTGCAACAATGAAGCTGTGTTTGCCCCAGAGGGATGTGGGTACTGGCGCTGGTTCAGGAATACAATTTTCCGGCTCTTTTGTGGTTGACGGCTGTTGTATTTTTGTGTTTACTCCCAGTAGCGAATCCCGTTTTGGATGATTCATAAGAATCTCAAGTGTCCAGCGATTGTGGTTTGACATGCTTTAAATAAGCGGGTAGCGATAGTTATTTTATGCCATATTCAGAACCTGAAATTAAAGTTTTGCGCGAGTACGGCATCATCGATGATCAAGGTAGACCCGTACAGGTTGATTTGGAACGTCCCGAAGAGCGCCCCCTTGGGCGCGGCCCGCTACTCGATCCGGGGGCCGTGAACAAGTTGTTGGCCGCCGATACCACTCCCGACAAGAAATGGCTCCCGTGGATTTTTTATCAGGCTGCCGGCGGTGACAAAGGCAAGGAAGCTTCCAAGCGCGCTCTGGAGCAGATCAGAAAGCGTTTTGTTGAGGAGCGGGTTAACGGGTTTCAGCATTCGCAGAGCAAGGAATACTATAAGGGCGTACCACGGGCGGAAGCGGAAGCGCGCTGGGAAAAAGCCAAGCATCGGTTCAAAGAGATTGTAGACATTGCCGATCAGGATTCCGTTGAAAAGCTCGGTGTTTTTGGATTTTTCCGGCAGTGGCCCGGTCAAAATCAGATTTATGCCAAAGTGGAGCGGACCATCGCCAGTTTCTTGAATCTGTACCCCAAGCTGCTCCAGATGAACAAGGAATTGCGTGGCGATAGCCGGGAAGAATTGCCCGCTGAGCCGACGCAGATCAGCACCGTCGAGCAGATGGAGCAGATCACCAAAAAAGTTGACCGGTATTTTGCGTCCAAGCAGGCGCGGGATGACATCCGGGTGGATGTGATCTACGACGATGATTTTGTCACGGCGCTGGCTCCGCTAACCTATGCGGCAGCAGTCAAATACGGCCACGATGAGTGGGCATGGGCCAATCGTGCAAAATTTGACGAAGTGCTTAGCGGCGAGGGCCACAGCTACGGTGACCAGTGGCAGTCCAACACGAGCCAAGGCAAGGTGTATGTTTACGTCATGTTCAAGGTGCCAGTACCCTGCTGGATCAGTCGCAAGTCGAGCCAGTTTGAACGTCGGCGTTTGACCAATTTGGCGCTGGAAATAAGCCGCGACGCGCTCAAGCGGGTTAACCCCGATGACATTGTTTTCTGGGATGAGGAAAACATGAACACGCGCCGTTTGCGCGACATAAAGCAAATGATTGTGGACGAGCCGACCAAAGCGCCCGATCCCCAAGATGATGAAATTCCCATCAAGCGCGGGCCGAATGTCTACAAAACCGCCGAGGAAGCCCAGCAGGTGGTGTGGCATCTTGAAAAAGCGGTGGAGGCCATCATCAAGTGGGCGCGCACCTTCAATCCGAAGCGGATCAAGTCCAATGCACTGACTTTAGGCAGTGGTGACGAATAGTTACGGTGTGCGTGCAACAGATTTGGTAAGCCGGCTGCTTGAAGATGATCCTGATGCGGTTGATGCGCGAGCGTATGTCAGGACAACGCTACCGTGGTGGGAAGATTTGGATGATTTTACCAAGGCTTACATAGAAGCGGCGCTATGGTCGACCAATGACGAAAGCGATCCTTCCGGCGGCGAACCTCTCGATAAAAACTACGGTATCGAAAATATAGCCCATGAAACGATAGATCAGATGAAGCAGGATTGTGCGCGTTTTCAGCAGGAAAATGCGGCTGATCTGGCGTTGTACGACATGACCGGTGCTAATTGGAGTGCCGCCGAGCAGGGCGGCCATGATTTTTGGTTGAGTCGGAATGGCCATGGGGCCGGTTTTTTTGATCGCGATAATTTACCGGAGGATGCCCGTGATCGGTTACAAGATGCCGCCCGGCTTTACGGTGAAGTTTACTTGGAAGTTGGCGACGACGGACAGATTTATTAGCTTCAATCTTCAGCGCGTTTGATCACGTTGCGGATGATCCCTTTCAAGGCGTAAGCCACGGATGTATCCTGTACGTCGTGAAGGTCGTTGATGATCAGGTCGGCAAAGGCAGAGCCAAAATCCGCATGGATCATAGGCGGGCAATACGCGGAAGTCAGGGGCACCAACGAATGATATTTTTTGAAGGTGGCGAACTCAGCCGTCGGCCCCCACGTCTTGATGTTTACGCCCACGCTGTCAGGATAAGGAATGTTGTTGGCGATCAAAGCATTGGCCATGTGGATGGCGATCAGCCGTTCGACGGAGTGACCGCGCTGGGGGTAGCTCTGAAGCAATTCTTCGTACGATTTGCAGGTTTTACGCAGTTCCGGATCGCTGAGCTTTTTGGCAAATTCGTCAATGTGCTCTGCGTCAGGTACGCAGAGCTTTCCATCCCAAAGGGCTTCAGCCCGCTCGCCGCCACGCCGCAGGATGAATTTTCCAAATTCACGCAGCACGACTTTGCCGGCTTCCGGATTTTTAAGTAAATTGGGATGGAGCCGGATGATCGGTTCGGCGGTGGGACTCAGATCAGCACCGTCGCCAACGTCTTGGTCATCAGCGTGCCACTGAATGACATGCCAGAGCGGGTACAGTTCAGGACCAACCGGATGTTCGGACAAAAGCTGGCCGCTTTCCCGGATGACATCTTTTAGAGTAGGCATACGATTATTCTCTCACAGCCACGGCTCCACATTCAAGATCAATTGATTTACCATCGTAACGGGACAAAGTATTTTGCCAGCCGTCGTTTCTAAGCGCGTCCTCGGCGGCTTTATCGTAATCAAGGCAGCCCCAGTCTTTGATTTGGGTGAATAGCGAAGGGCTGGTTCTGCCACTATAGCGGTCGCGCCCGGCTGTATCGCCCCAGC
>Ga0335069_10011793_pt1 | contig 12319 bp, 10 predicted proteins | sample Lox_Sample_11_FD_206714 | JGI IMG/M metagenome (GOLD analysis project Ga0335069, IMG submission 206714) | Soil microbial communities from Loxahatchee National Wildlife Refuge, Florida, United States - Lox_Sample_1.1 | ecosystem: Environmental > Terrestrial > Soil > Wetlands | place: USA...
GCAGAATCCGCTCAACCGATGCTACCTGTGCAAGCACAATCTCTTCACGGTCTGCGAGACCAAAGCGCGCGAACTCGGAATCAAAACGATCGTCGATGGCCTCAACCTCGACGATTTGCACGACTATCGCCCGGGGATTAAGGCCGCCTCGGAGATGAGCGTGAGGCATCCGCTGGTCGAAGCCGAACTGACCAAGGCCGAGGTGCGTGAGCTTTCGAGGACGCTCGGATTACCGACTTGGGATCGGCCCGCGTCTCCCTGTCTTTCCTCACGCTTTCCTTACGGCACAACGATCACTGAGGAAGGATTGCGGAAAGTCGAGCAGGGCGAACAGCTCCTTCATGCGTTGGGCTTCAAGGTCGCCCGCGTACGCTATCACGGCGATGTAGCTCGGCTCGAAGTCGATGCCAACGAAATCGCGCGTCTGCTTGAACCCTCGACCCGCGATCTTGTCGCCGCGGAACTAAAAAAAATCGGCTTTCGCTTCGTGACCGTCGATCTGCGGGGCTTCCGCTCGGGCTCTCTCAACGAAGGGATCGCGACGCCGCAATCGACGAGACCCTCATCGTAAAAGCCGTCTTGTCATCCTGAACGTAGTGAGCATCGCAAACGCAGTGAAGGATCTCGGATAGCTGAGCGAGCCTTGCACTCGCTCAGCCGGTACCGGTTTCCCGCGGCCAGCGAAGCGCTCCACAAAATGCAATCGGGGTTAGGCCGACCGACTACGCACAATCGCCTCGGCCAAACGAAGATCGTCAGCCGTCGTAATCTTCAGATTCAAAGGCGATCCGTTCACAACCGATACCGTCCCACCCGTCCGCTCTATAAGATCCGCATCGTCGGTGGCAATCATTCGCTCGCGGACTGCTCGCTCGTGGGCCTCGATTAGCAGCCTCCGTTGGAAGGCCTGCGGCGTCTGGGCCAACCATAATCGGGCCCGCGGAACGGTTTCGGTAATTCTTTCCTGATCGACGCGCTTGAGTGTATCGGCCAGCGGTAGCGCAACGATCGCTCCACCGACACGAGCCGCCTCGTCGAGACTCGCCCGGAACATCGCAGGCGTCGCAAAGGGCCGGGCCGCGTCGTGTATCACCACCAGCTCCGCTTCGGCGCTCGTAAAGGTCAACGCGATACGAACCGAATCCTGCCGCTCGGCACCGCCGGCGATGATCTTCACGGGAAGGGCTAACCCAACTCGATTAACCTCCTCGCGCGCCGCTGCCTCCATCCCGGTGGGCACTGTAATTACGACTTCACTCGCAGAAGCAACCTCAGCAACGATCCTCAACGATCGCGCGAGCAGGGTCATGCCCCCGAGTTGGACGAAGGCCTTTGGCACATCGGCGCCAAGCCGACTACCGCTTCCCGCCGACACGATAATCACCGAAACACGCATACGCTTAATTGCTGACACAAGCTGAACGCTGGCGCAAAAAAAGAGCCGCGAGGATCTCGCGGCTCTTTCACCATTCGAATTCGAGTCAGCTCAGTTGGCGAAGATCGTCTTGAGCTCCTCCATGATCTTCTCTTCCGGATGGGCTTTTGCAATCGAGAGCTCTTTCACCAGCAGGCTGCGCGCAGTATCCAGCATTTTGCGCTCGCCGAACGAAAGCTCCTTATCGCCCTTCAGAACCAGCAAGTCGCGGAGGACCTTCGCGATCTCAAGCGGGGACCCGGTTTTGATCTTTTCCGTGTACTCGCGATAGCGACGATTCCAGGTCTGCGAGTCACCCTCAACTTTGCGTTGCCGCAGAATCTTATAGATTTTAGTAACCGTATCCTTGCCGATAACGCGTCGCAGCCCTACCGCGTCGACGTTTTCGGTCGGAATCATGATGGTCATTTTTTCGGTTCCCAGGATTCGCAGCATATAAAACTTGCGTTCCGTCCCCGAAATAGTCCGACTCTGAATGTCATCGATGACGGCGACCCCGTGGGCTGGATAGACTACCTTCTCGCCCTTCTTGAACGTGGAACTGATCACTGGCTCATCCCGTGTTCCCGGCATCCGATTTTCGTAGGTGACCGGCCTGCGAAGCAGTCTCGGTCTCCACGATTTGCCCGAACGATGAGAACATTATGGCACATATCCAACATTTTTGTAACAGCCGGAAACTCCGCGATCTAATATCAAATATCGTTTTAACCGCATCGAGTCGTTAAAGCTGACGCTCCATAATGATGGCATCCTCCCCAACTCCATAGTAGTTTTTTCTCAAACGGCGTTCTTCGAATTGTAGCTTGCGATAGAGACTACGAGCCGCCAGATTCGATCTACGCACCTCTAAAGTCATTATAGCAGCTTTATTCATAGCCGCTTCCGCTATTGCTTCGCCCATCAGCAGCGTACCGATTCCGGCACATCGGAAGTTAGGATCAACTGCTACATTCAGGATATGGCACTCGTCTGTAACCAGCCATCGGCATAGGTAGCCAACGATTGAGGACGACTCCTCCAGGGTAGCGACCCAAGTCTTCGAAAACGGCAGAGCAAACTCACGCTGGAACGACTCGCGACTCCAGGGATGTTCAAAGGCGATCTCTTCTATCGCCATTATCCGTGGCAGATCGGCGATAGTCGCCTCGCGGATATTGAGGTCCTGCTTTGCGTTGATCCGCACGGCGCCCCACGGATCTCCTTTGCGTTAGAGTGACTTAAGAGCTTCGTTCGGCGGAAACGTCCCGCCCGTTGCGCCCTTCTCCCCGATTTCGCCAGCTCTCCGGCACCTCTCAGACGATAGTGCTCGCTCGGCTTTGAAGTCAACGAGGCCTTCGATGACACCTCGTGAGGTGCAGCATCGCTCAATCTCGAATACGAGGTGAATTTGAGATGAGAAGTGGCGTTGCCGCAACTGCAACTGCGTCTTTAGAGGCAATAGATAAGATAAACCTGCCTTACGAGATAATATCGACTCTGGCCATCTTGGCACGCTACGTGTTGATAGAAAATGAGTCGATCTCACTCTGGGCCGCCATCGCTAATAGGGGGTGCAGCGGTCTTTGGGACCGCTCTGACGCAGGACCATCGCCTCTCAGGGCGCAGAGAAGATTATAAGCAAATAATACTAAGTTAAGACTAATTATAACATCGATAATTACTAATAAAAGTTTCTTGACTTTCATTAACTCACAACAATAGGATTTTGAGGCGACGATTAGGAGAAAAGAGCGATGCCGTTCGACCGAGACAAGCCGATAATGCGCACTCCTTGGGCTACCGAGGTCGAGGTGTGTACCTACGGAGTCCTCTGTTCCGCCTCTGCCACTCGTTGCTCAGGGAGGTTCCGATGATCACCGAACTCCGAAACCGCTGTTGGAGACTCGTCACCGGCCTGAATCGCCGACCAAGAGGGCAAACGATGGTCGAATATTCGCTCATTGTTTCCGCCATCGCGATCCTGGTTTTCGCCGCCTACACGACGACGGGCCAAGACGTCGAAAACCTCGTTAGCTGGGGAGCGATCGCTAACGATCTGATGGGTTCGTAACGATACCGATCGCATGCAATGGAATATTATCGCATCATAAAAGCTAGTAATAGATGAATTAAAGTGTCTTAAAAAGTTTTTTATTGCGATAAGACTGAATATAGCTCTAAATAGTGAAGTGTATGGACTAACGTTTGGCTGAGGGTGAAGAGTTGGTTCGGAGACAAGACGCAAACGGCTCCGGTGTGGGCTGCTTGAAAAGAGCCGTGCGCGTAGTTCCCGCTTCTTCAGCCAGATCGATGCTTTGCGTAGCTAGGAAGATCGGCCACTACCCACCGGAAAATTAAAAATCCGGACAAGGGGGTACCGACTTAAGATTCGTGCGGCTGGCGAAAGGGAGCCGGCTGAAGGGGGAGGATAGATGAGACGACCAATTGTCTTCGTCTTGTTAGCGGGTGTGGCTGCCTTGGTAGCCGCCATCGTGGTCTACTCGGCGCTCAAGAAGCGCGAAGCGCAGATTGATGAAGCGAAGGTGCAATCGGTTAATGTACTGGTTGCCGCTCGCGATCTGCCAATCGGGACCAAGCTCGATGGCAGCTCAGTCAAATTAGTTCGCTGGTCCAAGAATGATCAGCCGCCTGGCGCCTTTAACGATGCCGGCGCGGTAATGAATCAGTATACGAAGACCGGTTTCGTGCAGAACGAACCGATCGTCGCCGATCGTCTTTTCGGCGGTGACAAGAACGCCGGGGTTCTTCCTCTGCTGATCCCCAACGGCATGCGGGCAGTCTCCGTGCCGGTCGATGAAGTAGCAGATATCTCGGGTTTCGTTCTTCCGCATTCTCGCGTCGATCTCGTGGTATCGATTGCGAATACTCAATCGCAAAACAATGCTCAGTTCTCAAAGATCGTTCTGCAAAACGTCGAAGTTCTGGCCGTCGCGCAGGAGATAGAGAACTCAGGGGCAGACAAGCCCGAAGTTGTTCGGGTGGTAACGCTGCTCGTTACTCCGGAGGAAGCGGAGCGAGTAGTCCTGGCATCACACGAAGGTCAGCTGCGCCTCGCGATGCGCAACTACGAGGATAAGAAAGTCGTCGCGACTGGCGGCGTCGACGTTGCCGACCTCCTGCGTTCTGCTGGAGCAGCTCCAGTGGTTCAGCCGCGGCAGGCGACCAACACCGAGCCAGTGCACAACTACGCGCCGAGACCGAAGCCGGTCGAGGTTGAGGTTCTGCGCAATGGCAAGAGCGTCGAGAACGTCTCTTTCGTCCACGGTCATAGTGGCGCGAGCAGCGCACCAGCTCCCGAAACCAGTGCTGCGGACGATCCGAATAAGGTTGCAGACGCCAGCGGCTCGGATAGCAAGGGCGCGGGTATTACAGCAGTAACTGAGAGTGCCATCGGTTCTTCGGCCGGCTCTAGCGCAAACCTGCCAGTTGGCAGCAACGGCGCGAATCTGCCCGCTGGAAGCGCGGTCGGCGCATCCGATCATTCACCGCACTCCAAGACGATCGATATTCCGTAACCGGTGTGGGGCGCTAAGGGGGAAATTAAATGAAGATTAAGAGTCCATACTTCAAGTCGATTATCGGCGCCGCAGGTTTGGTTATCGCGACCAGCGGAATACTGGCGGCGTCCGACGGTGGCAGCAAAAAGGTCGTATCAATTTCACTGAACGCAGGCGAGACCTATACGATCAATGGTCTCGCTGAGGACAACACCCCTGCGGTCCATATCCTCAAAAATCCCAACGCGTTGATCGTCCATAGCGGCGGTCCTGGCCAACTGGTGTTGCTCGGTGCCGCAAGCGGCGAATGGAATGTCGACGTTACGGATTCGGCGGGCGAGCCTGTTACCTACAAGATCAACGTCAAGGCGATCGCTAATCCGGACAAGCTCGCGCCTGGCAAAGCGCCTGCAGCGATGAGCGACGCCACCGGCGATACCAAGGCTCACGGACCAGTGGCAGTTTCGTCCCTGGATGCGGGCAGCGGGCCGGTCGGCTCCAAGAGTCCGGCTACTACAATTGTGCGCGACTCTGGTAGCAGCGCCAGTGGGGCACCAGCGTCCGTAGCTGCAACAAGTAAGGCAGCTACCACTACCCGCTCAGGTCCGAGTTCGTCTTCGTTGGTGGCCAATGCGGCGGGCTCAACTGCGCCGACGAGTGCTGCGCCATTGAGCAGCTCAGCCTCATCTTCGTCACCCGTGCGGCTGGCAGCTTATATTCCGCCGACCAAAGCGAACGACGCTTCACCAGCCGGCGGCCCGGTCATTCCTAGCCAGTCAGGGTCGGGGATGGCGCAACTGCCTCCGCAGAAATTCTCCAACGATCCGCTCGCCACACCGGTCTCTCCCAGTATCGATCGTCCGAGCGGCACCAACTTCCTGCCGGCCGACTCGATCGAGCTGATGTCCGGCAGTTCACAGGTCTATGACTTCGCTCATCGGATTAAGCGAATCTCGGTTTCCGATACCGAAGTCGCCGACATCCAGGTTATCAATCCGTACCAGATCAACCTGATCGGCCATAAAGAGGGTTTCACCACTCTCGCGGTCTGGGACGATCAGGGCAATTACGTTCAGCGCCAAATCCGCATCGATCCGTTCGGCAAAGAGCAAGTCTTGTTGAATGTAATCGTGGCCGAACTCGATAAGAAACGTATCGAGGGTCAAGCGATTGACTGGACTGCGGCATTGCCGAATCAGGGCCTTTCAGTTGTTGGCCTTGGGCCCGGTGGAGCGGGAACGCAGTATACCGCAAGTACCGCCCTGGGATCGTCTTACATCCTGGGAGCAGGCACGAATAACCAGACCATCTACCAGAACAATGCCCAGGGAACGCTGCTCGGAGCAGGCACGCTGACACCCCTGTTGCTCTCGTCAAACCTGAACTACGGCGTCGCGTTTAATAACTCCGTCGGAGGCCAGCCTTTCGACACCCAGTTCTTCTTCCAGTTCATGGAACAGCACAATCTGGCAAAAATTCTCGCAGAGCCCCGGATGCTGGCGAACTCGGGTGAGAAAGCTGAATTCCTGTCGGGTGGCGAAATTCCGATCGTTATTTCGCAAGCCCTGAATACCTCGATCGTCTTCAAGCAGTACGGCACATCGGTGATCTTTGTCCCGACGGTCGTGGGCAAAGACGATATTCAGATGGAAGTTAAGCCCGAGGTTTCTGAGCCCGATCCGGCCAACGGCGTGAACATGTTTGGTTTCACCGTTCCTGCGTTCGTAACGCGCCGGGCCCAGACATTCGTGCGACTGAAGAACAGCCAAACGCTGATCATCGCAGGCCTCATCCTGCATTCCAAGGAATCGGGAGTCGATAAGACGCCGTATCTAGGTGATTTGCCGTTCCTCGGCAACTTCTTCAAGCACACCTCATACACCGACAGATCAACCGATCTGGTGATGAGTGTTACGCCGCAGATCGTCGAGCCACTGCCAAGCAATGGCCGCGTTGCTCAGCCGATCGATCGTGGACCTCTGAAGCAGGAAGAGATCCAGACGCAGCGACTGGCTGATCCTGATGCAAGCCGGCCGCGGTTCTAAACGAGGTGAGTGGTTGTAGGTAGGAGCTTCTTGTGGCGGTTATTGCGAACAATAGTGATGGGAAGCGCACGGCGCTCCGGATTCTCCTGGTCGGCGAAGCCGATGGCCGCCGAACAGAGATTCGGGTCGCCCTGGAAGAGCTGAGCGACCCACCGCTGGAGCTGTTCGAGGCCGGTTTAGGAGATTCCAGCCCCACCAACGGAGGGGCACCTCCTGACGTAATCCTGGTGCTGTTCAACGACAGTAACGAGGAAGCGGCACTCAGTTATATCGAACAGCAGGCGGAGTCCGATCCGCGCCCCGCGATGTTCGCCCTACTCCCCGAACGGTCGCCGGTGCTGATGCGGCGTATTCTGCGCGCCGGTGCTGACGAACTGCTCTTTCTGCCGCTCGATATGGGCGACGCCACGCGAGCCTTGCTGAAAATCAGCGAAACTCGCCGGCGCGCCGAGCGACAGACGGGCGGTGTGATCGTATCGATGGTGAGTACGGTCGGCGGTATCGGCGTAACCAGTCTCGTCGCCAACTTAGCCTTGGCGCTGCGACAGACGCTCAACAAAAGGGTGGCGGTGGTCGATCTCGATCTGCAGACGGGCGGACTGGCGGTGTTTCTCAACCTGGAACCAGAACGCTCGATTGTTCAACTGTGTGAAAGCGAACGCAAAATCGATTCGATCCAACTGGAGGCAGCATTAACCAAGCATCCTTCAGGGATCTATCTGTTGGCTGCGCCGAAACGAATCGAAGACTGCGAGATGGTCTCCGATAATATTATCGGTGCAGCGCTCGATCTGATGCGGCAGCTGTTCGACTTCGTCATCGTCGATTGCGGTGGTTACATCGACGAGAATGCCGTAGCGGCGTGGGAGCGCTCGGACTTTCTCTTCTATCTGCTTGATCAATCGATTGCGGCGGCCCGATGCGCGTGGCGCTTCCTCGATCTCTTCGGTCGACTCGGTGTGTCGGGAGTGGAACCAACGTTCCTGTTGGGCCGTTTCCAGCCGCATCATCCGATCAGCGAGGATCAAATTCGACACACTTTGGGCCGGCCGATCTTTGCCAAGATCCCGCGCGATGAAAAGTTGCTCGAGCGCGTTCAACTCCGCGCTCAGGATATATGGCAAGCCGGACCTGGTTCAGCCTTGGTCCGTTCGGTCGAAGATCTAGCCCGACGACTGGCGACGGGGGAAGCCAGCGTCGATCAAGCGACGAGTATTGTTTCGCGTCTTTTTTCGGCTTTTGCCGGACGTAATTAACAGCGAAGGTAGTCCCCGATGAAACTGCTCGAACGAATTTCCTCTCAAAATGTAGCGCCCGCCGGTCAGCCTCGAGCTTCGCTCGGCGCGAGTCCCGCGCCGCGCAAACAACGCGACCTGCTGGCCGACGGGTTCCAGCAGCTCAAACTTGCCGTTCACAATCGCCTCTTCGAGACCCTCGACGTATCCCGTCTCGAAAGTCTCGAGGCGAATATGGCCGCAAGCAAGGTCACTCAGGCGATTACCGATATTCTCAATGAGGAAGGACGCCTGCTGACCGAGGAAGACCGTTCGCGCCTCGTCGAAGAAATTCGTAACGAGCTACTCGGTCTGGGCCCGCTGGAACCACTCCTGTGGGACGATGCCGTGAGCGATATCCTCGTTAACGGGCCCAACCAGGTCTATGTCGAACGTGGCGGTAAGCTCTACCAGACGGATGTGCGTTTCAACGATGACCAGCATCTGATGTTGATCATCGACCGTATCGTCTCCCAGGTCGGTCGACGTGTCGACGAATCATCGCCGATGGTCGACGCGCGCTTGCGTGACGGCTCTCGTATCAACGCCATCATCCCGCCGCTTGCCCTCGACGGACCATCACTGTCGATTCGTCGTTTCGGCAAGAAGCGCTTCCAGATGGACGACCTTGTCGAAAAGGGAACCCTCAATCAGGATGCGGTCGAGTTCCTGCGCGCGATCGTTAACGCGCGTCTGAACCTGCTTGTGGTTGGTGGTACCGGTTCCGGTAAGACGACGATGCTTAATTGCTTGTCAGCCTTTATTCCGGGCGACGAGCGTATCGTAACGATTGAGGACTCGGCCGAACTGATGCTGCAGCAGCCTCATATCGTGCGATTGGAGACGCGCCCGCCTAACGTTGAAGGCAAAGGCGAAGTGACGCAGCGCGAACTGCTGAAGAACTGTCTCCGTATGCGACCCGACCGCATCGTCGTTGGCGAGGTCCGCGGCGCCGAGGTTCTCGACATGCTTCAGGCCATGTCGACCGGTCACGATGGATCCATCTGTACGATCCACGCGAACACTTCGCGCGACGCATTGCAGCGTCTCGAAATGATGATGCTGCTGGCGGGAGCGAATATCCCGCAGAAAGCGATGCGTCAGCAGATCGCTTCTTCGATCAACATGGTTGTGCACGTTTCCCGTCTCTCCGACGGTTCTCGTAAGGTCATGAAGATTTCTGAGGTCACGGGCATGGAAGGTGACGTGATCATGATGCAGGACCTGTTCGAGTTTAAGCGCACCGGTATCGGACCGGGCGGCAAAGTTCTGGGACAGTTCCGTCACACCGGCGTGCGCTCGGCTTATACCGAACGCGTGGCGGCAGCCGGATATCGAATCGACGCTCAGGCTGTGGGGCGGTAGGAGGAGGCCAGCGAACGATGTCTTCATTTATCATCGCGGGCAGCGTCTTTGCGCTGACATTCGTGATCTTGATGGTCGTGCTGAGCAAGCGCGGCGGTGAGGTAGAACAAAAGCAAAACCTGATTCGCCGTATGGCGGCACCGGAGAACGAAGGCGACATCTCCATCACCCGTAAGAATATACGCGGCGGTGATAGCGGGCTGTCCTTCCTCTACAAGATCGACTTGATGCGCACGCTCGAGGAGAGCATGTGGCAGGCCGGTCTCTACATGCGCGTCTCCGAGATGCTGCTGATCATCATGCTGATGTTCGGCGGTGGCCTCTTTTTTGGCCAGGCGATGTGGCATGACTTCACCTTCGCTCTGCTACCGGCAGTGGGCTTTGGGTTGATGCCCATCTTCTTCATCCGCTGGCGGCGCGGACGTCGACTCCGTGCTTTCATCCAACAGCTGCCCGCGGCCCTCGACCTCGTGAAGTCATCGTTGGAGGCTGGACACTCCTTTAACCGCGGTCTCCAGGTAGTCGTGCAGGAATTCACCGATCCATTGGGTAGTGAGTTCCGTACAGTGCTCGAACAGACCCGCATCGGGTTGCCCTTGCCGCGTGCCCTTGATGACTTGCTCAAGCGCGTGCCGGAAGAGGATCTGCGCCTCCTGGTGGTTGCCGTAAAGGTCCAAACCCAGGTCGGTTCGAGCTTGGCCAGTATCATCGGGCGACTGGCGGAAATCGTCCGGACCCGTCAACGCCTGCGTCTGCAGATCAAGGCACTTACGGCGCAATCGCGGATGGGCGGTTATATCGTCGGTGCGCTGCCGGCGATCGTGCTCGGTATCTTCAGCCTGGTTCAGCCCAGCTATGCGGCTACCCTGTTTACCGATCCGACTGGTCTGAAGATTCTCAAGTTCGCCATCGTCCTCGATCTCCTGGCTTTCGCAACTATTCGCAAGCTGCTGCAGGTCAAGTACTAAGCCGGGGGGCTTTAGCGGGGGATTCCAATGACAACGTTTTTTGTAAGCCTTTTTGTGTTCTGCATGCTCGGGGTGGCTGGCTATGCCGCATACCTCGGGCTCTACGGAAGCCATCGCGCTCTGGAAGATCGCTTCGCCGATCTCGCCGTGAAGATTCGTGCGTCGGGCGGCGTCTTCGATGACGAAGATGAACTGGACAGTAACTTTGGCCGCGTCGTGTTCCGCTGGGCTGCCACCAAAGTGCCAGCTCCTGATCTTGAGACTCCGGCTGGCGAAAAGCTGCAGCAGTCGCTCGTTCAGGCTGGCTATACGGGCTCGGGCGTAGCACACACCTTCATGGTGATACGCGTCCTCTGTCTCGTCGGCGCAGGGGTCGCAGGCGCTTTAGTGGCGGTGATGCTCGGCAAGCCGTCCGGGATGGTGATGCTCTATGCGATCATTGCCGGTGTCTTAGGCTTTGTCCTGCCCTCAGTTTACATTTCACGCAGCGCGCGGCGGCGGCAGGGGGAAATTTCACGCCAACTCTCCGACACCCTGGACCTGCTGGTCGTCTGCGTCGAGGCCGGTTTGGGTCTGTTCGAAGCTATCAAGATTGTCGGTACCGAGAGCGAACGACAGAAACAGGCTATCGGTCGCGAACTTTCGCTGGTTTCGAGCGAGATCTCGACTGGCGCCTCCCTTGGACAAGCGCTGCGCAACCTTGCGGATCGGACCGCAGTCGAGGATATCCGACCTCTCGCCGCTACTCTGATTCAGAGCGAGCAGTTGGGTGCGCAGATCGCTCCGGCACTGCACGCGAGCTCCGATGCGCTTCGTACGCGCCGGCGCCTGCGAGCTGAAGAAGCAGCACAGAAGACGACCATCAAGATTCTGTTTCCGCTGGTTCTCTTCATCCTGCCGTCGATGCTCATGGTCATCATGGGACCCGCGATCATCCAGATCATCAATACTCTCGGGAAATAGCCCCCAATCCAACAGAACGCCAAAGAAAACGGGCCTTGGGACAAACCCAAGGCCCGTTTCTCTTTATTGAGAATGCGTTTGGACGATTTACAGACCGAGGCGCTTGATCAGGCGATAAAGCGTCGTGCGATCGATCCCCAGAGCTATTGCCGCGTCGGCGCGATTACCGCGCGTCGCTTCAAGTGCAGCCTTGATCTTCGCGCTGGCGGCACGATCGAGACAATCCTGCAGGGATTCGTTTTCCGGTTCTTGGGGTGTGACAGGTTCTTGAGAAACGTGGGTGATTTGTGGGACCGGTTCCGCCGCTTGCGGCATGTCGGTGTCGAGTGGATCGAGGGCAAATGCTTCGGGCGTCAGGACCTCAGCTCCGCTGAGCACGACACCGCGCTCGATCACGTTCTCGAGCTCGCGAACGTTACCCGGCCATGAATAATTGAGGAGTACCTGCTCGGCTTCGGGCGACAGAGAGATCTCATGCCCCGCCTCAGCGGAATGAAACGCCAGGAAATGATTAGCCAGCGGAAGAATATCCTCAGGGCGTTCGCGCAGCGGTGTCGTCCGAACAGGGATTACATTCAGACGAAAATAGAGATCGGGGCGAAAGCGTCCCTGCGCAACCTCGGTGCGTAGCACGCGATTCGTCGCCGCGACCAGCCTGACATCGATCTTACGCGGCTTCGATCCTCCGACGCGCAGAACCTCTCCGTCTTCGAGGACACGCAGCAACTTGGCCTGGAAGTCAGTCCCCGCTTCCGCGATTTCATCGAGG
>Ga0335069_10011796_pt1 | contig 12316 bp, 9 predicted proteins | sample Lox_Sample_11_FD_206714 | JGI IMG/M metagenome (GOLD analysis project Ga0335069, IMG submission 206714) | Soil microbial communities from Loxahatchee National Wildlife Refuge, Florida, United States - Lox_Sample_1.1 | ecosystem: Environmental > Terrestrial > Soil > Wetlands | place: USA: Florida...
CCGCCTCGACGGGTGACACCACGCTCGCCACTAGCTCTACCAGCAGCCCGTCGGAGGCCTTGAAGTCGAGCCCCTCGCGGCTGAAGCCGATGGCGAGACGGATCTGCTGGACGTCGGGGCTGCGGCAGTGGGGAATGGCCACGCCGTGGCCCACCGCGGTGGTCGAGAGCCGCTCACGTTCGGCGAGGAGCTCGGTGGCTCGCTCGGCGAGGTCGGTGCCCTGGCCGAAGGTGAGCTCGGCCATCTCGCGGAGGACAGAAGCCCGATCGCGCGCGGCCAGCTTGAGGCTGACGTGTTCCTCGCTGAGGAGGTCCGAGAGCCGGTGCCCGAGGGGCTCCTTCGCCGTTGGCTCGGGGGGCGGGGTGTAGCTGATCCGGTAGAGGTCACCGCGGCGGTCGTTCCAGTTGAGCACCGTGCCGGACTGTCGCTGCCGCTTCAGGAGCTCGAGGTCGAGGTCCTCGAAGATGACCGTCTCCACGTTGGGGGTGGCCTCGGCGGCGATCGCGTCGCGGACGAAGGGAATGTCCGAGGGGGTGAAGATGCCGGACTGAGCGTAGTGGAGTCCGAGCGTGGGGGTCCGCGGAAGCGAGCCCACCAGACCAGCCATCGCCACGTAGACCTGGTTCTCCACCGCCCTCGCCTGGGCGCAGTAGCGAACGCGAAGGTAGGCGTACCGCTCGTCGGTGCAGAAGGGGACGAAGATGATCTGCGCCCCGGCCTCCACCGCGAGCCGGGACAGCTCTGGGAACTCGACGTCGTAGCAGATCTGGATCGCGATCTTCCCCCGGTCGGTGTCGAAGACCTCGACCCGGTTGCCGCCGCTCACGCCCCAGCTCAGCCGCTCGGTGGGGGTGACGTGCAGCTTGTACTGCTTGGCGATGGTGCCGTCCCGCCGAAACAGGTACGCGACGTTGTACAGCTTGCCGTCCTCCACGGTGAGGTGCGTGCCGGCGACGATGTTGACGTCGTGCCTCACCGCCAGGCCGGTGCCGAGCTCGAGGAACCGCGGGGTGAACTCGTCGAGCGCCCGCATCGCCGCGGCCCCGTCCACGCCCCGGACCAGCGGCAGGAGCTCGGTGGTGAAGACCTCGGGGAAGAGAATGAAGTCGGAGCGATAGTCCGAGGCGACGGCGGTGAAGTGATCCACCCGCTCGGCGAAGTCGTCGAAAGACGCCAGCCGCTTCAGCTGGTACTGCACCGCGCACACCCGGACCGGGGCGGCGGGGACGTAGCGCCGGTGCGGATCCGGCTGGTAATCGAGGTTGGTCCACTCCAGGAACGCGGCGAAGCCGCCGCTCTGCGGATCGGCGATGTAGCCGGGGATGATCCGCTTCACGATGAAGCCGCTGGCGAGCTGCATCGTCAGGACGGGATCGCTCAGCTCCCGGGCCACCACCTTCTCCACGTACTCCCGGGGAGTCATCGCCCCGGCGTGCTGCCGGTACCCGGGAATCCGCCCCCCGACGACGATGCGCATGAGATTCTTCTGGCGAGCGAGCTTCTTCCGGGCGTCGTAGAGCCGGCGGGCGAGCCCGTGCCCACGGAAATCGGGGTCGACCATCAGCTCGATGCCGTAGAGGGTGGTCCCGGTCGGCTGGTGGTTCCGGATGAAGCCGCGATCGGCGATCTCGTCCCAGCTGCTCCAGTCCTTGTAGAGCTCGAAGTCCAGGATGACGCTGGACGATGAGGCCACCAGCCGCCCCTTGTACTCGACGGACAATTGACCCTCGGGGAAGTGCGCGATCTGGCTCTCGAACTGCTCGCGGGTGGTGGGTTCCATCCCCGGGAAGCAGCGCTCTTGAAGCTGCCGGAACGCCTCCCAGTCCGAGAGGCGGAGCGGGCGAACCACCGTCTGTCGCTCGAATGCGCCGAGATTCAGCTTGGCCATCTCACGGCCTCCAGGCTCTTCGCCGGGCGACGAACGCCTGGCAGGCTTCGTCGCACTCCGGAAAGAGAAGGAGCAGCTCGAGCTTCGCCCGGCACTGCGTCCGGAGCTCGCGCCGGACGCAGAAGGCCTCGGCATCGCGCCTGGTCTGGAGGTACCGCTCCCGGCGCTCGGGCTCGCTGAGGGCTTCCAGGGCGCGGCGCTCCCCCGACCGCATCCACTGGAAGCCCGAGACCGCTGCGACCACGACCAGGACCAGGAGCAGTGGACGCCACCAGGAATCGTCCTCGTCCATCTCGGCCCCGCCGACCCGATCGGCGCCGGGGGGCGTGGGAGACGCGGGCGGCCAGAGCAGCGGCATCGTCGGGTCTGGCGGGACGCCAAATCTAGAGCTTCACCAGGAGGGCCGCGGTCATGCGATCCTCTGCGTGCCGCAGGTCCGGCGTCCACCCGGGCACGAGCGAGGCGGGCGATCCGTTGTTTCCTCCCGGGGGCGTCACCCCGCCCTGGCCGGCGAAATAGAGAACGTTGGCGTGGCGGTGGTTGTACTCGATCCGGAAGGTGACGAACTGGATGGGCATCCAGTCGAAGGTCACCGATCCGTCCCAGGCCTTGAAGTCGGTTCCCGGCGACTCGGGGAAGTAGGGAGTGCCGGACGAGGCCGTCGCGCCGTTGATCGGCGGGAGCAGCACCAGGTACCGGCCGGGGTTGGTGATCGCGCCACCGCCGATCGTCAGGGCGAAGAGGTCGTGGTCGAACCACAGGCGGTTGTAGACCATGAACCCGAGGAAGTACTGCCCCGGGTTGTCGCCGCCAGTGCAGCTCACTCCGCCGCCGAACTCGCAACCCGCGTCGAAGGTGAAGGTGAACGCCGCCTTGCTGATCGCACCCTTCGGGTTGTCGAGGTACTTCACCTGGATACTGTCGTCGGTGTGGAATCGGAGCCGGTCCGGGATGCCCAGTGTGTCGGCGCCGAAGTACTGGTTTCCGAGCACCGAGAGCCAGTCGTTGGGCCGCCAGAGAATCTGGAGTCCGAGTCCCGGCGTGCTGTTGAATTTTCCGTAGGACTGCCACCCGTTCACGATCCACGGCTCGATCTTCAGCTTGTCGCTGGTGAAGACCTGGATCCGCACCCCGTTGAAGAACCAGGGGGTGTTCGAGGAGACGTACGAGGGCTGATAGGACCAGTTGTCGAACTGATAGTAGCTGTAGAGCCCGACGTAGGACATGAAGATACCGGCATCGACATTGATCCCGTTGAGCGCGTCGAAGTGGTATCCGCCGTACGCCTCGGAGATGTAGCGAAAGGCGTCGGCAAGGTTCCATTGACCGCGCGACGGGCTGGCGTCGTTTCGCGGCGTGGTCTGCGAGTACATCCCGAATTGGGTCATCAGCCGCGCGCGGGCGCCTTTCCAGTGGAAGTCTCCGCCGACGCCCAGCTGGGTGAGCTGGACCTCGTCGGCCCGGAACACCTCGCTCGAGCCGGAGATGGTGTTGTCGCGCGGGTGAGCGAAGTCGTAGTGGAAGGCGACGTCGACTCGGAGCTCGGGGGTGAAGGCTGGTGTGGCAAGCGGTGACTCCGTCGTCCGCGGGTTGCCGGTGAGCCAGGTGAAATCGGCGAAGGCGAAGGGCTCCTTCACTTCGGGAGCTTGGGGCGGCGTGTCGTTCTCGGCGGCGTTCGTTGTCACCGCGGCGGCCAACAACACCGCCGACGCAAGCCGGCAGATTCGCCGCGTCGTGTCACGCTGAAGGTGGGGGAGGTGCATGCGCCCCCTCGTTTGCATGTCACATGCCTCGGCGACGGCGCAGCACGATCCACGCCGCGGCGAGCCGCATGGTGTGAGCGTCCCGCTCCCACCGTTCGAACCGTTCGACCAGTTCCCAGGCGCGTGAATCCGGAGTCACCAGGGGGGCATGGCGCAAGAGCAAGCGACAGACCGGGCACAGACGAGCGACCAGGAGCTCGATCCGGGCGAGCCGGTGTGCCTCGCCGAGGCCCTCCGCACCGAGGATCTCGACCGCTTCCACCAGCGGCGACGAACGCTGAGACGACTCTCGCAACGAATTCCCGGGCAGAGCGGCGCAGCATGGAACGTGCCGCACGCAGGATTGGCGTGCCCGTTCGGGGACGCGACACCCTTCCCCGGTCGAGGGGAGGCGTCGGTCCTGCAGCCTGCAACCTCACGCCCCTCGCATCTTGCGAGCTGCACTGCCGGCCGGGCCGCTTTCTATCGGCAGCGGAGGGGACGACGCGGCGCGCTCTCGGCACGGCACGTGCTCATGGCCGTCGGGGGAGCCCCAAGCCAATGCTCGATCTCGTCTTCGTCGTCGCGACCGTTGTCTTCTTCGCCGTCAGCTGGGCGTATGTCCAGGGTTGCGACCACCTGTTGGAGAACCGTCAGCCATGACCCTCGAGGACATCCTGGGCAGCATCGTGGCGGTGCTGCTGACCGTCTATCTCGTCTACGCGCTGGTATACGCAGAACGCTTCTGAGGACACCCATGACTGCTGCAGCCTGGGGCCAGCTGGCCCTGTTCTCCGGACTCGTCCTTCTGACCACCAAGCCGCTGGGCATCTACATGGCCCGGGTGTTGGAGGGAGACCGCCGGCCGTTGCCGCGCTTCTTCGGTCCGGTGGAGCGATTCCTCTTCCGGCTCTCGGGGGTGGACCCGAAGGAGGAGCAGACCTGGGTCCGCTATGCCGGGTCGGTGCTGGTCTTCAGCCTCTTCGGCGTGCTGGTGACCTACGGCATCCTCCGCCTGCAGCACTTGCTGCCCCTCAACCCGCAGAAGTTCGGGGCGGTGGATCCGGCGCTGGCCTTCAACACCTCGGCCAGCTTCACCACCAACACCAACTGGCAGGCGTACACCGGCGAATCGACGATGAGCTACCTGTCCCAGATGGCGGGACTGGCCTGGCACAACTTCGTCTCCGCTGCTGCGGGGATCGCGATCGCCATCGCCCTGGCTCGTGGGCTCACCCGTCGCCTGGCGCCCGGCGCTGCGCGCACCCTGGGCAACTTCTGGGCGGACCTGATCCGGTGCACGGTCTACGTGCTGCTCCCCCTGAGCCTGATCTTCGCCCTGGTCCTGGTGAGCCAGGGGGTGATCCAGAATTTCTCCGCCTACCAGGAGGTCACCACCGTCGAGGGTGCCAAGCAGGTGGTGGCGCTCGGACCGGTCGCCTCGCAGGAAGCGATCAAGGAGCTGGGCACCAACGGGGGCGGCTTCTTCAACGCCAACAGCGCCCACCCGTTCGAGAACCCGAGCCCCTTCACGAATCTGGTGGAGATCTGGCTCATCTTCGCCATCCCCGCGGGGCTGACCTACACCTACGGGCGGATGGCGCGGGACGCCCGGCAGGGGTGGGCGATCCTCGCCGCAATGTTCGTCATGTTCCTCGGCGGAACGCTGATCGCGCACTGGGCGGAGGCCAAGCCGAACCAGGCGCTGGCCTCGCTCGCGCTGGACCACCGGGCGGGAAACATGGAGGGCAAGGAGGCGCGCTTCGGGACGGCGGCCTCGGCGCTCTTCGCCACCGTGACCACCGACGCGTCCTGCGGCGCGGTGAACTCGATGCACGACAGCTTCAACCCGCTCGGGGGCCTGGTGCCCATGGTGAACATCGAGCTCGGCGAGGTCATCTTCGGCGGCGTCGGCGCCGGTCTCTACGGGATGCTGGTGTTCGTCGTCCTCTCGGTGTTCATCGCCGGCCTGATGGTGGGCCGCACGCCCGAGTACCTGGGGAAGAAGATCGAGAGCCGGGAGATGAAGCTGGCGATGCTCTATGTGCTCATCTTCCCATTCATCATCCTCGGGTTCACCGCCTGGGCCTCGGTGACCCAGTGGGGGACATCCTCGCTGAACAACGCCGGGCCGCACGGGCTGAGCGAGATGCTCTACGCCTTCAGCAGCGGCGCGGGGAACAACGGGTCGGCGTTCGCCGGCCTGAACGCCAACACCACCTGGTACAACACCACCCTAGGCCTGACGATGCTCGGCGGCCGTTTCTTGATGATCATCCCCGCGCTGGGTATCGCCGGGGCCATGGTGGGAAAGAAGGTCGTTCCCCCGGGGCCCGGCACGTTCCCCACCAACGGGCCGCTGTTCACCTTTCTCCTCGTCTCGGTGGTGCTGATCGTCGGCGCGCTGACCTTCTTCCCCGCGCTGTCACTGGGACCCATCGTCGAGCACTTCGCCGGCCTGGCCGGGAAGGTGTACTAGCCATGGCCAGCACGACCCGAGAGCTGTCGCTCTTCGACCCGTCCATCGTCCGTCCGGCGATCTGGGACAGCTTCCGCAAGCTGTCGCCCAGGCAGGTGATCCGCAACCCGGTGATGTTCGTGGTCGAGGTGGGCGCGGTGCTCACCACCATCGAGTTTCTCCGCGACATCGGCGCCGCACACCGCAGCACCCCCCTCTGGTTCACCGGGCTGGTGTCGCTCTGGCTCTGGTTCACCGTGCTCTTCGCCAACTTCGCCGAGGCGGTGGCCGAGGGACGAGGGAAGGCCCAGGCCGCCTCGCTCCGGAAGATGCGCAAGGACGTCGAGGCCAGGAAGCTGGTCGAGGGGAGGGAAGAGAAGGTCGCCGCCTCAACCCTCCGCAAGGGTGACTCGGTGGTGGTCGAGGCCGGCCAGTACATCCCCGGCGACGGTGAGATCATCGAGGGCATCGCCTCGGTGGACGAGAGCGCGATCACCGGCGAGTCCGCCCCGGTCATCCGGGAGAGCGGAGGGGACCGGAGCGCGGTCACCGGTGGGACCAAGGTGCTCTCCGACCGGATCGTGGTCCGGATCACCGCCAACCCCGGCGAGTCGTTCCTCGACCGGATGATCTCCCTGGTCGAGGGCGCGGCCCGGCAGCGGACCCCCAACGAGATCGCCCTCCACATCCTGCTGGTAGGGCTGACCGCGGTGTTTCTCTTCGCCTGCGTGAGCCTGGTGCCGCTGGCCATCTACAGCGGCGTGCACCTCTCCACCACCGCGGTGGTCGCCCTCCTGGTCTGCCTGATTCCCACCACCATCGGTGGGCTCCTCTCGGCCATCGGAATTGCCGGGATGGACCGCCTCCTGCGCAAGAACGTCATCGCCCTCAGCGGGCGGGCGGTGGAGGCCGCCGGTGACGTGGACACCCTCCTCCTCGACAAGACCGGCACCATCACTCTCGGGAACCGGATGGCCACCGAGCTCATCCCCCTGGCAGGAGTCCGGGTGGAGGACCTGGCCGACGCCGCGCAGCTGTCCAGCCTCGCCGACGAGACCCCGGAGGGACGGAGCATCGTGGTCCTGGCGAAGGAGCGGTACGGCCTCCGGGGGCGGGAGGTCGCTCACCCGGAGGCGCACTTCGTGCCCTTCAGCGCCCAGACCCGCATGAGCGGCGTGGACATTGGAGGCCGCATCATCCGCAAGGGTGCGGTGGACGCGGTCGCGCGGCACGTCGAGTCGCTGGGCGGAAAGGTCCCCGCGGAGGTGCAGCAGATCGCCACCCGCATCGGTGACTCCGGCGGCACGCCGCTGGCGGTCTCCGAGGGTGCACGGGTGCTGGGCATCATTCAGCTCAAGGACGTGGTGAAGGGGGGCATCAAGGAGCGCTTCGCTCGCTTCCGGGCGATGGGCATCCGCACGGTGATGATCACCGGCGACAACCCCCGGACTGCCGCGGCCATCGCCCGCGAGGCCGGAGTGGACGACTTCCTGGCCGAGGCCACCCCCGAGGCCAAGATGCGTCTCATCCGGGAGGAGCAGGCGAAGGGGAAGCTGGTGGCCATGACCGGGGATGGCACCAACGACGCCCCGGCGCTGGCCCAGGCCGACGTGGGCGTGGCGATGAACACCGGCACCCAGGCGGCGAAGGAGGCGGGGAACATGGTGGACCTCGACTCCAACCCCACCAAGCTCCTCGAGGTGGTGGAGGTGGGAAAGCAGCTGCTGATGACCCGCGGGACGCTCACCACCTTCAGCATCGCCAACGACGTGGCCAAGTACTTCGCCATCCTCCCGGCGCTCTTCGTGGGCGTCTACCCGGAGATTGCCCCGCTGAACGTGATGCGGCTGGCCTCGCCTTACTCGGCGGTGCTCTCGGCGGTCATCTTCAACGCGCTGATCATCATTGCCCTCATCCCGCTCGCGCTCCGTGGCGTGCGCTACCGCCCGGTGGGCGCGGCGGCGCTGCTCAAGCGCAGCCTGCTGATCTACGGAGTCGGGGGGATCATCGTTCCCTTCGTGGGCATCAAGCTGGTCGACCTGGTGGTCGCCGCGCTCGGTCTGGTCTGAGGCACGTCATGCGCAAGGAACTGCTGGTCGCTCTTCGTGTCACCGCCGTCACCCTGATCCTCACCGGGCTGGTCTACCCGCTGGTGACCACCGGGCTGGCGCAGGTGCTGTTTCGTCACCGCGCGGAGGGGAGCTTCCTCACCGACGCCTCGGGCCGGGTCGTCGGCTCGGAGTTGATCGGCCAGGGCTTCGCCGCGCCGGGGTACTTCCATCCCCGTCCCTCTGCGGCGGGGAAAGACGGCTGGGACCCGACCGGCTCGACCGGTTCCAACCTCGGGCCGACCAGCAAGAAGCTCCGTGACTCCGCGGTCGACGCGCTGCAGAAGCTCCAGGCGGAGAACCCGGACGCTCGGGGCCCAGTACCGGTGGAGCTGGTCACCGCCTCGGGCAGCGGGCTCGACCCGCACCTTTCTCCCGCCGCCGCCCTGTGGCAAATTCCCCGCGTGGCGCGTGCGCGAAACGTGGCCGAGGACCGGGTCCGGTCGCTGGTCGAATCGCAGATCGAGCGACGGGACCTGCTGGTCCTGGGCGAGCCCCGGGTGAACGTTCTGGTCCTGAACCTCGCGCTGGATCGGCAGTTCGGCGCGCTCGACCGGAGAACGGCCACCACCCGAGGGCCATGACCTCCGCCCCCGACCGCCCCGAGCGCAGGGCGGAGGAGTTCCTGGCGCTGGTGCGCCAGGGGCAGCGGGGACGGCTCAAGCTGTACATCGGCTTCGCCGCCGGGGTGGGGAAGACCTACCGGATGCTCGAGGAGGCGCACGCGCTTCGCGAGCGGGGCGTGGACGTGGTGGTAGGCTTCGTCGAGACCCACGGCCGCGAGGAGACGGCGGCGCTGCTCGAGGGACTGGAGATCGTCCCCCGCCGGGTGCTCGAGTACCGCGGGGTGCAGGTCGAGGAGATGGACCTGGACCGGCTCATCGCCCGGAAGCCCAAGGTGGCGATCGTCGACGAGCTGGCCCACACCAACGCGCCCGGCAGCCGGAACCGGAAGCGCTGGCAGGACGTGGAGGAGCTCATCGCCGCGGGGATCAACGTCATCGGGGCGTTCAACGTGCAGCACCTCGAATCCCTGAACGACCTGGTGGCCCGGGCCACCGGCATCCGGGTGCGCGAGACCATCCCCGACGGCTGGCTCAAGACCGCCGACCAGGTGGTGAACCTCGATCTGGCGGTGGAGGACCTGGAGGAGCGGCTCCGGGCGGGGAAGATCTACGCCAGCGACAAGGTGCCCCAGGCGCTGGAGCGCTTCTTCCAGCGGGGGAACCTGGCCACCCTCCGCGAGCTGGCCCTCCGCGAGGTCGCCGAGTCGCTGGAACGGGACACGATGAGGCGCGAGTCATCCGCCGAGACCGCGCCCCGGAACACTGGCGCGCGGGTGATGGTCTGCATGTCCTCGTACCCCCCGCGTGCCGCCGAGCTCCTCCGGCGCGGCTCCCGGGTGGCGGGGCGGCTGAACACCGACTGGTTCGTGGTCTACGTCGAGACGCCGCATGAGGCTCCGGACCGGATCGACTCCGAGGCCCAGCGGCACCTCCTCGAGAACATCGAGCGGGCCCGCGCCCTCGGGGCCGAGGTGGTCCGGCTCCGGGCCACCGACCCGGTGACGGCGCTGCTCGATTTCGCCCGGAGCCACAGCGTGGGGCTGATGCTGATCGGCCGCTCGCACCAGAGGGGCTTGCGGCGCCTGCTCGGACGCACGGTGGACCTCCGCCTGGTGCGGGAGGCAAGTGACCTGGACGTCCAGGTGGTGGCCCTGGGGGAGGCGCGGGAGTGACGCTTCGAACCCGCCTGGTCATCGCCCAGGCCCCGCTGGCCGTGGCGCTGGCGGCGGTGGCGGTGCTCTCGGTGGTCACCAGCAATGCCCTCGGACGCGCCGGCGAACGGATCCTCTCCGACAACTATCGCAGCGTGCTCGCCGCGCAGCGGATGAAGGAGTCCATCGAGCGGCTGGACAGCGGGGCGCTGTTCGTGCTCATCGGCGAGCGCGAACGGGGGCTGGCGCTGGCCCGCGAGCAAGGCCCTGCATTCCAGCGCGAGCTGGAGGTGGAGGAGCGGAACATCAGCGAGCCGGGCGAGGCCCAGGCCGCAGCGACGCTCCGCGAGGCCTGGACCCGATACCAGAGCGACTACAACCGCTTCCTCGCTTCGCCGGTGGAGAAGCTGCGCTCGATCTACCTGGAAGCACTGCAGCCTGGGTTCTCGAAGGTCAAGACCGCGGCGGACGAGATCCTGGACATCAACCAGGATGCCATGGTGCTCAAGAGCACCCAGCTGCGCCGGAAAAGCGAGTGGGTGGAGACGGTGGTGGTCGTCGGGGTGCTCGCCGCCTTGATCCTCGGGCTCCTCGCCTCGGGGGCACTGACCGCGCGGGCGCTGCGGCCGGTCGCGGTGCTCGGGCAATCGGTGCGCAGGCTCGGTCAGGGCGACTACGCAGTCCGGGTCCGGGTGCCGGAGGGCGGTGGCTCGGAGCTCACCCAGCTGGCCCGCGACTTCAACGCCATGGCCGAGAGCCTTCAGCGGTACCGGGACTCGAGCCTGGGAGAGCTCCTCGAGGCGCAGCTGGCGGCCCAGGCCACGATCGACAGCCTTCCCGATCCGGTGCTGGTCTTCGACATCAAGGGAAGGGTGGCCAATGCCAACCGCGCCGCGGAGCAGATCCTCGGCATCCGTGCCTCGGACAGACACCTCGCCTCGGCGCCACCCGAGGTGAGAGTGCGGGTGGAGCGCATCCGGGACGAGGTGCTCGCCGGCGCCGTCACGGTGCAACCGCGCGGCTTCGAGGACGCGCTCCTGGTCGAGTCGAACGACGGCAACCGGGCGCTCCTCCCGCGGGCCAACCGCGTCAGCAGCGACGAGGGGCAGCTGCTCGGGGTCACCGTGCTCCTGCAGGACATCACCCGGCTCCGTCGCTTTGACGAGCTGAAGGACGACCTGGTGGCCACGGTGGCCCACGAGTTCCGGACTCCGCTCACCAGCCTGCGGATGGCCATTCACCTGCTCGCGGAGCAGACGGTCGGGCCGCTCAACGAGCAGCAGCTCGACCTGGTCTCCGCTGCCCGCGAGGAATGCGAGCGGCTGCAGGGCATCGTGGACGACCTGCTCGACCTGGCGCGCATCCGGTCGGGACGCCTCGAGCTGCACCCCCGCGAGCTCTCCACCGAGCTGGTGCTCGGCCAGGCCCAGCGGGCGCTCCGCGACGCCGCGGAGCAGCGGGGTATTCCCATCGAGCTGGAGATCCAGCCCGGGGCGGAGCGCCTGGTGGCCGACCCGGACCGGATCGACCTCGCCCTGAACAACCTGCTCTCCAACGCGGTCCGCCACGGGCCGGCGGGCAGACCGGTGGTGATCCGGGCGATGCGGGTGCTTGGCGGAGTGCGCATCGAGGTTCAGGACGAGGGGCCGGGCATCGCCCCCGAGTACCAGCCCCGGCTGTTCGAGAAGTTCTACCGGGTGCCGGGCTCGGAGCCCGGTGGGGCCGGGCTGGGTCTCTCCATCGTCAGGGACGTGGTGGAGGCCCATGGCGGCACGGTGGGCGTCCGGAGCGCTCCCGGAGCAGGAACGGTGTTCTGGATCGAGCTCCCCGACGCCGAATCGGGCACGAGACCGTTGCCGGCGAAGGCGGCTGGCTGACAGCGGAAGCCACGCTGGGCGTCAGGCTCAGCTCTCGAACCTCTTGCGCTTCCGCCAGAGCGTGGAGGCATCGATCCCGAGGATTCGAGCCGCCTCGTCGAGCGTGGGGGCGCTGGCCATCACCCGGAAGATGTGCTCCCGCTCGATCTGTTCCAGGGTGAACGGGCCTCCCAGGGTCGGCGCTGCGGCCTGGGTGACGGCGATTCGCTCGGGGAACGCCGCCGGGGGAAGCACGTCCGCCGGCCACACGATGGCAGCCCGCTCCACCGCGTTGCGCAGCTCGCGCACGTTACCCGGCCAGGCGTAGCCCTCGAGCGCCGCGGCCGCCTCCGGTGACAGCTCCAGCCCTGGGCGGTGAAGCGACGCAGCGAGGTCGCGGAGCATCCGCTGGGCGAGCGCCAGGATGTCCTCCCTGCGCTCCCGGAGTGCGGGCACGCGGATCTCCACCACGTTCAGCCGGTAGAGCAGGTCCTCGCGGAAGCGTCCGGAGCGCACGTCCTGCTCGAGCTCCCGATTCGTCGCCGAG
>Ga0335069_10011797_pt1 | contig 12316 bp, 11 predicted proteins | sample Lox_Sample_11_FD_206714 | JGI IMG/M metagenome (GOLD analysis project Ga0335069, IMG submission 206714) | Soil microbial communities from Loxahatchee National Wildlife Refuge, Florida, United States - Lox_Sample_1.1 | ecosystem: Environmental > Terrestrial > Soil > Wetlands | place: USA...
TGGTTCGGTGAGCGCCGCGTGCTCGGTGGCCAGACCGTTGGGAACCGCCAGCACCATTCCCGCCGACAACGTCATCAACTCACCGTAGCCGCCCGGAACCTCATTCGAGTACCCGACGCCCTCGATGCGTCCACCGCGGAACAGCACCGGCATCGACACCACCCGGTCGCCGGAGTGCACCGCGCCGCAGGTATTGGGACCGTAGTCCACAACTTCGGCACAGAATTCATGCCCCATGATGACATCACGCGACAGGTCGAGAACGAACGGCGCGCCGGTCTCCTTGGCAGCTTCGACCAGCTTGTGAGCGTATTTGAGGGCGTGAAGATCTGACCCGCAGATGCCGCATGCCAGGGTCTTGACCAGCACTTCACCCTCGCCGGGCGTCGGCTGCGGCACGCTGTCGACGATCAGACGCGAATTTCGCATTACGGCAGCACGCACGGGCGGTCCTCCTGAACAACGTCTCTCTGCAACAGCCCTATCGAGAAGTAGAGGTGCGTGCAACTCAACGTGGTTGAAAGATGAGGAAGTATTGGTAGGGCAGCACCGTTGGTTCGCCGACCAGAGCGTAGCCGGCGGCCGCCATCTCCTCCACCACCTTTTCGCGTGCCAGCTTGTGGCTTGCAGGCGGGCCAATCGGCAGATCCCGTTGCTGCCAATCAACGATCGCCACCCGACCGTCGCGTGCGAGACAAGGTTGCAACCTACGGAAGTAGTCACGGCGCCCATCGATGTGGTGGTAGGTGTCGACTACCATGACCATATCGATACTGGCCGCAGGCAGACGCGGATTGTCAGGCGAGGCGAGGATTGGAATCACGTTCGGTGTGTTCTCCTGCTCTGCCCGCGAACGCAGGTGGGCAACCAGATTCGGCTCCGTGTCGACTGCAAACACGGTCCCTTGTTTGCCAACCGCAACAGCGAGGTAGCGGCTGAAGTAACCCGTGCCCGCACCAAGATCCGCGACGCGCATACCGGGCCGGATATGCAACGCTTCAACCAGCGCCTGCGGCTTCTGCCACTCGTCACGCGCAGGGTCATCGAACACCTTGGTCCACTGCGCAACGTTCTCGAAAGAGTGGTGCGAGGTCGCCTGATCGTCGGCTGATGACTGCACCGCCACTGGCGCTGGAGCCATCTCCGGTGCTCGTGGCGCGGGACAGGCCGACAGCGCCGCGAAGAGAACAGCCCACGCCACTGCGACCAATCGGGCGACCTGCCGGTGGAGCAAGTGCATGAGTCCAGCCCTATATCCTCGCCGCCTGACCTGCACAATCGCGTCGGCCACGCACCTTGCGAGCCAGTTGGACACGGGTTACCGTTCCCGCCAAGGAGATTCAGTGAACCTGATGGCTAAGGTAGTAATGTACACGACGCAGTACTGTCCGTATTGCGTTCAGGCGAAGGCCTTGCTGCGACATAAAGGCGTGCTGTTCGATGAGATAGATGTGGGCGGCAACGACGAGCTTCGCGAGAAGATGATGGAAGCGTCGGGCCGCCGCACAGTCCCGCAGATATTCATTGATGACAATCCGATTGGCGGTTTTGAGGAACTCCGCTCCCTGGAGGAGCAAGGCGAACTCGACCGCCTGCTGGCAGCTTGAAGATCAGGTCGGAGTCGCCACGCCCTTCTCGGTGCGCACCCAACCGCGCACTGATACCGAAGCGGGCCTGGTGATCGATGCGGAACCGTCCCGCTTACGCAAGATGTGCAGTACGGACTTCGCTTCTCATGGCGTCCATGAAAGTGGACATGCACTCCAACACCGCGCTCGGCCACGCCCCACCCTCCGCAAGTGCGGACAACGCCATAATTACAGCGCACCGGACGACCGGGTCGGCCTGTTCATGGTCCAGTGCCTCTCGAAGGACCGTCCCACTGGCTTCGATGTCAGCAGTGATCCGGCCACCGTCATCACAAACGAACAACCGCGCCATGACTCCCCCCTTTTTGCACTCGAAACCCTCGGAACGCACTCGCCCCGCCGCAAGCCCGTTCCAAGACTGGAATATGGTACGTGCAATCAAGATGCCCGACAGGGCAATCGCAGGCGTCAAAAGAAACTCTTCTCCGTGATTCTTCGTGATGGCCCAGATTGAAAAACCTTGCTTACAGTCAGCACTCAATTTGAGTGGTGCGTCCATTCTGTGGCAAAAACCCGGACGCGTTCCTGGCTCGGGGGTCGGAGCGCGGCTTGACGGGGTTTACAAATCGAACCGATGACCGTGCAATGACCGAGTGGCTGCCAATCCTTTCCGAGGAGGAGATCAAAAGCGAACGGGCGAAGGCCCGCGAACTGCGACAATCGCAATGGTGGAAGAGGCGGCGGAGCACCGGGGTCTGCCATTACTGCGGCAACAAGTTCCCTCCGAAAGATCTGACGATGGATCATCTGGTACCGCTAATCCGCGGTGGCCGGTCGACCAAAGGCAACCTCGTCCCCGCCTGTAAAGAATGCAATACACGCAAGAAGCATCAGCTGGCCTTCGAATGGGAGCCCTAACAACCACTCGGTAGGAAGCGGTCAGTCGCCCGACGCATCTCCAATCTGTATAATTCTTGCGTGCTCAAGGAACATGTAGATGCCGAGCCGCCCGTCACCGGTGGGATGGCCGTAGTGTCGCCCGCCCTCGCCGAGAAGCTCGAGGCCGTTCAACCTCGGCCGGGGGTATATCTCCTAAAGGACAAGCACGCGAAGGTCATCTATGTCGGCAAGGCGAAGAACCTGCGCTCACGTGTTCGCACCTATTTCCGCGGCGGTGACGAACGCAGCCAGGTACGCTTCCTCATGCAGCGGGTGACTGATCTCGAGACGCTGGTCACCTCCAACGATAAGGAAGCGCTGATCCTTGAGAACAACCTCATCAAGCAGTACAAGCCGCGTTACAACATCCGCCTCAAGGACGACAAGTCGTATGTCAGCGTAAAGGTGACGACGCAGGACCAATGGCCGCGTATCCTGGTTACCCGCAAGATCGTCAAAGACGGCAGCAAGTACTTCGGTCCGTACGCATCGGCGTACAGCGTCCGCGAAACTCTCGACACGATCCGCAAAGCCATTCCGCTGCGCACCTGCAGCAACGGCGTGTTCCGCAACCGCTCGCGTCCGTGCCTGGAATATCAGATCAAGCGTTGCCTCGGGCCGTGTTGCTTGGCAGTCGATCCAGCGCTGTACCAGCAGCACTTGCGCGAGGCACTGATGCTGCTCGAGGGCAAGAGTCAGCAACTCGCCCGTCAGCTCGAAGGTGACATGCAGCGCGCCGCTGACGAGCTACGCTTCGAGGACGCTGCCCGCTTGCGCGACAAGATCAGGGCGATTGAGCGCACCCAGGAGCGGCAACAAGTCGTGTCGCATTGGGGCGAAGATCAGGACATCTTCGGCTTGTATCGCGAGGGCGGGTTCATCGAAGCGCAGGTACTGTTCGTGCGGCAAGGCAAGCTCACCGGCAACCAAGCCTACAGCTTCGAGGACTTCGAGCTGCCGGATGAAGAGGTGCTCGAAGCGCTGCTCACCCAGTTCTATCAGGGAGACCGGTACGTCCCGGATGAGATCCTGGTGCCCATCGAGATGGAAGACCAGGACGTGCGTGGCGACTACCTGAGTGAACGCAAGGGCAAGCGCGTCGACATCCTCCATCCGCAACGCGGCGACAAAGTGCGCCTGCTGGAGATGGCAGCGGAAAACGCGGCACAGAGCTTCCGCGAGCGCCAAGACGTCGAACGCAAGCACGAGCGCATGAGTGAGGAGCTGCAACGCAAGCTCCATCTCCGCAACGCCCCCAAACGCATCGAGTGCTTCGATATCTCGAACATCCAGGGACGCCTTGCCGTCGGCTCGATGGTCACCTTCGACGAAGGCGAGCCCGACAAGAGCCGCTATCGTCGTTTCCGCATCAAGACGGTCCCCGAAGCCGACGATTTTCGCATGATGTACGAAGTTCTCACGCGGCGCTTCACGCGCGCCAAAGAGGAGGGCAGCTATCCGGACTTGCTGGTAGTCGATGGCGGCAAAGGACAGCTCAACGTAGCGCTCGAGGTCCTGCGCGAGCTGGAGATCAACGAAATCGACGCCGTCGGCCTGGCGAAGTTGCGCGTCGAACGCGATGTGCACGCCGCCGAGATCGCCCACAGCGAGGAGCGCGTCTTCCTGCCCGGGCGCAAGAACCCCGTGATCCTCAAGCGAAACTCGACAGCCCTGTTCCTCTTGCAACGCGTGCGTGACGAAGCCCACCGCTTCGCCATCACCTACCACCGCCAGCTACGCACTTCGGAACGTCTTCGCTCCGCACTCGACACCATTCCCGGGATAGGCAGCACGCGGCGCAAGCGACTCCTGCGTCATTTCGGGAGCGTCCAGCGGATCCGCGAGGCGACCGTCGAAGCTTTGAGCGAAGTACCCGGCATCTCGGTCGGACTGGCTACCCAGATAAGAGACAGCCTCGCCGAACCCCCGGTAGTACCACCCGCAGACCTCAGCACGGTTCACGACGGATGAGGGGGCACAGTGCCGCCCGTGCTGGTGTCCGCTTTGCGTTCATCTGTTGATCCAATCGGTGGGACACCACTTCTCGTCGCCGCGGCCATCGGCCTGCTGCTCGGCGACGGCTTGTCGGGCACGGGCACAATCGTGCCCGCCCTGCCGCTCGCCGGTGCGGCAAGCATCGCCGTCATCCTGCTCTTCGCCGGCGACGCGGTCTGGCGCCGCGTCGGCATAGTCGTGCTTGCCTGCGTCGTGGGTAATCTCAATGCCACTCAAGTCTACCAGCCAAACTTCCCGCCTCATCACATCGCTTTAGCAATCACCCATAGACCAGTAGACCTCCAAGCGACGCTGTTGGCGGACCCCGAAGTGCGCGGCGAGCACACACGCCTGTGGTTGGGCACCGAACAGATTGATGAGGGTCAAGGCTGGCGAGCAACCGTGGGCAGCGTCCTACTGACAGTCCGGTATTCGCAGCGCAACTGGTCGGCAGGTGACCGGTTTCGCGCAACCGTGTCATTGCACCGGCCGCGCAACATGGGGAATCCGGGAGAGTTCGACTACGTCGCCTATTTGGAGCGCCAGGGCGTCTACGTCACGGGGTTCGCGGACGACGATGCCGCCTTCGCGCCGCTCGGCCGGCGACCCGCTGGTGTTGCTGACTGGTTCGAACGTTGGCGTCACGGGGTTGGTCGCCTCATCCAGGAGACCCTGCCCGAGCCGCAGGCCGGTGTACTGAGTGCGCTGGTGATCGGCACGTCCGCAGCGTTACCAACCAATCTGCGTGCAGCATTCAACCGGGCCGGCGTCAGCCACGTCCTCTCCGTCTCCGGTCTGCACGTTGGTCTGGTGGCAGCCGTGGCCTACGCGTTGTTTCGGTGGTTGCTCGCGCGCAGTCGGTGGCTACTGCTGGCGTCCAACGTGCCGAAACTGGCAGCGGCGCTGTCGATCGTACCGGTGCTGCTCTATGCCGGCATCGCCGGCAGCAATGTGGCGACCGTGCGCTCGGTGTTGATGATCGTCGTATTCGTTGCGGCCGCGCTGGTCGACCGCGAGCAGCACCTCGTCGTCAGTCTCGCCACAGCAGCGATCGTCATCATCCTCAGCGCGCCCGGCAACTCTTTGGACATCTCCTTCCAATTGTCCTTCGTCGCCGTTCTCGGTTTGGTCTTGGCGATGGAGCGCTTCTGGCCATGGTGGCGGGCGTGGGAGGAGGCGCACTTGCTGCGGCTCCGTGGTTGGCGCGGCCGACTGTGGCGGGTGCTGGCAGTCTATTTCGTTGTCTCCCTGAGCGCCCTGGCCGCGACCACCCCGCTCACCGCCCTCCATTTCAACCAGGTGTCGTTCATTGCCGTTCTGGCGAATGCCCTCGTCGTGCCGCTACTCGGTTCACTCGCCGTCGCTCTGGGGTTGCTGGGCGCGCTGCTCTTTCTGTTGTCAGAGACTCTCGCATGGCTGTGCATCTGGCTTGCCGGACCGGTGGTACAAATGGGTCTCTGGTTGGTGCAGTTCTTCGCTGCATGGCCGTTCGCCGCCGTGCGGGTCGTCACGCCGACGACGCTCGAGCTGGCGGTCATGTATGCCGTGTTACTCGCCGGGGTGCGCCTTTCCGGCCGCACACGTTTGATCTGCGTGAGCTTGCTGGCTGCGGTCGGACTCGCAGACGGCGCGTGGTGGTACGCTGACCGGTATCATCGAAGTGACCTACGACTCACGTTTCTCAGCGTGGGACAGGGTGACGGCGCGGTAGTCGAGTTGCCCGGCTCCGAGGTGATGGTGATCGATGGCGGCGGCTTGGGCGGCGACACATTCGACGTAGGCGAGCGCATCCTTGCTCCGTTTCTCCTGAGTCGCAAGATCGCTCAAGTGGACTATTTGGTGCTCAGTCATCCAGATCGTGACCACTATGGTGGCCTGACCTTCTTGGCGGCGCACTTCGCCCCGCGCGAATTCTGGTCGAACGGTGCCGATGCTGATTCGGACCGTTGGGCTCAGCTCAGGCGACAGTTGCGCGACAGCGGCGTGCATCAACTCGTCTTGCATCGCGGCGACGCCCGACGCATCGGCAACCTCGACGTTGTCGTCCACTCGCCTGCCGCGCATGGCGGCCTAAGGGGCAACAACCAGTCATTGGTGCTGAGCTTGGGCTTTGGCGGCAGACGCGTCCTCTTCCCTGGTGACATTGAAATGTTGGGTGAGGAGAAGCTCATAGCCAGCTCCGACGGTGCGCTCGTCAGTGCCGTCCTCAAAGTACCGCACCACGGCAGTCACACGTCCAGCAGCAGCGCCTTTCTCGACGCTGTGGAACCACACGTCGCGGTGGTATCCGCCGGTTACCAGAACCGCTTCGGTTTTCCGCATGCCGACGTGTTGCAGCGCTACGCCGCCCGCGACTGCATGGTGGCGCGCACCGATCTCGACGGTGCGGTGACGATTCGCATCCGCTCAGATGGACGGATTGATACGCAGCGCTATCGTGACGCGTCACACGATACAGCGGCACGAGATCGGCGTTGACTCTCCAGGCAGCCAGGGCTAAGCGTCGTAGATGGGGGCCGCGATGAATCCCAGCTTCAAAGAAATGATGAACGAGGTGGTGGCCTACGGCAGCTGCTGCGAGTGCGGTAGCTGCGTGCTGGTCTGCCCCCACAACGTCATCGACTACATCGACGCCAAACCCAAACAGGTCGCCAAGGCGACCAACCCCTTCGACTACTGTGGTATCAGCGAAGGCATCGGGTGCGACTGCTGCGCCCAGGTTTGCCCGCGGCTGGGGGCGCGCGAGCATCACCTGACCGAGCGTGTCTTTCCCAATAACGGTGCCTACAGCGGCGGGTTCGGCGTGTACCGCCGCATCGTCGCGGCGCGATGCAAAGATCCGGAGATCCTGGCGCGCTGCGAAGACGGTGGCGTGGTCACGACGATTCTTTGTTGGGGACTGCGCAACGGAACGTTCGACGGCGCGGTGGTGTCGGCGACCGACCCCGACAAGCCGTGCCAGCCGCTGCCCAAGGTCGTCACCACCGTCGATGACGCAATTCGCTCGGCGAGCTCGTGGTACACGTACTGCCCGAACAACCTCGCACTTGCCGACGCCGAGAAGCTCGGTCTAACCAAAGTCGCCTTCGTCGGCGTGCCGTGTCAGATCACACCCGTGCGCAAGATGCAGCTCGTCGATCCGGGCTTCCTCAACAATGGACGCAAGAAGGACAAGATCATCGACAAGCAACGGGGCTTCCTGAAGGGATACGGCGAGCGCGTCGCGCTGAACGTCGGCCTCCTATGCAGCGAAGTGTTCAGCTTCAACGAGCTGATGGTTGATCACATCGAAGGGCAACTGGGAATCCCGCTCTCCGCGATTCGCCAGTTCAACGTGAAGGGCAAGGTACAGGTCTTCAAGAAAGACGGCGAGTTGGTGGAGATCAACCTGCGACAAGCGCAGGAGTACGCGCGACCCGAGTGCCATCACTGCGGCGACTTCTCCGCCGAGCTGGCGGACATCTCCTGCGGCGGGGTAGGGGCCACGAACTGGACGATCACCGTCCTGCGCACGGAGAGGGGCGAGCAAGTCTTCGATGCGATCGTCCGCGAGGGGCTGCTCGATCTACGACCGATCGAGGAACTCGAAACGTCGATGAAGGTCTTCCTCCGCTTGGCGCGCAAACAGCGCGAGCGGGTGCCGATCCCGCCGGGGCGCACGGACGCGTGGGCCCGACCGACTGGCTTCGGCGCTCGCTGACTGTCAAGGTCTCCCGCCATGTCACAAAGCTCCGCACCTCGATTTCCCGATACACTCGACAAATTTCCTCCACACTACCTCGAACAGTTGATCGAAAGTTCCCCCGACATCGTCATCGCCGTCGACCGCTCCGGAGCCATCGTCTTCTACAACGACGGTGCGGAGAAGAACCTCGGATACACCGCCGCCGAAATTCTCGGACGCCCGGTCACCGAACTGTATCCGACGCTCGCGGAAGCCCGCCGGGTGATGGAAGCCATGCGCAGCGAGCACTGGGGCGGTCCGGGAAAAGTGAAGAGCTTCGAGACCGTCTTCACCGATCGCTGGGGGCAGTTACTCCCGGTCGCCATCTCCGGGTCCATCTTGTACGACAACGCCGGGCTCGAGATTGGTTCGATCGGCTTCGCCAAGGACCTGCGCGAAATCCGCCGGACAGACCGCCTCGCGACGTTGGGCGAGGTCGCGGTGGCGGTCTGCCACGAGATCAACAACCCCCTCGAAGTCATCCTCAACCAAGTCGAACTCCTGGATACCTATGTCCGCGACACGGCACCCGATGAGCGTGCCGTGGTCGAGGAAGAACGCATCGAGGCGGTGCGCCGCGAGGTCGGTAAGATCCAGGCAATCATCAACCGCCTCGTTGTCATGGCCCGCGGCGGCGCCTACGGCACGCGCGAATACCACGGTGGAACGCAGATGACCGACCTGGCTCCGCGCCCCGCCAACCGGCCGCGACGTACCCTCACCGGTGTACGTGTTCTCGTGGTTGACGACGATCTGGGAGTTTGCCAATCCGTACGCGATCTGCTCGCCGAGGAAGGCTGCGACGTGATCACTGCCAACGGCGGGTTGGAAGCGTTGAAGATCCTCGATCACACGAAGGTCGATGTCGTCGTCAGCGACGTCGTGATGCCCGATCTCGACGGCTACGACCTGTTCATGGAAGTCAAGCGCCGCGGCACCACCCCGGTGCTCCTCATGACCGGCTACTACTACGACCGCGACCACGTCATCAAACGCAGCCGCCTGGAAGGCTTGGAGGGCGTGCTCTTCAAAAAGCCCGTGGATCCGGACCGGCTCAAGGCGTTGATTCGGGAGTTGTGCCAGCAGCCGGTACCGCAGGCCGCCGCCCCTTAGACGACTCGGACTTGCGCGCCGCAGGCGGTATCGTCGCGGTTGCCAGGGTCCGACCCGGAGTCGCTGTCGGCGCCGGCGCGAGTCGGAGATCGAATTGTCCCGCTTCATTCTCCACAATGACGCGATCGGCGCCGATGCTCAGCAAGCGGCCCAGGCCGGGGACGTTCTCACCCACCCGGTAAAGGGCGCTGCTGCCTGACGACGACTCGACGACCGCGAAGGACTGGGGCTCACCTACCGCCACTCCAGCGAGGCGATATCCCGGCGGTGCCCTCAGCGTCGTCGGAATCGGCGTCATCGTGGGCGTCGCGGTCTCCACGGGAGTCGGAACGAACGGTGTCGCCGGCTCCAGATCTCGGAGACGGCCCCACAGCCAGTAAGCGGACACCAGCATCAACACCAGCAGCACGACCATGACCGCAACCCCCAAGCGCTGCGACGTCATGGCAGCTCCGCGTCGAGGTGCTGACCGAGGGAGGTTGCTCGGCCACCCGCGTATCGGTTAGAAACGAGCGGTGCAGACAGTTCCATGACTGGCCAGGATTCTTCGGTATCAGCGCCGCGCCAGGTGGGACCCTCACCCACATCTTCGCCGCTGCCCCTCATCGGATATTGGGGCGTCGTTGTCGGCTGGATGATCATCATCTCCCTGCTGTCCACAGAACCCTTCTCGGCGGCGAACACCAATCGCTACATCGATCCGGTGCTGCGCTTCTTCTTTCCCAACATGCGTCTCGCTGACTTCGTCTTCGCTCACACGATCATTCGTAAGACGGCGCACTTCAGCGAGTTCTTCATCCTCGGCAGCCTGCTGTACTGGGCGTGCCGTCGCGGTCGCTGGCCTCGTTGGCGCGCCACGTGGATGCTGCAAGCGCTCACCATAGCGATCTTGTATTCACTGGTCGACGAGTTCCATCAAGCATTTGTTCCCAATCGAACCCCGTCGCTGTTCGACAGTGGCGTCGACTCGCTGGGCGCCGCCGTCAGTCAGCTCTTCATCTACCTCCGCCGTGTCGCACTCAGTCGTTTCAGTCTGTTGCGTTGATCCGGGGGCGGCGGAAGTAGAGCACAGACCCCTCAAGTACGACAGCCCTGGTAGCGCACGGGCGGCCCGGCACCCCCAACTCTGGACAGAAGCGACCGTCTATGCTCTCTCATGCGCCGGAACCGCAGACATGGTGGCAGGCACAAGACAACGCCGGCAGGCGGCACGCATGGGCGTCCTCCTGCGCGTCGAGCGTGAGCTCTGGCGCGAGGGTTTGACCCGCATCGCCGGCGTCGATGAGGTTGGTGTGGGACCGCTGGCGGGGCCGGTTGTCGCAGCCGCGGTCATCGTCCCTCCCGACATGAAGCTGCGCGGTGTCGACGATTCTAAACTCGTGACTGCGGCCTTGCGCGAAGAGCTCGCCGCAAAAATCCAGGAGTGCGCACTGGGCGTCGGTATCGGCATCGTTGAGGTCGCCGACATTGATCGGCTCAACATCTATCATGCTGCCCTCGAAGCCATGCGACGCGCCGTCGAGGCCCTGCCCGTTGCTCCCGAGCATATCGTCGTCGACGCACGCCAGATTCCCAACGTGACAGTGCCGCAAACGCCTCTCATCGATGGTGATGCGCGCTGCTATTCGGTGGCCGCCGCTTCGATCGTCGCCAAGGTCGCCCGCGACCGCCTGATGCGCGAGCTGCACGAGATCTATCCACAGTACGGCTTCCGGGACAACATGGGCTACGGGACGCCGCGCCACCTTGCAGCCATCGACCAATACGGTCCATCGCCGGTCCATCGTCGATCGTTCGCACCGGTGCGCGAGCTGCAGCTGCCCGGTATGTGAGTCGGCGCCTTAGCGCCCAGTCCGATCGGCAACCCGACGCACGAGCTCCTGGGCGTCGATACTGCCGATCTCGTCGACCACGAGGTCGGCACCGGCGGCCGTCAGTGCCGCTTCCGCCGTCGACGTGAGTACGGCCACCGCCAGCATGTGCGCCCGCCTTGCCGCTTCGATGCCGTGCACGGAATCCTCGATCACGCCGCAACGTGTCGGCTCAATGCCGAGCCGCTCGGCCGCCGTCAAGAACACCTGCGGGTCTGGCTTGCCCTCAGTGACGTCCTCAGAACTTACCGCGGCATCAATCGCCGCACGCACCCCGAGCGTGTCGATCAACAGGGATACGTTCTCACGCGGCCCACTCGACGCAACCGCAACGCTCGCTCCGAGCCGACGCAAGCGCGCCAGCAGCGTCGCAGCGCCCGAATAAATGCGGACCGCCCCCTGCCGCACGAGGTCCCGATAGAGCGTCTCCTTGCGTTCCGCCAGCGCGTCGACGCGCTGCACCGTAAGCTCGTGTGAACCCCGCCCGAGCCAGATGGGGATGATGCTGGCGTTGCGCCGACCGAAGGTCCGTTGGAACAACTCGTCTGTAAATGGCGTCCCTATCTCGCGGCCGAGCTGTTGCCACGCTTGGCGGTGCGCGTTTCCGCTGTCGACGAGGACACCGTCCATATCGAAGATGATTCCGACTGCGGGGTGCATCCGTCGCACGCTATGAAGCACCGGTGGCAGGTTCAAGCCCCAGGAGGTAGCGAAGCCGTACCTTTCGCGAGGCGGCAAGCCGGCTATAATCTGCCCCGCAGGAGGTGCAGATGCCGATCGAGATTGCCATGCCCAAGCTCAGCGACACCATGGAGGAGGGCACGATCCTCCGATGGCTCAAGCGGGTCGGTGAGTCGGTTGCAAAAGGCGACATCTTGGCAGAAGTCGAAACCGACAAAGCAGACATGGAACTCGAGGCGGAGCAGAGCGGCACATTGAGTGAGTTGCGTGTCAAAGAAGGCGACTCAGCTGCTGTGGGTGCTGTGATCGCCATCCTCAACGACGCGTTTGCCGCAGTGCCACCGCAACCGACAACGCCGGCCGCTGAAGCGCCCAAAACCGCGCCCCGTGTGGCACCACCACCG
>Ga0335069_10011798_pt1 | contig 12314 bp, 12 predicted proteins | sample Lox_Sample_11_FD_206714 | JGI IMG/M metagenome (GOLD analysis project Ga0335069, IMG submission 206714) | Soil microbial communities from Loxahatchee National Wildlife Refuge, Florida, United States - Lox_Sample_1.1 | ecosystem: Environmental > Terrestrial > Soil > Wetlands | place: USA...
AGCGCCGCGAGCGCGACGGCGAGATCCTGGAGCGCGAGTCCCGTCGAGTCGAAGGCCGTCGCGTCCTCCGGCGAGCGGCGGCCCTCCGCGTCGCCCGTGAGGACGCGGCCGAGATCGGTCACGTCGTCGCGCACGAGGACGCCGGCCTCCACCGCCGCGGCGCACTCGCCGCCGTGGGACGCCTGTTCCCAGTCGTCGCAGAAGACGTGGACGCGCGCCAGCTCGGCGACGGCGATCTCCGCCTTGCCGGGACCGTCGGCGCCCATCAGCGACACGTGCTGCCCGGGGCGGAGCGAGCCCTCCTGCAGCAGGATCTCGCGGCCCGGCGTCACCGTCACGAGCAGGTCCGCGGCGAGCGCCTCCTCGCGGCTTCCGGCGGCGCGGCCGCCGGCCCGCTCGGCGACCCCGGCCGCGCGCCCGGCGTCCACGTCCCAGACGAGCGGCGCCCGCCCGCGCGCGGCGAACGTCCGGGCCGCCGCCTCGCCGTTGACGCCGACGCCGACGACGGCGGCCGACTCCGCGTCGGCGCGGCCGAGCGCCTCCGCCGCCACCACGGCCGCGGCGCCCGTGCGCACCGCTGTCACCGCGCCCGCGTCGAGCACGGCGACGAGCCGGCCGTCCGCCGCGGACGAGACGAGCACGACGCCCATCACCGTCGGCAGGCCCTTCGCGGGATTGCCGGGGAACGACGTCACCCACTTCAGCAGTGCGTGCCCGGCGCCGAGTGCCGGCATCGCGCGAAAGTCGCCGGCGGGGTAGGCGCCGACGTACGTCTTCGGCGGCATCGTCCACTCGCCGCGCGCGTACGCGGCGAACGCGTCGCGCACCGCGTCGACAGCGCGCGCCGGCGGCACCGCCTCGTAGACCGTCTCCGCGGTGAAGAGCGGGACCACCCGGCAAGCCTAGTGCGTCGACCGTCGTCGGATCTGCGCCTCCGGGGACACGTCCCGGTGCCTGGCACCTGGACGTGGCCCGCTGAGACGATGTCCTCTAGGGCGAGTGCGTCGGATTCCGCACATTGTGCCGACTTGCGATCGGCGCGCCTGTTGCGGACACGTTCCGGTGCCTGGCACCCGGACGTGGCTGTTTCGGCCTGCGGGCCTTGTATGGTCGAGCCGTGGGCATGTCGGACTACGTGCGCGGGCTGCGGCGCCTCGTCGGCACCGAGCTCCTGTTCATGCCGTCCGTCGCCTGCGTGATCCGGGACGGCGACGGCCGCCTGCTGCTCGTCCGTCACGTCGAGGGGCGCTGGATGCTCCCGGGCGGCGCGGTCGATCCCGGCGAGCGGCCCGCGGACGCGGCACGGCGTGAGTGCTGGGAGGAGGCGGGCGTCATCGTCGATCCGGTCCGGATCGCCGGCGTCTTCAGCGGCCCCGAGTACCGGGTCACGTACGCGAACGGCGACGATGCAGGCTGGGTCGTCACCGTCTTCGACGCGGTCATCCGGGAAGGGGAGCCGCATGCGAACGACGACGAGACGCAGGACGTCGGCTGGTTCACGCCGGAGGAGGCCGACGAGCTCGAGATGGGCCCGTCCACCCGCTCGACGCTCCGGTCGCTGCTCGGCGGCGAGTCCTTCCTCGCCGCGTCGTGGGTGCCGGAGTGACGGAGCCGGCGATCCGCGTCGAGGAGCTTCACGTCGTCCGCGGCGGCGTGAACGTCCTGCCGCAGTTGAGCTGCGAGGTCGAGTCGGGCTCCGTCACCGGGCTGCTCGGCCCGAGCGGCAGCGGCAAGTCCACGCTCATCCGCGCGATCGTCGGCGTCCAGATCGTCGCCGGCGGGCGCATCGACGTGCTCGGCCGGCCCGCCGGCTCGCCGCCGCTCCGCGCCCGCGTCGGCTACATGACGCAGGCGCCATCCGTCTACGACGACCTCACCGTCGAGGAGAATCTCGCCTTCTTCGCGCGCGTGCTCGGGCTCGAGCGCGACGCGGTCGGGCGCGTGATCGCGGACGTCTCGCTCGAGGACTGCGCCGGGCGCGTCGTCAGCCGGCTCTCCGGCGGCCAGCGCGCACGCGTCTCGCTCGCGACCGCGCTGCTCGGCGCACCCGACCTGCTCGTGCTCGACGAGCCGACCGTCGGCCTCGACCCGGTGCTCCGCCGCGACCTCTGGGAGCTCTTCCACCGGATCGCCGAGCGCGGCGCGACGCTGCTCGTCTCGAGCCACGTGATGGACGAGGCCGACCGCTGCGACGCGCTGCTGCTGCTCCGCGAGGGGAAGCTGCTCGCGCAGGCGACGCCGGCCGAGCTGCGCTCGCGCACCGGTGAGCAGCAGCTCGACGAGGCGTTCCTCCGGCTCGTGGAGACCGCATGAGCCGTCGCCTTGCGGCTCCGGGATGCACGCGCGTTCCTCGGGCGGCGCTGCGCGCGCACGGCCGGAGGGAACAGCACGGGAGTACGGGCCCGGAGAGCCTTGTGCACGCAGCATCGTCAGGCGGCGGCGGAGCCGGGCTCCGCCCGGCGGGAGCCGACGCCGGCGAGGGGCACGCGTGAGCCTTCGCGTCACCGGCGCCGTCACCCGGCGCGTGCTCGAGCAGCTGCGCCGCGACCCGCGGACGATCGCGCTGATCGTGGGCGTCCCATGCCTGCTCGAATTCCTCCTCCAGCAGCTGTTCGGCCGCCACTCGCCGGTGTTCCAGCACGCCGGCGCGCCGCTGCTCGGGCTGTTCCCGTTCGTGACGATGTTCCTCGTCACGTCGATCACGATGCTGCGCGAGCGGACCTCCGGCACGCTCGAGCGGCTGATGGCCATGCCGCTGGCGAAGGTCGACCTGCTCGCCGGGTACAGCATCGCGTTCGCGCTCCTGGCCGTCGTCCAGGCGACGATCGTCTCGATTCTCGCCTTCGGGCTGCTCGGGCTGAACGTCGCCGGTCCCAAGTGGCTCGTCGTCCTGCTCGCGGTCGCCAACGCCGTGCTCGGGAGCACGCTCGGCCTGTTCGTGAGCGCGTTCGCGCAGACGGAGTTCCAGGCGGTGCAGTTCATGCCTGCCGTCGTCTTCCCGCAGATCCTCCTCTGCGGCCTGTTCGTCGCCCGGGACGAGATGGCGACCTGGCTGCGCGTCATCTCCGCGTTGATGCCGCTGACGTACGCCTACGACGCGCTCGCGCGCACCGCCGCCGACGACCTCGGTCCGCGCTTCGCCCTCGACGTCGCGGTCGTGCTCGCCTGCATCGCGCTCGCGGTCGTGCTCGGCGCGGCGACGCTGCGCCGCCGCACGGACTAGATCCGCGGGTGCGCGTGCTCCGGCACGCGGATCCCGACCGCGTGCAGCACCTCGGCCGCCCAGGCGTTCGCGTGGTCGACCTCGCCCTCGTGCAGCGGCCCTTCGCGGCCCTCGACGATGAAGCTCGCAGGCGGGACGACGAGCCACGCGCCGCGCCGTCGCATCAGCCGGCCGAGACGCACGGCCGCCGAGCCGGTGACGAGCTTCATCCCGTGCAGCCGCGTGTCGAAGGCGGCGGTGCGGATCCCCTTGAGCGAGCCCTCGCCGAGCGACTCGATCATGTGCCTGAGCCCGGGGCTGATCCCGTGGATCTGGGTCGGGCCTCCGACGACGAGGATGTCGACGCCGTCGATCTCGGCGGCGAGATCCGGGACGTCCTCGATCGCCGTCAGCCGCGTCGGCACGACCTCCTGGAACGCCAGCGCGATCGTCTCGGCGATGCGCTCCGTGTTGCCGAACTTCGTGTCGTAGAGAACGAGCGCGTTCATCGAGACCTCCCGGGAAGCGGTACCCGGAGCCTGCGCCGCGCCGCCGTCGCGGCCATCAGCGGCCCCGCCGATCGCGCTGCGGGTTTCCCGAGGGCGCTAGAGCGTCTTGACGTCCGCGATCAGCTTCTCGATCGACGACTTCGCGTCGCCGAACAGCATCACGGTCTTCGGGTTGTAGAACAGCGGGTTCTCGATGCCGGCGAAGCCCGGGTTCATCGACCGCTTGAGGACGACGACCGTCTGCGCGTCGTCGACGTTGAGGATCGGCATCCCGTAGATCGGGCTCGCCTGGTTGTTCCTCGCGTCGGGGTTGACGACGTCGTTCGCCCCGACGACGACGGCGACGTCGGTGCGGCCGAACTCCGGGTTGGCGTCGTCCATCTCCTTCAGCTGCGGATACGGGACGTTCGCCTCGGCGAGGAGGACGTTCATGTGGCCCGGCATGCGCCCGGCGACCGGGTGGATCGCGTAGGAGACCTCGACGCCCTTCGCCTCGAGCAGGTCCGCGAGCTGGCGCACGTCGTGCTGCGCCTGGGCCACGGCGAGCCCGTAACCGGGGACGAAGACGACCTTGTGCGCGTACGCGAGCATCACGGCGACGTCCTCGGCGCTCGCGCTGCGCACCGTCGCGCCGCCGTCGCCCGCGGCGACTGCCGCCGCTCCGGCGCTGACCTGGCCGAACGCGCCGAAGAGGACGTTCGCGATCGAGCGGTTCATCGCCCGGCCCATCATCAGCGTGAGCAACGTTCCCGAGGCGCCGACGAGCATGCCGCTGACGATGAGGACGTTGTTCTCGAGCTCGAAGCCGCCGGCTGCGACGGCGAGGCCGGTGAACGCGTTCAGCAGCGAGATCACGACCGGCATGTCCGCGCCGCCGATCGGGAGCACGAACAGGACGCCGAAGAGGAGCGACGCGCCGATCAGCACCCAGAGCAGCCACTCGTCCTGGACGCCGCTGACGAGGGCGAGCCCGCAGGCGACCGCGCCGATGAAGAGCGCGCCGTTGACGAACTGCTGGCCCGGGTACGTGATCGGCCGGCCGCCGATCAGCTCCTGCAGCTTGGCGAACGCGACCATCGAGCCCGAGAACGAGATCGAGCCGATCAGCGCGGAAAGCATGATCGCGAGCGAGATGTCGATCTTCGGGGCGCCCGGCTCGGGCAGGATCCGGTGGGTCTCCGCGAGCGCGATCAGCGCCGCCGCGCCGCCGCCGACGCCGTTGAACAGCGCCACCATCTGCGGCATCGCGGTCATCTTCACCCTGCGCGCGGCGACGGCGCCGAAGCCTCCGCCGATCAGCATCCCGATCGCGATCGCCCACCAGCTCGTCGTACCGATCCTGATCCACGTGACGACGACGGCGACGACCATGCCGACCGCCCCGATCTGGTTGCCGCGTCTCGCGTGTGCGGGGCTCGAGAGGAAGTGCAGCGCGAGGATGAAGCAGATGATCGTGATCAGGTACAGCAGGTTCGCGAGGTTGTAGCTCACGTGTTCTTCCCGTTCTGCGACGCGTCGACCTGCTTCGGCGGCTCCCGTTTCTTGAACATCTCGAGCATCCGGTCGGTGACGACGAAGCCGCCGACGACGTTCGCGGACGCGAGGACGACGGCCGCGAAGCCGACGATCCACAGGTAGACGCTCTTGTCCGGAAGACCGAGGACGATCATCGCGCCGACGATGACGATGCCGTGGATCGCGTTCGTGCCGGACATCAGCGGCGTGTGCAGCAGCGTCGGCACCTTCGAGATCACCTCGATGCCGAGGAAGATCGCGAGGACGAGGATCGTCACCTCGAAGACGAGGATCGTGTTGTGGCTCATGCCCGCTCCCGGCGCCGGCAAAGCCGACGCCTCCGCTCTTCGATGAGCTCCGTCCAGCCTACGCTCATGCCGCGACCTCCTGCTTGCCGGCCACGCAGGCGCCGGCGGTGATCTCGTCGGACCAGTCGAGCGCCAGCTCGCCCTCGGGCGCGAGGTGGAGCAGCAGCGCCTGCACGTTGCGCGAGTAGAGCATCGACGCGTGGTACGGCATCGTGCTCGGGAGGTTCGTGACGCCGACGATCGTGACGCCCTCGCGCTCGACGATCTCGCCGGGCTCGGTCAGCTCGCAGTTGCCGCCCGTCTCCGCGGCGAGGTCGACGATGACGGAGCCGGGGCGCATCGCCTTCACCGCGGAGGTGGGAATGATCCGCGGCGCCGCGCGGCCGGGGACGGCGGCGGTCGTGATCACGACGTCGAAGTCGCCGATGCGCGCCTCGAGCGCCTGCTGCTGCGCCTGCATCTCCTCGGGCGTCAGCTCGCGCGCGTAGCCGCCCTCGGCCTCGCCGGTGACGCCGCCGAGGTCGAGCCAGTTCGCGCCGAGGCTCTCGATCTGCTCGCGGACGACCGGGCGGACGTCGAAGCCGGTGACGACCGCGCCGAGGCGGCGCGCGGTCGCGATCGCCTGGAGACCGGCGACGCCGGCGCCGATGACGAGCACCTTCGCAGGCGGGACGGTTCCGGCCGCGGTCATCATCATCGGGAAGAAGCGTGGGAGCTGCTCGGCGGCGAGCAGCGCGGCCTTGTAGCCGCCGACGTTCGCCTGCGACGACAGCGCGTCCATCGGCTGCGCGCGGGTGATCCGCGGGATCGACTCCATCGCGAAGGCGATCACGCCGCGCGCGGCGAGGCGCTCGACGCCCTCTGCGTCGGCGAGCGGGTCGAGGAAGCCGATCAGCAGCTGGCCGTCGCGGAGGTGCGAGACCTCGTCCTCGGACGGCTTTCGCACCTTGACGACGAGGTCGGCCTCCCACGGCGAGCCGAGCGTCGCGCCCGCGTCCGTGTAGGCCGAGTCGAGGAAGGAGGCGGCGTCGCCCGCGCCGGGCTCGACGACGATCTCGAAGCCGGCTGCGGCCAGCTTGGCCGTGGTCTCGGGGACGAGCGCAACCCGTCGCTCGCCCGGCGTCGTCTCACGCGTCACGCCGAGTTTCATCGGATTCAACTCTAAGGGCTGCGCGCGGGCCGGTGGTGCGTGATGTTCCGCAGTCCCGATCCGTGGAGGGACGGGATTGCCCGCGCCGAGGTTCGTACACTGCCGCGGTGTCCAGTTTCGTCGAGCAGTACGGCCTGTGGGTCGTCTTCGGGGTCGTCTTCCTCGAGGTCGCCGGGCTGCCGTTCGTCCCCGGGGAGACGGTGCTGATCGCGGCGGCCGTACTCGCATCGCAGGGGCACGGCAGCATCGTCGCGACGGTCGCCGCCGCCGTCGCCGCCGCGTTTCTCGGCGCGGCGACGGGCTACGGGATCGGCCGGTGGCGCGGCCGGGAGCTGCTCTCGCTCTGGCCGTGGCTCGACCGGGCGACGAACCAGGGCATCGAGCGCTCGGAGGCGTTCTTCGACCGGCACGGGTCGAAGGCGGTCTTCCTCGGGCGGTTCGTGCCGATCCTGCGCGCGACGCTCGGCTGGATGGCGGGTGTCAGCCGCATGCCGCTCGTGCGCTTCCTCGCGTGGGACCTCGCCGGCGCGCTCGCCTGGGGACTGCTCGTCGGCCTCGCCGCGTACTACCTCGGAGCCGCGGTGGTCAAGGCGGTCGAGCGCGACGCCGCGATCGGGACCGGGATCATCGCGGCGCTCGTCGTCGTCCTCGTCGTCTTCCACTACGTGCGCCGGCGGTTCGAGCAGCGCCTCTGAGCGGCGGAGGAAATCGCCCGCGGGCGGGGAACGAACTCCGGGCATGCTAGGGGCGATCGCGCGAGCGCTCGAGGAGCGCGACCAGACGCAGGGGCACGGCGACCGAGTGGCGGCGCTCGCGGAGCCGGTCGCAGCGCGGCTCGGCTGGGACGCGCAGCGGCTGGCGATCCTCCGCTTCGGCGCGCCGCTCCACGACATCGGCAAGATCGCCGTGCGCCGTGACGTGCTGCGGAAGCCGGGGCCGCTCAGCGACGTCGAGCTCGCCGAGATCCGCCGGCACCCGCGCGCCGGCGCCTCGCTCGTCCTCTCCCTTCGCCACGGGATCCGCGCGCTTCCGTACGTGCTCTTCCATCACGAGCGCTGGGACGGAACCGGCTATCCGTCGCGCATGGCCGGCGCGGCGATCCCTGTCGAGGCGCGGCTGCTCGCGGTTGCGGACGCGTTCGACGCGATGACGTCGGCCCGCCCGTACCGGGCGGCGATGTCGACGGAGTGCGCGCTCGAGGAGGTCGGCCGCTGCGCCGGCACGCAGTTCGACCCGGCCGTCGCCGAGCTCTTCCTCGAGGTGTGGGGCTCGCTCGCGGTCGAGTGGCCCGCCGCGGTCTGAGCTAGAGGCTCGCCCAGACGTCGAGCTTCGCGCGGACCCGCGCGATCACCTCGTCGGTGAACTCCGTCGTGCCGAGGTCGCCGCCGAGGTCGGCGGTGCGGCTGCCCTGTGCGACCGCTTCGAGGCACGCCTCGCGGATCGCGCGGCCCGCCAGCTGGCCCTCTTCACTCGTGTGGGAGAGCAGCGCGGCGCCGGCGAGGATCATCGCCATCGGGTTCGCGACGTTCTTCCCCTTCAGCGACGGCGCGGTCCCGTGCGCGGCCTCGGCCATGATCGCCGCCGGCTCGAAGTCGTCCTCGAACGCGACGAGCAGCGACTCCGAGCCCGCGATCGAGCCGAAGAGCGGCAGCACGAGGTCGGAGAGGATGTCGCCGTCGCGGTTCAGCGCCGGGATGACGAGCGGCTCGCCCGTCGTCGAGATCAGGAGCGCGAACGTCGCGTCGATCAGCTGCGGCTCGTAGCGCACGTCGGGGTGCCGCTCGGCGGCTGCGTCCATCTCCTCCTTCAGCATCCCCTCGTACGTCGGGCTGACCGTGTACTTCGGCCCGCCGAAGACCTTCGCGCTCGTACGCTGTGCCTGGCGGAACGCGAACTCGGCGACGGCGTGACAGATCCGGCGCTCGATCCGCTCGGTGCGGAATGCGACCTCGTCGTCGCCCTCGCCTTCGCGCCACTCCGTGGCGCCGTACGCGTCGCCGACCGCCATCCGGACGATCGAGATCGGCGCGTAGACGCCGCCGACCGGGACGACGCCGGGGATGCGGCGGCCGGTGCGGACGATCACCTTGCCGCCGATCTCCTCGCGGAGGATCCGGTTCGGGGAGCCGACGTCGCCGCGCAGCTCCGGCGTCACGGTCGCGGCTTTCAGCCCGAGCCCGTGCTCGCGGATCGCCGCCGCCGCCTCGAGCACGACCGCGTTGCCGGTCTCCCGCCGCCGCTCGAGCGAGAGGTCGAAGCGGGGGAAGTCGAGCTCGAGCCCGATCACTCCGGGCGCGAGGACACGGAGCGACTCCTCGAGGAGCTCCTGGCCGGTGTCGTCCCCGTCGAGGACGACGATCGTATGCTCGTCACGCATGCGGCGCTGGATGGTACCGCAGGCCGTTGCGCCATTTGCGAGGCGATTCGCGCATGCTATTTTGCGCGACGAGTTTTTCGGTGGTTTTTCGCCGGTGTTTCGATCGTCATGACGCGCGAGAAGGAGGAATCCGTTGGCACGCAAGACCGTCCTCGTTTGCGACAAGTGCGGCAAGGAAGTGGACGAAGGCAAGGGCGCCGTGATGCGGATCACGTATGCGGACGCGCGCCGCGGCGCGAAGCAGGGCGATCTCTGCGACGACTGCGCCGGCGCGATGCCGGGCCGCGCGACCGCGCGCCGCGGCCGCAAGCCGAAGTCGGCGGCGGCCTCGTAGCCCGAACCGCCCGGTGTCGGACACCGCGAAGGCCCGTGGTGTCAGGCACCGCGAGGGCGTCGCGGCTCAGCGCCTGTCGATCTCGGTGGCGACCGCGTCCGGGTCGTCGCACGAGACGACGAGGCGGTCGAAGCGCTGGCCGGCAAGCTCCACCACGACCGAGGGGCGGTTGCCGTAGACGGCGGCGAAGTCGTGGATCCGGTCGCCACGGCGGTGGCCGAGCGCGATCCTCCCCGGCCAGCCGGTGCCGGGTGCGCGCATCCCGCGCAGCTCGCGCCGCGGGTCGGGCGCGACGCGGACGGCGGTGACGGCGTCGCGCGGGACGACGATGTCGCCGCCGACCATCCCGCCGAGCCGCTCGAGGCGGGAGAGGTGGAGCACGACGGTGTCGCCCTCGACGGCGAGCCTCGCCATGGGGGCCAGGCTAGCCCAGCGCCGGCACCCGCCCGGCGCGGAGGCGGCTCCGTCGGCCCTGTGGAGCCGTCGGCACCCGGTTCTACGATGGAGGGCGCATGCCCCTGAGCCTCATCGCGGGGCCCGCCAACGCGGGCAAGGTCGAGCTGCTGCTCGACCGCTATCTCGCCGCGCTCGCGCGCGAGCCGGTTCTCATCGTGCCGAACCGGTCGGACGTCGACCGGGTCGAGCGCGAGCTGCTCGCCCGGAGGCCGGCGCTCCTCGGCGGCTCGATCGGCACGTTCGACGACGTCTTCGAGCGGATCGCCGCGGGCGCACCGGACGCGCGGCCGCGCGTCTCGCAGGCGCAGCGTGCGCTGCTCGTCCGGCGTGCGCTCGCGGGGGCGCGGCTGAACGGGCTCTCGGCCTCGGCGCGGTTCGGCGGCTTCGCGGACGCGCTCCTCCAGACGGTCGGCGAGCTCGAGTCCGGGCTGCTCGACCCGGAGAGTCTCGAGGGCGACCTCGCCGAGCTGCACGCGGCGTATCGCGCCGAGCTCGACCGGCTGGAGCTGTGGGACCGCGACCTGCTGCGGCGACGCGCCGCCGAGCGGTTGCAGTCCGATCTCTCGGCGTGGGACGGCGAGCCGGTGTTTGCGTACGGGTTCGAGGACCTGACGGGCGCGGAGTGGGCGTTGCTCGAGGCGCTCGCGGCGCGCACCGACGTGAGCGTCTCGCTGCCGTACGAGCCCGGCCGGCCCGCGTTCGCGTCGCTCCGCCGCACAGCCGACGACCTCGCGCGGCTCGCCGCCGGACGGATCGAGGAGCTGCCGCCGCGCTCCGGCGAGACGGCGCATGCGGCAATCGCGCATCTCGAGCGAGCGCTGTTCAGCGACGACCCGCCGCCCGCCGTCCCGATCGACGGCGCCGTCCGCTTCTTCGAGGGAGCGGGCACGCGCGGTGCGCTCGAGCTCGTCGGCCACGAGCTGCTCTCGCTCATCCGCGCGGGGACGCCGGCCGAGCGGATCGGCGTCGTCTGCCCGAGCGTCGAGCGCCTGCGCGCGCCGCTCGAGACCGCGCTCGGCACGCTCGGCGTCCCGTACTCCGTCGACGCGGAGGTGCGGCTCGCGCAGACGCCGCTCGGCAACGCGCTCACCGCGCTGCTCCGCTTCGCCTGGCTCGGCGGGACGCGCGGCGACCTGTTCACGTACCTGCGCTCGCCCTTCTCGGGCCTCGAGCGGCGCGCGGTCGACTTCGTCGAGGGACGTCTGCGTGGGCGCGCGGTGCAGGCGCCCGACCGCGTCGTCGAGGAGTCGGAGAAGCTGCGCGGCGCGCCGCTGCCGGCGCTCGCCGAGGTGCGCGACGCGGAGGATCCGGTCGAGGCGGTGCGCCTGATCGCGGCGCGGATGCTCCGCTGCGCGTACGGCCTCGACGGCCCGCCGGCGGCGGAGTCGTCGCGCCTCGACCTGCGTGCGCACGAGACGCTGACGCGGCTGCTCGGCGAGCTGGAGCGCTGGCGGCGCCTCGTCGGCGAGCTCTCGCGCGAGGACGTCTGCGCGGCACTCGAGCGGCAGACGCTGCGGCCGATGCGCGCCGACGAGCCGGGGCGGGTCGCCGTCGTCGACCTGCTGCGCGCGCGCACGCGGCGCTTCGACGTCGTCTTCGTGCTCGGTCTGGAGGAGGGGAGCCTGCCGCGGCGCGGCGCGTCGTCGCCGTTTCTCGACGACGAGGCGCGGCGGGCGCTCGACGAGCGCGGCGCGCGCCTGCAGCGCCCCGATCCGGTCAGCCGCGACCGCTACCTCTTCTACACGGCATGCACGCGGCCGCTCGACCGGCTCTACCTCGTCCGCGAGGCGGCGACCGACGAGGGCGGCCCGCGCGAGCCGAGCCCGTTCTGGGACGAGGTGCAGGCGGTGTTCGACCCCGAGGACGTGCGCCGCTGGACGACGCGCCGGCCGCTCTCCGCGCTGACATGGTCGCTCGACGACGCGCCGACGGAGCGCGAGCGGCTGCGCGCGCTCGCCGCGCTCGCGGCCGCCGACGCCGTCACCGCCGACGCGCTCGCCCGCGCGAACGGCTGGGAGCGGAAGCTCGAGCGTGCGACCGCGGCGTTCGACCGGCCGACGCGGATCACGCACCCGCTCGTGCTCGAGCAGCTCGACGGCCGCCGCACCTTCAACGTGACGGAGCTCGAGCGCTTCGCCGACTGCTCGTCGGCGTGGTTCGTCGAGCGCTTCCTCGATCCGCGCTCGATCGACGCCGAGGTCGACGCGAAGCTGCGCGGCTCGGTCGCGCACTCCGCGCTCTACAAGTTCTTCACGCGGCTGCCGAAGGAGCTCGGCGTCGAGACGCTCGACGAGCGTGTCGCAGACGACGCGGTGCGGCTGATGCGCGCGTGCCTCGACGAGGCGCTGCAGGGCGTGCGCATGGATATGACGGAGATGCAGGCGCGCGAGCTCGACCAGACGCTGTGGCGTGACCTCGAGGCGGTCGTCCGCGAGGAGGCCGAGTCGGCGCTGCCGCTCGTGC
>Ga0335069_10011800_pt1 | contig 12313 bp, 9 predicted proteins | sample Lox_Sample_11_FD_206714 | JGI IMG/M metagenome (GOLD analysis project Ga0335069, IMG submission 206714) | Soil microbial communities from Loxahatchee National Wildlife Refuge, Florida, United States - Lox_Sample_1.1 | ecosystem: Environmental > Terrestrial > Soil > Wetlands | place: USA: Florida...
TGCCCGGCGTGCGTTTCAGCACCCGGTGCCCCAGCAACACCTGGAACGATTTTGACGCCTACGGCGCTTTTGGAAAAATGAGGATCGGGCTGGCAATGATCGAAGGTAAGCTGAAGTGGTCTCCCAAGCTTCTGGAGATCATCTATGCTGACCCCCTCTGCGGAGCCTGCGATGTGGGTTGCAAGAGAAACCTTGACCTGGAGATCGGTCTCAGCCTGGAAGCGATGAGAGTCAAGGCAGTGCAGGAGGGTGCAGGCCCTATGCCTGCCCATAAGAAGGTTGCCGAGAACATTGCAAAAACCCATAACCAGTTCGGCGCACCCCACGAAAACAGGAAGAAATGGCTCACTGCAGATATCAAGATTGCAGAAAAGGCCGACGTTCTCTACTTTGTGGGCTGCTCTGCTTCATATGTAGCCCCTGAAATAGCCAGATCCGCAGCAAAAGTCCTCAACGCAGCCAATATATCTTTCATGCTCATGCCGGACGAGTGGTGCTGCGGCAACACACTCTTCTCAGTCGGTATGCTTGATGAGGCTCGCGAACTGGCAAAACGGAATATAGAAGCTGTCAAGGCGACGGGCGCCAAGACAGTGATGCTCACGTGTGCGGAAGGCTACCGGATGTGGAAAGTTGATTATCCGAAGCTTCTCAACATCTCCACAGCCGAGCTGGGCTTCAATGTAGTGCACTTTGTAGAAGCCGCCGATGAAGCGCTCAAGAAGGGCACACTACGGCTTTCGAAACCTCAAAATGTCAGGCTTGCCTACCATGATTCCTGCGGCATTTCGCGTCTCGCCGACCCATGGACGCCCTATTCGGGCGAGCGTGGCTGGATGGGTACAGTGAACCCACGTCTCAAGAGACGCCGTGGAACGTCCGGGCTGTACGCGCAGCCGAGAAACCTCATAGCTGCAATTCCTGGCGCCAGCTTTGTTGAGATGCCGCGGACGCGGGAGAACTCCTTCTGCTGCGGTGCCGGCCGGGGAACCAAAGAGGCGTTTCCCGATCTGGCCTCCTTTTCCGCAAAACACCGTCTGGAAGAGGTCCGGGAAGTGGGTGCCGAGACTTTAGTCTCAGCCTGCCCCTGGTGCAAGAATAATTTCAGCCAGGCGGTCAGACAGAATGGGGATAACATCAAAGTAGTCGATATCGCCGAGCTCATCTCGGCGTCGCTGTAGGAGGTGAATCATGGCAATATCGAAAAAAGCATACAACGCATTAGAATCCATCGTCGGCGCCAAATACATCACCGATGATCCGGCGGTGTGCGAAGGCTACAGGTCAGGGCCGGGAGGTTACGAAAGTGGTCTCGGCTATGAACGGGTCATGACCAAGATACCCGCCTGTGTGGTCCTCCCGCGCACGACCGAAGAGGTGCAGCGCATTGTCAAAGTATGTAACCGCTACAGCGTGCCTTACGTTCCCTACAGCACTGGTTTTTACGGCCCTCGCTCCCACTGTCACGTGGAGAACGAGCTTCTCGTGGACTTGAAGCGCCTTAACGACTTTGAAATAGATGAGAAGCATATGTACGCGGTGGTAGGTTCGGGCGTCATCTATTCTCCTCTCCAGGAAGAAGCGATGAAGCGTGGCATGTATGTGATTATTGGCGGTGGCGGCGCGCAGGCATCCGTTATCGCGAACCTTATAGGTGATGGCTGGTCGCCGCTCTCTCACCGTATCGGTCTTCCCCACAGACGCATCCTTGGTACGGAGCTGGTGCTGCCCGACGGTGAGCTGGTAAAGATGGGCTCCCTTGCGGTAGGAGAGGATCCTTTCTGGGGGGATGGCCCTGGTCCTGATTTACGGGGGCTTCTCAGGGGGTTTACGGGCCTGCGAGGCTGTCTCGGCATCGTAACCAAGATGGCTGTCAAACTTCTCCCGTTCCAACCGGAAAAGCCGATGCCCACAGGCATCGCTCCCAACACGGCGCTTGCCCTTCCGGAGCATCGGATGAAATGGATCAACTACCAGGTGCCGAACAAGGCTGCCCAGGTTAAGGCAATGTTCGAGATTTCGAAAGCCGAAATCGCGGGGGCGGTCACCAAGGTGCCGCTGTTCTGGAGGGCCATTGCCAAGGCAGAATGCAAGGAAGAGTTCTGGGATTTGTGGGGTAAGGAAAATGAAGAAACGATCAAAAACTTTCACATCGTTCGCGTCCTGCTCATCGGTTTCACCTCTGAGGAGCAGATGAAGTACGATGAAAACGTCCTCAACGACATCATGGCGGAGCTTGGTTCCCAGCCGCGTGCCACTAAGCCGTCGGACGAGTCATGGATCAAGAACGCCGATTCTGCGGGCATGTGGCTTATGTGCGGCTCGTATGTCTCGGTCGACTACATTATCGAGACGCTGTCGCATGCTGTGCAGCACGGAGAGGCATACGCGGATCTCAAGAAAAAGTATACACCACCCCTCATGCCCGACTATGGCGACCCGGGCTGGTTCCAGAGCTTCGAACTGGGTCATCAGGGTTATTCTGAGTTCTTGGTTTATTGGGACCAGGATGAGGACACCACCGGCGTGGATCACTTCTACGTCGAGACATCTAAGATGAATATCAGGAACCGTTTCTACACCTCGCTGCTTGGACCGCATCAGCCTCTCTACCTCACCGGGCCAAAGTACGGGCCGAACTATCATCAGTGGCTGCTCAAGGTGAAGGATGAGTTTGATCCGCTGTGGGTCTGTCATCCACCGACACCGCTGGCACATGATGTCTTTGTGGAAAAGGCCGAATGGATGAAATCGATCAAAGATTGGGAAGTACCGAAGAAGTTCCCCATGCCCAAGTGGGAATAAAGAGAGCAGACAAAGAACTTAACAAGGGGCGGATAACGGAATCCGCCCCTTGTCTTTCTGGGTGAGCCGAAAGCTCAAGCATCGTGCCGGTGATGAGGCCCTGCAGCGTTCGGCCATTTCTTGCTAAATTGTCAGAGCCGTTGTAGATTAGAAAAACTCTTCTTGACTCAGCACGGCGAAAGCTTCTATGAAGGTTACTACCAGAATCATGGAGTCGATCATCGACTCCCTCTCAGCAGGGATTTGGATAGTCAACTCGCAACTGGAGGTTGAATGGATAAACACGCGCGGATTTCGATGTCTCTGCCGCGAAGAATTGGCAGCGTTAGAAGATAAGCGTTGCTTTAGAAAAATCTTCGGCATGCGCGAGATATGCGAGGACTGTCCTGTCTTGAAAACCTTCGGCAGTGGCCGCACGGAGCATCTGGATATAAAGCTTGAATACGAAGGACAATCGAAGCATTTTGTGCTGACCGCAACCCCTCTGCAGCGAAAAGGACAGAAATCCTTTACGCACGTGATCGAGATGATTCAGGACGTGACCATGCATCAGAGGATCGGCGAGGAGCTCCGCCGCCTCAATGAACTGCAGACAGCCATTATTGAGAATGCGCCGGTCGCAATATTTACCATCGACAAGAAAGGGGTTTTTACAAGTGTTAATCCGGCGCTGGCAGCGATTTCCGACCTCGGCTTCAAGGCGCGAGAGAAGCTCATGGGGTTTAACTGGCTTGAGAATTCTTACACGATAAAGTGCGGCCTTGCCGAGCGCATACAAAAAGGCCTCGAGGGGGAGGCATTTCAGCTTGATGATTTTCCATTTGTCACGTACCGCGGGAGAAATCAGTTCATAAATTTCAAGGGGGTGCCTCTTCGCGATAAAAAAGGGGAGGTGGAAGGCCTGCTCTGTATAATAGAGGAGACTACAGATAGGGTCAGGACCAGGGTGCAGCTGATTCAGGAGGCGCGCATGTCCGCAATAGGCAGGCTTGCGACAGGCGTCGCCCATGAACTGAGCAATCCTCTCGCGACCATCACGGCCCATTCGGAACTGGCGCATGAACTTCTTCAGCAATGCGACAATAGAGGCCTGGAAAGAGCAGACCTGCAGGACCTCTCAGAGTATCTGGAGGTGATTCAGGAGCAGGCATTCCGATGCAAGAAAACCATCAAGAACCTGCTCGACTTGAACCGCAGAAACGGATTTGAAACAGCCCCGATCGATTTGAGCCGGTTGATTGATGACCTTGTCGAGCTGATCAACTTTAAAAAGATGAAGATACGACTGGTGAGCGATGTCGCTCCTGACCTGCCTCGCGTAAAAGGAGATCTCTACGCATTGCGGCAGACATTTTTGAATGTCTTAAATAATGCAATCGACGCGGTGGAGGAAAGAGCTGACGCTCAAATATCTATCAAGGCCTGGCCGGAGGGATCAGCTGTCCATATTGAGATTGAGGACAACGGAGCGGGCATTCCTGAGAACATAGTCGATTTGGTTTTCGAGCCCTTCTTTACAACCAAGGGTTCACAGAAAGGCACCGGCCTTGGTTTGACGCTTTGCTACGAGTTTCTCAGTAAAATGGGTGGCACAATCGAGATAAGCAACCGTGCGGGCGGAGGAAGCGTGTGCCGCATCATCCTCTGTCCCTGGACAGAGGATGAGAGCTTGGAGCAAACGGTATGATTCGCGTGCTCATTGTTGACGACGAAACGCGCCTGGTAGAAGCATTCAGCAAGAAGCTCACTCACGAAGGTATGAGCATTTCAACAGCCTCCAGCGCTGCGGAAGCCTTAGCGCTGGTCAAAGGAGAACCGTTTGACGTCTGTGTCCTGGACATAAGACTCACAGACATGGATGGCATAGGGCTTCTAGCGAAGCTCAAAGAAATGCAGCCGCTGCTTGAAGTGATTATGTTGACGGGCTACGCATCGGTGGATAGCGCGATCCGCTCGATGAAGCTCGGAGCTTACGATTATCTGACAAAACCCACAAAGCTGTCTGTGCTCTCAAAAGTAATCGTCAAGGCTCATGAAAAGAAAGCGTTGCGTGAAAAGAATATCATCCTTGAAGAGCAGCTCCATCGAGCTGAGTTCCGCGATGCTTTTATCGGAGAAAGCAGGCCCATAGCAGAAGTGAAGCGGCTCATCGGCGTCGTAGCCTCGACCAATACTCCCGTATTGATTGTGGGTGAGACGGGAACAGGGAAGGAATTGGTGGCGCGCGCTATCCATGACATGAGCCATCGGGCGCATAATCCCTTTGTGGCTGTCAATTCGAGCACATTCCAGGAAGCCATTCTCGAAAGCGAGCTCTTCGGTCACAAGAAGGGAGCCTTTACTGGCGCAGATGCTGACAAGCTGGGTCTCCTGGAAATTGCAAACGGGGGCACGTTCTTCATGGATGAAGTGGGTGACATGGGTCCTACCATCCAGGCAAAGCTGCTCAGAGTGCTGGAAGCGGGGGTTTTCAGAAAAGTAGGAGATACCAGGGAGATTAGCGTGGATGTGCGGTTCATATGCGCTACAAATAGAGATCTGGACCGCGAAGTTGATGAAAAGAAGTTCCGTAAAGACCTGTTTTACAGACTCAACACCTTTACCATTGCCGTTCCGCCTCTCAGGGAACGAAAAGAGGACATTCCCCTCCTGGTCGACTATTTTCTTGGAAAGCAGGCGAGGGGCGGCGTCTCCAAGACGGTGTCACCTGACACAATGCAGGCATTGCTTAATTACCGGTGGCCGGGCAATGTGAGGGAGTTGGCCAATGTGCTGGAGAGAGCGGTGCTGCTTTCAGGGTCACGGTCTGAGGTTGCCCTTGACCTTCTGCCGGAAAACGTTCTAGCCAATCGGTTGGCGGTCGATGATCGGAAGGATGATCACCATCTCCGCCGGGGTGTTGTGGAGCTTACGGCTATGGAAAAGACATACATCGAAGATGTCCTCAGATCGGTCGGCGGCAACAAGAGCAAGGCCGCGCGACTCCTGGGGATCAGCAGAAAACGGCTTTACAGTAAGATCAACGAAAGCTAGAAACTTTTATTCAGAAATATCAACTACTCGGTTCTGGTCGCTCACTTCTCAAGAGCGTTGCAACAGCTTTCTTCCAATCAGTACCTTCTCCACCTCCTTGGTGCCTTCAAAAATCTCAAGCACCTTGGCATCCCTCCAGTAATGCTCCACATCATACTCTTTGAGGATGCCGTAGCCTCCGTGGAGCTGTATTGATTCATCCGATACTTTGACCGCTATTTCGCATGTGTACCACTTGGCCATCGCGATCAGCGCGGGGTCTACTTCGCCCCGATCCACTGCGAGAGCCGCGCGATAGAGAAGACTCCTGCCCGCCTCTACCAGCGTAGCCATTTCTGCAATCTTGGCCTGCACAATCTGGAGACTGGCGAGCGTCCCGCCAAACGCTTTCCGCTTGCGAACATGTGCTATCGCTTTATCGAGAGCTCCCTGCGCCGTGCCGACCGCAAGGCCGGCCCCGCCGTCAAGGCGCGCACGATTGAAAAAATCCATGAGCTGGTAAAAGCCTCTACCCTCAACGCCCACGAGGTTTTCCTTCGGAACCCGCACATCTTTAAATGCGACTTCGCAGGTATCGGAGCACCTTATTGAGAGTTTACCATGGAGCCTGTTCGCTTCGTATCCGGGTCGATCGGTTTCCACGATGATCGTGCTGAGGCGATCGTGCTTCCGCGGATTCTTTGGGTCGGTAACGCAAAGCACCAGAAGAAAGTTGCCTATGCTGCCATTGGTGATGAACATTTTATTTCCTGAAATGACGTAGTCATCACCATCTTTGACAGCGGTGGTCGTGATAGCCGCCACGTCGCTCCCTGCGTCGGGTTCGGTGGACGCCATACCCGCTCGCCACGTTCCCTCGCACACAGGACGCAGGTATTTCTGTTTCTGGCTTTCTGTTCCGAAAAGCTTTATCAACTGCGTGCCGAAATAGGAAGCCACCATGCACTGCGCGATACCCGTATCTACCCTTGCGAACTCTTCTATAACAAGGCATTGTTCGAAATGGCCCAGGCCTGCTCCTCCGTATTGTTCCTCTATGAACATTCCGAGAAATCCAAGCTCAGCCGCTTTCTTCCAGAGCTTGTCGTCGAAGCGCTCGTTATCGTCCAGCTCGCGGGCCACATCCCTGAACTCTTTTTCTGCAAATTCACACGCAGCCTGTTTGATATCTCTCTGTTCCGGGGTAAGTTCGAACATTGCCGCCTCCTTGGAGTTTTTCAAACCACCAGATCCGATAGGTTTACGATACAAGTGCCGTGCCAGCACGGTCGCAGCTCATGCAAAGGTAGTCAGCCCTGTTTAGAAGCGCAGGAACAAGAAATGAGGCATTGGAGAAACTACGCGGGAGTGTGTAGAGTTGATACACCTGTGTATCGAAACGAAACAACAGGTGCAGTTCCCCCCAAGGGATGAGAAGCGGTGTCACGTGTTCAAAAAGTCTGAATTGAGACTCAACTGAAAGTGACACAATGCATCTATTACGCGCTGTACCGCGCCTATCTCTGATTTAATAGATCTGTGCAGCGTGCCCATAGCCCAAAGATCTGGAGCCCCTTCAAAGCTGGGCATTGTACTTGCTCTTCTTTTCCGATTGAGGAATATAGGGAAGAGGAGTATTGTATAAAACGGGGTCGTCAGGAGATAAGAAATGACTATAGGGGATCTGCTCGCGAGAAACGCCAATAAATTTCCCGAAAAGCCTGCCATTGTCTCAGAAGAAGTCTCCATGAACTACCGCAGACTGAATGAGCGGGTGAACCGCCTCGCGAATGCTCTGGTTCACGCAGGACTCAAGAAGGGAGACAGAGTCGGAGCCCTCGTTCACAACTCCCACCAATTTCTTGAAATTTATTTCGCTGCGGCGAAGACAGGCGGTATTTTTTGCCCTTACAACAATCACCTGAAGGCGCCGGAGCTAAAAGAAGTAATCAACTACTCTACACCGAAGTTTCTTTTTCTTGACAGAGATTATGGCGAGATGATAGACGTGCTCAAACCCGATCTGGCGACCGTTGAGCGATACATCTGCCTGCAGCAGCCGGAGTCGCCCTTTATGGATTCGTACGAGCTCACGCTCGACGCGGCTGCCGGTAGCGAACCAGCTGGCATGGTGGGTGAAAACGATGTGTTGTCTATTTTTTTCACAGCCGGGACCACCGGAAAGCCAAAGGGTGCGGTAAGGACACACCGGCACCTGCTGTCTGATGCGGCGGCAGGCGTTATCGAATTGAAGGTCGACTACGATGAGAGGGTGCTGATCACCTTTCCTCTTTACCATGTGGCTGGTGAAGACAACATCGTTCGTCACGTGTTCATGGCCAACACGTTCCATATCAAGCGGGAAGGGGGTTTTGACCCGGTTGAGATCCTGTCCTACATAGCCCGGGAAAGGATAACCCGCTGTCAGATGGTGCCGACCATGATTCACAGCCTTCTTCAGGTTCCGGATGTCAGTAAATTCGACCTGGCAAGCCTGCGCCTGATCCTGTATGCTGCTGCGCCTATGCCGGTAGAACTGCTCAAGCGAGCTTTGGCGGTTTTCCCCTGCGGATTTGCGCAACTCTACGGCCAGACCGAAACAGGGCCCCTGACGACTGTACTCAGGCCGGAGGATCACATACTTGACGGGTCTGAAGAGAAACAGAAGAGGCTTGCCTCATCTGGAAGGGCGGTAGTCAATTACGAGGTCAGGATCGTGGATGATCATGACAATGATGTGCCTGTCGGGGAGGTAGGCGAGATTATTGTCCGCAGTGAAGCCATGATGAGGGAGTATTGGCAGATGCCTGAAGAGACGGCAAAGAAGCTGAAGGACGGCTGGCTGCATACTGGCGATTTGGGGCGGGTGGACGAAGAGGGGTACGTCTACATCGTGGAGAGAAAGAACGACCTCATCATCTCGGGAGGCGTGAACATATACCCGAGGGAAGTAGAGGAAGTGTTATATCGCCACCCGGCAGTTTCAGAGGCATCGGTTGTGGGCGTTGCCGATGAACATTGGGGGGAAGTGGTGAAGGCGGTAGTTGTCCTCAGGAATGGGTCCGAGGCGACCGAATCGGAAATAAAGGAGTTCTGTGGACAACATCTTGCGGGGTACAAGAAACCGAAGAGTGTCGACTTCTGGAAGGAGCTGCCCAAGAGTCCTCAGGGGAAGGTTCTTAAGAAGGAGATACGTGCCCATTATGCAACACCCGTGAAGTGAGATCCCCGCTTCACTGCTGAAATGCGGTGAGCGGCAAAAAACAAAGAGGAGGGGTTATGAAACAGGTTCGGATTTTTTGTTTTTTTCTTTTCCTGCTCTACGTGGTGTCAGGTATGTTCAGCCCAGCCGGCGCTGCAGAGACAAAAGTCATTACCCTGAAAGTCGCCAACTGGTTTCCCATCACACATCAGCAGAACGTCCTTCTGGAGCAATGGGGTAAAGATCTGGAGAAGCGCACCGGCGGTAAGGTTAAGGTTAACTATTACGCCGGTGGCACCCTCGTGCCCGCCGCGCAGTGCTACGATGCCGTCGTAAAGGACATCGCCGATGTGAGCAACCATGTTCTTGGCTATACCATGGGGAGGTTTCCTTTCTCTCAAGTTCTGGATCTTCCGATTGGGACCCCACCCGGTCCGGCCGCTACAAAAATTGCCAACCAGATGTATGCCAAGTTCAAACCCAAAGAATTCGATGACGTGCACGTGCTCTGGTTTCACGGGCAGCCTGGCGGTTACCTTCACACGAAGACCAAACCGGTTGAAAAACTGGATGATGTGAAAGGGCTAAAACTGAGATGCTATGGATCGAATGCTAAATTCGTAGGTCTGATAGGAGGTACACCGGTGGCCATGCCTATGCCGGACGTCTATGACGCCCTTGCAAAAGGGGTTGTGGACGGCCTTATGTCCAGTTACGAGGCCCTGGAAGGTTTCAGGACGGGCGAGCACGTAAAGTACTCTACAGAGAACACCTCGACTGCATACTCCGCGACCTTTATTGTCGCAATGAACAAAAAGAAATTCGCCTCTCTTCCTAAAGATGTACAGGACATTATCGACAAGATGAGCCCCGAGTACATAGAGAAGTATGGCAAGATGTGGGCGGACATAGACATCTCGGGAAAAGACTGGCTCATTAAGAGAGGTGACAAGATTATCACGCTGAGCCACGAAGAAGATGCGCGCTGGTATGATAAGGGCGCTAAGCCTCTTGTTGATGAGTATGTGAAGGAGATGAAGGCAAAGGGAATGCCGGGTGATGAGGCTGTGAAGTTTCTCCTCGAATCCTTTAAACAGTACAGAAAGTAGTTTGCCGGCCCGATGGAGTGCGTGAGCCGCACTCCATCGGAAAGACTAAATCAGCGGAGGTAAACTATGCGCGCATTCATCAGTGCTACGTTTAAATCAAGCGGAGTGCTGAATACGGTGGGGGGAGTTGTCCTGGCATTGATGATGCTTCTTACCGTTCTTGACGTGATACTGCGATACGTGGGAAAAGCGATCACAGGCACCTTTGAGCTCATGTCCTTCGGAGGCGCTCTTGTGGCCGGTTTTGCAATTGCCCAGACCTCTCTTGACGGTGCGCATGTGAACGTGGACATGATCACCCATGCTCTCTCGAAGACGGGAAGGAGAATTCTGACGGTACTCACGAAACTCCTCGGGCTCGGGGTGTTCCTTCTCCTTGCGTGGTCGTTGTATCTGAAGGGGAATGATCTTTACAGTACAGGGGAGGTTTCCCTCACCTTGCACGTCCCTTTCTATCCTGTTGCATATGCCCTGTCTCTTTCGAGTCTGGTTGAATGTCTTGTCCTCGTAAGTGATATTCTCAAAGCGATCTTCAAGGGGGCCGAGCATGAATGAGACTTTGGTAGGTATAGTCGGCTTGGTTGTGCTGCTGGGCCTTTTCTTGACGGGAATTGAGCTCGCCTTCGCTATGGCAGCGGTCGGTTTTGTGGGGTTCACCATACTCAATGATTTCGATACGGCCGTCAGTTTGATGGCCAACGATTTTCTTGATTCCCTTGCCTCGTATGGCTTAACAGCCATACCCCTCTTTGTTCTTATGGGTCAAATCGCATTCAATGCCGGAATTGCGAAAAGGTTGTACGACACGACGCATAAATTCCTGGGGCATATCCCTGGCGGGCTTGCGATGGCAACCGTCGCGGGAGCAACTGTCTTCAAGGCGATCTGTGGCTCGGTCGTCGCCACTTCCGCAACATTCGCGAGCGTTGCTATTCCGGAGATGGACCGCTTCGGCTACAGCAGAAAGCTCTCCACGGGAATAGTGGCTACGGTCGGGGTGCTGGGCGTGCTTCTCCCGCCGAGCGTAACACTCATAGTCTTTGGTATCATCACACAGCAGTCCATCGGACGGCTCTTCATGGCAGGCATCCTTCCCGGCCTGATCATGGCCTTCTTTTTTGCAGTGATCATTTTCGGATGGTGCAGAATAAACCCGTCGCTCGGTCCCAGGGGTGACAGGTATCCCTGGCCGGAGCGGTGGAAGGCGCTCCCGGATGTGATATGGCCCATTGTCATATTCATTCTTCTCATAGGCGGCCTGATGTATGGCTTTTTCACGCCCACGGAAGCAGGCAGCATCGGTGCTTTTGCGGTTCTGGTCCTCTGTATGGCAAAACGTGACCTGGGGTTCAAGGGATTTACAAAGTCGATTCAAGAGGCCTTGCGGACGTCCTGTATGGTGCTTTTGCTGATCGGGTCTTCGGCGGTACTGGGCCATTTCATTGCGGTCACTAACATGCCCCAGGCCTCTGCAGACTGGATTGTCGGGCTGCCGCTGCCCAGAGCGGTGATAATGATCATCATTTTCCTGGTCTATCTCCTGGGCGGCTCCTTTATCGACGATCTGGCATTCATGATTCTCGCGACGCCGATCTTTTTCCCGATGATTCTAAAACTGGGTTACGATCCGCTCTGGGCAGGCATCATGGTGGCCTGCACGGTCTGCATAGGGTCGGTTATCCCACCGGTTGCTATCTGTGTCTTTGTGGTTAAGAACATCACGAAGGCGCCCATGAACCTGATATACAAAGGCGTCTATCCATTCCTCGCATCGATGATCGTCTGCATGATACTCTTGTTTATATTCCCTGAGCTCGCCACCTACCTGCCGGCGGTGTTGATGAAATGAGCGCGGCGTGCGATGTGTACTAACCTTGCGGTAAGGAGGCGGTAAAATCCCTTGAACAGTGAACGAGTAATAGCCTGCATGCAGTGCGGAAAATGCACAGGAAGCTGTCCTGAAGCGGGAAAGACACCTTTCAACATCAGAATGATCATACGGAAGAAGCAGTTTCAGCGCGCTGTTGAAGAGGCGTTGCCGTGGTATTGCACTTCCTGCAGCACGTGCACGATACGCTGCCCGCGGGACGTGAAGCCCTCGGAGGTCATCATCGATATAAGGTCTGTCCTGATCGAGGATGGTCGCATACCTGTGACTATCCAGAAGGCCCTTGAAAATACCTTC
>Ga0335069_10011801_pt1 | contig 12312 bp, 23 predicted proteins | sample Lox_Sample_11_FD_206714 | JGI IMG/M metagenome (GOLD analysis project Ga0335069, IMG submission 206714) | Soil microbial communities from Loxahatchee National Wildlife Refuge, Florida, United States - Lox_Sample_1.1 | ecosystem: Environmental > Terrestrial > Soil > Wetlands | place: USA...
AGCGTCAAGAAAATCATCGGGGAGACCCTGAGCCCGTACGGCGCCGGCAACCCCCGCCTGTCGACCCCCGTGCACGGGGACGCCCCCAGCGGCGACCGCGGTATCGTGCTAAAGGACGACGACAGCGACACCGACTTCGACAACTTCTTCGGAAAGGCCAAATAACATGGGACTTCGTGAACGGATGGCAAAGCTGGATGGGTATGTGGACCCAACCAAGATGAAAGACATCCATGCGGACGTACTAGACACGTCGAGCCCCTCGTTGAACTTCTGTTTCGGCAACGGCTGGGGCCTTCCCCGGGGCTTCAGCCTCATGCTGTTCGGCCCTCCCCGCGGCGGCAAGACCATCATCTGCAACGACATGATTGGGCGGCTGCACCAGGCGCGCCCCAAGGCCGTGGCCATCAAGTTCGATACCGAGTTCCGGTCCGAGGGGCAGATGGGCCCCGAGCAGCAGCGTATCTGGGGCATCGACCCCGAGAGGTTCTTCACGTTCCAGGTGAACATGGCCGACCAGGTCTTCGATACCATCGAGAAGACGGTCGCGGCCGAGGCTGAAGGCGGCGAGGACATCGCGCTGGTCATCATCGACTCTCTCACTGGCATCGTGGGTCGCCGTCGCGCGAACGCCGACTCCATCAACGACGTGGTCATCGGCGACAACGCCCTGACCGCCCAGGAAGGCCTGAAGCAGATTCTCGGCATTCAGCGCAAGTACAACTTCGCCCTGGTGGTCACCAGCCACGTGCGCGAAGAGCTGAACCAGACCGAGCGCATGCGCGGCAACACCCAGCGCGCAGCCGTCAGCTACGGCACCAAGCACCACTGCGAGTACTACATGCGCGTGGAGGAGAACCGCACCGTCGAAGGTCGCAAGGACGCCGAGGGCAACGAGTTCCGCGACGAGCAGCTCAAGGACCTCGCCGGCAAGGGAGAGAAGACAGGCCACAAAATCCGCGTGCACGTCACCGACAGCTCTCTGGGTCCCAAGGACCGCCACGGCCAGTTCACCCTCGACTACAAGCACGGGGTCATCAACCAATATGAGGAAATTTTCCTCCTTGCCTCCGACCGTGGAGTTTTCACCTACCAGGGCAACTCGTACTATTTCAACGGGACGAAGGTCGGTGGCGGTAAGGACTCCGCCCTCGCCGCGGTGAAGGAGAACCCCCAGCTTCAGCAGGAACTCCTCCGAGCGCTGAAGGCCCTGGACCGTGCGCCAGCCACCTAAGAAGTTCCCCAAGCGGAGCCTCCGCTTCTACGATTTGGAGCAGCGGAGGCACGCGGACCTCGATGCCGTTGTGGTCGACGTGGACGTTGCCCATCGGCTGACCCGGTATCTCATAGACACCCTCGGGCTCTGGCAGCCCGTCGTAGCCTTCCACCCGCGCTCCCGGATGCACTGGTGGGAGGAGCACGAGTCCGATACCATCAACGGATATGTCATCGTCTATGCCGAGCAGGGCATTCTGGTGACCCCAGGTATCCGGCTCACGGACATCGCCCACGAAGTCGCTCATCACTGGCAACACATCGAAGCCGGTGATACAAAACACAACGCCGAATTGGCTACGCTCGTGGACTGGACCGTCGCCATCATCGCGGACCTCGTGGTACAATCACCAGCCAAAAGGAAAAAGTCATGACCATCGTCCTCTCCGTTTTCAAAGCCACCTGGGGCCTCCTCAAGAAGGTCGGTGCCTGGCTGAAGGCCCACCCCCGCGTGGACATGTGGCTTCTCGGCGGCCTGGTGGTCGTGATGTTCATCTACTCCATCCAGCGCCCGCACATCGTAACGGTAACCAACACCAACACGGTGACCAACAGCGGGACCCATGAGGTCAAAGTCACTGACAAGGAAACCCAAGCAAAGCTGGACGAGGCCCTCCAGACCATCCAGACCTTGCAGGTGCAAATCAACACCTACCAGAAGAAGGTAGTCGAGCTGCAAAAGAAGGTCGTCACCACGACCCACACCGTAAAGTCCCCGGATGGGACCGTGACCACGGACGTCACGACGACCACGAACACAGACTCGACCTCCACGACGGACACCGAGACCCAGACCAAGCTACAGGAGGCCCTGACTACAGTCCAGACCCTCCAGACCCAGCTGAACGCCTCGGAGAAGACCATCCAGGACCTGAAGACCCAGTTGGCCTCGACCACGACCACCACTACGACAACCACGACCAGTGGGAACGGCGTGAAGGGCCTGTTCGGCGGCACCAACTCGAAGTGGTCCCTCGGTATCCACCCGATTGCGGCGTACGGCGGAGCGAGCCTGCCTGGCCCCAAGGTGGTACCCTACGGCGGCGTCGACCTGACCTACGTGCCCTTCAGCGTCTGGATTTTCTCCACCGAGATTTCCGTCTACGGAGACATCCCGTACAACGACCCCAAGAACCCTATCTTCGGCATCCAAGCCGGGCTCAGGATGAACTTGTGAGCGGCGGCGACTTGATTTTGATGAACCGCGACCACGACAACTCGCTGAATCTGGCCGTCGGCGAGCCCTTCTTCCTCCAGAACCTCCTGCACGGGAACGAGGCCGACAACTGGTACGAGCGCGTCCTCTCCGTCAGTTCGGAGAACGTGCCGTCCATGCTCGCGTACCCTGCGCCTGCCGGCGACAAGCTGCTGCTGGAGGAGCTGGGGTGGATGTACCCAGGCAAGCATGTGGTGGTCACCCAGGGCGCCAAGGGCGGGCTGTTCGCGCTGATGTCCGTCCTCCGGAAGAAGTACCCGGCGTTCGAGGTCCTGCACCACTCGACCGACCTTCACTGGCCCACGCACAAGACGCTGGCAAAGCTGACGGGCTGGAAGTGGAACACGCCGTCTCTGGGCGTGGCTCACAACGACTCCATCCGGCTGATGACCGCCCCGAACAACCCGGACGGCTCGGAGCCCCGGTACGAAGGCCTCGACGAGCGCTTCGACATTTGGGACGCGGCCTATGCGAGCCCCATCTACGGCTTCGAGGGTCCCATACCCTTCTCCGTGGCCTCCGTGTGGAGCGCGGCGAAGCAGTTCGGCCTCTCCGGCTACCGCATCGGCTGGGTCGTCACCGGCGAGCAGTGGCTGGCCGACGAACTCAAGTTCTTCGTCGAGGCAACCTCCTCGGGTGTCTCCCGGCTGGCGCAGAAGTCCCTCGCCAAGCTGCTGCTCAACTGGCGGGTCATCAACCGCCGCCGCTTCGACCTCTTCCACGCTGAGGCCCGGGCAGAGCTGCTCCGGACCGCGGCGGCAGTCGACCGCGTCCGCTACGCCTTCGACACCGTCGAGGGTGCCCCCATCACCGGCAAGGGCATGTACGCCTGGGTGAAACTCCGGGACCGCGAGCGCTTCGACCACGCCCTCGGGCTCGCCAACGCCAAGGTGCTCGGCGGCGAGTTCTGCGGCGGTACCGCGGACTGGGTCCGCATCTCGCTGGGGCACGGTTTCGAGTACACCGCCCGAGCCTTCGATACCATCAACCAGTCTTACCACAAAATCTAAGGAGACCGCATGACCCGCAAGGAGTTCCACGACCTCGTCGCGTCCGCTCACGCTGAGTACTTTCCCAAGGCTTCGGCCGCGAACCGCGACAACTTCATCTCGACCCTCATGGACGACCTCGAAGGTTCGGACATCGAGCTGGAGAACGACGAAGAAGTCGAAGAAGAAGACCTCGACTTCGAGGACTGAGCAGAGCAATCTACTAGGTGTCCATGATTCGCACGACGACCAAGAGTAACCTGGGCGACGGCAGCAAGCTGTGGACCATCATCCTCAGCGGCGACCCGACGGAGCCGGGCAGCATTGCTTCCCGTGCGTCGCAGATTTCCCTGCTGAAGACCTTGGCGGACACCCCCGAACTTCAGAAGTGCGGGGACGCCTTCTTTACAAAGATGCGGATGGCTCACGATGGTGAGAAGTGGTCAATCACCCTGGAGGCCATCAGCGCGTAGACTTACCAGTAGGCGGGAGAAGCCCATGGCGAAGCCAAGGCTGACGCAGCACAGAGTAGCGCGGGAAGAGGCGAGGTCGCAGGACATCCGGAAGTTGCGAGGGGACAATCAAGCGCTGAAGAAGCAGGTGTCGCGCCTCCGGAAGCAGCTGGAACGAGCAGCCATCCCCGAGCACGAAGAAGCCACCCCCGCACCCGCCCCGGCCCAGCACACGGTGACCATCTCTGTCGGCTGCGACTGCACGGCCCCCGACATCGTGGTCGTCAAGCTGCCGACCGGCACCATGGCGGGCTGCAAGGGCTGTGGGGCTCGCCGGAAGGTCTGACGTGGTAGAATAGGGGTACTATGCTCGTTCGCTCTCCTGGTGCCCTCTGTGATGCCTGCGGTGTCCTCGTCGAAGGGGACCCCGACGACCTCTTGACCAACTTCGGCTGGACCGAGGACGAGTTCGGCAGCTCCTTTTGTGGCAAGTGCTCCGAGGCTTCCTCCACGTTGGAGCAGGCCACTGCCGACGACGCCGCCATAGACCTCCTGGGCGAGGCCATCGAAGAAGACCCCGCGGTGAAGGCCCTCGGCCCTCTCGCCGGCCAGTTCCGAGTCATCAAGGGGCCCAAGGCGAAGCAGTAATGCCCCGGCCCTGGCCGCAGTCCCCGCCCGTAGGCGCCCAGTACCTGAACCGTTTCGGGTGCGTCGAGCGCTACATGGGGTGGGCTGTTAGACTCCCCAAGCCCGAACCTAAGAAGGTACCCGAGTTGCCCCCAGGCGACCCAAAGGAAGAACCCGATGCGCCTGTACCTTGATGACGTCCGGACCCCCAAAAACCCTGATGGCTGGACCATCGTGCGCAGCGTCGCCGAGGCCAAGCACCTACTGGAGAACACCACCGAGCTGGTCACGAGCATGTCCCTCGACCACGACCTGGGCGAGGGGCCGGGCGGCGAGGACAAGAACGCGCCGACGGGGCTTGACTTACTCCGCTGGATTCGCGATACTCAGCGCTGGCCACTTTCCAAGCCGATGGTTCACTCAGCCAACCCGGTGGGTGCACAGAGGATGCGTGATTTCATTGAAGACTGGGGTCCCTACCCAAAGGCTTATTAGAGCCGGCGTCTGGTACTTCGCCGTCCTGCAAGTGCTGGACGTGCTGACCACGCTCTTCATCCTCCGGCACGGGGGCCGGGAGCTGAATCCCGTCATGCGGGCCATCATCGACTGCTCGCCCTGGGACTTTATCGGGGTGAAAATCATCTTCGTCTTCGTGGCAGCCCACGGGCTCGACCGGTGGTATCGCAACGCCAAGAACGACCGCCAGCGCCGGCAGGTCGCCGCCGGGCTCCTCCTGCTCCTCATCGAGTATACGGCCGTGGTTGCGAGCAATTTGGTCGGCATCGCGTTATACCTACGCGTGTCATGACCGTTGACCCACACCGGATTCCGTACGAGAGCAACGCGCTCGCGTGGGACATGCTCATGGACGAATTCCTCTCCATCCTCGACGAGAAGATGCAGCACATGGCCGCGGGGAAGACGGCCGAGCAGGCAGAGTACGCCACTTTGTTGCGGCGTATCGTGTGGAAGGTCAAAGTCGCCAAGCTCCTGCGCTTCGAGGCTGAACAGTGACCTTCACCCCCACGAAGGGTCAGCAAGACGCCCTCGACGCCATCCACAACCTCTCCGGGGACCTCTGGGCTCCCGGCGACGCCTTGGTCATCTCAGGCCCTGCCGGCACGGGCAAGACCTCCCTGCTGCGGTTCCTGAAGGAGAACGCGGCCGGGGACGTCTTCGTGCTCACCCCGACAGGCAAGGCGGCCCAACGAGTGAAGGAGGCGGCGGGTCTCGATGCGATGACCATTCACAAATACATCTATTCGCCACGCGAAGACCCGAAAACGGGGACCACGACCTTCGTCCGCAAGCATCGCGACGAGCTGCGCCTCCCGGCGGACGGCGTGCTGCTCGTGGATGAGGCCTCGATGGTCACCAAGGACGTCTGGGACGACCTCTACGGCTTCGCCTACGAGCTGGGCCTGCGCATCGTTCTCATCGGCGACGGCTACCAGTTGCCGCCCGTGGAGACGGACTTCAACAAGCGGGCGTTCTCTGTGTTCGCCGAGGACTTTCGGGCGGCCATGCGCGTGAATCTGACCGAGGTGCTGCGCCAAGCCTTGGAGAGCCCCATCATCCGGACCGCAACCAACGTGCGCAACGGCGGAAACCTCTACGACCTGCTCGGCGAGTGGGACGACGGCTCGGAGCTGGACGCCCAGGCCATGAAGGTGTGGACCGAGCGCGGCGCCATCATCGTCCACCGCAACGTGACCCGCCAGGACTTGAACAACCGCCTGCGAACCCTCCAGGGCCTTCCGTCAGGGACCGTTCAGACCGGCGAACCCCTCCTGGTCATGCGGAACAACTACGACGCCGATGTGTTCAATGGTGAAGTCCATACTCTCGACGACATCGAGCCCCTGGGAGTCGCCCCCGCGGTGGACCGCTATCAAAAAGTCTCGGTCAAAGTGCACTTCGACCTCGTCGAGGTCGCTGACCGCAGCTTTGTAATCGCCCGCGAGGAGCTATTCGGCAAGCTGCCGCCCAAGTTCTACTCCGGGGCCCTCCAGGTCGCCTCTCGGGGCATCCTTGCCGAGCTGGAGTACGACCGGACGCCCTTCGTCCAGGCCAACCTGGGCTACACCTTGACTTGCCACAAATCCCAGGGCTCGGAGTGGGACTCCGTGCTCGTGGTCATCGAAAACTCCCTCCGCCTCAACGAGCCCCAGTCGCGTCGCTGGGTCTACACCGCCATCACCCGAGCCAAGAAGAACTTGAAGGTGCATTTCCCATGAGCCCCTTGTCTGGAACTCCGACCCCTCCATATGGCACCCCTGCCGTGTCTCCCAACCCGGGCGCCGCTATCATGCCCCAGCTCCAGCTCCACTGCTGCGGCCCATGTGGGAGCAGCATCGTGGTCTACGGCTTCCCGATGATTCAGGTCTTCGACGCGAACGGGAACATGCCGCAGTGGCTCTGCTCATTCTGCAAGAACAGGGGATTCCCGCTGAAGGACTGCTCGTACTTCGGCATCCGCCTCGACTACACCGGGGACATGGAAGAGATGTACTGCCACGACTGCAACAACGTCTACTGGGAGGCCACGCCGATGATGGGTGTGCTCGTGCCGCCCGCGCCGACGCAGCAGCCCCTCTTCGCCCCGAACTTCAAGTTCGTCAACAAGGCCGCCGTGCCCAAGAAGCCCGTTTGCACGACCTGCGGCCGCGAGCTATCCTCTACCCTCGACGCGTACTACGGGAAGGACCCCGAGGCCGCGAAGAAGTGCGCCTCGTGCCGGTGACACCATGACATTCATCCGCAACCTGCTGGTCGACCCCCGCATCTTCGGCTACGTGCTAGTCACCCTCTGCGCCTTATCGGCGCTCCGCTGGGCCATCGCCCGGAACCCGCTCCAGGTGCTCTACTGGGCGTCGGCTTTCGGCATCAACCTCGCAGTCGTGCTGCTGGCCGGGAGGAACCCATGAACGTGTCCATCTTGTCCGAGCTGGAGACCATCGAGCGTCGCCCCGTCGGGAACGCCCGCCTCGAAGCGCTGAAGAAGGCCGACGCCCCCAAGCTGCGCGAGCTGCTGTCGTTCGCCCTGTCCCCGCAAATCACCTTCGGCGTCAAGAAGCTGCCGGCGGTCGAGGGTCCCATCGGCGAACTGTTCCTCACCGACTACTGGTGGTACGAGGACCTCCGCGCGTTGTGCCTTCGGCTCCAGGACCGGGAACTCACCGGCCACGCAGCCCAGGAGGCCATCACCGACCACCTGGGGAAGTGCTCCAAGCTACAGCGCAAGTGGTCCGAGCGTGTGCTCCGGCAGGACCTGCGGCTGAACATTGGCCCCAAGGAAGTAAATAACGTCCTCGGCGCGGGCACTATTTTCTCGTTCGACGTCCCGCTAGCCACTGACTACAAGAAGGTGAAGCCCGCGGAGCTGCGCGGGAGCTGGTTCGTCCAGCCCAAGTACGACGGGGCTCGTGTCATCGCCCACCTGCCGCACCGCAAGGGCCGCGTGGCCCTCTACTCCCGCACGGGCAAGGAGTGGAAGAACTTCGAGCCGGTCCGGGCCAAGCTGCAGCAGATTTCAGACCTCTGGGCTCGGAACGAGGATTTCTGGCTCGACGGCGAGGTCGTCGCCTTGGACGCCGAGGGGCGCGTGGACTTCCAGGCCCTGCAGGCCGCCCTGTTCCGCAAGGACGGGCTGGATGTCGCGAACCTGAAGTACCTCGTGTTCGACGGCGCCCACGGCCGGGAATGGTCGAACCCACAGCTCCCGTACTCGGTCCGCCTCCAATACGTCACAGCCCAGGTCCGCTACTGGATTGAGGACGTCTCCGGCACCACATTCCGCCTTGGGGCCGTTCCCACCTTCAAGACCGAGAACCCCACGGTCGAGACGATGCAGAAGCACTCAGAGGGCTTCGTCACCCAAGGCTTCGAGGGTGCGATGTACCGTCGGTCGGAGGCGCCGGTGCGGATGAAGCGCACTCGCGACTTGTTGAAGGTAAAAATTTTTTTGGATATGGAAGCAGAAATCACGGACTGCGTTGAGGGTACTGGGAAGTATAGAGGGATGCTTGGTGCCCTGAAAGTTACGGACGGAGGCCGCAAATTTGAGGTTGGTTCCGGTTTCTCCGACCTTGAGAGAAAATGCCTCTGGGACCTTCGCGGGAATCTTGCCGGTCGAATCATCACCATCAAGTACCAGGAGAAGACCGAGGACGGCCTTCCTCGATTTCCAATTTGGCGAGGCTTCCGTCCAGAAGGCGAGCTGCTGCCCTTCGACTGACCCCGGAACACCACCCTTTGCAATCGGCGTATCTCGCCGTTAGAGGTCTTTCATGAGGAAGGAAGTCAAGGCAGAGTGCACGGCTTGCGGGGCGACCGGGGTTTACTCCGGCTTCTGCGAGCCCGAGGGCACCGCCGTCGTGTGTATTCGCTGCTCCGGAACAGGCTGCCAAATCATCTCTTACGTTCCGTTCGAGAGCCGCCGCAGGCGCAAGGGCATCAAGACCGTCTCCCAGAGCCGGGGTGGCTTCATTGCCACGGGCGTCGGCGCCACAGGCAAGCCCATCACGTATTCGGAGTTCCTGAAAGGCAAGATGCCGTGAACGACCTGACCGTGCAGCTGGACGAGATGACCCGAGAAGAGGCCATCGAGCTGTTCATTCGGAGCACGTTCGCCGGCCACCGAGCCGAGGACCGCGCCCGGGCCACGGACTCCCTGGAGAACTCCGTGCTGAACTACCTCGAAGGCGAGACTCGGTTCGCCCACGCGCAGGCGGCCCTCGGGCGCCTCGTTGAGACCGTCGATGAATGACATCGCCGACGCCGCAGTCCGTCTCATCCGAGCCTCCGACCTGAAGGAGCCCGCGTTGCTGGTGGTCCGCATGGACGACTTGAGTGCCGAAGGGGCCCGCCGCCTGCATGAGAGCATCAAGGATACCCTGGGCCTCCAGGGACAACAAGCTGGGGATTCTCATCCTGGGGCTCGACGAGAGCATCGAGGTCACTCGGGTCGAGGATGGCTCGGTGTTGACCATCGAGTCCGACCATCTGGACGACAACGCCGTCAAGCACATCTCCCAGCGCATCGAGAAGGTCCTGGGCAAGAAGGTGCTGGTCATCGGCATCCCAGTCAGCGAAGACAAAGAACCCACTTTTTCACCGGAGTCCACGTGAACCGCCCCACCAACACCGTGCCGTATGTCATCGAGTCCGGAGCCCGCGGCGAGCGTGCCTACGACATCTACTCCCGCCTCCTGAAGGACCGCATCGTGCTCCTCGGCGAGGAGGTCACCGACTTCAACGCGAACGCCATCGTGGCCCAACTCCTCTTCCTGGAGACCGAGGACCCGTCCGCGCCCATCCAGTTCTACATCAACTCCCCGGGCGGGGCGGTGACGGCCGGGTTGGCCATCTACGACGCCATGCAGTTGGTCAAGCCGCCGGTCTACACCACCGTCGTCGGCCAGGCGTGCTCGATGGGGGCCTTCCTGCTCGCGGCCGGCGCCAAGGGGCACCGCCGAGCCCTCCCGAACGCTCGCATCATGGTCCACAAGCTGTCCTCGGGCACGTACGGACACATCGACGACATCCGCGCCACGGTCAAGGAGATGAACCGCCTCGACGTGGTCCTTCTCCGTCTCCTCGCCAAGCACACCAGCAAGTCGGTCGCCGATGTCGAGAAGGACATCCAGCGCGACTTGTGGATGGACGCCGCGGAAGCCATGGCCTACGGCATCATCGACTCGGTCTTCGAGCCCGCGGAGGAGAAGTGAAGGGGTACGGCCTCTTCCTGATGGCGGTCCTGGCCGTTTCATCGGCCGTGGGCTTTGCCTACGGCAAGCAGGAGGTCCGGACGGCCGCAGCGGCAGCCCCCAAGCCCGACCTGGACCACCGGCGCGTCACGCTGATGGTGTTGGTCCAGGAGCTGGCGGAGCGCACGGGGTACAAGGTGGCGTCCATCGTCTTCACCGAGACTCCGACCGAGTACACGGACCAGGCCGTGGTCACCTTCGTAAAGTGCGACGATGTCGCGTGCACCCCGCAACCCGTCGTGTTCGTGTGGAACGGGGCTTCCTCCACCGACGGCAACTGGGGAATTATCCGGACGGCACAATCTAAGTAACATGCACCAGCTCGGCAAGGTTCTACGCGTGCGCGGCATCCTTGAGTGCCGAGGCGTTGCTTATAACATTGATGAGATGCCGAGATATGTTTGCTTCGAAATCGAAGAAAACGACGCCAAGACCAACAACGCCGACAACTACGTGTACTTGACGTTCCACATCCGAGGTGGAATGGAGATTCTCATTACCGAGGTCAATGCGAGCGGTAGGACTCACAACATCGAGTACTACGACTACATCCACGACGAAGATGTCTGGATGACGCGTTTACGTGAACTAATCAAATGGCTCGGGTATTAGGGACTGACCAGCACCTGGAAGCTGGTGGTCATCTGCGGACCAGGAACTGGGTTGAATAGACTGAAACCACCAACAAATGGGATGACACCGAGGGCCAAATTTAAGCCTACGGTCTCAACCACCGGAATGATGATGCTGGTAGCATTTAGCACGGGCACGCTAGCCACCGTGTAAGCTTCCTGGCTGGGGGACCAAACGATTCGACCCGAGGGGGTCGAAAGAGTCGCGTTGGCGCCTGTCCCTGTAACGCTGTGCAGGATGCTGCTGCCATGCGCTCCGTTCGTGGTCACGGGGAAATTCTCCCCCCCCACGCCAGGAAGGTTGCTGGTCAGAACGAGGGTGGTCGTGCCGGAAGTGCTGTAGAGTGCGTTGAAGATGGGGTTGGCCGCGATAGCCGCCTTGGCGTCGGTCACGGTCTGAGTGGCCGAGACGTTGAAAGGAATGGTCAAAACCTGGCCACCAGCGGACAAGGTCGCGCTGATAGAGGTAGGGGGAGTCCAGGTCCAGACGGTTGACACCGGGGAACCTGAGCCGCCTGGAGTTAGGTCTTCTGAATACGGAACGGAGACGTGTCCGTCTCCATGAATTTCAAAGACCACCGTCCCGTTGTTATCCCAAACCGCCATGTGGTCGGCCGGCGCGACCGTCTTGGTCGTCTTGAAAGTGATGGCCCCCACCCCTTCGGTCGGACTACCTGCATTATCGGCGATGAGGGTGAGTGTGTCGTTCGGCAAAGACTGAATGGTATCCGAGATGATGGACGCCACAGTGACGTTGCCCGAGAAGTCGACCGCATAAATTAGCGAACCGTTAACGCGGAACTCGGTGTGGTTGCCCGAAGCCAGAGGTCCCGTGGTATCCCAGGTGTACGGGACGGGGGCCGCGATGACGCTCGCGACGACTGGGCCGGTGTTCGAAGACTTGCCGCCGATGATGTAAGGAATATTTGCCATGTTACGACTCCAGGTTCGACAGTTGAATCCACTGCGACAGGGTGGACCCAGTCGGATAGGGAACGGGGCTGTTCAGGTTGGACGCTCCGTAGTTCCCGGTGAAAGAGATGCCCGCGCCCATGCCGGGGACGATGGTTGCGTGCGTGTCCGGCATGGGGCCGCCGCCCTGCGGAGGCAAACCAGCCCCGCCGTTAAAAGGTTGGAAGGCCACGGTTACATCCGTGCCGTCCACGGAAAGAATCCGAACGATGACGTTGTTTGCGCCCGCGTCGTCGGTCAACCACGCCAACGCACCTACGATGAATCCTGCGGCCGTGGGGGCATCAGTGAATGTCAGCACTCCGGCGGCGATGTTGGTGTCGCCGGTCGTGACTGCTGAATAGGCTGGAACGGGAGTGGCGGACATAATTATTTGGGGAC
>Ga0335069_10011802_pt1 | contig 12311 bp, 10 predicted proteins | sample Lox_Sample_11_FD_206714 | JGI IMG/M metagenome (GOLD analysis project Ga0335069, IMG submission 206714) | Soil microbial communities from Loxahatchee National Wildlife Refuge, Florida, United States - Lox_Sample_1.1 | ecosystem: Environmental > Terrestrial > Soil > Wetlands | place: USA...
GCCGAATTACAACTACGTTCGTGGCCCGTACCCAACTTTCCAGCCGCTTTATGGCAACCCCTACCAGAACATCAATCCCATCCCTTACACCTGGGGCGACAAGCTTGCGCTGAAGATGACAGAGAATCTGGAAGTGGGCGTCGGGCTTAGCGTGGTTTGGGCAGGCTACGGCCGACCTGCAACCGGCAAAACATGGTTCCACACATTTTCGACGCAAGGCAATGCGCAAACCAACGATCCCGGAAAGAAGAAGGACGGAGCAGTGTCGCAGAAATCAACGAGGAACGCCGTGGATAGGCGAAAATTCCCAAAATGGCGCGGCGTTACTCCGATTTTTGTTCGGAGGTGCAGTTTTGACCTTGGGAAACCGCTCACCACTAGTACGATTTAGACGAAGTCGACGCTGATAAAGGAGATTCTTGCTAACTGTTATGGTGTTGTCGCTGGCATGCGGGTACTTCTTTCACCTTGAGGCAATGCCGTTAACTCGTCCACACAACGCGAGTTGTCGGGAGCTGGGTGGTGGTCGTACTTTTTGCGAAGTGGGTTTGGCGGCGCCACTCAAGAAGAAGATTCGGTGAGTCGATGATAAGAACATTTGCATCAATTGCTATTAGCCGAATCCTGGCCCACCGCAGCATAGTCATCTGCTGGGCGATCTGCATTACATGCGTCTCAAGCGCTTGCTACGCCGGCACTGACGCCGGACCGTACGAGCTTGTCGTTCAAACGGGCCACGGCAGCGAGATCACTTCTCTCGCCTTCGATCCGACCGGTACATGGTTGGTGACTGCGGAGGCGGCCGGCAGGGCGAAGTTGTGGAGTACACACAGCCGGCAACTGTTGCGAAGCTTCGAAGTGCCCGTGGGGACGGTTGCCTCCTTCGACCCAGGCGGTCAGTACGTCCTAGTGGCGGGGGGCGTGGTGGAAGAGCAGAAGATCATCCTCTTCGAATTATCGACCGGTAGAGAGATCCGACACTGGGGTGTAGGAAGAGGTTTGATCAGAGCAGCGGCCTTAAACCCGCGCGGAGATCTGCTAGCAACAGCAACCGACATGGTAGTCAGTCTCTGGGATCCCCGCGACGGAACACGCGTCCGAACGTTCTCCGGCCTTAGCGACGATGTCTGGTCACTCGGCTTCAGCCACGACGGAACGCTGCTCGCCGGAGGGGATTGGCAGGGTAATCTCCTGATATGGAATGTCGCGAGTCGGGCTATCGTTCACCAGTTCAGGAACCAATCGTCCGCCACTTCCCTCGCATTCAGCCCCGATGATCGCTGGATCGTCTCAGTCTCGCAAACCTACGGTCTGGAGATGCGGGAGGTGGTGACAGGACGGTCGCAGGTCTTGCAGATTAGAGGTACGGATTTCGAGCCGCAGTGTGTCGCCTTCAGTCCCGATGGCCGTTTCATTGCGGCCGGCGGATTGCGAAGTGTTGGTTTGTGGGACACCTCCTCGGGCGCGCTATTCAAGAGGATCGACCTGCCGGACTACGGTCACACGAGCTGGACCAAGGTGATCGCCTTTGACCCTTCTGGTCGGTTTCTGGCGGCCGGCACCGATCAACACGACGTCTTCCTCTGGGATCTCGCCGCTGGATACCAAGGGGGGCGCCTGGGAACGCGGTCAGGCGGCGTCGACAAGACTGCCCTGAGCGAGGACGGAACGACGGCCGCGTTCGCGTTCAAGGAAGGTCCGCTTATCGTCTGGAGGTATCAGGTCGGCGGCACACCAAAGACGATGGAAAGCTTGATAAAGGCGTGGCCGGATGCACTGGCTCTGAGTTACGACGGAACGTGGTTCGCGACCGGCGATGCGCACTCACAGATTCGGATACGAAACGCTGGCGACGGCAAAGAGAAATACGGCTTCAGATTCCAATACATGACGAGGAATCTCGCTTTTGACGCGCGCGGCAAATGGCTTGCGGTGGCGGGCACATCGGTGGACGGCCCAGAAAAAGGTGGCGTACGGGTCGACAACCTGCCAGAAGAAAGACGGGCGTGGTCGTTGCGCCACGGTGAGGCGAGCCTAGTGACGTTCTCTCACGATGGGCGGCGCTTGGCTTCGGCGAGTTCGAATACGTCGGTCAAGCTGTGGGATATGCAAAATGGAGAAGCGATTCGGACCTACTCTCCACACGAGTGGTTCATCACCGGGCTTGCGATTAGTCCGAATGACGCGTACCTAGCGGTGTCCAGTTTTGGGGGTCAAATCAAGGTCTGGGACATGAATAGCAGTGAGCAGGTCGCCTCTCTCAACGTCGGTCAGCGCGATAACACCATCACTTTCAGCCCGGACAGCCGGCAACTCGCCGTCGGTGGCTTCGGCGGGACCATGGTATTCGAGGTTCCGTCTGGCCGACGTTCGCGTGATCTCGTCGGACAAGAAGGAACGATCTCTTCGATCGCGTTCAAGCCTGATGGAAAACAGCTCGTAACTATGAGCGACGATGGCTCTATCGCAGTATGGGACACGAAACTCGGTAACGAGATTGTGCGGCTGGTTTTGCTGCATGGAGGCTCCGGGCGCGCTGATTGGATCGCCATGGACAGGGACGGATTCTTCGACGGCACCCGGGCCGCCTGGCAGGCGGTGCCCATTCGGTTCCGCTCCGAGCCGCTGAAACTCTACGAACCGGAGCAGTTCTTCAACCAGTTTTACCAGCCCGGACTGCTGGCGGACATCCTCGAGGCGGGCTTGCCCATGAAGGAGATCCTCAGGCACCGCGGGGACCCCCGCGCCGCGCTCGACCTAGCATCTTACCGAGGTTCAAAAATGCCGGAGCTTCGTATCGTTCAACCTCAGACGGGGGGGAGCACGCCCGGACGAAAGATCGAGGTGACGATCGAGGCGAAGGACATGGGAAACGGCTTGCGCGATCTTCGTGTCTTTCGGAACCAGTCCCTGGTGCACTTCAATCACGGTGACTTGAAGCCCGATCCGCAGACGAAGGTTTTCCGCCTCGTCGTCCCGGTGACGCTCGCCGTGGGCGAGAACGAGATCAGCGCATACGTCTTCAACGAACAAGGTGTCAGGAGCAAGTCCGCTGCGATCGACGTACTCGGCTCAGACAGCCTCAAGCGCAAGGGAAAGGCCTACATCCTCGCCATCGGTGTCAAGGGTTATGCGAACGCAGACTACAACCTGAAGTACGCTGACTCGGACGCCAAGGTCTTGGCAATGACCCTCAAGAACGCCCTCGAGCGCGTAAACGACTACCGGGAGGTGGTCTCCGTCGAGCTACTCAACGAGGACGCCACCAAGGCCAACATCTTGGCGGCTATCCAACGCTTAGGGTCGAACGGCTCGATGTCCATCCTACCCCCAAATGCGCCCCGCGCGCTTCAGGATCTGAAGCCGACCGAGCCAGAGGACGTCGTGATCGTATTCTTCTCGGGCCACGGCACGGCCAAGGGCGACCGGTACTACCTCATACCCCACGACCTGGGCTATGCTGGGGGCCGAGAGCGTATCGACGGCGCGGGCCGGCTGAATATCATCAGTCACAGCGTCTCTGACCGGGACCTGGAGGAGTTGTTCGAGGGGATCGACGCGGGCAAGATCATGATCATCATTGATGCCTGCCAGTCAGGACAGGCCTTGGAAGCTGAGGAAAAACGACGTGGCCCGATGAACTCACGTGGCCTTGCCCAGTTGGCATACGAGAAGGGTATGTACCTGCTAGCCGCCGCTCAGAGCTACCAGGCGGCGCTGGAGTTCAAAATGCTCGGACACGGTCTGCTCACGTACACGCTCATCGAACAAGGGTTGAAATCACAGCGAGCGGACACTGAACCGAACGACGGCCTCGTAACGGCCGAGGAGTGGCTGGACTACGCCGTCAGGGCAGTTCCAACCGAAATTGATGCCGCCAATGAGACGTACGTGTCACGCACCGGAAAAGGCGTCGACTACGGTGAAGTGTCGACGGTCACGGGCCAAGCCCCTCGCGCTTACTACCGGCGTGAGCGAATCGGTGAAACATGGGTCTTGTCGCGGCGATAACAGGCTAGTCCGTGTGGCTCAGCCGGATCTCCAACATCGCGCGAGTTCGCGCGTCGCCGGGTACGGCAGAGAAGTAGATGTACGGAGCGGCGTCCCCCGTCCCCGGGTCGAATGTCACCCCCTTGCCCTGTCCGCCGAACGGGTCTTTGACCAAGTAATTGCGTTGCGTTGTCGCCGGCTTCCTCGAAGCGGTTTGGTCTACCGCGACGCTCGGCGACACGTCCTGCGGCGCACTGTCCAGCACGGGCTGGGTCGCCATGGTGTTGATCGCGATGTAGAAGTACTCATCTCCCACTTGCTTATCGAAAATGAAGACTCCAGGGCTCGGGGGCACGACGTACGTCTGCTTTGCCAGCACACGATTGTTCACTTTTCCGTCACCCTTTCGCGGCCATAGCTGAGTAAGATGGCTCGTTCGGGCTCGGTGAAAGATGTAGAGCCATCCATCGAGATTCGAGCTGACTTCGAATCGGAACTTGTCGCCGCTGCGGAAAGCATAGCTCGGGGGCACCTGTCGAGCCCCATCCGGCTCGACAATTACGAGGGCCAGCTTTCCAACCAACCCGGCCCCTTCAGCAGCCGCATTGTGGCCGCTGTCAAATACGTCCTTCAGGGTGTGGGACTCCTGGCCAACGGCGGCGAGGGTCATGGCGAACTGCAACAGGAGCGCCGAAAAGAACGACCTCATTGTGACGTGCCGCAAGATCATCGCGAGTCAGTCTCCGGAGTCGGCATGATGGGTCGGGACCGGTAGGCGATGACGACGGGGCGATCCGTCGCAAGCACCGTCTTCTGATGGTCGTCTTGCGCAACGCGTACCACACCCGCCGGAATGATGGCGTTTGAGGTCCCCTTGTCGGCGAGTCTCGACAGCTTGCCACTCGTGTCCTCTACCACGGATCGGCGTACGTCCGCGCTGGTGCCAGCCTTCCAAGTCATCTCGAACGAAAAGCCATCCGCAACCACCGATTCCACAATGACCTGGAACCACTCGACCTTGTCGCCGGTCGAGATCTCCCGGTCGAGCGCTCTGACGCATTTCGTCGAGAGCGAGCCGGAGAGCTCGCCACGGGGGATCGTTCGGACCCTAGGGTTCGCAAATCGAATAGCAAAGTCGGCTACGGCCGTGCTCCCGACGTTTAGAGAGGGGACGAACCGGCTCATTGCAGCTGCGTCAATCGTCAGTGAAGCCGAAGAAGTGCCTTGGCTCTCCGGAACCACGAAAGTGGAATCCCGTGTCTTGATCGCCGGGAAACAGTCGGAGGCCCACATAAAGGTCAAGGGGGTCGCAAAAACGCGGTCGTGCCCGTCAACTCCGCCCTCGGCGATCTGGATCACGTTACCAGGCTCGAAATCATCGGCGAACCCGATGTTCGCCGAGTATCCCTGTTCGCTGAGGATCTGGAAAACGTCCTTGACGGGATTCGGCTTCATCGCGTACTTCGTGTAGAGCCAGAATGCACCGAGAAGTACGAGGACGCCGACCGCGGCCTTGAAGAAGTCTCGCAGAGCTTTCCTCTTCGAACTGCTGGGAGACATATTCACTAACCTGTGAACTTAGCCTCATGGGGTGGTGCTCATTCCTGAGAGGAATTGCTCTTCCGAGAGGCTATTCACACCAATGCTTCACGAAATGCCCCTTAAATTCTGTGATTGCCGTCACACTCGTGGCGGGCACGTCTATGACACAGGTGAAATTGCAAAAAGGCCCCTTCCGTCATTGGGGCTTCGCCTGATGCTCCTCAAACCACTTCCGCGCCCGTTCCTGTTCGCGGGCGAGATCGGCAGGCGTCAGGTGAGACGCGGCTTCGTCTCGATGCTTCGCAACTTGTTTCGAGTCCGAGGCATCCTGCTTGCCCGCAGCCGCTAGATCGAACCAGAAATAGGCTTCTGCACAGTCTCGGGGCATGCCTTGACCGTGCAGGTACAAATCCCCGAGGCTCTCTTGCGCGTCAGAGTCACCCTGCTCAGCCGCCTTGCGATACCAGAGCGAGGCTTGAGCGTAGTCTTGGGCCACGCCTTCGCCGCTAAGGTACAAGTTCCCAAGCTCATCCTGCGCGTCGGAATCGCCCTGCTCAGCCGCCGCGCGAAACCAAAGCGCTGCCTGATCGTAGTCCTGCGCTACCCCCCGGCCGTCGTAGTACAAACGCCCGAGGTTGTACTGCGCCTCGGCGTCACCTTGTTCAGCAGCCTTGCGATACCAAAACGCCGCTTTGGAGAAGCGCCAGTGCTCAGAGAAATGGAAGTCAACAGAGTTGATGTATGCCCTCCATGCCCTGATCTTGCGACGCCAAAACGCCGCTTGGGTGTCTTGGTCTACTCCTCGGTACTCCCCCTCCTCATACCAAACCCCAAGGTTGTATTGCGCGTCGGTGTCACCTTGTTCAGCCGCCTTGCGATACCAAAGCGCAGCCTGAGCATAGTCCTGGGGAACGCCGTGGCCCTCGTTGTACGAAAGTCCAAGGTCGTATTGCGCGTGGGCGTCACCCTGTTCCGCCGCCTTGCGAAACCAGAGAACGGCCTGAGCGTCGTCCTCCGGTACTCCCTTACCCAGGGAGTACATTCGCCCCAGGCCGCATTGCGCCGCAGCGTCGCCACTGGCAGCTTGCTGCTTGAGAGCGGAGAGTTCCTGCTGCGAAAACACAGGTGGGTGACACCCTGCCGACGCGCTCGAAACACTAGTGTCGGAAGCATTGGTTCCCAACTGGGTCTCGGGAGTTGATGATCGGGCTGCGAGACTGCCGACGAAATTGAGGGCAAGAATCGTAAGTGAGATCAGACAAACAGTTGCCGCAGCCCGCTTTGAGAAAGTTGTAATTCCGATTTTGGACAAGACCTTGCTGATACCGGGAGACCAAAGCCTTTCCGCGGCGATTGCGAAACCACCAAATGCCATGGCGGACACAACAATCACACCTAAAATGGAATCCGGCGCAGATACCGCCAGAGAAAAACCTCCACCCCACAGCAGAGCCACTGCCGTCCAAAAAATCTCCTCAATCTCCAGCCTCCTAACCGGGGCCGCAGGACTCCACCATCCTCTTGCGGACGAAGTTCCCCTCGGACTTGCAATACTGGCTCTGGTAGATGCTCCTGTTCCACCCGCCGAGGTTCCAGCCTTTCGAGAAGCCCCAGTTCCCGGCCACTGCGTCTGGTATGCTTGGCCGTTCCGCGAGCTAGTCGGTGTTTGCTTGTGGAAAAGCCGATATCCTGACCATCCGATTAAGAGGATGCCTAGACACAGATCAATCGGTTGCCACTGCGCCCGCTGCATACGTATCGGCAAGAACGGGTTCAAAAGAAGCGCAACCGCGACGAACGCCCATGTCCAAGCTCGCAGTCCGGCCTTGTACACTCTCCACGCCCAATAGACTGCGCCAACCGTGATGACAAGCCGGAGCACCATGTAAAAGCCGTATGGATGCTTGCCAGCCGCTGCAATGAGCAGCAACACTGCGCCGAGCATCGTCAGAACTACTTCCAAGATTCGTTCACGGCTCATCATCGTTCCGCGTTGACCGGGATTTCCATTTGGCTTCCCGGTCGCGGCAAGTATACGCGGCGCGGTAAACTTTGCAGTGTCGGATAGCTGCTGGCCGTACACCAGCGGCGACAAGGCGGGACGCCTTCCCGTCCCGCTTTCCTGCAAGCCTCAAATTGGGAAGGTCACGGAAGGGTGCTCGTACGCCGCTGAATCACAGCGGCTACTCGCAGGATACGCCTCAGCTAGACGATTTCGCCTTGCGCTCCGTTCCTGAGCTTTTCATTTCGGACGAGCAGTAGCAGGCATCGTCTGAGGATTCGTTGCCTCTCCCCGTTACCAGGGAGCTGTGGGCGAAGCGTGTGCAATATCCTCCGGCGTTGCTCTGGCTGTGCCTCAGCATTGAAGGCGGCTAGCAGTGTGAGAACGTGTCTGTCTTGTTCCGTGAGCATTGCTCTGCGCTCCTTTCATCACCAACTTTCGTCAGTGAGGTCTTTTCCCCTTTCGGGGGGTTTGGTAGGGTGAAGGAATTGCCCGCCATGACATTTGACATAAAGAGAGATGAGAGAGAGTAGAAGTAGCGAAATCTGTGACTTGCACCATCCAACTTTCGTCAAAAGCACTCCTGACGGAAGATTGACGAAAGCGGCGAGAACACCCATCTTTCATCAGTGGACTAGGCTTTCGTCAGTCATGAACGACATTTTCACGGCTTAAAGCTCTCGTGCACGTACACTGTCGTTGACCTTCCGGCAGTGGGTCGGGAGACGGCATGGATTCTCCCTGCATCAGTGAGTGTGCGAATCGCCTGGTCGCGTTCATGTGGCTTCATTGATTGGAAAGAGCGGGTGAACTTGTTTTGGGCTAAGCCGCTTGACCCCGCCGCTTTGATGCGCTCAACAATGCGCTGCAAGTCGTATCCCACTGCGCTCATGTCCGTGGGCAACAACTCGAAAATGCTGCGCTCAACACGACCGGCGCATTCCACGGCTCGCTCCCAAGCCCGCCGCGAGACTGTCAGCGTACCCGTTTGTGAAGCCTCAAATACGACGGCCAGCTTCAGCACGTGGCCCCGATGCCGGTTGAAGTAAGCTGTCGCAAGAGCCGGGTTCGCCTGCTCTAAAAAGCGGCGCTTCGTCTCTCTATACCAGGAGTCATACTCTGGCAAAATGACAGTGAGATCAGGCTCGCCCTTTAGTTCGCCGATTTCCTTCAGCCTCTGCGCGAGTGGAGCAATCAGGGCGGCGTCTGGCGCTTGCGGAACAGGAACATCACAGTTTTTCGCTTCAGCACGCACAATGATCCATCGGGCTAAGAAGCCGCCTGCTGAATCCGTCTCCGCCAGGTTGCGGAAGAACCAGTCCTCCGATGATGTGGCCAGAATGTTGATTCGTGGCGCGCTGTCAAAGTTTATAGGCGGAGTATCTTGTTTCTTGCCAGTTCTGCGGTAAAGCATTGCCGCAGGAACCTTGAGGTTGTCGTAACGATCAGTTAGCCACTCCTTCACTCCATCGAAACGAGTGTCATTCAGGAGTTTCAGCCGTTCAGCCATCTCACCCCAAATCAACAGTCCGCTGGGATGTTCCGCATAGTGTTGATAAAGGGACGGCGCACTTCCCCAAACGACTGAGCTTTCCAACTCTTGCATTCCAGCGGTCTCAAGAATCGGGACAGCAAGCCCAATTGTGGTGCTCCGTCCTGCGCCACTGCCTGATAGCAGCAGCGCCCACAGATCAAGCGTGTACAGCACTGCTCCAAGGCGAAGCAGGACTCCGTTGCGGTTGAGCGTGGTAGCGACCAGTTGAATCGCAACGATCTCGTGAAGGATGCGGGGAGCTTCCAGCACATCGGCATAGTCGGCATACCCAGCGACGAAGTCGCGTGCAGTTCCGCGGGCGAGTGCAACATTGGTCTGCGCCACTTGGAATGTGCTAATGCTCACTTTGCCTCGGCCACGAAGCGCGAGACCTCGGCGGGATCGAAGAGCAAGCGTCGGCAGATTCGCACAGGGTGCAGCTTGCCCTTGCGGACCCAGGCCCGCACCGTGTGCGGTGAGACGCATAGCGCCTTCGCAACGGCCAGCAGCGTGAGAAGTTGAGGAATCGCGTCTGGCATCACGCGCTCCGTTGTTTCAGCCGGGCGTCTATTGCCTCAGCCGGAATGCGCCACTGCTTGCCGACCTTTTGACCCGGCAGCGTTCCAGCCCACAGCATGTGGTACACGTAACCGAGGCTCACCCGCATCTGCTGCGCAACTTCTCGCGGAGTCAGTTCTGATTGCTCCCTCATAAATCCTCCCTTTGCGATTCGCCGAACCGGGCCAGCGTTTTTTCTATTGCACTGCAGCGGCGGTGAGATTACTATAACTATTGTAACTATGACTTCTAGACAAATGCGGGTGTTACGCGAGTGCGCAGGCGAAAGCGAGGCCAGAGAACTTTTGTATTGGCTGAATGCGCGTCGCCGGACAGCCGATCACGCGAGAATTGAGCGGCTGCTGAAGAACCTCGCGCTTTTGAGACGTTGGTTTGGGGAATGGGACAACAGCACTGATGGCGTGTCCTGGGACGCGGGATTGCCCGCAATCCTTGGTGATTCGGACTCCAGGAATGCCCTTGCCAGCGCTCGCCGTGAACTGAGACGGCACCGCTTCTGGCCAGAACTCGCCAACGTCGTGAATCCAAGCACCCGAACAAAGGGCAGCCAACTGGAATTTTGGTGGTCTCCAGTCGGGCGCAGCGGAGTGAGCGCGAGCGAGGCCGTGCTGACAATTCAGCTATTAGGAGCACGAGGTTTGCTGTACAGAATCCAGCAATGCAACAAGTGCTCGCGCTGGTTTTTCGCACGAACCATCGTGCAGAAGTCGTGCTCGGAGAAATGTCGAAAGCAGCTTTACAAGTCGAGTCCTAAATTCAAGGAACACCGGCGCAAATATATGCGGTGGTATCGTGCTCACTCTGTGTGAGAGCGAAACGATTTCCGAAGCAGAAGAAAGGAGGCCAGCAACGTGGCCCTCAAAAAACGCGGTAAGACGTGGCACACACATTTCTTCGTGGACGGTGAGCGGTTCCGGCAATCGCTGGACACTAGCGACTGGCGCGAAGCACAGGCCAAAGAAAAGGAACTGATTGCCCAGGCCAGCCAAGGCAAGTTGGCACCGGCGAGTCAACAATTCTCGCGTCTGAGCATGAATGAAGCACTCGATCGCTATTTGGCCGACCGCTCGGCAAGGGTGGCGGGGCGCAGCCATCGCTCGGAGTCGGATCATGCGAAACCGCTGCGCACGTTCTTCGGCCAGACTCACCTGCACCGAATCACAGCCGAGGCAATCCTCAGCTACATTCGTGAGAGGAAAGCGAAGGACATTTCCAACACAACTGTGAATATGGAAACGGGCATTCTGCGCAGAGTCTTAAAGCGAGCGAAACGCTGGCATTTCGTGGCAGACGAGGTTCCCCATCTGCCAGAGCGAAAGGATATTGGGCGAGCGCTTGCCTCGACTGAGAAGCCGCGGCTACTCCGCATCGCTGCGAGTCGGCCAGAGTGGGAGACTGCCTACCTCGCGTCAGTCCTCGCGCTCAATACCACGATGCGGGGCTGTGAACTGAAAGAGCTACGTTGGCGAGACATGAACCTGATGGGTCGGACACTGACCGTGCAGCGCTCCAAGACGGAGGCAGGTGAACGGGTGATCCCGCTGAACTTCGATGCGTTCTCCGCTGTGCTGCGACTGCGAGAGCGGGCAATCGGGCTCTTCGGTGAGTCTCTGTCGCCGGACTGGTACGTGTTCCCACATGCTGAGGGCAAGAGCAAGCCTGACCCGACTAAGCCGATGTCGGGATGGCGCTCGGCTTGGCGGAAGATCACCAAGGCAATCTACTGTCCCGCCTGCGGAGAGATACAAGACCCCGCTGATGTCTGCAGCAACGAAGACTGTAAGGCCGATATCTCCAAGGTTCGGAGTTCTACAACCGGGCTGCGCTTTCACGATCTGCGGCACCACGCAATCACAGAACTGGCCGAGTCCCAGGCAAGCGACCAGACAGTCATGGCGATTGCTGGCCACGTGTCGCCTCGGATGCTTGCCCACTACTCACACGTGCGGCTGGAGGCCAAGAGAAACGCGCTGGAGGCCATCTCCAGCAGGCGGTCAGATGAGGGTGAGGATGGCAGAGAAACGGTGGGTTACGACACAAACCACGACACAAATTCGGAACCAGGCGAGCCATTCTCCTCGCAACTGCTTGAGAAGAATGGCGGGGTCGACGGGACTCGAACCCGCGGCCTCTGCCGTGACAGGGCAGCGTTCTAACCAACTGAACTACGACCCCGCTTGCGCGGTTGGCGACATGCGTCGCCTTTGCCCGGCTTCCGGGCTCATCACCATAGAAATGTCCGGTGACGGATCTGGTGGGCAGTGCAGGACTCGAACCTGCGACCTCCTGCTTGTAAGGCAGGCGCTCTAACCAACTGAGCTAACCGCCCGCTGCACACGCCTCGGCGACGCGTACTCGAGCGGATGCAACTTCTCTACTTTACCTGACCGTCTGGCGGGGGTCAAACTCCCCAGAGCATGCGTGCGCCGCTCATCGCACTGCCCAGGCCATGCCGTCCGGGCCCTTGCCGGTGGGAAATTCGCCCGCGACCTCCAACTTCTTCAGGTCGAGGACCACCACCTTGTTGTCTGCCGATACTGCCACATAGGCGCGCGATCCATCGGGAACAATCAGGACCCCTTCTGCATTCTTCCCTACGTTCAGCCGCTTCACGACCTTCCTGCTCGCCACATCCACGAACACCACGTCGCCGCTCCCCAGGTC
>Ga0335069_10011807_pt1 | contig 12308 bp, 7 predicted proteins | sample Lox_Sample_11_FD_206714 | JGI IMG/M metagenome (GOLD analysis project Ga0335069, IMG submission 206714) | Soil microbial communities from Loxahatchee National Wildlife Refuge, Florida, United States - Lox_Sample_1.1 | ecosystem: Environmental > Terrestrial > Soil > Wetlands | place: USA: Florida...
CATGCGCCTGCTCGCGGCCGCCCGGACCGTCTCGATGCGCGTCGGCGAGCAGCGGCGCGCCAGCCGCTAGCCGGCCGGTGGCCGGCCACCGCGCAGCGTCAGGCCAGCCGCTGCCTGTGCGCCACGGCCGCGGCCTGGGTGCGGCTGCGGACGCCGAGCTTCGAGAGGATCCGCGAGACGTGCACGCTCGCGGTCTTCTCGGCCATGAACAACGCCGCGCCGATCTGGCGATTCGTCGCGCCCTCCGCGATCAGCGCCAGCACCTGCCGCTCGCGCGGGGTCAGGCCGAACGGGTCCTCGCCACCGGCGTCGGACACCGACGGAGCGGCCTCGGTCGCGCCGTCCGCGGCGCGGGCAGCCGTCAGGTCGAGGCGCGCCCGCTCACAGAGGATCGAGACTTCCGTCGCGAGCCATCGCGCCCCCAGCCGCTCCGCGGACTCGAAGGCGGCGCCAGCCGCCGACGCCGCCGCCACGCGGTCGTCGGCCTCCACGAATGCTTCGGCCGCGCGCCAGCGGAGGATGGCGGCCGGGTACGGGCGCGAGATCGCATCCCACTCGGTCCCCGCCTTCAACCACAGCGACGGATCGTTGCGCCCACGCGCTCGCGCGAACTCCGCCGCCCCGGTGCTCCGCCACGCGCTCTCGACCGGACCGCCCTCCTGCGCCGCCGCTTTCAGCCGCGACATGTGGATCCGGGCGCGGGCGATCGCGTCGCGCTCGTCTGCCGTCTCCCGCAGATCGCGGGCCCGCTGCGCGATGTCGGCCTCGATCCGCACACCGATTCCCGTCACACGCGCGATCCGCGCCACGTCGTCCGTGCAGACCTCGAGGCGGTCAAGCGCCTGCGCGACCGCCGCCCGTGCCGCAGTCAGATCTCGCTGACGCCGGCGCAGCTCGCCCAGAATCGACCCGAGCACGCCGATCCATTGCGGCTCGGATGATTGCGCCACGAGCGGCTCGACCTCGACCAGGGATCGCTCGGCAAGCTCCTCGTCGCCGATGCCGAGCGCGAGGTCCGCCTCGCGGATCAGACGGAAGATCAGAGGAATCCCAATCAACTGCAGCCGCCACGGCCCGAGATGCGATCGCGCTGCCTCCCAGTCGCCGATCTCGAACTCCAGCTCGGAGATCGTGAGATTCATCCAGTCATGCAGGCGTCCCATCCTCCGTGGCGTGGCGGCCAGCCCCTCGCGAGCGACCTCGAGCGCCTCGGTCGCGCGGCCCTGAAGGTTGAGGTGGTCGGCGAGGTTCGCATACGCATATGCCATCCCGTCGACGTCGTCGTCTTCGCGCGCGATCTCGATCGCGCGTCGCAGGCAGCGTTCGCCTTCCTCGACCTGCCCGAGCGCGATCCGCGCCATCCCGACCGTGTTCAGCAGCTCACTTTCTGAGTGGCGATGTCCTCCCCCCACTGCGGCGGCGAGCGCCCGCTCGCCGTCGCTGATCGCGTCGCGGTAGCGCCCTCGGAGCGCGCGCGTTCGCGCGAGCCACGCGAGCAACGAGACGCGCTCGTGGCTGTCCTCGTCCTCGGGCAGCATCGCAAGGGCCCGCTCGGCCGTCGCGATTCCCTCCTGGCCGCGGTTCAGCTGCCACTGCGTCCGCGCGAGCCGGCCGAGCAACTCGGGATAGCGGCGCGGGTCGCGCTCCGGATCGAGTTCGCGCAGCGCGCTCTCGAGCAGCACCTCGGTCCGCGCGTGATCGCCGCCGTTGGCGTGGGCCTCGGCCGCGATCGACAGCAGGTCGACGCGGTCGAGCCCGACCAGAGCATCCGCCCCCTCAACCCGCGGCCACAGCTCGAGCGCTCGCTCGGCGAGGTCGGCCGCCTCCCCGTACGCGAGCACGCTGCGAGCGGCCGTTGCCGCCCTCACGAACGCGCGCAGCGCAGCAGGCTGGTCACCTGCCGCGGCGTAATGACCGGCGATCGTCGCCGCGCTCTCCATCTCGCGATCGCCGTGGGTGCCGTTGCGCAGCTCGAACGTCCGCGCGAGCGCCAGGTGGAGCTCGACGCGCTCACCGGGGAGGAGATCGTCGTACAGAGCCTCGCGCAGCAGCGCGTGCCGGAAGCACAGCTGGCCGTCCTCACCGGCCACCAGGACCTGCTCGCCGACCGCCTCCCGCAGCGCCTCATGGAGGCGCACGTGATCGATCCCGGTGACGTCGGCGATCGTCGTCTCGTCGAGCCGCCGGCCGACCGCGATCGCGCGCGCGGCCTGCTGCGCGTCGGCGGGCAGGCGCTCGATCCTCAGGATGAACGCATCGCGCAGGCTCTGCGGCGCGGCGCCGAGCCCGTCGAGCCCGGCGGCGAGCAGCTCCTCCGTGTACAACGGGTTCCCTTCGCTGCGCGCGAACAGGCGCTCGACGAGACCCCCGCTCGGTGTGTCGCCGAGGATGTCGGCGAGCGCCTCGGCGAGTTCGTCGCGGTCAAATGGAGCGAGATCGATGCGCCGAGCGCGCTCGAGCCGCTCGAGTTCGCTCAGCAGTGCCCGCAGCGGGTGCCGGCGGTGAAGCTCGTCGGTGCGGAAGCTGAGCAGCTGCATCACCCGCTCCTGCCGGAGGCTGCGCGCGAGGAACGCGACAAACGTGCGCGTCGAGCGATCCGCCCAGTGCATGTCTTCGAGCACGAGCGCGACCGGCTGGATCTCGCTCAGGCAGTCGAGGAGCTCGAGCAACGCCTCGAACAGGCGCAGCTGCTCCGAGCCGTCACGCCCGTCCAATGGGGGCTCGGCCTCGCCGAGCCCCGGCAGCAGCGTCGCGAGCTGCCGGCGGTTCGCGGGCGACAGCGACTCGAGCGTCGCGTTGCGTTCCCGGACGAGGGGTCGCAAGGCGCTCAGCAGCGGTGCGTACGGAAGCTCCGTCTCGCCCTGCTCGACGGCCTCGCCCCGTAGGACGAGCGCGTCGTCGGCGAGCAGCCGTTGCTCGAATTCCGCGATCAGCCGTGTCTTGCCGACGCCCGAGTCACCGCCCAGCAGAGCCAGCACGGGCCGCCGTTGCGCTGCTTCCTGCCACGCCAGCTCCAGCTCCGCGAGTTCCCCGACTCTGCCCACGAAGTGGCTGCTGGTGAGCCGCGTGCGCATTGCTGAAGTATCGCCGGAAGCCCAGGAGCGCCGCGACACGGGACCGCGTGTGCGTGCGCTCGAGCGGGTCGGCGTGGTGTTCTGCGACTCGGCGGAGGTCGTTCGCGCGTGCGCAGGAGACTGCATATGTGAGGCTGGGGTGCATTCTGTGCTCCTCTCGAATCTGCTCATCTCCACGTGGAGCAAGGATGAGCTGAGAGGGGCTGCCGCACATCGGGAGAACGGAGCGGATGTAAGGCCCCCGGGCCTTACTCGCCGCCCGCGACCCCTTACGTGACCATGGCCTCCTCGCCGAGCACGGCGCACAGCGCTTCCACGACGTCGGGGTCGAACTTCTTGCCGGCGCCACGCCGCAGCTCGGCGATCGCCCGCTCGTGTGAGAACCCGTCTCGGTACGGCTTGGGCGCGCGCATCGCGTCGTAGGCATCGCAGACGGCGATGATGCGAGCCCCGATCGGAGGCTCAGCGTGGCGCAGGCCGTCGGGATACCCGCTGCCGTCCCAGCGCTCGTGTGCCGAGCGCACGAGCGGCGCGATCGGCGCCAGCGACGGCGCCGTGCGCAGGATGCGCTCGCCGATGATCGGATGCTGGCGCATGAACCGCCACTCCTCCGGGTCGAGCTTGCCGGCCTTGTGGAGGATCGCGTCCGGCACGGCGATCTTGCCGACGTCGTGCAGCTCAGCGGCGCGGGCGACCTGCTCAGATGACTCCCCGTCGAGCCCGAGGCGGCGCGCCACCTGCGCGGCCATCCGTGCGACCGCGCGCAGGTGCTCGTGCAGCGCTGGATCACGCTCGTGGAGCATCTTCAGCACCGCGTCGCGCGTCTGCGCCTGGACGATCGTGCGACGGGACTTCGCGACGTACATGCGGCCGTCAGCGATGCCGAGCGCGGCGGAGACACTCGTCGCCTCGCCCGGACACGTCACGGTACCCGAGGAGCTCGTGATCGAGAACGCGTCGCCCTGCTCCGACAGCGCCTCCTGGGCCCGCGCCAGCGTCCTCGCGGCGCCGTTCCCCGCGCCGTCGACGATCGCGCAGAACTCATCGCCTCCCATCCGATAGGCCGACCCCGGCGCGACTGCGTCCGCGAGCCGCCCGGCCAAGCGCGCGAGCAGCGCGTCGCCGCTCGGATGCCCGAACGTGTCGTTGTAGCGCTTGAAGCCGTCGAGGTCGAACAGCGCCAGCATGAACGGTCGGCTCGCGGCCGCCGGCCCGAGGCGGCGCTTGAGGTCGTGCACCAGCAGGCGGCGGTTGCCGAGTCCCGTCAGGTCGTCGGCGAGCGCCTGACGGCGGCTGCGCTCGAGCAACTCGAGCGCGACCGACATGCGCGCGATCGTGACCGCTAACGCGGCCGCCGCAAGCCCTGCCGCCAGCCCGCCGGCGCCGCCGGCGACGGCGGCGATCAGCACGCTGAGCGCCGCCGCGGCACTGATCAGCGGCACGGGCAGGCGCCGCGCCGCGTCGAACGTCACGATCGCGTGCCGGCTCGGGTGAAACGCCGCGAGCCCGAGCAGCAGCGCCGAGCCGACGAACAGCGTGTCCGCCGGCGATCCGCGGTGGTAGCGGCCCGCGTTCGTGAGGTGCACGAGCACCGCGTCGCCGCACACGTTGATCGCGATCGCGGTTGCGATCAGCGCCCACGCGGGTCCCGGCCGCCAGCCCGTCATCCCGACGACCGTCACCACGAACGCCAGCCCGACGAGTGCGGTCAGGAGGAATACCTCTGGCGGCGCGCTGGGCACGGCCGCACGCTCCGCACCGAGCACGGGGAACAGCAGCACCGCCGCGACCGCCGCGGCGGCAAGCCCCGCGAGGACGCCATCGAGGGCAAGGACCGGGTCGAAGTGACGGACCCGCTCGCGGGCGAGCAGGGCCAGCGTCGCGTACGCGAGGCTGAACGCGATGAACAACAGGACCTGCGACGTCTTCGGATACCAGGCGCGGGGGTTGGGCTCGAGCAGGCGGAAGACGATCTCCGCCATGCCCCAGACGAGCACGCCGGCGGCCGCGACGGCCCACGCCCGGCGCGCGTCGCCCCGGCGCGCGCGCAGCGCGCAACTCGCCGCAGCGAGCAGAAACAGCCCGCAATAGAGCCAGTCGTCGACGACGGCCGAGCGGGTCCCGCTCGCGGCAAATGCGCCGTGAATTGCAACGCCGGCGCCTGCGATCAGCGCAAACGCGCGCCACGTGGCGTCAACTGACGCCCGTTTCTCGGCTTGACCGTGCCGAGTCGAGTCACCGGCCAGCCCGCGCTGCCTGTACGACCAGAACGCCATCTTCCCCGGCTCCGTCCCCTCACCACAGCCGTAGCGTGAGACGTCGTCCGCTTAGTCTCCATTGCCCATCCTACGATCCCCTGCAAATCCCACAAAGAAGCGGGGGGTCGAACATCCGTCCAGTCCCCGTCGCGGGCGGCCCGCTACTCGAGCGTCGGGGCGGCGTCCCCCGCGGTGAGCGGCGACGTTGCGGACCGCTTCGCGGCAGCGATCTCTTCGCCTGACACGTGCTGAGGGTGATGGCAGGCCGACAGGTGACCGTTGGCGTATTCGGTGAGCTGGGGCTCGATCGTCCGGCAGATCTCGGTCGCGTGCGGGCACCGCGTGTGGAAGCGGCAGCCGGCCGGCGGGTTGATCGGGTTCGGGGGCTCGCCGGAGACAACCGTCCGCGTCCGCGAGCGGTTCTCGTGCGGGTCGGGGATCGGGATCGCGCTGAGCAGCGCGGACGTGTACGGATGGATCGGCTTCGAGTAGAGCTCCTCGGCCGGAGAGACCTCCATCAGCTTCCCGAGGTACATCACGACGATCCGGTCGGAGACGTGGCGCACGACGCTCAGGTCGTGGGCGACGAAGATGTACGAAAGATGGTGCTCGTCCTGGAGGTCGTCGAGCAGGTTGATGACCTGCGCCTGGATCGAGACGTCGAGCGCTGAGACCGGCTCGTCGAGCAGGATCAGGCTCGGGTTGACCGCCAGCGCGCGGGCGATGCCGATCCGCTGGCGCTGTCCGCCGGAGAACTCATGCGGGAACCGGTTGAGATGCTCGGGGTGCAGCCCCACATGTTCGAGCAGCGACCGGCTCTCGGACTCGACCTTGTTCTTGGGCACGCCGCGCATGCCCAGCGGGGTCGCGAGGATCTGAGCCACGCGCTTGCGCGGATTGAGCGACGCTTGCGGATCTTGGAAGACCATCTGCATCTGCCGACGGATCGGCTGCATCTGCTCGCGGTTCGCGTGCGTGATGTCCTCGCCGCGGAACCGGATTGCGCCGTCCGTCGCTGCGATCAGGCGCACGAGCCCCCGGATCAGCGTCGTCTTGCCGCAACCCGACTCGCCGACGATCCCGAGCGTCTCCCCCTCGTACAACTCGAACGACACGTCATCGACCGCGTGAACATGGCCGACCGCGCGGTCGACGATCAGGCCGGCTTTGATCGGGAACAGAATCCTGAGGTGATCGACGTCGAGCAGATGCGTATCGCCGTTCGCGTCGGCGGTATCGAGTGGCCCCACGTCGACAGCCGGAAACTCGCTGTTGCCGTCTTGGTTCACGTCGACACGGCCTCGGGGCTCGCGAGTCCGATCTGATCGCCGACGACCCGTAGCGCGTGCTTGGCATCGGGCTCGAGCCAGCAGCGATCGAGGTGCTCGGGCTCGTCCGGGAGGCGTGACAGGAGTTCCGGCACCTCGCGGCAGCGGTCGAATGCGTGCGGGCAGCGCGGGCGGAAGTGACACCCCTTGGGCGGCTTCAGCAGCGACGGCGGCAGCCCGGCGATCGCAGGCAGGCGTTGCGATCGATCGCGGTCGATGCGGGTGATCGATCCGAGCAGTCCCCAGGTGTAGGGGTGCTGCGGGTTGTAGAACAGCTCTGTCAGCGTCCCCTGCTCGACGACACGGCCTGCGTACATGACGACGATCCGGTCGGCGATGTCAGCGACGACGCCGAGATCGTGGGTCACGAGGATGATCCCCGCGTCTGTCGCCGAGCGCAACCCGCGAAGCTCATCGAGGATCTGCGCCTGGATCGTGACGTCGAGAGCGGTCGTCGGCTCGTCGGCGATCAGCAGCTTTGGCGAGCATGACAGCGCCATCGCGATCATCACACGCTGACGCATGCCGCCCGAGAACTCATGGGGATAGGACTTGAGGCGCTCCGTTGCCCGCGGGATCCCAACGCGCTCCATCAACGTCGCCGCCCGGTCCATCGCCTCCACTTTCGAGACGTTCGAGTCGTGCGCGCGGATCTGCTCGACGATCTGCTTGCCGATTCTGTACACGGGGTCGAGCGAGCTCATCGGATCCTGGAACACCATCGCGATCGACGCGCCCCGGATCTTCTGCAGGTCGGCGTCGGAAGCGGTGAGCAGATCCTTGCCATCGAGCGTGGCGCGTCCGTCGATGCGCGAGTTGTCGCCGCGCGTGAGCCCCATCAGCGTCATCGCGGTCACCGACTTTCCCGAACCGGACTCCCCCACGATCGCGACGACCTCGCCCTGCGCGACCGTGAACGAGACGCCGTCGACGGCGCGCACGAGGCCGTCCTCGGTCACGAACGTGACCTTCAGGTCGGAGACCTCGAGGAGCGGCGGCCTGTCGGCGCTCACGAGAGTCTGATCCGAGGATCGAGATACGCGTAGAAGATGTCGACCACGGCGCTGAGCGCAACGACCACGAACGCCGTCAGCAGCACGATCGCGAGCAGCGGGATGATGTCGAGCCGGACGATCGATTCGGCGGCGAGCTGGCCGACGCCGTGGAGGTTGAAGACGGTCTCTGTCAGGATCGCGCCGCCGCCGATCACCTGCGCGATGTCGAGCCCCCACAGCGAGATGATCGGGATCAGGCTGTTGCGCAGGACATGGCGGACCATCACCTGGCGGTTCGACAGGCCCTTGGCGTGTGCGGTGCGGACGTAGTCCTCGGTGATCGTGTCGAGGATCGTCGAGCGCAGGACGCGCGAGTAGAAGCCGATGAACAACACCGACAGCGTGAGCCACGGCAACACCATGTGCCAGAACCACTGCGTCGGACTGGTGGTGAACTTGACATAGCCGCCGAGCGGGAAGATGCCGGCCTTGTAGCTGAGGAAGTACAGCAGCACGGCGCCGAGGAAGAACGGCGGGAACGACACGCCGGCCATCGCCAGCACCGTCAGAAGCCGGTCCGTGTACTTGCCCGCCCGGACCGCGGCGAGCGTCCCCACAGCGATCGAGGCCAGCAGCCAGAAGGTGCCGGCGCCAATCGCCAGCGACAGCGTCGCCGGGAGACCCGCCTTGATCTCGTCGAGCACGTTGAAGCCCTGGGTGTATGAATACGCCTGGCCGGTGAAGATGTTCTTCATCGTGTTGACGTACTGGATGTAGATCGGCTTGTTGAAGCCGTATTTGGTCTCGATCTGCTGGATCTCGGCCTGGGTCGCGCTGCGGCCGGCGAGGCGCTGACCCGGATCCCCGCCCGGAATCTTGATCAGCACGACGAACGTCAGAACCGAGACGATGATCATCACCATGACCATCGAGAGCAGCCGGCGGACCGCGAACCGGGCCATCAGTGCGCGATCCTGACCTTGGACCGCGGGTCGAGCGCGTCGCGCAACCCATCACCGAAGATGTTGATCGACATCACCGTCAGCACGAGCATGATCCCGGGCACGAGCACGTTGTGGAACGCCGCCGGGATCGTGTTCACGCCGTCGGAGATCATCGTCCCCCATGACGCGTTCGGCGGCTTGATGCCGGCCCCGAGGAACGACAGGGCCGCCTCGAGCAGGATCGCGTTGGCGAGGATCAGCGGCACGAACACGACGATCGTCGACGCGACGTTCGGGAGGATCTCCGAGAACATGATCCGGAAGTTGCTGAGCCCCTGCTGCCGGGCGGCATCGACGAACTCGCGCTCGCGCAGGGTCAGAACCTGCCCACGGATCGGCTTCGCCACGTATGGGATGTAGACAATCCCGACGACCACCGCCGGCACGTACAGACTTGTACCCTCGATCTTGAAGATCCCGAGATTGATTCCGCTGATCGCGAGCGTCGCGCCGAGCGCGATCCCGAGCAGGACCGCCGGATAGGCCCAGATCGAGTCGAGGATCACGCCGATGGTCGCATCGGCGGCGCCGCGGAAGAACCCGGCCCAGACCCCGAGGATCAGCGCGAGCACCATCGTGATCGTGGTCGCGATGATGCCGACCTCGAGCGAGTTCCGGCCGCCGTAGAGGAGCCGGACCGCCACGTCGCGGCCGTCGGAATCAGCGCCCAGGAGGTACTGGCTGTGCCACGTCGGACCGATCGGGATCCCCGTGGGATCGAGCACGTACGTCTTCTTGCCGGCGATCAGGATCGGCTTGTCGATGTTCTGATCGGCGTAGCCGATGTGCGCGATGTCGTGCGAGTACACGGGCGCGAGCACCGACAACGCGACGATGACCAGGAAGACCCCGCCGAAGAACAGGGCCGTCTTGTTCCGTCTCAACCGGCGCCACGCGAGCTTCCACGGCCCGATTCCGGGGGGGAGGTCCTCGCCCTCGGCGGCCACCGCCGCACCGAGGTCGGCGGAGAATTCAGTGCCGGGTGCGGAGGTGGTGGCCATCGGTTAGCGGTGGGCTGAGACAGCCTAGCTGTCTCAGCCCGTACTCGCCAATCACTTGAACGTCAAACTGCTCCAGTCCCACCCGTACTGGGGACCGAAGATGGCCTTGCTCAGGTCGATCCGGTTCGACGTGAACGCCGGGAACGTCTGATAGCCGTACGCCCCGACGTATGCCTTCTGCGCGACGTACGTGTCGAGCGCCTGCCATTGCGCCGCGATCGACTGCAGCCGGCTCGAGGGCGTGGCCCCGAGCCTTTTCGACGTGCTGTCGACGTGGGCGTCCTTCACCTGGCCGAAGTTCTGGTTGTTGTTGGGCTGGATCGCCGTGCTCTGCAACAACAGGTAGAAGTCGATCGGGTTCGGGAAGTCCTGGTTCCAGTCCGCGAAGCCCGTCTGAGGGTTCAGCTTCAGGTTGCCGATCGTTGTCCAGTATGTCGCATCGGCGATCACCTTCTGGGTGGCCTTGAAGCCGATCTGGTTCAGGAACTGCGTGTAGTACGTCATCCACTGCTGGCGGGGTGAGCGCGTCTGGCTCCAGACGGTGACCGGCTGGCCGGCCATGCCCGACTGCTGCACGAGCTGCTTTGCCTTCGCGAGGTTGCCGCCGCTCGCCGGGTCACCATAGGGGCATGGCTGCGTCGGATGCCCGACCATGCCCGGCGGCAAGAAGTAGCAACCGGGGATCAGCGTGCCCGAACCGAGGCGGCTCATCGCGTTCTGGTCGATACCCGTGATCACCGCTTCACGCGCGAGCTGGCTCGAGAACGGCTTCGTCTGCGTGTTCAGGAACACGTAGTACGTCGAGTTCATGATCTTCTTGGAGTAGCGGTCCGACGCCTGGGCCTTGATCTGCGGCAGCAGGCTGCCGGGGACCGTGTCGGCATAGTCGAACACGTCAGCGCTGTTCTGAAGCACCGCCAGCGCGTTCGAGCTGACGTTGGGGTTGATGCTGACGCTGATGTTGTTGTACCCCGACGGGATCCCCGGAATCGGGGTCCAGTGCGGGTTCTTGACCACCTGGAACGACGAGTTCGCCACGACGTTCGTGATCATGTACGGCCCGACTCCCGGCGGCGGGGTGAGCGGCATGTTCTTCATCGGCGTGCCGCTCGGGACGAGCCCCGACGAGGGGAACGCCAGCACGTTGTCGAAGGCCCCGTAGGGCGCGATCAGGTGAATCGTGATCGTCCCCGTGGCGTCATCGGCGACGATGCCGGAGATCGACTTCGCCTTGCCGGCGGCGAACTCTGCTGCGCCCTTGATCGTGCCGCCATAGAACTGGCCCGAGCCTCCCCACGGAAGCTTCAACGCGCGCTCGATCGTGTAGGCGAAATCGCTCGCCTTGACGGGCTTGCCGTTCGAGTAGACGAGACCCTTGCGCAGCGTCGCCGTGTAGGTCTTGCCGCCGTCGCTGACGACCGGCAGCGCGGTTGCCAGCCCGGGAATCACGGTTCCGCCGGCCTGGCCGTTTGCGTGCGCATACGTCGTCAGACCCGTGTAGGCAAGCCAGTCAGCCTCGGCCGCCTGCGTCGTGTAGCCAAACTGCGGGTCGAGCGAGTCTGGCGCCGTCCCGACGACAACCTTGACTGGCCCGCCGGCGGCGGCGGTCGCGGACCCACTGGTCGTCGTCGCAGCCGCACCCGTCGACGTCGACGAGCTCGACGAGCTTCCGCACGCGCTCAGCGCGACGACGGAAGCGAGCGCGAGAACGGTCGCGAGCGCCGACCTTCTGTGTCTCCTCACTACTGTCCTCCTCCTAGAGGTTTGCCGGTCCCGCGCGAAATCTAGCTCGACGGCGAGGTTCCGGCAGCGCGGGTGCGGGTCCCTAATGAATCCACAACACGGCGCGCCGCCATGGGCTAGTCGACGAGCAGAACGGCTTTCCCGTTGACCCGGCGGTCGAGCAGCGCCTCGATCGCGTCCCCGGCATCGTGCCACGACGCCACGGTGTCGATCTGCGGGTCGAGCCGGCCGGCGGCGATCAGGTCGGCGAGCCGTCTCAGATCCGCGCTCGCGCTGCGCGTGCGTGCCAGCTCGGCGAAGATGAACAGGCCGTAGAGCGTCGCGCCGGGCGCCCGCGCGAACAGCCCGCGCGTCGGGTAGGAGACCGGCTCGGGCACCGTCGATGCGAAGCTGACGACGGTCCCCTCTGGAGCGACCCGTTGCAGCGCAACACCCAGCACCGGTCCACCGACGGCGTCCAGGATCACGTCGAAGCTCGGGCCCTCGACGGTGAGCTCCTGCGCCACCGCGTCGGCACCGAGCTCGGCCAGCCCTTCGGTTCGGCGCGCCACCGCCGTCACGTGCGCGCCGGCTCGCGTGGCGAGCTGGATCGCCAGGCGCCCGACCCCGCCGCTGGCACCCGTGATGAGCACTTGCTTGCCGAGCACGAACCCGCCGACCTCGAGCGCGCGCAGCGCCGTCAAACCGGCGACCGGGAGCGTCGCCGCCTGCTCGAAGGTGACGTCGTCCGGCAGCTCCGCGAGGTACTCGGTCGGGACCGCGACGAGCTCCGCCCATGCGCCGGGATTGACGAGACCGACGACCCGCGCGCCGCGCGCGGGACCGCTCCCATCCTCCGCATGGCGGCGCACGACCCCGGCGAGATCCCACCCGGTGACCGTCCCCGGCGCGGTCGCCTCCAGCCG
>Ga0335069_10011808_pt1 | contig 12306 bp, 10 predicted proteins | sample Lox_Sample_11_FD_206714 | JGI IMG/M metagenome (GOLD analysis project Ga0335069, IMG submission 206714) | Soil microbial communities from Loxahatchee National Wildlife Refuge, Florida, United States - Lox_Sample_1.1 | ecosystem: Environmental > Terrestrial > Soil > Wetlands | place: USA...
GAAAAGTTATCATACGCCGGTGGATGTGGAATTCACGCTCAGTCTCAAGGAAAACACTGGCGACAAGCCCGCGTTGGCCCTGACCATTCTTCAATGCCGTCCGCAAAGCTACATGATCGAGACCGAGCAGGTGCAGTTGCCGCACGACCTCCCTGAAAGAGACGTTATCTTCCGCACCCATTTCACCGTGCCGCGCGGCCAGGTGGAACGGGTGGATTATGTGGTGTTCATCCCCCCCGAAAGCTATTTTGCGCTACCTACCAATGAACTGCGCAATGAGCTGGGACACGCCATCGGCAAGCTCAATGCCGCGCTGGCCGACCGGCCGTTCATTTGTGTGGGACCCGGCCGCTGGGGCAGCTCTAACGCCGACCTGGGTGTGCCCATTGCTTACAGCGATATTTACCATACACTTGCCCTGGTGGAAATGGCCGGGCAAGGCATTGGCTTGCCACCCGAGCCATCCCTGGGCACGCACTTTTTCCAGGATTTGCTGGAAGCACAGATCTACCCGCTGGCCATCCAGTTCGACGATCCGCAAAGCTTGTTGAACCACGACTTTTTCTACCAAACGCCCGATCATACGGCCGAATTTGTACGGATCGATGCAAAACTGGCAAGCTGTTTGCGGCTGGTGCACGTAGCTGATTTTCGAACTAATTGCCACTTGCGGCTGGTCATGAATGATGACAAAGGGGAAGCGGTCGCTTACCTGGAAGAAAACGATTAAAAAAGAATCGCATTTTACTATAGGAACGCGATTCTTTTATCAATCAGAATAGAACAAATATTCTATTTATTTTTCTTGGCTTTGCGAGATTTCGGCTTATAAGCCGGTTCTACTGTTTCTGTGTCCATCGATGAGCTTATCTCAGGAGTACTCTCTTCGAGGGTGAGTTTATCCAGAACATTGACTTTGTACCAATACAAGAACTCCAGACTAATCAGCAGTGCCACAAAAAGGAACATTTCTGGCCAATAACTGCTGGGAAAAGCGGCGGTCAAAACACTGTCTAGTGATTGTACGACGATCAACCATACCATTCCACCTACCAGCCATAACCAGGTCCATTTCTGTTTCTTCAACCCCTGCCAAACAACAATGGACATTGCCAGATAAACTGCCATGTAGGTCAAAAGAGCCAGGATTGCCGACAATGGATAATACCAGGGCGTGGAAAGAAAAAGACTCATCGAATTGGATAATGACGTCGCATCGCTTGAGGAGAGTCCCAGGGATTGCACGCCAAAAAGGGCAGCCCCTACGTAGGGATAATAATCAAATATCTGTTTAATCCCGATGAACAGAAACTGTGCGCCACCAACTCCTGCGCCCAAGGCAAGCGCTCCGATCCAGGAATCAGCTTCTTCCTTCAAATAACGGAAGCCGATCCATACGGCAATCACGGTAAGAATACAGGCAACCAGGACAAGCGCATACAGCAAAATTGTGGATAATGGCAAACCAGCTATCACGCTGGATAACTGATCCTGAGTCAGTGATTGAAGCCCTCCAAGGATGAACGTCATCACCACCTGAGGCACCAGATAGGCGAGGATGCCCACGCCAATCGTCCGCCAGGTGGCATGATAACGCCCGGTCAAAATGACCGTTATTACTACTGGCAAAACGAACATCAGGACGACCGAAAGAATGATCATCGCGATCAACATAAGAAAAACTCCTTTTCCATCCCATAAAGGTGGAATAAGTTGATTGTAACACGAAGTTTTTAATTCCAGATGATACCGGTTGTCCGTTGAACGGGGTCATCCGCTCATGATGGATAATTCTTTTGGGATATTAAAAACAGTAAGAGACCTACAAGGTCTCTTACTGTGAATCCCGTGCATCTTACTGGTTATTGGGCGTTTGTCGTTTCGGGCAGGGACACTGAAGGGTCAGGGTTATGGCGCCGCACCAGGATCATCACCACTACCCCTAATACAGCAAATATCCCGATCACACCTTCAATCGTCCAGGCACCCACGCCGCCATATTGTAATAACACGGCTGTCCCATCGACGATGGTGTGCCAGGCAAAGGCGGCCAGCCACCAGCGAAAGGAGCCTTTGACCACCGATTGCCAGACCAATACGGAAAGCGTAAGCTGTGTGGTTACTGCAAAGATACGCTCCACCGCACCGAGCAGATAGTCATACCAGGGTGTTCCCATCAATGAGGATATCTGGAAAGGTTGCGTCAGGCTGGGATTGATTACTTGCCAGCCGCCATTCGCTGCAATATACTTGACAACCGAGATCAAGATGATGATGCCGACAATCAAGCACTCGGTGCCACCATGCCCGGCGCCCAATGTCAGGGCCGCACCCCACGAGCGCTCCTTTTCTTTCACCAGGCGATATCCAACCCAGCGGCATCCTTCCTCGCACAGGCCGGCAAGCATGCCCAACAACAAGGAATCGCCCAGGTAATAGTAAGCGTTGGTCAGCGGAATGATCTTGCCTTGCTGGTAAGCCGGATAAATGATCTCCAATACCGGAATATGGATAGCCTGTGAGGCAATGAACGTGCCCACACCGACGAACACCAGCCACCAGGCCGGACGGTATTTTAAAATCAAAATGATCGCCAGGACAAAGGGTCCGACCACCGTGATCAAGACCGCCAACAAATTTGCAAAAACCACCATTCGAAACCTCCGTGATTAAAAATGTTTCACGTGAAACCTTTCCAGCTTACTAAATTGTAGCATGGACGTTTCACGTGAAACAATGTTTTGAATAATTCTATTGGGCGGGTTTTTCGTTGGTGTCAGCAGCTTGATTCGTAGCCAATGATACCAGCCCGCTCATGGCGCCCAGGTTCATGGTGTCCACGGCGCTGGATGGCACGATCACCATGGCGCCTTTCTGCTTCATGCCCTCGAAGAGCATGTTCATAGCTCGCAAGTGCAGTGCGGTGGGGTTGTGGATGTACGACTCGGCGGCTTCGGCAAAGCTGGAGGCGATCTGTTTTTCGGATTCGCCCAGGATTACCCGTGCCTGCCGTTCGCGCTCGGCCTGCGCCTGGCGGCTCATTGAATCTTCCAAGTCGGCCGGGATGATCACGTCGCGGATCTCCACTGATTGCACGGTAATACCCCAGGGTGTGGTGCGCTCGTCTATGATCTTTTGCAGATCCGAGTCCATCTTGGCGCGGCCAATGAGGATATCCGCCAGGGACATCTGCCCGATGATCTCGCGCAAGGCGGTCTGCGAGGCCCAGGCAATGGCCTGTTGGTAATCCTCGACTTCCAGAGCAGCCTTTTCGGCATCCCAAATGACCCAGAACAGTACGGCATCCACGTTGACCGGCACAGTATCCTTGGTGAGGGTCTTCTCGGCGCTAAAAGGCGTGACCATCACGCGCTGATCGATCCAGATCGTGACGGTGTCGATTACCGGAACCAGCCAGAAGATGCCCGGCCCCCACAAGCCATGGAACCTGCCCAAGCGCAGCACGACCGCTTTTTCCCAGGGGCGTGCCACTCTCAATGAGTACAAAAAGATTAGCCCCAACAAAACCCAGGCAGCGATGATGACCGATGACCAAAATTCGCTGAATTTCAGATAGTCTGTCAGGTAAGCACTGCCGATGCCTGCCAGGAAGCTGATAATCATAAAGAATATTCCCAGTGCACTGAAATGTGCGTCTGGTTTGCGACTGGCCGTCGTGGTGTCATCCCCGGTTCCGGTCAGAGCATCTTTTACACGATTGAGTTTGAGTTTGCGATTCATGGTTTATTCCTTTTCTTCATTCTCAGGCTCTGGCGCTGGAAGGCCATCCTGCCAGGCCTGGAATTCATTCTCAAAATCCTGAAGCACTTCGTCTGCAGTGAGTCCTAAATGTCTGGCTTCTTCCAGATAGTGCTGGGTCAGGCTTTTCAGCAATTCGTGACGTAGTTTCTCCTGTGTGTCCGCTGACGGACGTTCCAGGATGTAAGTACCGCGTCCCTGCTGGGTACTGATCAAGCCAGCTTCGTCTAGCATGCGGTAGGCACGCGCAACCGTGTTGAAATTCACCCGCAGCTCCAGGGCGAGCTGCCGTACAGTGGGAAGCTGGTCGCCGGGCTTCAATCTTTCTCCAATAATGGCATCCTGCACCTGCTCGACGATTTGGGAATAGATCGGAGCACCGGAACGAAAGCTGAGTTTGATATCAATTGGTTTTGTCGTGGCTCACCTGTTCGTAATGTATCATTGTATCATTGTCATAATTGTATAGCAAACCATTTGGTTTGTCAATATCCTTGTGGCACAAAGGCGGACGGATATATTAGATTGATGCAGAACTCGTTTTGTTGTTGCTTCAAACGGCCTTTTGGCATATTTCGCACCGACATAGCGAAATTAACAAATTGGATTAATTTAACACAATGTTGACAATTCTACAGTCGATAATTTGTCATAATAGTTAAAACTTTGGAGGGTATCCATAATGCGATATCAATTACACGACAAACTTGTCAGTTTTGGCGGCGGTTCGATCATCCAAGACACTGCCGGTAATGATGTTTACACCGTAGATACCAAAGGAATAAGTCTCTCAAAAAAGCTGGTCTTTAAAGATTTACAAGGTAATGTCCTGGCTGACATCCAGCAAAAGGTTTTCTCTTTCTCTGCAACCTTTGAGGTCGTTCTCAGCCATGGCCTCAGCGCCAAAATGACAAGAAAAGGAAGTTTTGGCCGTGATCAACTCAAGATTGGCGTGAATGGACAAGACGATATGGAAGCACGCGGTAATTTTGCCCAACACGATTACACCATTTTTCACAGCGGACGGCAGGTTGCACGAGTCTCAAAAACCTTAAGCGTTCCTGGAAACGGCTTGGGGGATCCCTATGGCATGGAGATAGATGACAAAGAGGAGCAGGTGCTATTGTTGTGCAGCGCAGTGGTGATCGATGCTATCCACGATTTGGAAACTGATTAGTACACAAGTCGGTTTGTACCGGGGAGGGCGTACTCGCTTCCCCGATAAGAGTTGTTTCAAAGTTAAAAACTATCTCGATATTAGAAGAACGGCGTGCAAAACGCAAATCGAGGTCGCCCAAATGTAAATTTTGGATTTGGGGTAAAATATACATAATTTACCCCATTAATCTGAATAAGGAGAAAATCTATGTCTAAAACTTTGGATGACCTGAAAACCGCGTTCGCCGGTGAATCGCAAGCAAATCGCAAATATCTCGCTTATGCCAAGAAAGCCGACGAGGAGGGCTACCACCAGGTGGCGCGCCTGTTCCGCGCTGCCGCCCACGGCGAGACGATCCATGCCCTGCGCCACTTCCGCAACATGGGCGAGATCAAATCCACCCAGGAAAACTTGCAGGCCGCCATTGCTGGTGAGACCTACGAATTCACCCAGATGTACCCGCTCTTCGTCGAGGATGCCAAAGCGGAAAGCGACAAACCCGCTGAGAAAGGCTTCGCCGATGCCAATGCTGTCGAGAAGATCCACGCCAGCCTGTACACAGAAGCGCTGGAAAACCTGGGCAAACCGGGCGAGGAATTCGACTACTACGTCTGCCCCATTTGCGGCTACGTGCATGCCAAGGGCGCACCGGAACGCTGCCCAATCTGCAATACGCCGGGAAGCAAGTTCGAAAAGATATCATAACGTTTGCCACGAATGGTTCCTTAAAAACGACCAATGTGAAGCATTGGTCGTTTTTCGATGAAATAAGGTCGCAACAAACATACCCCACCTGTGGGAATCCACAGGTGCAACGAGAAACAACCATTCAGGGGATTCCCTAGCTGCCAGGAACAGCGACGTAATTTCACAACGCAGTAGAATTAACCCATGGACAAAAACGAGATGTTCAGCCAGCGTGAGTCAGAAGTCATCGCCCATTTGCTCAAAGGCGAAAGCAACAAACAGATCGCATCTGCCCTGGGCGTGTCGGTCAGCACGGTGGAATTTCACCTGGGAAATATTTACACGAAGTTGGGAGTCAACTCACGCGCCGAAGCCATCCTGAAACTCTCTGAAAACAAACCTGGGAATTCCGCAGGAGAAAATCAGCCGATTTCAAGGGATTCCCTAGTTGAAAACGCGAGCGAACCTGACCAAAATGGGAAGCAACTCATATCACAAAAGAGGCCTCCCATGAAACGAATTGTCTTTATCCTCGGAGCATGCGTGCTGGGTGTGGCGCTGGCGTTCCTGATTTTCTTTGCTGTCCTCCATCCGGAAGCCACGCGGATGACAGTCTCTTTACAAACAGTACAACAGCCTTCCCCGACAAAAACTCCAACCACGGCTATTGCGACCCTGGTCGAAGAAACCCCCGGCGCCCAGACTCCCACGGTTTATACAACCACCGTCGATTCTTCCACCGTTAACCTTACGCTGAATTGGTTCTACATCGATGCGAGCCGGGTCTATCTGGATTTCACCATTTCCGGTTTTCCCTTGCCAGATGGGAATATCCCGGATTATATTGTCGATCCTCAGAAGATCACGCTGCATACTTCAGATGGTACCCCAATCGCCTTTGGACAAAGCGGTGACCTGCGCGGCGGCAGCGGCGGCGATGAAGCCGTCACGCCAGAGCTTCCGCAGTCATTCGACGTGACACTGGACGCGCCGCTCGTCGGTCCCATTCCGGCCATCTCGCAGGACGCGCCGTATCGCATCGACATCCCGGTCGGCGGCGTGGTCAGCGGGCTCATCGACGACGATTACGCCACCCTAAACCTCCCCGAGGCAAATTTTCACATCGAAATAAAACCGTCCTTTTCCAGTTCCTTGACCTTCGATATCCAAAAATCGGCGGCCATCGACGACAAGACCATCACTTTACGCCGGTTGGAAGTGAACCCCGCACTGACCCACATCGTACTGTGTGTCCTCGACCCCGAAGGGCAGCAATGGATCCCAACCATGCGCCTTCTCTATAAAGGGAATATCTATGATATTTACAATGGCTGGGGGCTGACCGGTTCCAACGAAGACCCAAGCAAAGGCGAAGTCTGTTATCGCACATCTTATGCGTTTCCCTTCGACATGGCGGACGATCCCCGCCAGGAGATCGCCATTTGGGTGGAAAAACTGACCAAGGACGAGCCTGAAATCCTGCCGCCCGAATTGATCGCGCACGCCATGAATCAGCTCGCTCCGCAGGGCATCGAATTCAATTACGTAGTCGCCAGCCATGCAGGCGGCAGCATCGTGATCACCAAAAAACCGGAGACCGTGACCGACCTCGAAGCGCAGGCAATGGTACAGAAAGCCCTCACCGAAGAAGCCGCGGCTTCGGGAGTATTGATCTTCGATTTCAAATAGTCATAAAATAATAGGGAATGGTGTCTTTCCAATTTTCAATTTTTCAAAGAGGGATTCATTGAAACGTTTATTAATCTTTCTCGTTCTTATTTTTTCGCTAATAGCTGCCTGTTCGCCGGTAATTTTGATTCAACCAATTGTGCCCACGACCAGCCAGACCCCTACGCTCCCAATCCCTACTGTAACTAAACTGCCATCCGCCACACCTACATTTGCATATCCTGCCGGCGCCACACCATTTCCTATGTCAACATATTATGATCCCGATCGTGAGAGCTCGACCTCTCCCAATCATTTATGGGAAGTTTCTATTGAAAATGAGCATTATCCAGTCGTAATCACTAACTTAAGTGATCATCTTCGAATCCTGGACCTTTCCAGCCCAGGTTCCCCCGTGTCTTATGTTTGGTTTTTAAATTGGTTTCCCGATTCATCAGGCTTCATTATGGGAGGTGAAGATAAAGCTTGTGAAAGATGTCCAGGCGACCGATTGATTATCTATCGATTAGATTCAACGAATACTCGATTTACGCGCTATGTCTTTGAACCGGAAGCGAAGAGGAATGCGGCATTCAGTTTTCCTACAATTTCCTGGTCTCCGGACAATTCGCAATTTGCTGTCCCTGTTCTTAATCTTGGTATCTATATCTTGAATCGCCAAGCCCAAGTCATCAACAAATTCTATATAAATTCGAATAATCAATATTATTATGATGCTTACTGGATGCCTCAAGGTATATTTTATAAAACCCGCCATTACGATTCTGATTGGAATATTACTGATTCTATCTATCTTATAAACATGTCCCATCCAAGCATTTCAGGAAAATTATTGTTAGCAAGTGATGCTTTTCCATCAATAGTTTCTTTTGATCCATTTTCACCCCGTTTGTTGATACATCAAGATTCCAATCCGAAATCCCAAGATTCAATGGTTGAATCCATCATATTCAATTATCAAACCAAACAGTTTGAGAAAGTAATATTCAATTCGTATTCTTATATATATTATGCAAACAGCGATGATTCGGAAGAAACAGCAATCCTCGGCAACTCGGAGGGGGATAACTTATATTTGTTTTACTGGAAGACCGAGCAACTTGTCGATCAACACAAACATGCAGTTTTTCTTAGGGAATGGAATCCAAATTTGAAAGCATTTATTGTGACTTGCTTTGATTTTAAGGGACATGAATGGACCGAGGCAATTTCTCCCTGATTCTCCCACATGACCGAATTAAAATCATTCAATCATTCTGGTTCTTTTCCACCACCCAGAAATGCGACAGGCCGAAGAAGCGCAGAGGCGTGCGTTCCATGAATTGTAGCGCCGCCCGCAGCACCTTGCCCAAGCCGGGGAAACGGGCAATGATGTTGTCGTAAGCGCCAAAGATGACCGTGCGTTCGATTACCCGCACCGGCAAGCTGTTGAACAACCTTTGCAGATCGCCGTGGCTATAAATACGCACGTGCGGCGCCAGGCGGTTGCGCAACGGGCGCGGCAGCCAATTGACCAGGGGCTTGTTGCCGAAGTGATACGTGCCGCGCCAATAGATACCATGGGTCTCGAAGGGATAGCCGCGGTTGGGCACGAACAGCACCAGCCGCCCACCCGGCTTCAACACCCGCACGATCTCTCGCACTGCCAGGACATCATCCTGGACATGCTCCAATACCTCGTGGCTCAACACCAAATCAAATGACTCATCGAGGAACGGCAGCTGCTCGCCGGCTCCTCCCACCACATTGGTCCCCAAAGCGTGCGCCTCTACTGCTCTCGGCAGCTCGATCTCAAGTCCGACCGCCAATTTGGCATCGCCTGCCAGGCGCTTCAGATATTGCCCCACGCCGCAGCCGTCTTCGAGGATGGTGCCGTTCAGACGCTCGCCGGCGGCCTGTTGGATCATCGCCAGGCGGCGTTCCTGCCCGGCGCGCCAAACGTAGGAAGGTTCGCCGCGCAGAGCAGCGTTCTGTGAAGGGGCAATAGGCATGGCGCGTTTTTCCTTTATTAAAAAATAACCCGGGTGGCCGGCAGGCACGCCGTCGCCCGGGGTCTGTATTCTATTTTACTCTTCTTCTTTGAGGGGAACCCACGCCATCACGCTGGTGCCGGAACCCGGCTCGGTGGTGATGTCGATCTCACCGCCGGCGTTGTGGGCGCGCGTTTGCATGTTGGAGAGGCCATGCCCGATAGTGGTCTTCACTTTTTCGACGTCGAAGCCGCTGCCATCATCTTTCACTTCCAGCAATGCCCGGTCACCCGACGTCCATACCACCACGTCCACGTGGCGGGCACGCGCATGCTTGGCAATGTTGGCCAGCGCTTCCTGGCAAATGTGAAACAAAGCCAATGCCTGGGCCGGCGCCAGCTTTTCCACACCGTCTTCCGGACCCTGCAGGTTGACATCCAGCAGCGTGTTGGCGCGGAACTCATGCACCAGGCGCTTCACGCCTTGCATCAGATTTTCGTCACCCAGGTAGCGCGGCCGCAAATCGAGGATGTAGGCGCGGATGTCGCGGATGGCATCGTTGAGGTCTTTGATGGCCTGGTCGATGCGCTGGCGGGCTTGATCAGGGTCTTCATCTAACAATGAGCGGACATTTTCCAACGTCAGACCCACGGCATAGATGGATTGGATGATCCCGTCGTGCAGGTCCATGCCGATGCGCTCGCGCTCTTCCAGAATGGCCAGACGCTTGCCCTGCAAGCTCAACTGAACATTTTCGAGAGCCGTGCCCACCCAGGCACTGATGGCGGACAGGAACTGCATCTCCAGCTCATCCAGCGGCGCTGAATTGCAGGAGGCCACACATAGCACTCCCAGCGATCCTTTGCGCCCGGTGAGCGGGAAGCAGGCAATCTGCTTGAAGCAGCTCAAATCGAGCGAAGGATGCAGCTCGTGGCCGTCTTCGCCGGGGATCACCAGCAGTCGCGGCTGGCCGCTCTTGGCTGTCAAGCCGACCACGCCCTGGCCCATGCCGTACTCGTCGCTGGCCCACAGGGCACTGGCGAGTTCACCGCGGTGCAGCACCAGGTGGAGTGTCTTGCTGTTTTCCTGGCGCAGGTAGATCTCACCAACTTCCAGACGCAGATATTCCATCACTTGCGTCAGTGCCTGGTCGAGGATCTGGTCGGATTCAGTGGCTGTTGCCAGTGTCGAAGCCAGTTGGTTGAGCAAGGCCAGGTTCTCGTTGCGACGGGTGAGCGTTTGGTCGCGCTGCACCAGCTCTTTATACAAACGGGCATTGGAGATCGCCACGGCAGCATAGGAGGCCAACATTTCGATGACACGTTGGTCGTCCTCGTTGAAATCCGTCCCGTCTTTCTTGTCGGTGATATAGATTTGCCCAAGCTGGAGCTCGCCCTGGCGAATGGGCACCCCCAGGAAATTGGTCATCACCGGATGATGCTTTGGGAAGCCTACACTGCGCGGATCAGAGCGAATGTCGGAGACATGAATGGTCTGTTGCGACTTCATCAATGCACCGATCAGGCCTTTTCCTACTGGCGGGTGGGGCATGGCAGCCACGCCTTCGGGTGTCATGCCGACCGAAATGAAACGTTCCAGCTTATCATCGTCGCCTAATACACCCACGGCGGCGTAACGCGCCCCCGCTTGCTCACAGGCAATGCTGGCAATACGTTCCAATAACGAATCGAGGGAAATATCTTGCACCAACTGGAGACTGGCCCGATGAAGTGCCACTAAGCGGGCTTCCAGCTCCTCGCAACTCAATGTATCCGGTATTTGAGCTTCCATAGCCGGGTAATTGTACTTGGTTTATCCAATTCAGTCAATTTCGGGCTGTGATGCAGTTTAAGAATCGCTTATTGAAGCTTTTTGAAGAGAAAGTCAGCGCCGCATCGTCCTTTTTTGAGCTGCCATGTGAAACGATGATACTTGCTTTTTTGCTACCTGGATGGGCTCTGCGCTGCTAATGGGATTGCAAATTCCCGCTCATAATATTCTTTTGCTTCGGCTTGATGTTTTTTCGTCAACGTGAGCACTTCTTCATAATTCTCTTCCAATGCCCGAAAGACGACTTTATCCAGGTAATTTTTGGCGCACATCGTCTGTAATGTCGAAAGAACTTCTTGCTGCTTCATGCCCACGCGATAAGGCCGATCCTCGGACAAGGCGGTGAAAATGTCGGCCACCGCCATGATTCTGGCGCCAATACCAAGCTTGTCGGCTTTGAGGTGAAAGGGATAGCCCGATCCGTCCAGGCGTTCATGATGAAAGGCGGCCCATTCCGTGATCCTCGAAATTCCCTCAATCGTGTTCAAAACCGTGTAGGTGAAATAGGTGTGCTGCCGCATAATCGCCATTTCTTCCTTACTTAATGAGTCGGGTTTATCCAAAATGGAATTTGAAATGACCAGTTTTCCCAGGTCATGCAAGTTGCCGGCCACTTCCATCAGGCCGATTTCGAGCTCGGTCAGTCCCAAAAACTTTGCAAGCAGAGCGGCCGATGTTGCCACGCCGGTCGAATGGGTGGCAGTGAATTGAGATCGGAAATCGATGATGTTGCGGAACAATTCGGAGATTGGTTTAAGAAAAGCTTGATCAACTTCCCTGTTTCTACCCGGTCCATGGTGCAAAAGCAGCGAATACAGTCGTGTGGATACCAGGTCAAGCCAGAAATCTTCGCGGATTGCAATGGATTTGAAAATCTCTACGATTTCCGGAGCGATGGTGGTTCCAGAAAGCGATTCGACTTTTTCGGTAAGAATTTGATTCTGGTGAAGAATGTACGTTTGTCGGTCGATTGCTTGTTCGAGGATGTCCGCCATCATCAAAATTTGGGCAGCGAATATATGCGGTTCCTTTCCTCTTCCCTCCAGAGTTTGCCATTCCGTGTGATGGTAGCGCACGATCATCGCCGAAGGGCCAAACGTGGGCAGTGTCTTAAGGACGCGTTCTCCCAGGATACAGTGAATTTGCGGATCGATGACGGAGCCACGGTGGACATCGATTTTGTTTTCCAGTGACAAGGCGCCAATGTCATGG
>Ga0335069_10011810_pt1 | contig 12306 bp, 9 predicted proteins | sample Lox_Sample_11_FD_206714 | JGI IMG/M metagenome (GOLD analysis project Ga0335069, IMG submission 206714) | Soil microbial communities from Loxahatchee National Wildlife Refuge, Florida, United States - Lox_Sample_1.1 | ecosystem: Environmental > Terrestrial > Soil > Wetlands | place: USA: Florida...
CGACTGGTCAGTCCCTGGTGAATCAGCTCATGTCCGGCCAGGGCGCAGAACTCCTCGATCCGCGCCTTCACATCGTGACGGGTGATCCGCTCGCGGGCGCGAATGTGCTCCAGGTCGATGTCGCCTCTGACCCGTTCGTACGCGTCGATCGCGGCGGCCGGGATATTCACCCCCAGCGCGCCTTGGGCGCGCATGACCGCGATCCAGAACTCCCGCTCGAGCAGGATCTTGGCCCGGGGAGACCAGATCTCCACCATGGCCTGGCTGGCATAGCGGTCGGCCAGGACATCGGGGATGCCGTCGTCGCCGCGTGCGCTCACCTCCGCAGTATCGATCCTCGCTCAGCGCCGTTCAAGCACCACCCCTCGGCGCGCCCGCTGCGCACCCCGGCGAAACCTCATCCCGCGCCGATCGGCCGTTGACCCACCGGTTCCCCTCCTCTATCTTCGCACTCGCGCCGCGGTGCGAATGGCGATGCCGTCTTTCAGCGTGGGATCCGCGCAAGTCGAAGAGCGGCTGCGCATCATCCGCCGCCGGCTGAACCTGTTCACGCTACAGGATGGCCTCTACCTCAGCGGCAGCTTGACCCTCCTCGCCGCGACCCTGTTGATCGCCCTGGCCTTGCGCGGCGGCGCGTCGTTTTTCGCTGTCTCGGCGTGGACAGCAGCCGCGGCGGTCGTGGCGGCCTTCGTCGCCGCCGCGCTGCGCATCTCGCGGCGCTGGCGATCCCTCGAGCAGGTGGTGCGCTTCGCCGACCGTCAGGCTGGGCTCGATGATCGCCTCGCGACCCTGATGCTCGATCCGTCGCGCGCCCGCAACTCGCGCCTGAAGGATCTCCTCCTCGAGCAGATCCTCACCGTCACGCCGATCTGGGACGTCGACGCGCTGGCGCCGCGGCGCGTTCCCCGTTCGCTGTACGTGCTGGTCGGCTCGCTGGCCGCGCTCATCGCCACCAGCTTCTTCGTTCGCCCGCCGGCGCCACCGAAGCCGGCGTCGGCCATGCGGCCCCACATCGGCGAACATGGTGCCGATGCAGTACTGGTTCCCCGTGCCGAAGACACCGGTGGCGCAGGTGGGGGCAGCGCTGGCGCGCCGATACAGGTCGCCAAGCTCGAAGGGGTCGCCGGCGACGGCTCGCAGCCGCCGTCATCTGCCCGCTCCGAAGGCCGTCACACCGACGAACAGGGGAGCCTCGCCGCCGCGGGTCAGGTGGGCGGCAATCCGATCCCCGGCCAGCAACAGCTCGGCGAGCACCGAAGCGGCGCAGCAGCGCAGTCGGCCGGCGCCCCGCCGCCGGGCCTGACCGAGAAGCTCCAGGACGCGATTCGCCAAGCCCTCGGCGCGGGCGACTCGGGCGACGATCAGCACGCGGAAGGGCATGACGGCGCCTCACGCGGTGCCCGGACGGGAGGTGCCGAGCAAAAGAACGGCGAGCCGACGGGGAAGCCGGGCAGCGACTCGCTCGGCAAGCATGCGGAGGGCGCGACCGCCCAACCGCCGAGCCGTTCGGCAAACATGCCGGGCGCCGGATCGGCGGCAAGCCCCGGGGCGCGCGGCGGCGAGCCGACTTCCGGGCTCTTCGGCAGCGGACCGAACGCGCGGCCGGTCGGCAGCGAATCGCCGGAGCTACCCATCAAGCTCGGTGCGCTGTCGACCGTAGCGCCGAGCCAAGGCGAACCGCAGCGCCAGGTCCCGCCGGTCGGCGATTCGACCGACGGCACCGTCAGCCAACACCGGTCCGCCGGCCTCGCCGACGAGCAGATCGCCGACGCGCCGCTGCAGAAACCCGAAGTCGCACCCGAGCACGAAGCGCTGGTGCGGCGCATCTTCACGCGCGACGAATGAACGACTCGCCCTCCGATCCGTCGGCACCGGATCTTCCGCCACCCCCGCCGTCCGGCGCCGCACGACCCACCCCACAGCGGTCCAACCCCCGGCCGACCGCCGTGCGCGCCGCCGAGCGCCCACCGCTCGATCCGCAGGCGGCGCGCGCTCAGGTCGAAGACTTCTGCGACACCTTCGCGCGGATTCGCACCGAGCTGGGCAAGGTGATCGTCGGCCAGACCGCGGTGCTCGACGAGATCCTCGTTGCCCTCTTCGCGGGCGGCCATGTCCTCATCGAAGGCGTACCGGGTACCGGAAAGACGCTGATCGTCCGCACCCTCGGGCAGGCGCTCAACCTGACCTTCAATCGCATCCAGTTCACCATCGACCTGATGCCGGCCGACATCACCGGGACGCGCGTGCTGCTCGAGCAGGACGGGAAACGCGAGCTGGTCTTCGCGCACGGCCCCATCTTCGCGAACGTCCTGCTCGCCGACGAGATCAACCGCGCCACGCCGAAGACCCAATCGGCCCTCCTGGAAGCGATGGCGGAGCGTCAGGTGACCGTCGCGGGGTCGACCTACAAGCTCCCGCCGCCCTTCTTCGTCCTCGCCACCTTGAACCCAATCGAGATGGAGGGCACCTATCCGTTGCCCGAAGCGCAGCTCGACCGCTTCCTGTTCAAGGTCTTCCTCCCCTATCCGAGCACGGGCGACATGCGGCGGATCATCGGCTCGACCACCACCGCTGCCAATCCGGAGGCCGCCCCGGTCTTCCCTCCTCGCAAGGCGGCCAGCCGGGTCGAGGCGCTGAAGGCCCTCGTCCGCGAGGTGCTGGTCTCCCCGCATCTGGAAGAGTACGCGGCGGCGCTCATCCGCGCCACCATCCCGCGCGGCTCCAAGTTCGCGCCCGGTGGGGCGGTCATGCTGCCCGCCGACGACATGATCAACCGCTACGTCGCCTTCGGCTCCAGCCCACGCGGCGGGCAGGCGCTGCTGCTCGGCGCCAAGGTGCTCGCGCTGCTCGCCGGCCGGGTGAACGTCACCTACGAGGATATCGATCGCGTCGCCGTTCCGGCACTCAACCATCGTCTGGTGCTCAACTTCGCGGCGCGCGCCGACGACATCGATCCGCGCGCGCTGATCGAACGGCTCCTCGATGCCGCCAAACGCCTCCACCGCTGATCTCGGCACCGCCCTCCGCTCCGTCAGCGCGCCGCACCTGCTGCGCAAGCTCGACCGCCTCCGCTTCGTCGCCCAGCACAGCGTGACCCAGCGACCCGGCAACACGCCGGTCGCGCGCGCAACCCAGGCCAGCGGCTTGGAGCTCGCCAGCCACAAGGCCTACGCACCCGGCGACGACCTGCGCTACCTCGACTGGAACGCTTACGGGCGCCTCGATCAGCGACTGATCAAGACCTTCCGGGCCGAACGCGAAGCCCCGGTCCATTTGCTCATCGACACCAGCGCCTCGATGGCCGTTCCAGAGGCCGACGGCAAACTCGCCTTCGCCGTCGGCCTCGCGGCGGGGCTCGCCTACATCGCACTGCGGCAGAACAATCCGGTCCGCGTCGTCGCGCTGGCCCCCGACGGCGCCGGCCGCCTCTCGCCTTTGCTCCGCCACGCCCAGCGCCTGCCCGAGCTGATTCAGTTTCTCGCCACGCTCGAGGCGCGCGGAACGACCCGCCTCGACGACGGCGTCGACGCCTATGTGCGTTCCACCCACCTGCCCGGGACGGCGGTCGTGCTGTCCGATTTCCTGGTCGAGCCGAGCGTTTACGAGCACGCCCTCGACCACCTGCGCGGCCGCGGGTACGACGTGCTCGCGCTGCGCGTGATCGGCCGCGAGGAGCGCGACCCGTCAACCCTGCCGCGTCAAGTGCGTCTGCACGACGCGGAGAGCGGCGTGGAGCGCCTCGTCGACCTCACCGCCGCCCATCGCGCTGCCTACGCGCGGGCGCTCGACGGACACCTGGCGCGCCTCAAGGGCTGGTGCGCGGCGCGGACGATCGGCTACGCAACGGCGGACACCGCGGCCGGCATCGAGGCCTGTCTGCTCGCCGAGCTGCCGCGCGTGGGGCTGCTGCAGTAGCCATGGCGTTCGTCAACCCCGCGGCGTGGCTTTTCGGCGCGCTCCTCGGCGTCCTGATCGCACTCTATCTCTGGGAGCGGTCGCGCCGGCGGGTCGACGTCCCCTCGCTGTTGCTCTGGCACACGGTCCCCGAAGCCATCGTCCGCACATCGCGCTTTCGTCCCGACTGGCTCTTCGTCCTGCAGTGCCTGCTGCTCCTGACGCTGATCGCCGGCCTGGCCGATCCGTATTTCGTGCGTCCCGGCGCCGCAGGCCCCGGTCGGGCGGTGTTCGTGCTCGACCTTTCGGCCAGCATGCAGGCACGCGAGGGACGCGAGACTCGCTTTGATCTCGCCCGCGCGGCGCTGCGGCATCGCGTGGCCGAGCTCGGAAGCGACGACGAGGCGATGCTGATCGGCGCCGGCCCCCGCCCGCGCGTGGTCAGCGCCTTCACCCACGACCATGCCGAGGTGCTGCGCCGCCTCGCCGCGCTCGAGCCCGTCGACGCGCGGGCCAACCTCGACGCCGCCCTCGCGATCGCCACGCGCGCCGCCGAACAGCCCGAGCGGCCGGCATCGGTGGAGCTCTTCACCGACGCGCCACGCGAGCAACTCGCGCCGCGCTGGCGGGATCGCGTCAGCCTCGTCCAGATCGGCGAGACCGACGACAACCTCGCCATCGAGGGCCTGCAGGTCACCCAGGGCCGCTTCCAGGACTACCGCGACGCCCATGGCTACGTCGCCGTGCGTAACTTCGCGCACCGCGAGGCGCACGGCGTCCTCACCCTCCAGGTCGACGACACGACCTTCAGCCGCCGCGGTTTCTCGCTCGGTCCGCGCGCAGTCGGCGGTTTCCCGCTGCAGGACCTTCCGGCGCCGGGCGTTCTGCGCGCGTCGCTCGACGTCGATGACGCGCTGGCCGTCGACAACGTCGCCTACGCGTACGTCCGCCCGGTGCGCCCCCTGCGCGTCCTGGCAGTAACGGAATCACCGAGCCTGCAAGGCGAGCTGCAGCGCATTGCCCGGGCGACACCGAATCTGCAGTTCACCTTCGCCGCGCCCTCCGAGTACGCCGGCGCCGCCGGCGCCGATGTCGTGCTCTTTCATCGCGTCGCGCCACCGTTTCCCACCGACGCGGCCAGCCTCTACGTCGCCCCCGACGGAGACGCCACCCCGTTCGCCGCCCACGGCACCTTCACGGCGGTCCCCATCCTCGACTGGAACGCACAACATCCCGCCCTCGCCGGCCTGCAGCCGGAGCTGCCGTTTGCGCTCACCGCCGCCCGCGACCTCGACGTGCCGCCATGGGCCGATGCCCTGTTGACCTCGCGCGCCGACGGTCGGCCGATCGCCCTCGCCTTTGCCGGCGAGCACGACGGCTACCGCCGCGCGGCCCTCGCCTTCGACCTCGCCACCGACACCCTGCTCAGCGCCGATCATGTCAACCTGCTCCTGGTGTTCCTCAATCTCCTCGACTGGCTCGCCCCGGCAACCGACACGGTGCGGATCATGCGCACCGGGGACGTCGAAGTCGTCGATCATCTGCCGGCACGGCCGCGCCATATCATCGATCCCCACCAACATGAGACGACGCTGCCGGCCGACACTTCCGTGAGCGTCGACGCTGAGTACGCCGGCGAGTACCGCGTCGCCGCCGACGGGACCAGCCTCCGCGTGTTCGCCAATTTCCTCGACGCCGAGGAATCGGACATTGGCCGCGCGACGCAATCGACCTCCAACCCGCCCGCGCCGCGCCCCGGGGCACCGGCGCCCGGCTCCCAACGCGGCGTCGGCGCCTGGCTGTATGCGGTCGCCGCCGCACTCATGCTGCTCGAGTGGTTCGCCGCCCGGCGGAGCACGTAATGGACACGCCGAGCCTCGCCTACCTGCTCGCGCATCCGCTGTCGCTCGGCATGAGCGTCGCCCACCCGGGGTGGATCGCGCTGCTCGCCGCCGGCGCCGCCTTCTTCCTCTGGCCGTATCGTCCAGGCGCCGGCGCGCCGCAATCGGCCGCCGGCGCCCTGCGCGCCGCCGCGTTCGCGTGCCTGGTGCTCGCGCTGGCGGGACTGCGGCTCACCAGCCGGATGCCAAACGACGATCTGACCTTGGTCGCCGCCGTCGACCTGTCGGACAGCATCGACGAGGAGGGACGCGAATGGGCACGCCGGTATCTCAACGAGGTGGAGAGCCGCTTGGCCCCCGGAGACACCCTGGCGGTGCTGACCTTCGCGGGCGACGTCGAGCTCGTGCAGGGCCCGGGCGCGCCAGCGCCGATCGAACGCTGGGGTCCGGCACCCAGCGGGGGCGTGACCGACCTGAGCCGCGCTATCGACAGCGCGATGGCGCTCTTCCCGAGCGACGGCGAGCGCCGCCTGCTGCTGCTGACCGACGGCAACGAGACGCGCGGCGACAGCCACCGCCAGGTCCCGTGGCTGCGCGCCGAAGGCGTGCGCGTCGACGCCGCCGTCCCGCCGCACCACACCGTTCCCGACGTACGCATCGACAAAGTGGTCGCGCCGCCGATCGTCGGGGCCGACTCCACCGTCGCGGTGCGCATCATCGCCCAGAACCCCGGCAAGCTGCGTCCGGCGGTGCTCAACCTCTATCTCGACGACCAGATCGCCGACAGCACGGCGGTCGAGCTGCAGACAGGGCGCAGCGCCCTCGTGTTCCCGACCCAGCTCAACAGCGAGGGCAGCCACCGGCTCCGTGCCGAGCTCGCCGTGGACGGCGACCCGACGCCGGACAACAACGCCCGCGAGATCGGCATCACCGTGCGCGGACGGACGCGCGTCCTGCTGATCACGTCACGCGAGCACTCGCTGCTGGCCCAGGCGCTGGAGCGCAAGGGGCTCACGCCGATCACCCAGCCGCCGGCCACGCTGCGCAGCCTCGATGCCCTGTTGCCGTATCACGCGGTCGTCCTCGAGGACGTCGCTGCCGCAGCGTTCCCGAAGGGCGCGTTCGATGTCCTCGAGGCGTACGTGCGGGACCTCGGTGGCGGCTTGGTCGTCGCCGGCGGCGCCGCCACGTTCGGCGACCCCGACTTCACCCGCACCGCGCTCAAGCACCTGCTGCCTGTCACCCTCGAGCCGCGGCGCCCACGACAGGGGTCGCGCGAGCCGTTGGCGCTGTTCCTGGTCATCGATCGCTCCAACAGCATGGGGTACAATAGTCGTATCGGCACCCTGCGCGACGGCGAGAAGCTGCGCTACGCGAAGGAAGCCGCGCTGGCCGTGGTGCGGCAACTCAAGGACCAGGATCTGCTCGGCGTGATCGCGTTCGACTCGCAACCGCACGAGATCTCGCCGCTCAAGCCGCTGCGCGAGAACCGCGGCGAGCTCGAGGACCTCATCCCGCGGCTGGTCGAGAATGGCGGCACCGACTTCTACGACGCGCTCGTCTCGGCCCGCGAGCAGCTCCTGGCGTCGCGAGTCAACCGGCGCCACATCATCATGCTCACCGACGGCGACACCAACCGTGCCGCTCCCGCCGAGTACCGCGCCTTGATCAAAGACCTCGTCGGCGACCAGATCAGCGTCACCACCATCCGGGTCGGCGACAACACGGTGAACCTCAAGCTGCTGCAGGACCTCTCACGGCAGACCGGCGGCGAGTTTCACTACGTCGAGGACGCGCAGACGCTGCCCGACCTGATGCTGCGCGAGACCACGCGCGCGCTCACGCCGCTCTCGCAGGGCAGCGAGCAGTACTACCCACAACTCGTCACGGCGAGCCAGGCCCTGCAGGGGATCGACGAGCCGCAACTCCCGCCGCTGGCCGGCTACGCCTACGCGCAGGTGAAGAATGGCGCCGATGTGTTGCTGCACATCACCCGTCTCGAACGCCACGACCCCCTGCTGACCGTCTGGCATTACGGGCTCGGCCGCGTCGCGGCGTTCACCGCCAGCCCCATCGACGACGCCGAGCAGTGGTCCGGCTGGTCCGAGTTCACCAAGTTCTGGTCGCAGCTCGTGCGCTGGACGGCGCGCGAGCACAACGACGACGAGGTCGCGGTCGACGCGCAGCGCGCCGACGGTCTCACCGAGATCGCCGTGCGGACCTTCGGGCCGACCGCCGACGGCGCGGTGCTGCTCGCGCGCCTGCGCGTCGACGACGACACCACGCACGAGGTCGAGCTCGTCCCGCGCGAGCCACGTCTGTTCACCGCCAGCCTGCCGGCAGTGCCGCCCGGCCGCTATCCGATCACCCTCATCAAGCGCACCGCGGCTGGCGCGGTCTCCCAGCACACCGAAGTCCTGACCATCCCCAGCATCGATCAGGGCGCGCAGGACGAGCTGCGCCAGACGGCGCCGAACCTGTCCCTCCTGACCCAACTCACCGAGGCCACCGGCGGCACGCTGAACCCGCAGGCCGGCACGCTGACCGAGCGGACCCCAGGCGTCCAACGCGCCGCCTATCCGCTCGATTGGCTCCTCCTGCCGCTCGCCATGATTCTGTTCCTCGCCGACACCGCGGTTCGCAAGCTGCGCGGTGTCACCTGGTGGTGGCCGAGTGCGCGCCGTCCGACGGCGCGAGCCCTGCAGTAGACCAGTCAGCTACGCGCCCGGCTGCACCCTGCTCGATTGCCCGACCGCGGGTCGTGGCCGACGCCGCGTGTGAGTTGGTGCTCTCAAGAGCGGTTTGCGGCATCGGGAGGGGCGAGCGCCGCAAGGTGCGGCTCTCCAGCGGTGCCGCACGGACCATTCCGCGAGCGATCTCAGCATCAGCCTGAAATATTGCCCCTGTCGAAGGCCAGCACCCAGGTGGTCACGGTGCAGTGGTCCACCGCCGACGGCACGGCCTTCGAGGGCATCGACTACCGACCGGCGGCCGGTACGCTGACCTTCGCGGCCGGCCAGACGACGATGCTCCTGGGGGTCAACGTGATCGGCGATACGGTCAACGAGCCGTCCGAAACCTTCTTCGTCCTTCTCTCCAACCCGACCAACGCGGTTCTCGCCGATGGCCAAGGTCAGGGCACCATCCTGAACGACGACATCGGCATCCCTTCCCTCACGCCGCGCGACGGCTCGGTAGACGCGGGCGTCACGATCGCGCTCACGCTCGGCTGGACCCACCCGGAACACTGGCGCAAGCTCGACACGCTCGACCTGCGCCTGCGCCGCGCCGACCAGGTCATCGGCTGGGTACGCTTCACCGAAGCCCCGAACACGTTCAGCGCGGTCGATCCGGTCAGCGGAGCCGCGGGCCCCGGCTTCGCGCCCAAGAGCGACGTGGAGCTGACCAGCGCGGCGGCAACGATCTACCTGCGCGACAGCGGCTGGGTCGAGAGCGGCACCAACCTCGAACACGTCGACGTCACCTGGCGGTTTGGTTTCGACGCGTCGGCCGTCGGCCAGATCTACCAGGTGGAGGCCGCCGCTACGGACGACGATGGTTTCTCCCAGCCGTTCGAGGTCATCGGCACGCTCGCCATCGGCACCGTCTGCGCCGGGGACTGCGGCTTCGACGGCACCGTCGCGGTGAACGAGCTGGTCCTGGCGGTGAGCATCGCCACCGGAGAGATGCCGCTGGAAGCCTGTCTGGCGGCCGATGCGAACCGCAACGAAACCGTCGAGATCAGCGACCTCGTCACGGCGGTGAACCACGCACTGAGCGGATGCCCCCAAGCGTAGCTCGGCGTGGATTCGCCGCATTGCCCCGATCGCTCCATGGAGCGATGCACCGCGACCGGCCCCCTCTCCGGCTAGGCCCGGCCGGAAATGAAGAGGGTCCACGCCGTCCGTTTCGGGATGCGCCGCGCACACCGAGCGCCGACCCATGACCGGGTCTACGTGACCACGATGCGATAGGTCACCGACCCGGTCGCGACGATGAGCCCGCTGGTACAGCCGCTCACGGTCACCTGGTTTAGGAAGATCTCGTTGTTGCGGCGCAGTGTCCGGGCATGGGCGCGGACCGCCTCATCGCGCGCCGGGGTGTGGTAGTTGACGTGAATGCCGACCGTCGATGCCTTGAACCGTATGTCGAGGCCGGTGATCGACCATGATGCGAGCGCGCCGGTGCTGTCGATCAGCGCGGCGAGCGCGCCCTCGTGCATGGCGCCGGTGGGGTCGGCGTGCGCGGGCGTGAACGGCATGTTCAACACCGCCGCGCCGCCGGACGCCTGCTCCACTTGCATGCCGAGGCGGGCGATGAACGGGGCCATGACGAACGCGCTCGCACCGCGCACCGGCTCCTCGGCCGCCGGCGCGGGGGGTGCCGGCGCGGTGCGCTGGCGCTCGGCGGCGGCGGAGTTGGCGGTGCGGTCGAAGGCGCGATAGGTCACCAAGCCGAGGGCGATGCGCTTGCCGGCGTCGGTGCGGACGTCGATCTCGCTGTAGACGATCTCCTTGCCGCGCCGCAGGACCTCGGCCGAGGCGACGATGTCCTCGCCGATCGCGGCGGCCAGGTAGTTCACGCTCAGGTCCAGGGTCGACGTCTCCAGGTCGGGCGTATCCGCGAGACCGGTCCACGCCGCCAACGCGCCGGCGCTGACGATGGTCGACGCCGAGACGCCGCCGTGCAGCGCGCGCCCGGGGTTGGAGTTGTCGTCCTTGTACGGGACCCGTACCCGCACCGCCTCCGGCGCGATCGACTCCACCCGCACGCCGAGCGCGGCATGGTAGGGCGTCTGCTCGTAGCGCGCGCGCAAGGCATCGAGATCCATGCGGCGCTTGTACGGAAGCGGTCGCGCCGACACAAGGCGCGGCCGCCAGGCACGCTCAGGGCCCCATGCGCCCGCGCTGCAGGCGGCGCTCGATGTTGTTGCGGATCTGCGCCTGCAGCTCGGGACGCAGGAGGACCAGGCGGGCCTGCTGATCGACGGTCAGCAGCTCCTGGACCTGCCGGAAGCTGATCTCGGGGATCATCGCGACCTGGCTGTCGAGGTCGTTCGCCTGCGCGATCAGCTTCGCCAGCGCGGCCGGGTCCGCCTTTCCGGCGTCGATGGCGCTGCGCAGACTGTGTTCCACATCGCGGCGCTGGGCGATGAGGCCACGCCGCTTGTCCTCCGCGTCGCGCAGAACCTTGCTGATCTGGAGCGCCTTCTCCTCGGGCAGGTTGAGCGCCTCGGCGATCCGCAGCACGAGGAAGGTGCGCATGCGGTCGCGGCGGGCGTCGACCTCCGAGGTGGGCGCCGCGGGTTGCGCCGCGGCCGGGGCGTCGCCCCATCGCCAGCCCATCCTTCTACCGAAATCTTGAGCGCGCGCAGCGGGGCTCAGGCTCAAGCAACACACTGCGATCGTCAGGGCGCAGATCGAAATCGATTTCATGAGTCCTCCGTTGTTCAACCGATTATCCCGGTGAGCGTGTCGAGGTCAGCGTCGTCGAGCCCGCTCCACGCGGGCGCCGCGGCGGGGTCGTCGGTGCGGATCCACCCGGCGTCGAGGGCGCCGCCGATCGCCCCGCTGGCACTGTGCGCGTCGAGCAGCACGTCCGGCGACGGTGCGAAGCCCTCCGCCACCTCCACCAGCGCCGCCAGATCCTCGGGCGGCAGCGTGTCGAGCGCCACCTCGCTGGGGACCAGCGGTGCGCGCAGAGACAGATAGCCGGCGACGGCGATCGCCGCCGCGGCCGCGACCGGCAGCGCCAGCCGCCAGTCGAACCCGCGCGGCCGCACGGGCTCCGGAGCGGCGACGTCAGTGCGGATCGCATCCATGATGTGACGGCGCTGGGCAGCCCAGAAAACATCGTCGCGGGCCGCCGGCGCGCCGCGCAGCCGCGCCGGCACGTCGGCGAGCGCCGTGACGGCAGCGGCGCAGCGCGGACAGCCGGCGAGATGGCGCTCGACGCGCGCCCGCTCGCGGGGCAACAACGCGTGGTCGCCGTAGTCGACCAGCGCCGCCGCCATGCGGCGGCAGCGCCAGGCGCGGATCATCGTTCCGAGGTGAGCCATGCCCGCAGTCTGGTGATGGCGTGGTGGTAGTTCACTTTCGCGGCGTTCTCCGTGATGCCTTCGGCACGGGCGATCTCCTTGAACGGCAGATCCGCGAAGATGCGCAGGCTGAGCACGCTGCGCTGGCGCGGCGGCAGCCGGCCGATGTGCCCTTCCAGAGCGGCGCGCTCGGCGCCATGGCTGGCGTCTGCCACGGGGTCGCCGAGCGCCGCCTCGGGGACTTCCTCGAGGGCGACTTCCGGATGCCGGCGCGCCCGCCGCCGGCTGGAACGGCAGTGATTGAGCATGATCTCATACAGCCAGGTCTTGAACTCGGCGTCGCGCCGGAACTGGGATAGGTGGGTGTAGGCGCTCACGAACGTCGCCTGCACCGCCTCGGCGGCGGTGTCGGCGTTGCGCAGGATGCGCAGTGCGACGGCGTACAGCATGCGTTGATGTCGTTCGACCAGCTCCTCGAAGTCCTGCCGGCGCCCGGCCAGCGTGCCTTCGACCAGCTCGAGGTCGGTCACGGCG
>Ga0335069_10011811_pt1 | contig 12306 bp, 12 predicted proteins | sample Lox_Sample_11_FD_206714 | JGI IMG/M metagenome (GOLD analysis project Ga0335069, IMG submission 206714) | Soil microbial communities from Loxahatchee National Wildlife Refuge, Florida, United States - Lox_Sample_1.1 | ecosystem: Environmental > Terrestrial > Soil > Wetlands | place: USA...
GGGAAACCACGTCGTGCTGGACATGCAGGTGGCTTCGGAATCGCCCGAGCCGGTGATCAACATGCTGCAGGTTCCGCTGGCCGAGCCGCCGTTCGCCAATCCGGAGCTGAGGCTGCAGCAGGCGCCGAGCCAGAGCGAGCCGCTGTGGCGGTATCGCATGAGCGTGCAATATGCGCAGAAACTGTAGAGCCTTAACAGCCGCCGATGAACGCCAATGGACGCCGATAGGGCCGACTGTCATCGGCGTTCATCGGTGTTCATCGGCGGCTGTTTCCAATGGGGTGCTCTGTGGCCGCTAAAATCAACCTCAGAGACCCGCGCGTTCTGGTGCGCACGATCATCGGCGTGCTGCTGGCGGCGAACCTGGCGGCGGCAGTGGTGGTGTTCAAGCCGTTCGGCGGGTCGGCCGACGATTTGCGGCGCGAGCAGCAGTCTCTCAGTTTGCGGCTGACGCAGGCGCAGAACCGGCTGGCGTACAGCAAGCAGCTTGTCGAGAAGGTGCAGAAGACCCGCACCGAGGAAGACAAGTTCCTGAACCAGTATTTCACCGACACCCGCACCACGAGCTCCCTGATCCTGGCCGAGCTGAACCAGGCGGCGCGGGATGCCGGGATCAAGATGGGGCAGGCGACGTTCAACTACGAGGCGCTGGAAGGCTCGGACACGCTCCAGGAGCTAACTACTCAGGTGGGCTTCGAAGGCACCTATGCCAATTTCTGCAAATTCGTGAACCTGCTGGATAAGTCGCCTCGATTCATGGTGATCGAGAATCTGCAGGCGGCGGCGCCGCAGCAGCAGGGCGGGCAGGCATTGAATGTGACGCTCAAAATCGATACCTTTGTGCGAGGAGCGGCCTGATGAAGCTCGGGGCGGAAGACAGGAAGAAGGTTTACGTCCTCATCGGCCTGGGGGTGGTCGCGGCGTACTTCGTGTATTCGAACCTGCTTTCGGGGCCCTCGATCCCGGCGGCTTCGGCGCCGGCGACGGCTGCGGCCGCGGCCCCCGCGCCGAATGCACCCGCGCCTGCATCGGCGCCGGCCGCTCCTGTCCGGACCGCGCGCGCGCCGTCACGAAATAGGGGCGACGAGTTCCACCCGGTGTGGAGCGCGAAGCGTCCGGAAGACCGGCCGGATCCAAGAGAGGTCGATCCCACGATCCACTGGGACCTTTTTGCCAAGGTGCAGGAAGTGCCGCCGGCGGGCGGCAGCCGCAACCTGTTCCAGTTCACGGCGGCGCCGCCCAAGGAAGCGCCCAAGCAACTGGCCGGCGCGGAGCCGATCGTGCCGGTGCGCCTGACTTATGGGCCGAAAGCCCCCGCGCCGCCTCCGCCGCCTCCGCCCGCGCCGCCTCCGCCGCCGATCCCGCTGAAGTTTTACGGCTACTCCACCGCGGTGGTGAACGGGCGCAAGACCGCGTACTTCATGGACGGCGACGAGATCTTTCTGGCCGCGGAAGGGGACACGCTGAAGAAGAGATACAAGGTGGTGCGGATCGGACCCAACGCGGCGGTAATCGAAGACCTGGACGTCAAGCGGCAGCAATCGGTGCCGCTCACCGAGGAGGGCCAGGGATGAAGCGCCGAGGCGGAGAGTCGGGCTACGCACTGTTGCTGGTGTTCCTGATGGCGGCGATGATCGCGATCTCGCTGTACATCGAGCTGCCGCGGGTGGCCTTCGACACGCAGCGGCAGAAGGAAGACTTGCTGATCTACCGCGGCGAGCAGTACAAGCGGGCGATCGAGGTGTTCTTCAAGGCCAACAAGCGCTACCCCGCGAAGATCGAGGACCTGGAGAGCACGAACAACCGCCATTACCTGCGGCGGCGCTACAAGGACCCGATGACAGGCAAGGACGAGTGGCGCGCAGTCCACACGAACGGCATGACCCTCACCGACTCCAAGGTGCAGACGCAGCAGCAAAAGGACCAGAAGAAGCAGGAAGACAGTACCGTTTCCACGTACCTGGGGGCGGGCGTGCCGATCATGGCGACGACGGCCGCGGACGGGCAGACAAGCGCGGTGAACCTGGCGCTGCGCCGGCGGGACAGCGACAACCGGCCCGGGGCGCCGGGAACGGGGTCCGCGAATCCCGGGGATCCGAATGCGCCGCCGTCGCCGGTCAATACGGCGGGGGTCACGCCGGGAGCGTCTCCATTTCCGGGGCAGTCCGGGCAGCCGGGCCAGCCGGGGATGCCAGGAATGCCGCCGGGCTTTTCGGGTGTGCCTGGGGTGCCGCCGGGAGTTCCGGGAGTGCCTGGGCAGCCGGGCGGGACGTCGGTGAATCCGGTGACCGGAACACCGGTGGCCCGCGGAAACGACGGCGGGAATTCCGGCGGGTCGAGCTACCTCGGCAGCGGGACCTCGATCTTCGGCGGCTCGACGACGACCCCAAGCGGCGGTATGCCATCGGGACAGGGCGGCCAGCCCGGCTTTCCGCCGGGCGGGCAGCCGGTGAATTCGCAGTTCGGCGGCGTATCTCCCCAGCAGGGCAACCCGTTCGGCGGAGGCTTCGGCGCCAATGGACCGCAGATGAACCCGACAGCGGCTGGGATGATCAACAACCTGCTGACGCAGCCGCGGCCGGGCGGCATGCCGCTAACCAACACCAGCGGCGTGCAGACCATGGGCGGCGGCATTGCCGGCTTCGCCAGCAAGGTTGACGAAGACAGCATCATGGTCTACAACGACCAGACCAATTACGGGCTGTGGGAGTTCATCTTCGACCCGAACAAGCTCAAGCCGCTGCCCAATCCGAACACTGGTCCGGTCGGGACACCGGCATCGCAGGTGGCCAGCCAGTCGCAGGGCGGCCAGAACCCGTTCTCGAACCCGGGGCAGGGCTCAAACCCGTTCAGCAGCCAGGGGCAGAATCCGTTCGGCAGCCAGCCCCAGCAGAACCCCTACGGGGGCCAGCCGCAGGCGGGGCCGCGCCAGTAGGATAAAGTTTCACTGGCTGCGCAGGGCGTCGGCCGGCGCGATGCGGGAGGCGCGGCGGGCGGGGATGTAGCTTGCTACCAGCGCCGAGAGCGCGAGAATGGCGGCGACGGCCGCGAAGCTGACCGGATCGGTCGATTTCACGTGAAACAAGAGGCTGGCGAGCACACGCACGAGGCCGTAGGCCAGGGCCAGCCCAATGGCGAGGCCGATGGCGGCGAGGCGCGCGCCTTGCCACAGCACCAGCTTCAGTACGTCGCCGCCGGCGGCGCCGAGCGCCATGCGGATACCCAGCTCTTGCGTGCGGCGCTCGACGGAATACGCCATCAGGCCGTAGATCCCGATCACGGCCAGCAATAGCGCGATCGCGCCGAAGACGCTGAGCAGCACCATGTTGAAGTTCTGGCGGGCGACACTCTCCGCGATCACCTGGTCCATGGGGCGGACGCGGGCGACCGACACGCGGGTATCCACGGCGCCCAATTCGCGCTCGATGGCGGAGCGGAGGCCCGAGGGATCGGCGGCGGTGCGCACGATCCAGGCAAGCGGCAACACGGAGTTAGCGAGCTGCGTGAGCCCTTCCGTCACCTGACTTTGCGGCACGTACATGACGCAGCTCTGCTCATCCGAAAGTCCGGTCTCCCGCACGTTGCCGACGACACCGACGACCTCGCGCGGCGGCTCGTCGAAGATCTGGCCGATGCCTTTACCAATGGTGATCACCTGGCCGATGGGATCCTGCTTGGGCCAGTATCTCGCGGCCATGGCCTGGTTGAGGATCACGACGCGGGCGGCGTTGAGGGTATCGTTTTCGGTGAACACGCGGCCACGCAGCACGGGGATGCGGAAGGCGCGGAAGTAGTGGGGGGAGACGAAGCGCCACTGCTCGTCGCCATTGTAGGGGCTGCCCTTGGGGTCGGGCTTGCCGGCGATGGAGAATGGCATGTCGATCCCGACGGTCATGGGGAGGGCAATAGCAGCGCCGGCGGCCTCGACACCCGGGAGGGATTCGAGGCGGCGCGCCGAACGGGTGATGAAGCCGTCGACCGCGGCGGTGGTCCGGTAAGCCGTGCCGACGGAAGTTTCGAGCGTGAGGACGTTGTGCGGGTCGATTCCGGGATTGACCGTGCGGAGACCGACGAAGGTGCGGATCATCAGCGAGGCGCCGATCAGGAGGACGAGCGCGAGGGCGATTTCGGCGACGACGAGAATGCTGCGGGCGCGGTTGTGGGCGCGGCTGCTTCCGGAGCGGCCGCCGCCTTCCTTCAGAGTCGAGGCGAGGTCGAGGCTGGAGGTGTGGAGCGCGGGCACGAGTCCGAAGAGAACGGCGGTGAGGATCGCGAGCCCGATGGCGAAGGCGGCCACGCGCCAGTCGAGCGCCGGGATCGGGGTGACGGCGTTCTCGGTGCCGTTGATGCGCGGGATGTTGCCGGGCGCGAACAGGAGCAGGACGCGAACTCCCGCGGCGCCGAGCGCATAGCCGAGCACGCCGCCGGCAAGGGCGAGGAGCAGGCTTTCGGTGAGAAGCTGGCGGACGACGCGGAGGCGGCCCGCGCCGATGGCGGCGCGTACGGCCAGCTCCTTCTGGCGCACGGCCGCGCGGGCGAGCAGCAGGTTGGCGACGTTGGCGCAGGCGATCAGGAGCACGAACGCGACGGCGCCGAGGAGGATCAGAAGCGGCGTGCGTACGGATCCGACGATGGCCTCGCGCAACGGCCGCGCGCTGACGCTCTCGTTCTTATCCATCCAGCCGGGGTAGAGCGCGCGGAAGCGCTCGCCGGCGGCGCGGAGCTCGGCCCGGGCGCGCTCCAGGGTGACGCCCGGCTTGAGGCGTCCGGCGAGCCGGAGGTAGTGCGCCTGGTTTGTGCTGGCAGGGTCGGGCTGGAGCGGCGTGAAGAGATCGGCGGGAGGATCCGATACGAAGCTGCGGGGCAGCACGCCAACGATGGCGGTGGGCTTGCCATCGAGCGGAACAGAACGGCCGAGAATCGAGGGATCGCCGCCGAGCCGCGATTGCCAGAGGTTGTAGCTGACGACCGCCACCGCGGGGCCGTTTGGCAGGTCTTCCTGCGGGGTGAACGTGCGGCCCATGATAGGGGCGACGCCGAAAACGCGGAAGTAGCCTTCGGTAACGCCGAGGCCCTTGGCCGGCTGAGCGCGCTCGTCCGTGCCCACGCGCACGGCGGGACCGGACTGGCCGTAGAGGGCCATCGATTCGAAAGCCTGGTTCTGCCGCCAGACCATGAACTTGGGAACCGAGATGGAGGAGCCGTAGCCGGTGTTGCCGTCCTGGGTGTAGAGGCGTTCGATTTGCAGGATGCGGTCGGACTGGGGATAAGGCAGCGGCTCGAGCAGCACGTGATTGACGACCGTGAAAATGGCAGTGTTGGCGCCGATGCCGAGGGCGAGAGCGGCGACGGCCACGGCCGTGAATCCTGGGTTGGCGCGCAGTATGCGCGCGGCGTAGCGGAGGTCGGCGGCGAAAGTCCCCATGTCGGGGATAACGCGGCGGGAATGCGGAAAGTTCCAGGCAGGAGGGGATGTTACGCCGTGCCGTTCTTCAGGATCGGGGCGGCGGGCTGGAGGGCGCGGAGGATGCGGTCCAGCTCGGCCTCCTGGATGGGGCGGGGCAGGACGTAGCGTCGGTCGTTTTCGAAGTCGGCTGCCAGCTCGGCATCGAAGCGGTCGGAGATCAGGACGAAGGCGCCGACGCGGGACTGCATGCGCTCGGAAAGCTCGACCCAGTTGAGGCCGGGGGCGTGCGCCGAGCAAAAAGCCAGGTCGAAGCGGAGGCGGTAGGCCAGCTCCAGGCCCTTATCGGCATTGTCGACCGGCACCACGCGGGCGCCGCGCGCGGAGAGTAGGGCAATGAGCTGGCGCTGGATGGCCTCGTCGGGCTCGATCACGAGCACGGTGCGCGGAACCGGCGCGGGCTCGGGCTGGCTGGCGGCACGCGTGGCCGCGCCGCCACCGCGCTCGCGGGCGACGATGGGAAGCTCGACTTCGAAGCGCGGTTCGGCGTTGCTCTTTTCGATGAGCCGCACTTCACCCCCATGGCCGGCAACCACGCTGCGGGTGACCCCGAGGACAGCAGCCGTCTCGCCGGGCTTGCGAATGGCTGGCGGCGCGGAGAAGGCGATCTCGACCAGCAGCCGCCGCGCGAGCACGCTGGTGCGCACCGTGATGACCTTCTGTGGCGATTCGGCCAGCGATTGCTCGGCGTGGACCAGAAGATTCAGGAAAACTTGCTCCAGCTGGCCGGGCGACCCGAGTACGAGAAGCGGCTCGCGGGCGGTGAGGTCCCGGACGCGGATGCCGGAGGCCTTCCAGTCGCTTTCGCGGAATTCGATGAGGCTGCGGAGCAGGTCTCCGATGGCGACCGGCCGGGCCTCGGCCTGCTCGGCGGCATAGGACACCAGGCGCTCGACGATTTCGGCCGCCTTGCGGGATTCGGCCGCGATGGCCTCCATGTCACGCTCCGCCGCCGCCGGCAGCATATGCTCCAGGGCGCGGGAGGAGAGGCTGGAGATCGAGGCGAGAGGATCCCGCAACTCGTCGACCACGCCGGAGATGAGGCGTCCCACGGCGGCCAGCTTCTCGGTGCGGGACAGGCGCTCCTGAACGCTGCGCTGTTCGTACAGCCGGACGGCGACGGCGGCCTGGTTGGCAAGATACTGGGCCAGCTCCTGGTCGTCGCTCGAGAAAGCGCGGGCGCGGTCGTGGCGGCTGACGTTCAGCACTCCCAAGGCGTCGCCCTGCGCCATCATGGGGATGAACAGGAGTGAGCGGGCCGGGCGCCCCTGCGCGTCCGGTGCGGCGTGGAAGGGACTGGCTTCGGCATCCGGAACCGCCAGCGCGCTGCGAAGCTGAAAGCAGGCCACGGCCCCGGAGGGCGGCTCGCCGGGGGGCAGGAGCAGTGGCAGGGAGACCGGCGCTTCGCCTTCGGCCGCCACGGAATCGAGGGTCTTGGCGGCGCGGTTGTGGAGCAGGATCTGGACGCGGCTGACGTGCAGCACGTCGGGGATCGCTTCCTCGAGCCGTTTGAGAATGGACTCGGGCGAGGGAGCGCCAAGAATCTCCTGACCGAGCTGATAGGTCTTGCGCAGGCGCTGCCGGAGCTCGCGGAGGCGGTGTTCACGGCTCCAGAGCAGCAGGCCGATGAGCAGTGCCATGGCAATGGCGGCACCCAGAGCGGCCTCTGTCGCCCCGTCCGGCGTGCCGGCCAAAAATGCCAGCAGGTTCAGGCCCCATCCCGGATTTGCTCGTCCAACCATCTCCGCAATTGCCCGCTTAAGAAATTATCCACGGCAATACTAGTACCGGGCAAGTCTCCGAAGGTAGTACGAAGGCCGACTACTCTCATTCCTGCCCTCAGGGCGGCCTGAACGCCTGTGGGTGAATCTTCGAACACGACGCAGTTGGCCGGCGGCGTTTGAAGCAACCCGGCAACCTTCAGGTAGACTTCGGGATCCGGCTTGGGCCGGAGCACCTGGTCGCCGTCCACCACGGCCTGGAAGAAGCGCGCGAGGCCGGAGCGCTCCAGGATAAACCGGATGTTGGCCGGTTCGGCGTTGCTGCCGACGCCTTTGGAGAGGTTACGATATTCCTGCAGAAAGGCGCGGATGCCGGGCACGAGCATCTGCTCGAGTTCGACGCCTGCCAACTCGCGGTAAACCTCCTCTTTGGCGGCGCCGCGGGCGGCGACCTCGGCGTCGGGCAGACCGAGGCCGAAGTAGTCGCGGACGATATCGGAGTTGTGCTTGCCGTACATGCGCTGATGCAACGCCTCGGTGGTTTCGAGGCCGAAGCGGCGATTGAAGATTTCCCAGGCGCGGCGGTGGATGGGGTTGGAATCGACGATGACGCCGTCCACGTCGAAGATGAGCGCCAGAGGCGTGGAGGCCGGGCTCACGCGTTCCCCAGGTTCTCGTCCATCCACACCAGGTAGGGGCGTGCGCCGTCATCTACGGGGAGGGCAATGATCTCGGGCACCTCGTAGGAATGAGTGTGCTCGATGACGGCTCGGACGTCCGGGAAACGGGCGCGGGAGGACTTGATAACCAGCAGGCACTCGGCCGAGGATTCGAGCTTGCCCTGCCACCGGTAGAAGCTGCGGATCGCGGGCAGCACGTTGACACAGGCGGCGGCGCGGCTTTCGACGAGGGCGCGCGCCAGCGTTTCGGCCTCTGCCTCCGAGGCGCAGGTACTCAGGATTACAAGCTTATCGGTCATGGCAAAAATCTACAGAGAGGATTCCGTTTGGGATGGTACTATTATCTTCCAGGCCCTGGTGACGATGAAAGCGCTCCTGATCCGGTTCTCTTACGGCATTGCTCTGGCGAGTGTCGCTTCCTATGGGATTATGGCCGTGCGGGGTCCGCACGGGCTGCGCGCGCTGAATGAGAAACGCACCGAGATCCAGGCGATGGAGAAGCGCAACGCGGCACTGGCGCAGGAGATCGAGCGGAAACGCGAGCACATCCGTCGTCTGGAGGAGAATCCAGCGGAGCAGGAGCTGGAGATCCGGGAGCGCCTGAAGCTGGTTCGTCCCAACGAGAAGATCTACATTATCGGCGAGCCGCCGAAGAAATAGATGGCCAAGCGGATCATGCTGGCGGTAGTGGGGGCGGGGATTGGGTCGCTGGCGGGGCTGCTGGTCTCGTTTCTCGGTGTCGGCAACGTGGCGCTGATCGTCGGTGGAGTTGTGGGGGCGATTATCCCGCTGGTGGTGCTGGGGGCGCCGGGGAAGTAAGGGCACCCGCCGGGCGCACCGCGGCGGCCGTTCGGCGCGTCTCAATAATGTGAAGCAATTCGCCATAGGACTCGTGTGGCTGGCGGCCGGCGGCCTTTTGGGGCGCGCACAGGCCCCGGTGGTGGGGGATATCAACTTCTACGGACTGCGCGGGGTTGCGCAGCAGCGCATCCTGGACGCCGCGCATCTCAAGACGGGCGGGCCTCTGCCGCCTTCCAAGGGCGACGTGGAGGACCGGATCGCGGAGATCTCCGGCGTGGTGCTGGCGCGCGTCGAGGCGATCTGTTGCGAGGGGCGCGACGCCGTGCTTTTCATCGGGATCGAGGAGAAGGGCGCACCCCATCCGACCTTTCGCTCGGGTCCCACAGGCAGCGTGAATCTGCCGGAGGAGGTGCTCGCCATGTACGGGCGGTACCTGGGGGCGGTGCAGCGGGCGGCGGCGCGTGGGGAGGTCGCGCAGGACCTGACAGCCGGGCACGCGATTATGACTGATCCGGACGCGCGCGCCGTGGAGGACCGCTTCGGCGATTACGCCACCGCGCACCTCGACGTCCTGCGGGACGCGTTGCGCAACGATCCGGACCCGGAGCAGCGGGCGGTGGCGGCGGTGGTGATCGGGTACGCGCCAAACAAGGCGGAGATCATTCCGGACCTCGAGCTGGCCATCCAGGATCCCGACGAAACCGTGCGAGCCAACGCGCTGCGCGCGCTACACGCTGTCGCGGTGCTGGCTTCCGGCCAGCCGGAGCTGGGACTGAAGATTTCGCCGACGTGGGCGATCGAGCTGCTGAACTCGGTGGTGCTGAGCGACCGCACGGAGGCGGTGCAGGTGCTGCTCTCCCTGACGGACCATCCGGCGCCGCTGGTGCTCGACCAGATTCGCGACCGCGCGCTCGACGGGACCGTGGAAATGGCGCGCTGGAAGACGGCACGCTACGCGCTGCCGCCGTTCCTGCTCGTGGGCCGGCTGGCGCACATGAGCGACCAGCAGGTGCAGCAGGCGTGGCAGAAAGGCGATCGCGAGACCGTGATCCAGAAGGCGCTGGCGCGTCAGGCGTCGCCGCGGAAAAGACTACAATAGCATTGGATTTCGCGCATGGGCTTCTCCAGACGGCATCTCCTGACGGGCGCGACGGCGGCCGCGGCGTGGCGGGCGGCAGCGCAGAGCCGCGACGCGGGCGGTCCCAAAGCCCGCACCACTCCGGCGATTTGCCTTTATTCGATGGCGCTGATCCAAATCGGGTATGACGAGCTGGGCCCCTTGCTGCGCAGCCTGGGAGTGGACGGCTGCGACCTGGCGGTGATGCCGGGCAGCCACATCCGACCGGAGCATTTCGACCTGGACGTGGAGCGCGCCATCGAAGCGATCACGGGCGCCGGGCTGGACGTGCCGGTCCTGAGCACGGACTACACCGCACTCGGGCGTGAAGGCGGGCCGGGCGCGGACACCACCCGCATCATGGCCTGGTTCGCCAGCCAGATGGGCGTGCCGCTGTTCCGCGCGGGGCACTGGAAATATACCGGTGGGGAGATCGAGGTCCGTCTGGCGGAGGTGCAGCGCGATCTGGCCGGCCTGGCGGCGCTGGCGCGCGCGGCGAACATGACGGTGCTGATCCAGAACGTGGCGGGCGAGGTGGGCGGGGCGATCTGGGATACCCACATGCTGATCCGCGGGATGGATCCGCGGATCATCGGGTACGATTACGACGCCGGCTACGCGGTGGAGCAGGCCGGGCCGGGATGGGAGACCGCGTTCCGCCTGGCGCTGCCACGCATCCGCATGGTCACGGCGCGCGATTTCTACTGGACCAAGGAAGGTCGGGCGTGGAAGCGCGTGGCGTGTCCGCTTGGCGAGGGGATGGTCGATTGGCCGAAGCTGTTCGCGAGTCTGGCACGCGCACGGTTCACGGGGCCGGTTTCCGTGACGGTGGATTACCAGCCGGCGGACGGACCGGCGGCCATCCGGCGCGACGTGGCGTTTTTGCGGAAGCAGGTAGAGGCGGCGTATGGCTAGCCGGCGCGCACTGCTGTGGGCCTCCGGCCTCGCGCTGGCGGCGATCGGCGCGGTCTACGCGCAGAAGCCGTTCCGCGTGTACATCAGCATGGAGGGGTACGACAACATCCCGTTGCCGCCGGATTATAAGGACCCGGCGGAGTGGGTAGAGGCGCGGCTGATGTACCCGCAGCATCCGAACGCGCGCTTCAGCCGTTGGGGCCGCTGGGGTGGCTTGCCCGACTGGCGCGAGGGCGGGACGAGCTGGACACAGGATTATCCGCGCGCCGACCGGCATTTCGCGGCGGCCGTGCGGCGGCTGACGCGCGTGCACGCGCGCTCCTCCGAGCAGCCGGTGAATCCCGACGATGCCGACGACTTCTTCAACTGGCCGTGGCTGGTGGCGGGCGAGATGGGGGACTGGAAGCTGACCGATCCGCAGGTGAAGATCCTGCGCGAGTTCCTGCTGCGCGGCGGCTTCATCTACATGGACGATTTCTGGAACGAAGACGAATGGGAGCGGTTCGACGAAACCATGCACAAGGTATTCCCCGACCGCGCCATCGTCGAAATCGAGAACGCCGACCCGATCTTTCACAGCGTCTACGACCTGGACGACCGGTACCAGGTCCTGGGCCAGTGGGCGCTCTCACGCCGCGGGCCGATGTCGCGGCGCGCCGAGGGAACGGTGCCGCACTGGCGCGGCATCTACGACGACAAGGGCCGGCTGATGGTTACCCTGACCTTCAACAACGACGTCGGCGACTCGTGGGAATGGGCGGACGACCCGCGGTACCCGGAGAAGTTCTCGGCACTGGGGATCCGGCTGGGCGTGAATTACGTGGTGTATGCGATGACGCACTGAGGGCAGGAGGACAGGAGGGCAGAAGGACAGGAGCCTGCCGTCGCGGGGTTCTCCTGCCTCCTATCCTCCTGCCCTCCTGTCTCGTCTCTTCTGGTAACTTATCCCCATGAAGCTTCTTCTGCTGTCTGTCGCTCTGCTCGCGCCCGCCCTGCATGCACAGGACTGGGCGAAGGAGAAACTCGAAAAATCGTCGCGCCATCGGGAATGGGTCAAAGTGCAACATGACGGGCGCGCGGTCGATGCTTATATTGTGTATCCCGAGGTGAGCCGCAAGGCGCCGGTGGTGCTGGTGATCCACGAGATCTTCGGGCTTTCCGACTGGGCGCAACTGGCGGCGGATGAGTTCGCCGCGGCGGGATACATCGCGATCGCGCCCGACCTGTTGAGCGGCAGAGGGCCGAACGGCGGCGGGACGAAGTCGATGGATTCGACGGCCATCGGGCAGGCGATCCGCGACCTGCCGGCCGACCAGATCACGGCCGACCTCAATGCGGCCGCGGATTACGCGCTCAAGCAGCCGGCGGCCAACGGCAGCCTGTACGTGGCCGGGTTCTGCTATGGCGGCAGCCAGAGTTTCCGGTATGCGACGAACCGGCCGGACGTGAAGGCGGCATTCGTGTTTTATGGCACCGCGCCCAACGAAGGCCTGGATCGCATCAAGGCTCCGGTCTACGGCTTCTACGGCGGCAACGACGCGCGCGTCACGGCCACGGTGGATCCGACCAAAGAGAAGATGAAGGCCGCCAGCAAGACGTACGAGCCCG
>Ga0335069_10011812_pt1 | contig 12306 bp, 14 predicted proteins | sample Lox_Sample_11_FD_206714 | JGI IMG/M metagenome (GOLD analysis project Ga0335069, IMG submission 206714) | Soil microbial communities from Loxahatchee National Wildlife Refuge, Florida, United States - Lox_Sample_1.1 | ecosystem: Environmental > Terrestrial > Soil > Wetlands | place: USA...
GGTGTTTACTATCTGCTGTCCAGCGTAGTGCTCGCGTTATGGGCTCTCATCTTCGCGCTCGCAAGCACCTGCGATGCCATCGTTAGCGCCATCAGAGAGCAGCGCCAGCTATCAGTGAGTGAGCGGGCGGAGTAGGCCCAGACGGTGAACCCGTCGCACACGAGCCCGCGCATCACAAGCCGCGCGGGCGCGGAAACTAAAGCAGCCGGGCATGATGCGCGGCTACCCAGATGTTGCAAGTAATTCAGACAGCCGCAGGGGTTGAAGGAACCTCTGCACAACGGAGTAACGACATGGAAAACAAGCAGTCCGACGGGGGAAAGTGATGACGCGCGTATTTCCTTCCCAAGTGGTCGCATTCATCGAGCGAATGTTCCCCGGTGGAATGCAACAATCGCCAGAAAAAATCAGAACTTGGCAACTCCCTCACACCGACGCCGCGACGCTTGCCGCCTTGATCGAGATGGTGGGCGAAATTCCCCCGGAGCTAGTGCCTGTCGAAGCTTCAAAATATATGGAGTTGACGGCGAGCAGGGCGGCCATTCGGGAAGTGCTCGAAATATGGCGCTCGCGAGGAGGAGTTGGGACATTAGATCATGTCTCCGCTATCGGAGACCTGCACCCTGTCGCGCTGATTCACCGCGCACTTGTCGGCCTGCCCGACGCGTTGCCGTCTTCGGATACCGTGACGCTTCAGTTCCTTCACGACCCGGATTTCGAGTTGAGCCTTCGCACGGATATAAGCACGGCAAGTTCCGCGCTGCGCAACAGCGAATGGAAGGCCGCCACCGTGCTCGCAGGGTCGGTCATCGAGGCCCTTCTATTCTGGGAACTCAAACAGCACCCGCAGGACGAAGTGCGCAAAATTCGTAAGGACGATCTCGACAAGTGGCATCTACCCCAGTACATCGAGGCGGCGGGCAAATTTGAATGCGTCTCGAAGGACACGATCACCGGGGCGCAGATGGCGAAGGACTATCGCAACCTGATCCATCCCGGAGCGAGCGAGCGCACCGGCCAAGTCTGTGATCTCGGCTCTGCCCATCACGCCATAGCCGCACTCGATCACGTCGTCCGCGATCTCACCAAGCAAATTTGCCCGCGTCACAAATGACCCGACCGACAAGTAGCGTCGCCTGCTCGACTCCGCGCACCCGCACCCGCGCCGCGCCGCCGTGTTACCCACCGGCGGCAAGTCGGTGCGGCAGATCGTGGCGGACGTAGCGCGCGCCATGCGCCGGGCCGGGCTGCTGAAGGAAACGCCACGCGCGCAGAAGATCAAACGAGGCAGCAAGCTGTAGCGATTTCGATAAATCCCCCGCGAGGAAGGGGGTCTAAATCGTGAGGATGAAATTATGCAGATTAGTAGTCCGCAAAGCTTCGGTGACGTTGTCGGGGAAATCGTGGCGGTTATTACCGGAGCAAGCGTCGCCAGTGCAGTTTTGGATTTGAATCATGTCCACGTTGATAACTGGTGGAGCTACTGGGTTGTGGGAGGCGTCGTCTTGGTTGGCGTGGCTATGGTCGTCGAAAATGCCGCGAACGGTGGGGCGCGCTTAGCATGCGCGGTCGGAACGGCGCTAAGCGACCTTGAAGCGAAGGTCGAAAAACTCGAAAACTCAATCGAGGAAATCAAGCGGCCTTAAAACAGCAATCCTAAGGATACGCGAATACATCGAGGAATTTTGCTCGCGCACCCGACTACAGCAACATGCAGAGATCGGTTGGTGAGCAGGCGGAGTAGGCCCAGACCCGGTGTTGACCTGTGAATAAACTCGACAAGTGGCGTCGCCTGCTCGACTCCGCGCACCCGCACCCGCTCCGCCCGAGAAGTTCCCAGCCCCAGCACCTTCACGGGGCGACCCCTGCCAGACTCGCGGTCCTGAAAGATTCCGGAGATCGACACCCGCCTGAGTCTCAGGACGCGGGCGCACCCGCGTGTTGGGAAAGAGTTCGGCAGCACCGTGAAGGGGAGAGCCACGCCGATAGGATTCCGGCGTAGCGGACATCTAAGTCCAAAAACCCTTTTTCCGCAACCTGTTAGATGACTTAGCCAGTATCATTTCTGAAATGAACGGGACCTTCGCCCGCAAGATGTTGAAGTGACGATTACCCAGGCGTCAAAAGCCCCGAATCGAAGATACAGCCCATATGGGCACGCTCATGGCGTAAATATGGCCGCGGCGCCGCCAGAGACATTCTGGATAAACACCTTGCCATTTGCGAGTAGCGTAGCGCTGTAAGGACTTACGAAAAGGGGAGTCGCAACGACACTAAAGCCCTTACTAACGGGATCATAAAGCTCGCTGTCAAGGTCGCCGGTGATGAGGACTTTACCGTTGGGCAGAAGTGTCGCGGTGGCGAACGCGCGTGCGACGTTCATGGAGGGAGTGGAAGCGGCAAAGCTGTTAGTAACGGGGTCATAGAGTTCGGTGCTGTGGAGATCGTGAGCGATGTTGCCAAGGCCACCAAAGCCGCCGGCGATGAGGACTTTACCGTTGGGAAGAAGTGTCGCGGTGGCCAGGTAGCGTGCGACGTTCATGGAGGGGGTGGAAGCGGCGAAGCTGTTAGTAACAGGATCGTAGAGTTCGGTAGTCCTATCGAGGATAAAAGAAGGGCCTGCGCTACTACTATTCAGGCCGCCGGCGATGAGCACCTTGCCGTTAGGCAGAAGTGTCGCCGTGACGTTAGTGCGACCAGAATTCATCGAGGGTCCGGCAGCCCGGCTGTTGGTCGTCGGATCGTAGAGTGCAGTGCTGGCAAGTCCGACAAGGGTGACGTGGAAAACCTCGAAGCCGCCGAAGACAAGCACCTTTCCGTTGGGCAGCAATATCGTCGAAAAATTCTGGCCGGGCATATTTATCGGCGGCGTGGTGGCGAAGCTGCTAACTGACGGTGGTGCAGCCAGCGCCACCGACGGGTTGATCGTCGCCAACGACGGCAACAACTGAGCGGGCGCAACTCCGTTGGCGGTGAGCGCATTGCCGGCGCCGCCGAATACGAAACCTGCCGTTATGAGCTGTAGCTGTTGTACGCCAGACAACGCGTCCTGAAAGGCGCTCGTTCCGGCGATTGCCTCCAAACTTCCGCCGCAGTACGGCACAAGCTTGCCGAGGCTCATTCCGTCGAACACTCCGTCGCTAATGTCGGCCGAAAGCGCACTCACCAGCCCACCCGGCTGACTCGGGCAGAGATGCTGGTCCTCATTGATGAGCGCGCCGACTACCAGCCCGAGCTTGCCCGCGTCTGTGCTGATTGCACCGGCGGTGTAGTTGGGAAAGAGCGTCGCCGGGTCGCTCTTGAGACTATAATAATTCTCGATTGTTGTGGTGGCACCGACGAGGGCGAGTGTGAACGCAGTACCCGGAGTCTCAAGCTTGCCCACTGTGAGTGAGTTCACAAACTCGGTGAGCGGATTGATTGAAATGCCTGAGATGTTTGCGCTCGCGCTCGAAAGCAGCATCGAGATCTCACTGGGCTTGCCGATCTTTGCGCCGTTCTGCTCGCTGACGAACGCTCCTCCGCTGGCCGTGATGCGGACTGGCCCCGTCGGCACGGAGCCGAGTCCGACAGTGAAATTGCCTCTGCTATCAGTCTCCGTCTGACCCAAAGGGGTACCGTTCGTGCCATCGGGATTGACGGGAAAGACCCTAATAACGGACCCTACCAGTAATCCCTGAGTTGCGGTTCCCGATAGTGTCAGCCTTGAAGCAGAGGGTACCGAGGCAGAGGGTACCGAGATAGAATCCCGACCACATCCCGCAATCACGCTTATCGCGAATAATGCCAGCTTCAAAACTTTGAAGCAGCCGTCTGTTTTTTTCATTGCGAAACTTTTCTCCCCCACGCTTCGCGCACCAGTCTTGTCACTGTCTGACGTTTGCGAAGGCGCGTCGTACGCCCGATGCAGAGTCGTCTTAAGCTGGAATTTCCGTTTTCGCTCTCCGATTTCAACTCGCCGTATAGACCAAACAGCCTCCCCCGGCAACGTTCAGCCCAGTTTTGGTCCACGGTGTTTCCAGCGGCGCCGGGAGGGGCGGTTTCGCATCTGGTGGGAGCGCGGTCACGACGCCGCTGCGGCGCTTGGGCGATTTTCCACGGGGCTGGCCGACACGACCCGCACGATATTCCGTTACCAGAGTTGGGACAGTCCGGCGGCTGCGCTGCGCGACGCCGCCGAGGGTTACGAGCGCGACCATACCGAAGGTCAGGGCACGTTGCTCTATCAGAGAGCAGAAACGCGGTTGACGGATCGCTTCACGCCGATGTGCAAAGTTCGCAGAGCCTTTCACAGGAGGCTCTTGCCATACTCGCGGTCCCGAAGATTTCGGACGGCACTACCTGCCTGAGGCTCAATGCGCGGGCGCGCCCGCAGCCTACGACAGAGTTCAGCCTACATCGTGAAAGGATGAACCGCGCCGACAGAACCCCGGCGTAGCGAGCATCCTTCTGGGGCCTCGGGCTGGGCCTAAGCCGGAGGCGGAGGAGTTATGCCGGACCAAGCAATCTTCCGTCGGACCACGGGGGTCCCGCACCTTGTTTGAGGCCCGTTTGTCGGTCTTGCTAACCGTGCTTGTTCGAGCGCCGGAGCCCCGACGGCTAGGCCGTAAAGTTGACAGCCACTTTGACAGCCAACCCGGTGGACGACAGCCAACGCGGCGGACGAAGGCGGAAATCGGAAGACCGAATTGTCGAGGATTTACCGCTCAGTGGACGCTGGGGGACGCCGCACCTCAGGATTCGTAATCAGCAGGTCGTCGGTTCGACTCCGACGGGTGGCTCCAGAAAAATCAAGCACTTTTTCTACCTCGCCATCTCCGTCACTCTTCGATTGTGCCCAATTTTGTGCCCATCCTTTAGAAATTTCGCGTGACCCATCGAGAGTTTCGAGCCCTGCGATCGCCGCTTCCTTCGCTTTCTGCCGGATATGACTGTAGTGCTCCATCATCTTGCGGCTTACGTGGCCGGCGAGTGCGCGAACGGTCTCCTCACTGTTGTTGGGATTCTCTAATCCGTTGGAGCTGATGACCCCTACCGGCTTAACCGCCTGTAGGGGTCTTTTTGCTTTTGGAACTAGGCGACAAATCCGGGAAATTAAGATGCCACAGAATCTTCGCAGCAAGTTGATCACAGAGGGAGTCCGGCGTTCGCCGAACCGTTCGATGTTTACGCGCAGTTGGCTTCACCGACACTGATTTCGAGAAGCCGATCATTGGTGTCGCGAACGCCTACAGCACGATCACTCCGTGCAACATGAGTCTGAACGGACTCGCCCAGCGCGCTGAGGCCGCGATCAGGGCAGCGGGCGCCATGCCGTAGGTGTTCGGTACGATCACTGTCAGCGACGGCATCGCGATGGGAACCGAGGGCATGAAGTATTCCCTGGTCTCGCGCGAAGTGATCGCCGACTCGATCGAGACCGCGTGTAACGCTCAGGCAATGGATGGTGTGCTACGATTGGCGGCTGCGACAAGAACATGCCCGGTGCCATGATGGCGATCGCGCGGATGAACATCCCGGCGATCTTCGTATATGGCGGGACGATCAAACCGGGCCATTACAACGGCCGGGATCTGACAATTGTGAGTGCGTTCGAGGCGCCGTCGGACAATACAGCGCGCATAAGATCGACGACAAGGAATTGCTGGAAGTCGAGCGCCGTGCGTGTCCGGGTGCGGGCGGCTTAGGGCTACGGAGCCGGATTGAGCGCACGCCCCCTGAGACCGCCCCACAGACCGAACGCCATCATCCAGGCCAAAGTGAGGCCTGCTCCGAGCTGCAGGTTCATCGCACCGCCGGGCTGCGTGAAGCCAGTCGAGCCGAAGATCGTGATCGTTTCGATGGACTGTTCGACGAAGGCCGCCGCACCGAGAAATCCGAGCCACATCGGCAACCCTGCCTTACTCCGCAACGCGAGCAAGGTGACCGGCGCCATCATGGTCGTGGTTGCGCCGGTGAGGATCGGGCCAAAAAATACCGCCACATCTAGGAGTGCGCGCGCCATCGCGGGCTCCAGTTGATCCGCGTGCAGCGCGAGACCGGCCCAAAACCACGACTGCACCGCGCTGCTGACAAGAATGGCTATCCCGCCGATAAAAAAGACATCGCTGTAGGGCGACGGGATGAGGCGGCGTTCGAGCGCCAGCATCACCGCGAGCGCGGGCGTGCTAATGGTGAAGGCCCACATGCACCACTGGACGGCGCCGCGATGCTCGCGAAGCCACGCGACCAAGTGGGATCCGGTTTCGGTGGCTGCAGGTGTGGTGCCCAGTGCCACCAGCCCAGCCACGACAAGAACGATATACGCTACGGTGGCCGTGAGGAGCCCGCGCGATCCCGCGGGCGCGTCGGCTTGCGGGCAGGTTTTTTGCGTTTGCATGTCATCCACCGCCAAGCTTATGAGACTTGAGTGCAGCATTGCTGCGGTTCCACCAGCATGTCGCGGCGGCCACGACCCGGCTCGAGCAACCAGCCACCAACCGAGCCCGCAGTCGTTATCAGCATGAGGTAAGAAGTATCATCGGTACCGCGATTTGCATATCAGATTGGTCCGCCTCGAGCGCTTGGCCAGAATGGTAATCAACAGATTTGTCGGAGCCGCGCTGGATGGGTGGCCCAGCGTAGCCTGTGGCAACTAGGTTCGCTTCAGGTAGCCGCGCAAAACTTTGCGCGGAGGCGCGCTGGGAAGGTGCAAGGCGCGGATCGGCTGAGGAAACGCATACCGCGTAGTGATAAAGCAGCAGCTCGAACTGGATATCTGTGAAAGTGATGTCGGCGCTCCTGTACATCCGGGTCATGTTGTCGCGTTGCTCAGCGCAGTCTACAGCAGTTTCGCTCGAATCTGTCTCGAACCAGTGGCTGAGCGGCGCTCGGAGCTGAAGCGGACCGGGCGGATCACCGGGAACGAAGGGCGGTACGATAAGATGCCATCCTGCAATAGTGGAAGTCCTGATAGTTTCGCTTGATGCGCAACTTGTCCCGGTCTTGGTAAACACGAGAATGATCAGGGCGACGATGGAGCCTTTCAACGATTTGGTGTTCGGCATGACTTCCCCCTTCCGTTATCAGTGCAGAGCCTTAATCTGCGAGGCGACCGAGGCCGCGACCGAGGGGTCCGGAATCGCTGTTATTTCAACACCGCCCCGCTCTCGCTGAACTGGCCCGCTCCAAATAAGCCGTTGGCTCCAGGGGGCGTGCCCGGTGCGGCAAGTGTCTGGCTCGTAAACGTCACGTTGAAGGAACCCGATGCCCCAGTTAGCTTGCGGGTACCGCCTGTTACTGTGTAGTCTGCGCTCCCGCCCGCCGACCCGGTGCTGTTGCTAATGCACTGGCTGCCTTTACCCGCGCCTGCGAAGAGATATAGCTGCCCATGATGGTAATTGCTGGCGCAATCTGATTGCACTTGATCGAACTTGGTTCCGGCCGTCGAGTCAGGGGCAGTGCAGCTGGTTGCGGTTGGTGTCAGCTCGGCGACGCATTGGAACGTGAACGCGCCGCCAAGGTTATCCTCGCCGGAACCGGTCAGGAGAATCGCCGCGGCTGAACCGTCGTATGTGAACGCCGCAGAGACAAGCGTATACGAGCCTGACCCTTTGAGGGGATTCCCCGCTCTTGCGGATGCAGTGGGTGCTATGGTCAACAGCCCCAGCAGCACAAATCCAACGACCAATCCTTTCCGAATAGTGCAAGTGTCGAGTTTCATAACGCACCTCCCAATTTGGTTTTATGCGAGCAGAGCATATCTGCTGCGTTAAAATGACCGCTTCCCTCCAACGAACGCCGCACTAAGTGAACTCGAAGCGACCTTGCGCGCCTTTAGAGGGAGGAGTACCGAAGGTGAGAGCGGAAGTCGCAAGAGAGTTCCAAAATTTGCGCAAGATTCTTCTGCGATGCCAGAAGGAACAAAATTCTTCGACTCGTTTCAGCTGGACCCGACAAACGCGCGTCTGCGTAAAAACGGGCGCGACATCTTTCTGACGCCTAAAGCCTTCGACGTGCTCCGTTATCTGGCGGAACACGTCGGTCAACTAGTGACCAAACACGATCTTTGGCGAGCGGTCTGGCCAGATGTCTCGGTGACGGACGCGGCGCTGACGGTATGCATGAGCGAGATACGCAGGGCTTTGGGAGATGAAGCGAAGACTCCGCGGTACATCCAGACCGTGCATCGGCGGGGATATCGCTTTGTTGCACCGGTCACAGAAGAACCGTCGCCACGCGGAATCGCAGGCGTTCCCGCTCGGGTCGAGGGCTTCGTGGGACGGCGGGCAGAGTTAAGGCAACTACACAAATGGTTGGAAAAAGCGCTCAAAGGCGAACGTCAAATCGTATTCGTGACGGGTGAGCCGGGAATCGGCAAGACAGCTCTCGTGGAAGCATTTCTGGCACAAATTGCCGACAACAAGGACATTCGAGTTGGGCGCGGAATGCATCGAACACTATGGGACTGGTGAAGCGTATCTACCGCTGCTCGAGGCGATGGGACGTCTATGCCGCGAGCCGCAGGGTGCGCGGTTCATCGAACTCCTGCATCGCTGCGCACCGACATGGTTGGCGCAGATGCCAGCACTCCTCGGCACGGCCGAATTGGATTTGCTGCTGAAAAGAGTCGCTGATGCCACCCGTGAGCGGATGCTCCGGGAACTAGCCGAGGCGATTGAAGTCATCACTGCAGAAGTCTCTCTCGTCCTCCTGCTCGAAGACTTGCACTGGAGCGACTTTTCGACGCTGGATTGGCTGGCCTACTTGGCGCACCGTACGGAACCGGCTCGGCTGCTTGTATTGGGAACGTTCAGGCCGGTCGAATTGATGGTGCGGGATCATCCGCTTAACACTGTAAAGCAGGAACTGCAGATACACGGCAAATGTAATGAAATACCGCTGGCGTTGTTGAGCGAATCCGCAGTGGTTCAATATGTCAAAGCTCGGTTTGCTTCCCTTTCTCGGGAGCCACTACGTGAGCTAGGGCATATGATTCACCAGCGCACTGAAGGCACCCCGCTCTTTATGATCAACATGATCGATTATTTGCTCACAAAAGGAGCATTAGAGCAGGCCGACGGACGCTGGAGACTAAGGAAAGCTCTACTAGAGGCCGAGAGAAGCATACCTGAGGGGCCTAAGCAGATGATCACGCGGCAGATCGATCAGCTTGGCTCCATGGACCAGCAGGTACTGGAAGCGGCCAGTGTCGTGGGAGCAGAGTTCGCAGCCGCCGCCGTTGCAGCTGGTTTGGAAATCACCGTGGGAGAGGCGGAAGAGCGGTGCCAGTTGTTGGCGAGGCGTGGACAATTCCTGCGCGCAGCTGGAGCAAGCCAATGGCCCGACGGTACCGTAGCAGCAAGCTATCGATTCATTCACGCGTTATACCAAGAAGTTTTGTATGGACGAATACCAATGGGCAGGTGCATCGACCTGCATCATCGGATCGGTCAACGCGAAGAGCGCGCTTACGGCGATCGTGCCAGCGAAATCGCTGTCGAACTGGCCACTCATTTCGAGCAGAGCCGGGATTACTCCGCCGCCATAAGGTATCACCAGCTGGCCGGAGAAAATGCCGCGCGAATATCTGCTGATCACGAAGCAATAAAACACTTCGCCAGAGCGCTAGAGTTGCTGATGCGAGAACTGCCGGACAACGCTCAACGTGTCAAGCAAGAATTATCCTTGCAGCTGGCGATTGGTTTTGCGTTGAACGCCGTGAAAGGTTGGGCCGCACCGGAGGTGGAGAGCGCTTTTACGCGCGCACGGGAGCTGTGTCAGCGGCTGGGCGACCCTGCGGAGGTGTTTCCCGCCATGCTCGGAGTGTGGGCCGCGTATTATTTGGGAGGCGAATTGCGGAAGGCCTATGAACTTGGCGGACAGCTTCTACGCAAGGCGCAGAGCACGCGAGATCCGAGGCTACTGTTGTACGCCCACCTCGCTCTGGGCGATGCATCGTTCTCGATGGGAGAATGGCTGCTCGCCAGGGAACATCTAGAACTGGCGCTCTCATTCTACGATCGCAAAGGGCCAATTCTGATCGGTCATGATGCCGGCGTAAACTGTCTATCGTACATGGCCTTAGTCTTGTGGGCTCTCGGCTATCACGACCAGGCTCTTAAGGACGGCGATGCAGCGATCGAGTTGTCTCAAGCGGTGTCCCACAGTCCTAGCCTTGCTTTTGCGCAAGGTGTCGTGGGTTACTTCCACCAATACCGAAGGGAGGCAGGTGCTGCTCGACAGGTCGCTGAGCGTCTCATTGCACTCTCGGCTGAGCAAGGGTTTGCGCACTGGTTGGCTCAAGGTATGGTCACGCGCGGCTGGGCATTGGCTGCACAAGGATATCACGAAGAAGGGATCGCGCAGATACGAGAAGGGTTAGCTGCGTTTCGCACGATCGGCGTCGAAGTGCTCCGACCGCACGCACTCTGCCTGTTGGCCGAGGCTTGCTTGGAGGCGGGCCTTCTCGAGGACAGCTTGGATGCCATCTCTGAGGCATTAGACGCGACGGATAAACATGAGATCCGTCACTACGAGGCTGAAATTCATCGGCTAAAAGGGGAATTGTTGCAAAGGCAAGACGAGTCAAATTTCGCTGAAGCCGAGCGCTGTTTTAAGCGCGCGATTGGGATCGCACAGCGGCAGAGAGCAAAATCGTTTGAATTGCGCGCCACGACGAGCCTTGCCCGGCTGCTCCATGATCAAAGTCGGCGCGCCGAAGCGCACGCTATGCTCGCCGAGGTCTACGGCCGCTTCACAGAGGGCTTCGAAACAGCCGATCTGAAGGATGCCAAGGTGCTGCTCGACGCGCTGGACGGCTAGACCACCCGAACCTCAACACGACGACTTAGAAATTCTGAATCTGGGCGAGAACTCGAGCCTGCGTGATTTTTCGGCGGAGCAATAGCGATTCCCACGCATCGCGGTATTCGAAGGCCCGGAACGGGGGACCCTCAGGCTGAGCCGGTAAACATCAATTCTGCACGCGCGCCGCTGAACCCGTCGAGCTAGGTCCAGTTGTATGATAGGCGGCGTTCTAGGGCCAAGACGCATTTGATTTAGTAGGAAGTGCTTCACTCCATTGCATCCAACGCCTTTACCCAATCGGGTTTGGCTGGCAGCAGATCGTGATAGCAATCGTAGCTGTCGAGCTTGCGACCGTCAGAGAGACGAATCAGGAAGCAAGTTTCGCTGAGGTGGAACGGCCCGGTCTCATAGGCGACTTGCCGCCCATCTGCCCAAAAGATCCATCTCCAGATGATCGGTTCGCCAGAGATGCGCCGAATGATGTGACCGTGGCGGGCGATGACAAGCGTGAAGGCGAAGAGTTCATCGCCGCGTATCCCGAGCCGGGGACGGGCGAGTCCAGTGTCCAGCCCTCAAGGCCATTGGGGCCGGACCTGTGTGCTGACTGGGTGGGCTTATCGGCCCGCTGGGACGTCTGCGCGGCCACGACAGCCGCCAGAGCAAGCGCCAGGAGCATTCCGAACTGGTATCGCCGTTTCATCGGACGGTCAGGTACCTTTTCAGCGCCTTCAGAGCGCATCACCTTTGATTACTTGAGGAAGTAGGCGAGGGCGACGGCGAGGCAGATGATCGCACCCCGAATCGCTGCCAGCCGCTCCTGCAGCGAATCAGCAACCCTCTGATCTGGCAGTAACCCAATTTGGGGTCTTGGCCCTAGGTTCGCTTCGGTATAACCGCTCCGCTACGCAGCCGTCAGCAGTTCGTCTTAGCGCTGCATCATCACCTCTCATCCCTATAACCGTGACCCGGTGAATGACGGTCCCATAGTGGCTTGCCTTAGTCGCCGCCGGACAAACGACGTTGTCGCGCGCAAAGGGTATGGCGACGCGCAATCGGCTGGAGCCGGGTTGCTCTTCTGGATAACCTTCGCTTCTCTATTGAAGTTCGAGTTCTAACGAACCTTCGGAGGGAGATGAAATGTTCAACGGGGCGGCCGCAAAATCGATCAGTGAAGATTCCCTAGAGTTCTATGACGACACTGGCAGAGTAGCCATAAATCTTGTGCCCTTTGGGAAGGCTCCCTTCATTCCCTGGGTCGGCGAGATCGTAATTCTGCCTGGGCAAGGACCAAAATACGGAGCCGGCACGTATCGCGTAACCAAGGTGGAACACTTGTTTTTCGCGGACGCCGCCTCGGAACTGCCACCAGATTTTGGGCCAGGTGTGCTCAAGAAGATCACGCTTCGAGTGGAAAAGCTTTCTTAGCCATTCCGCTAAGCCGCGGCGATCGCCTGTGTCTTGAGCACCCGTGTCGTGTCCATGTCGAGCACCCTGGCCAGGGTCTGCCACCAACTCCTC
>Ga0335069_10011814_pt1 | contig 12304 bp, 17 predicted proteins | sample Lox_Sample_11_FD_206714 | JGI IMG/M metagenome (GOLD analysis project Ga0335069, IMG submission 206714) | Soil microbial communities from Loxahatchee National Wildlife Refuge, Florida, United States - Lox_Sample_1.1 | ecosystem: Environmental > Terrestrial > Soil > Wetlands | place: USA...
TCATCCAGGTGTCTGACCTTGACGAGGCGTGCCTGATCGCGAATCGCATCGCTCCCGAGCACCTCGAGCTGTCGGTGCGCGATCCGCGCGCGCTGGTCGGCAGGATCAGGCACGCCGGCGCGATCTTCATGGGGCACTACAGTTCGGAATCGCTCGGCGATTACTGCGCCGGCCCGAACCACGTACTGCCGACATCGCGCAGCGCGCGCTTCTCCAGCCCTCTGGGGGTCTACGACTTCCAGAAGCGCACGAGCCTGATCGAGGTTTCCGCGGCCGGCGCGCAGGCGCTTGGCCCGGTCGCCTCGACGCTGGCGCATGGCGAGGGCCTGACAGCGCATGCCCGCGCCGCGGAGCTGCGCATCAAGCGTTGATGAGTTCGGTCAGCGCCGCCAGCAGCGTGTCGCACTGGTCATCGCTGCCCACGGAGATGCGCAGGTAGCGTTCGATGCGTGGCTGCGCAAGGTGGCGCACGACGATGCCGCGATCGCGCAACAGGCGCGCCAGTTCGGCGCCGCCGAAGCGTGGATGGCGTGCGAGGACAAAGTTCGCCAGGGATGGCAGCACCTCGAATCCAAGCCGCCCCAATTGCACGGTGAGTCGGCCACGCGTCTTGATGACGGCCTGGCGCGTGCGCTCAAACCATTCGCGGTCGTCGATGGCGGCGGCGGCCCCGGCCTGCGCCAGACGGTCGAGCGGGTAGGAATTGAAACTGTCCTTGACGCGTTCCAGCGCCTCGATGAGATCGGGCTGGCCAATTGCAAATCCGACACGCAAGCCGGCCAGCGAACGCGACTTCGAGAGGGTCTGCACGACCAGCAGGTTCGGGCAGGCGTTGATCAGCGACACGGCCGATTCGGCGCCAAAATCGACATACGCTTCATCGACGACGACTACGGAATCCGGATTGCCAGCGGCGATGCGCTCGATGCTGGCCAGCGGCATGGCGCAGCCGGTCGGTGCGTTCGGGTTGGCAAAGATGATGCCGCCGTTGGTGCGCAGGTAATCGTCGGGCCGGATTTCGAAGCGCTCCGTGAGCGGCACGGTCTCGAACTCAATGTCGTAGAGACGGCAGTACACCGGGTAGAAACTGTAGGTGACGTCCGGGAATAGCACCGGCCGCTCGTGCTTGAGCAGCGCCACGAAAACATGGGCGAGCACTTCGTCGGAACCGTTGCCGACGAAAATCTGCCTGGGTGCAATGTTGCCGAAATAGCCCGCGATGGCGCTCTTGAGGCGGGCACTTTGCGGATCGGGGTAGAGTCGCAGGCTCTCCGAAGCTTCGCGCTGGATCGCGGCGATGACCTTCGGTGAAGGGCCGAACGGATTCTCGTTCGTGTTGAGCTTGACGAGGTTCGGCAACTGCGGCTGCTCACCCGGCACGTAGGGCGTCAAGGCGTTGGCGGTGTCGCTCCAGTAGCGATTCATCGGGGGTCGGGCGGAGTATTGATGCGAATTGTGATGGTATCATGACCGCTGTCCTCACCTGTCGTAGCAGACCGACACATGCGCAGCGCCGAAGTCCAACGCAACACGCTCGAAACCACCGTCCGGGTCAAGCTCGATCTCGACGGCAGCGGCGTTGGCAGGCTTGCCACCGGCGTCGGCTTCTTTGACCACATGCTCGACCAGATTGCGCGTCACGGCATGTGCGACCTCGAGATCGAAGCGAAGGGCGACCTGCACATCGATGCGCACCACACCGTCGAGGACGTCGGCATTACCCTGGGCCAGGCGCTGGCCCGCGCGCTTGGAGACAAGAAGGGCGTGCGCCGCTATGGCCACGCTTACGTGCCGCTCGACGAGGCGCTCTCGCGCGTGGTCGTCGATCTTTCCGGCCGCCCCGGGCTCGTGTTCGACGTACCCTTCGTGCGTGGCGCCATCGGCGAGTTCGATGTCGACCTCGTGCGCGAATTCTTCCAGGGCCTGGTTAACCACGCCGGGATCACGGTGCACATCGACGCCCTGCGCGGCGACAATGCGCACCATCAGGCGGAAACGGTGTTCAAGGCCTTCGGCCGTGCGTTGCGCATGGCTGTCGAAGCCGACCCGCGCGCTAGCGGCATCCCCTCGACCAAGGGCAGCCTCTGATTCGATCATGACTGTTGCTGTCGTTGATTACGGCATGGGCAACCTGCGCTCGGTCGCCAAGGCCATCGAGCATGTTGCCGAAGGTGTTTCGGTCGTCGTCACCTCCGACCCCAAGGTGGTCGCTGCCGCCGAGCGCGTGGTGGTGCCCGGTCAGGGCGCCATGCCCGACTGCATGGCCCAGCTTGCGGCCTGCGGGTTGCGTGAGGCGGTGCTCGACGCGGCCGCGAGCAAGCCCTTCCTCGGCATCTGCATCGGCCTGCAGATGCTGTTCGAGCACAGCGAGGAAGGCGACGTCGCTGGCCTGGGCATCCTGCCCGGCAACGTGCGCCGTTTTCCGGAAGCTGCAACCGTCGCGCAAGGCCTGAAGGTGCCGCACATGGGCTGGAACGGGGTCGGGCAGGCAGGGCGCCATCCGATGTGGGAGGGTTTACCCGACCGCACGCGCTTCTATTTCGTGCATAGCTACTATGTCATCCCTGGCGACTCGCAACAGATTGCGGGTTCGACTTCGTACGGTATCCTCTTTACCAGCGCCGTGGCCCGAGATAACATCATCGCGGTTCAATTTCATCCGGAGAAGAGCGCGCAGGCAGGCCTGCAACTCCTCGGCAATTTCATGCGCTGGCGGCCCTGAGCGGCCCCGCGTCACGGCGTACCACCACCACTGACTTTCACTCCATCATCATGCTGCTGATACCCGCGATCGACCTGAAGGACGGGCATTGCGTGCGCCTCAAGCAGGGCGCCATGGACGATGCCACGGTGTTTTCGGAGGATCCGGCCGCCATGGCGCGGCACTGGATCGGCCTGGGCGCACGCCGTCTGCACCTGGTCGACCTCAATGGCGCCTTTGCCGGCAAGCCGAAGAACGAGGCTGCCATCAAGGCGGTGCTGGAGGAGGTGGGCGACGAAATCCCCGTCCAGCTCGGCGGCGGCATCCGCGACCTCGACACCATCGAGCGCTGCCTCGACGACGGCGTCAGCTACGTCATCATCGGCACCGCTGCGGTGAAGAACCCCGGCTTCCTGCACGATGCCTGCACGGCTTTCCCCGGCCACGTCATCGTCGGCCTGGATGCCCGTGAGGGCAAGGTCGCCGTTGACGGCTGGTCGAAGATGACCGGCCACGACGTCATCGACCTGGCCAGGAAGTTCGAGGATTACGGCGTGGAGGCCGTGATCTACACCGACATCGGCCGCGACGGCATGATGAACGGCGTCAACGTCGATGCGACGGTCAAGCTTGCACAGTCGCTGCGTATACCGGTGATCGCCTCGGGCGGCGTTGCCAGCATCAAGGACGTGAAGGATCTGTGCGCGGTCCAGGCGGAAGGCATCATGGGCGCCATCACCGGCCGCGCCATCTACGAGGGCAAGCTCGACTTCAAGAAGGCGCAGGCCGAGGCCGACAAGTTGTCTTCGGCATAACGATGCTCGCCAAGCGCATCATCCCCTGCCTGGACGTGAACGCCGGCCGCGTGGTCAAGGGCGTGAACTTCGTCTCCTTGCGCGATGCCGGCGATCCGGTCGAAGTGGCGCGCCGCTATGACGAGCAGGGCGCCGACGAGATCACCTTCCTCGACATCACCGCGAGTTCCGACGACCGCGACATCATCCTGCACATCGTCGAGGCGTGCGCGGAGCAGGTCTTCATTCCGCTCACGGTCGGCGGCGGCGTGCGCAAGGTCGAAGACGTGCGCCGGTTGCTCAACGCGGGCGCCGACAAGGTCAGCATGAACACGGCCGCGGTGAACGATCCGCAACTCGTCGCCCAGGCCTCGGGCAAGGTCGGCTCGCAGTGCATCGTGGTCGCCATCGACGCCAAGCAGACAAGTCCGGGCAAGTGGGAAGTGTTCACGCACGGCGGCCGCAAGAATGTCGGCCTCGATGCGATCGAATGGGCGAAGGAAGTGACGCGGCTGGGGGCCGGCGAAATCCTGCTCACGAGCATGGATCGCGATGGCACCAAGAACGGCTTCGACCTCGAACTGACGCGGCGAGTCGCCGAGGCCGTGCCGGTGCCGGTGATCGCGAGCGGCGGCGTCGGCAATCTGCAGCACCTGGCCGACGGCGTGCAGCAGGGCAAAGCGGATGCAGTGCTGGCGGCCAGCATTTTCCACTATGGTGAATACACGGTGCGCGAAGCCAAGGAATACATGCGCAGCCGCGGGATCGAGGTGAGACTTTGACTTGCAAGTGGCTGAACGAAATCAAGTGGGACGATCACGGTTTGGTGCCGGTGATCGCCCAGGATGCCGCCAGCGGCCAGGTGCTGATGTTTGCCTGGGCGAACCGCGAGGCGCTGGAGAAGACCGCGGCCATCGGCCAGGCGGTCTACTGGTCGCGCTCGCGGCGCAAGCTGTGGCACAAAGGCGAGGAATCGGGCCACTTCCAGAAGGTGGTCGAGATCCGCACCGACTGCGACAATGATGTCGTGTTGCTGAAGGTGGAACAGGTCGGCGGCATCGCCTGCCATACCGGCCGCAGGAGCTGCTTCTACCAGCGTCTGGAAGACGGCTGCTGGGAACCGGCCGACCCAGTCATCAAGGACCCCAAGGAGATCTACAAATGATCGACCTCGAAGTCATCCATCGCGTCCAGGAGACGCTCGTCGAGCGCAAGGGTGCCGCGCCGGAGTCGTCCTACGTTGCCAGCCTGTACGCCAAGGGCACGGACGCCATCTGCAAGAAGGTGGCCGAGGAGGCCGCGGAAACCATCATGGCGGCCAAGGACGGCGATCGCCTGCACATCGTGCGCGAGGTGTGCGACCTGTGGTTCCACAGCCTCGTCCTGCTGACGCAGTTCGAACTGGGCGTCGACGACGTCATGGTCGAGTTCCGGCGGCGCGAGGGCATCTCGGGCATCGACGAGAAGAGATCGCGGGGCAATCATGAGTGACTGCATCTTCTGCAAGATCGCGCGCGGCGAGATTCCGGCGAAAAAGATTTACGAGGACGACGAGATCTTCGCCTTCCACGACATCCAGCCACAGGCGCCTGTTCACTTCATGATCATCCCGAAACGGCACATCGCCTCGCTCAATGACGCCGACATGAACGACCAGGCGGTGCTGGGCAGGATCCTGGCGAAATCAGGCGAACTCGCCCGCTCGCAAGGCCTGACGGACGGCTTCCGCCTGATCGTGAACACCGGCAGGATCGGCAGGCAGGAGGTGTATCATTTACATGTACATATTCTCGGCGGCCCCGAACCTTTCGGGCGGATGCTGCCGAAGGCATAACAGGAGACGGACATGGGTGGTTTGAGCATCTGGCATTGGTTGATCGTTCTCTTGATCGTCATGCTGATCTTCGGCACCAAGAAGCTGCGCAACATCGGTCAGGATCTCGGCGGTGCAGTCAAGGGCTTCAAGGAAGGCATGAAGGAAGGCACCGCCGACGACAAGCCGACGGAGCCGGAAAAGGTCGGCCATACGATCGAGGGCGAGGCGAAGAAAGACAAGGTCTGACGCCCGCCGCGCGATCACCGGGACGAGCGGGCCGCCCCGCTCGTTTTTTCTTCTGCGATTGATTGATCCACGATGTTTTCTTCCGGCGAACTGATCCTGATCGGGCTGGTGGCGCTGATCGTCATCGGCCCCGAGCGCCTGCCGCGCGTTGCGCGCACGGCGGGGCATCTGCTCGGGCGACTGCAGCGCTACGTCGGCGACGTCAAGGCCGACATCAACCGCGAAATGCAGCTTGAAGACCTCAAGAAGCTGCAGCAGCAGGTCGCCGACCAGGCGCGCAGCATGGACCAGGCGGTGTCCGAGCACATGAAGACCGTGGAGACTTCGCTCAACGAGTCGATCGCCCAGGGCGCAGCCGACAAGGCCGCGCCGGATGCTACGCTTGGCGTACCACCGGGGCTGACTTCTTCTGCCGGTGGCGAAACGGCGGCGGCGACGCCGGCGGCCGTCGTCGCGCCAGCGACGGCCGAGGACAAACCCAAGGCCTGAGATGCCCGACGTCCAGGAGACCTTCCTTTCGCACCTGGTCGAACTGCGCGACCGGCTGATGCGCGCTCTGCTGGCGATTCTGATCGTCTTTCTCGCGCTCATGCCCTGGGCCGCCAACGTCTACGATTTCCTGGCGCAGCCGATGATCGCCACGCTGCCGCCCGGTACCAAGATGATCGCCACCGGCGTCATCACGCCCTTCATGGTGCCGCTCAAGGTCACGCTGCTCGCGGCCTTCGTGATCGCCCTGCCCGTTGTGCTGTACCAGGCGTGGGCCTTCGTCGCGCCCGGGCTCTACAGCCACGAGAAGAGGTTCGCGCTGCCGCTCGTCATTGGCGCCACCGTGCTGTTCGTGCTCGGCATGGCGTTTTGCTACTTCTTCGTGTTCCGGACCGTGTTCCACTTCATCGCCGAGTTTGCGCCGAGCAGCATCACGCCTGCGCCGGACATCGAGCAGTACCTTAATTTCGTCATGACGATGTTCCTCGCCTTCGGCGTCACTTTCGAAGTGCCGGTGGTCGTCGTGCTGCTGGTGCGCTTCGGCCTTGTCAGCCTGGAAAAGCTCAGGGACATCCGCCCCTATGCCATTGTCGGCGCCTTCGTCATCGCCGCCGTCGTGACGCCGCCGGACGTGACCTCGCAAGTGATGCTGGCCGTGCCGATGTGCCTGCTCTACGAAGCGGGGTTGCTGGTGGCGCGCTTCGTCGGCAAACGGCCCGGGACGGCCGTCGGCGAGAGCGACTACCTGCCGCCGACCGAAGCGGAGATGGAACGCGAGCTGGACAAGGCGGACGGCAAGTCCTGACCGCCTGAAACGATCACTCGCGCGGCGGCTTCGGCCGCTTGCCGATCAAGGTCTTGACCTCGAATTCGCGGCCGTCGCGACGCAGCGTGATGCGACCGGCCTTGCCCGGTTCAAGCGTCGCAATCAGTTCCAGCATGTTCTCGGCATCCTTGATGCGGTGGCCGTCGATGGCCAGCAGCACGTCACCCGGATGAATGCCGGCCTTGTCGGCCGGGCTGTTGCGCATGACGCCCGCGATGAGCGCGCCTTCGGCGGTCGGCATGCCGAAGGACTCGGCGAGTTCCGGCGTCATCTCCTGCACCTCGACGCCAATCCAGCCGCGCGTGACGCCGCCGGTCTTGATGATCTGCTCCATGACGTTGCGCGCCAGCGAAACGGGAATCGCAAAGCCGATGCCCATGTTGCCGCCGGTCTGCGAGTAGATCGCGGTGTTGATGCCGACCAGTTTGCCGTTGCTGTCCACCAGCGCGCCGCCCGAGTTGCCGGGATTGATCGCGGCGTCGGTCTGGATGAAGTTCTCGAACGTGTTGAGGCCCTTGCGGCCAAGCGCCGAGACGATGCCCGAGGTGACGGTCTGGCCGACGCCGAACGGATTGCCGATCGCCAGCACGATGTCGCCGACGCGCACGGAGTCTGCCGCGGCAAACGTGATCGGCACCAGGCGGGCTTCGGCGGGGACGCGCAGCACCGCGAGATCGGATTCCGGGTCGGTGCCTACGACCTTGGCGGCGAAGCGGCGGCCGTCGTTACTCGCCACCTCGATCTCATCCGCAGCCTCGACCACGTGGTAGTTGGTCAGCACATAGCCTTCGGTGGAAACGACCACGCCGCTGCCAAGCCCGTAGCGGCGCTGCGTCGCCACGTCACCGCGGTCACCGAAGAAGTGGTACCAGAACGGATCGTTGGCCAGCGGATGCCGCGACGAGCGGATTTCCTGGCTCGTGAAGACATAGACCACGGACGGCACCGCCTGCTTCGCCGCGTCGGCGTAGGACGCGACGCGACGGCGGTCGGCCGGCTGCGTCGCCTCCTCCTTCACTTCGACTACGTCGGTCCCTGTTCCGGCGCCGACGAAATCCATGCGGTGGCCGAGCCAGTCCGGCTTCAGCGTTTGCACAACGAACAGCGCCGCCAGCGAGAGCGTGACGGCCTGGGCGAAAATGAGCCAGAGGCGTTTCATGGGGCGTCTACACTATGGGTTCGAACAGGAGCAGGAACATGGATCGGGAACACTTGCGCGACTACCTCGATACGTTGTTGGAAGCCGCACGCTTTCGCGATTATTGCCCAAACGGTTTGCAAGTGGAAGGACGCGCCGAGGTGCAGCGTGTTGTCTGCGGCGTCAGCGCGAGCCAGGCGCTGCTCGACGAAGCGGTGCGCCGCGAAGCGGATGCCGTACTGGTTCACCACGGCTGGTTCTGGAAGGGCGAAGACGGCTGTGTCACCGGCATCCGCAGGACGCGGCTGGCTACGCTGCTCGGGCGCGACATCAGCCTGTTTGCCTATCACCTGCCGCTCGACGCCCATCCCGAACTTGGCAACAACGCGCAGTTGGCGCGTGAAGCGGATTGGCGCGTCGACGGGCGTTTCGGCGAGCAGGACATCGGTTTCATCGGCAGTCCGGCGGCGCCGACGACGGCGACGGTGGTTGCCGAATCCTTGCAGCGGTTGCTGGGACGATCCGTCATGGTGGCCGGCGCCGGCGACCGTCTGGTGACGCGCATCGCGTGGTGCAGCGGCGGCGGCCAGGGCCTGTTCGAACAAGCGATTGCCGCCGGGGCCGACTGCTATGTCAGCGGCGAGATTTCCGAGCATTCGGTGCATCTCGCACGGGAAGCCGGCGTGCCCTATCTGGCGGCCGGCCACCACGCCACGGAACGGTTCGGGCCCATGGCGCTGGCGCGCCACCTGCACGAACGGCTCGGCCTCGACTGCGAATTCGTCGATATTGACAATCCCGTGTGACGGCGCTCAGCCGCGCAGGATGTTCAGCAGGACCAGGATGTCGTCGATCGCGCCCTGCGGGAAGCCGGTGCGCGTGCCGCCGCGGTTGTCGTCGAGCAGGCGGTTCAGGTACTGGGCGCAGGACTTGCGCGGCCACAGTTCCTGGATGCGACCGATGGTGTGGGGAAAGTCCTCGAGCCCCGCACCGCGCATGGTCGGGCGCATCGGCTGCTGCCACGGCGGTGGTGCGACGTTGAAGTGCTGCTGGAGCTCCAGCGCCGCCTTGTCGAACTCCTCGCGCTGGCCGAAGCGGCGATAGACGTCCAGCAATTTCAACCAGTGGATCAAGGCCTGGCGCGGGTGCTGGCGAATATGTCCTTCGAGCGTCTGCGCCGCGCCGCCGGCGAGGCCCATGGTTACCATGACATCGGCAAGTTCGAGCGAGAGGTCGGCTTCGTCGATGGCGAAATCGTCCGCCGACTGGAAGGTCTCCGGCCCGAGCGTCGACTCCATGGGCTCCTCGGGTTCGGGCTTGTCCTTCTTCGCGGTCTTCGCCGACCATTGTTCCTGCAGGGCCGAGACGGTGGAGACATGTGGCTCGGTGGTTTGTTCGAGTTCGTCCGGCGCAGGCGCATCGCCTTCAACCATGCGCGGCCTGCTGCGACGCCGGAGGAACAGCGCCAGCAATGCGAGTCCCGCGACGCCGGCGCCGCCGATGGCGGCCCAAGGCAGGTCCGGTGCGGAAGACGTGTGCTCAGCGGCCGGGCAGGCGGGTGAGAGCGGTGGAGTACAAGTGCTTGCCGGCAGGGCCGAGATGACGCCGTTCAGCTCGGCGATGCTCTTGCCCATGCGGGCCATGCGGATCGTGATGTCGGCCAGCGTCTCGCGTTCGGTGGCCTGGATCTGGGCCGCTCGATATTCGAGGCGCAACAGCTGGCGCTCGGCTTCGCTTGCCGGCGCGACTTTGGCGCACAGGCTGGCGGTGCTGTGCAACACCGGTTCGGGCAGGCTTGGTGCGGCGAGCGCCGGAAGGCTGCACAGGGCGAGCATTGCTGCGGCCCAGTAGGCAAGGAGACTCCTGCCGGTGGTGGCGCCTGACGCGCGCGGCTTCGTCGGCGCGCGCCGCGATGCTTGTCGAACAGGGAATTCCATGCCGAACACTTGCTGGCGGTAGGTGTATTCAAGTGTCGTGGAGTATGCCAGATCGGGGCACGGCCGGTCCGGCGATCCCTTAGCCCGTTAGGGCTATTTTCGAGTCCGTTCGGGCTATTTGAGCCGATCCCGGAACACCTGCCGCAGCTTGTGCGCTTTGGGCGCGACGACGGCCACGCAGTAGGGCTGGCCCGGATTGTTGGCGAGGTAGTCCTGATGGTAGCCCTCGGCCGGCCAGAAGGCGGGCGCCGGCTGCACTTCGGTGACGATGGGCGCGGACCAGACATGTCCGGCCGTCAATTCGGCGATCGTTTCTTTCGCGACGCGTGCCTGCTGGTCGGAATGGGTGAAGATCACCGAGCGATACTGCGTGCCGACGTCGTTGCCCTGGCGGTTCTTGGTGGTCGGATCGTGGATCGCGAAGTAGGCGTCGAGCAGCGTGCGGTAGTCGATTACGGCCGGGTCGAAGACGATCTGCACCACTTCCGCGTGGCCGGTGCTGCCGCTGCACACCTGCCGATAGTCGGGCTCGCCGACATGGCCTCCGGCGTAACCGGAAGTCACCGATTCGACACCCTTGAGTTGTCGCAGCGCCGCCTCCAGGCACCAGAAGCAGCCGCCACCCAGCGTTGCAGTCTCCATCTGGTTAGCTTAGACCGCCAGCGGCGGTTCGTCCATCAGCGCGATCTGCTCGCGCAGTTCGAGGATGCGATCCTGCCAGTAGCGCTGGGTGTTGAACCAGGGGAACGCGGCCGGAAACGCCGGGTCGTCCCAGCGGCGCGCGATCCAGGCGCTGTAGTGGATGAGGCGCAGCGTGCGCAGCGCCTCGACGAGATGCAGTTCGCGCCGGTCGAAGTCCGCGAACTGTTCGTAGCCGTCGATGACCTCGCCGAGCTGTCGCTGCATCTGCTCGCGCTCGCCCGAGAGCAGCATCCACATGTCCTGGATCGCCGGCCCGGTGAGCGCGTCGTCGAAGTCGACGAAGTGCGGGCCCGCATCGGTCCACAGCACGTTGCCCAGATGGCAGTCGCCGTGCAGGCGCAGCGTTCGCACCGCGCCCGCGCGCTCGAAACAGTGCGCAACGCCCGTGAGCGCCTGGTCCGCCACGCTGGTCCAGGCCGGTAGCAGGTCGTGGGGAATGAAATCATGTTCCAGCAGGAAGTCGCGCGGCGTACCACCGTGGCTGACTTTGGTCAGCGCGGCCCGGTGCCGGAAGGGCCGGATGCCTCCGATTGCATGAATACGGCCGATGAAGCGTCCGAGCCATTCGCGCACGCCGACCTGGTCCAGTTCCGGTGTGCGCCCGCCCTGGCGCGCAAACACGGCGAAGCGGAAGCCGCCGTGCTCGTTGAGCGTCCTGCCGTTCAGCACTCGCGCCGGCACGGCGGGAATCTCCGCGGCCGCGAGCTCGGCGACGAACGCGTGCTCCTCGAGGATCTGCTCATCCGACCAGCGGGCCGGCCGGTAGAACTTGGCGACGACCGAGGTGCCGTCACCGACGCCAACCTGATAGACGCGGTTCTCGAAGCTGTTGAGCGCCAGCAGGCGGCCGTCGCAGTCGATGCCAACGCTTTCCAGCGCGGTGAGCACGGCATCCGGCGTCAGGCCGGCATAGGGGGGCGCTGCCATCGCAGTTCGTCAGGCGCCTTCGCGTTCGGCGAGCCGGCGAAGCACGAGCGGGAAGGCGCCTGTGAGGAAGAACGCGATGGCCGTGGCGATCATCGCGATGCCCGTGCCGTCATCAGCGAGCAGCGGATGGACCCCGCCCGCGAATCCGGTCAGGGCGACGACGCCGATGACGAGGCTGATCACGCCGAGCACGGTGAAGGCGATGAAAGTGAGGGGCCAGTGGCGGTGCTTCATGGTGTTCAATCCTTGGAACGCAGGTCGACGACACGCTTGGCCTTGCCCTGCGAGCGCTCAACGGTGCCGACGTTCTGCACGTGGATGCGCGTGTTGATGCCGATCAGCGACTTGATATGGTGCTGCAGCTCGCGCGCGGCCGCCTCGCGGTCGTCGGCCGACAGCGTATCGGCTTTCGTCTCGACGCGGACGTCGAGTTCATCCATGTGGCCGCGGCGCGACACCTCGAGCAGGTAGTGCGGCGAGAGCCGCTGCACCTTGAGGATCTGCTCCTCGATCTGCGACGGGAAGACGTTGACGCCGCGGATGATCAGCATGTCGTCGGAGCGGCCGGTGATCTTGCCCATGCGGCGGAAGCTGCGCGCGGTCGGTGGCAGGAGGCGGGTCAGGTCGCGCGTGCGGTAGCGTACGATCGGCAGCGCCTCCTTGGTGAGCGAGGTGAACACCAGTTCGCCGGGCGAGCCCTCGGGCAGCACGGCTCCCGTGTCCGGATC
>Ga0335069_10011815_pt1 | contig 12304 bp, 13 predicted proteins | sample Lox_Sample_11_FD_206714 | JGI IMG/M metagenome (GOLD analysis project Ga0335069, IMG submission 206714) | Soil microbial communities from Loxahatchee National Wildlife Refuge, Florida, United States - Lox_Sample_1.1 | ecosystem: Environmental > Terrestrial > Soil > Wetlands | place: USA...
CCGTTCACCGTTCTCACATACGCGCTGAACGAGTGGTTCGCCCCCGCCAACGCGCCGCTTTTCCACGCCACAAACATTCTCTTGCATGTCGGCACCACAATCCTGGTGTTCTACATGGGTATACAACTCTTTGGCTCCGCGCGTCTCGGGGCCATCGCCGCCGCGCTCTTCGCCGTTCATCCAATTCACACCGAGGCTGTCACCAACGTCGTCGGAAGGGCCGAGTTGCTGGTGGCATTCTTCGGTCTCATCGCGATATTGGCGGCGGCGCGCATCGACCAAACGGCTCGCACATCCTCGCGTTGGATACTCGAGGCCGTGTCCCTGACGTCTTACGGAATCGCGTTGCTTAGCAAGGAAAGCGCTGTCACCCTGCTGCCGCTGATCCTGCTTTTTCGCATCGAGAGCCGGAAGGAGCCGCTCCTGCAGGGGCTCATGAAGGAGGTGCGGACGCTCACCTGGTTGCCCTACGTCCTGTGTACCGCATTGTATGTCCTCCTGCGCTATCAAGTTGTTGGGGTCGTGGCTCTTGGAGATAACCTCACCCCTCTGGACAACGCCCTGGGTTTTGTACCATGGGACGTGCGCCTGCGGTCGGGGCTTGAAGTGATATGGGATTACTTCGGCCTGCTGAATGTACCATTGGTTCTTTCAGCAGACTATTCCTACCATCAAGTGCCACTTGTCACGTCGTGGCTCGACCCGCGATTCCTGGCAGCGGTAGCCCTGATCTCGATAGCCGTAAGCACCCTCTTCAGACGCACGTTCTCGCCGTTGGCCTTTGCGGTAATCTTTCCTCTCGTCGCCCTCTCGGTGACCACCAACCTGCTCGTCCCCATCGGCACCATCAAGGCGGAGCGGCTGCTGTACCTGCCCTCGATCGGTTGGCTGTTTGTCGTCGCCTACGCCATCGATCAACTCCTGCGCGCCCAGCGCTATCGATCACTTGCCACGGCCTTGCTTGCTCTCATCCTCGTGGCCTTCGCGGCTCGCACCTGGACGCGGAATTGGGACTGGAAAGATGATCCCACACTCTTTGAGAGGACGGCATACACGGCCCCAGACAGCGCTAAGGCGCAGTACAACTTTGGCATCGTCCTGCAGCAGCAAGGCGCTCACGCAGCCGCCGAGGTGCAGTTTCGCAGGGCAATGAACATCATGGCTCGGACCGAAGGTGCGGCATTTGGTATCGGCACGGGGCTCGAGTACCGGGGATTTGCTGATGAGGCTCTCCACTGGTACCGTAAGGCGTTGGAAGTTTCACCCGGATGGAACCTCCCTCACCGTAATCTTTGTCGGCTCCTTCTCATCACGCACCAGCTCCCGGCAGCCGAAGCCGCTTGCCGCAACGGGCTGCGATACAACCCTATCGATTCCGAATTGCTCAAGGGTCTCGGCGCCACGTTGATAGCGCGCGGCGAGGGCGACAAGGGTGTTGATGTCCTTCAGCGATCGCTGCTCCTCAACCACGACGATAGTGAGTTGCGGACGTATGTGGCGCAACTCGAGAAGACCTCAGGAAAGCCCGATAGTCCATCGGTGACCGTCCAATGAAAGTCGTTGCGATCGCATTGAACACGTGCCGCGAGGCCATCCGTAACAGGGTGCTCTACTCGATCCTGCTTTTTGCGTGTTTGGTCACAGGCATCTCCGCCGCGTTCGGCTGGGCATCAATTGGCGACACCATCAAGTTCGCGAAGGACTTCAGCCTCTTCAGCATTTCACTCTTCGGTGTGGTCACCACCGTGGTCCTCGGCGTCAGCCTGCTCAGCAAGGAACTCGGCAAGCGCACAATCTACAACATTCTTTCCAAGCCCGTGAGGCGGTGGCAATTCCTGGTTGCGAAGTTCCTCGGCCTGGTCGCCACACTGAGCGTCATGATGATTCTCATGACAGCGGCGCTCCTGACCCTGCTCTACGTCCTCGAGGGTCGTATCGATTGGCAAATTCTGCCCGTCGTCACGATGATGCTGCTGGAGCTCGCGATTCTCTCGGCAGTGGCGATCTTCTTTTCGTCGATTGTCGTCACCCCGGCGCTGGCCGGATTGTTCACCGCCGCCACCTTCGTTGCCGGCCGGTCGGTGCCGATGCTCGCGTACCTGATGACCCCGGACCAACCTCCCATGCTGCGCTACGCCGCACGCGGTTTACACGCCGCGCTACCGCACCTTCACCAGTTCTATATTGCGGATCGCGTCGCCTTCGACCTGACTCTCTCGCCCGGGTACTACTTGTACGCAACGATTTACGCGGCGGCCTACACGGGGCTGCTGTTGATCGTAAGCGTCTTCATCTTTCAGCGCCGGGAATTTCCGTGACCCGTGTCATTGCGCTCTGATCGCAGGCACGCGTGGCTCAGTCATTGATTAGCGCAGCAACCCGAGGCAACACCTCAGAGGTGCGGCGCGGTCACGCCTGGGGCGTCGGGATACTGTGCGTGGCGCTCGTGGCGGCCACCGTGGTGCTGACCTTCTCACCGACGCTCGACAACACATTCCTTCCGCTGGGTTTCGACGATGGACTCATTCTTGAGACGCCCGCTATTCGTGCTCTTACGTGGGAGAATTTGCGGAGCGTCGCAACCGAGTTCAATCGGGTGAACTACATCCCCGTCACCATGCTCTCGTTCGCAGCTCAGTACGCCGTCTCGGGCTTGCAGCCCTTTGGCTATCACCTGGTCAACCTGCTTTTGCACGCGTCCGCGGCCGTCCTGGTCTTCGTCTTCCTTGTGCCGATCGCGCCGTCGAGGTGGGTGGCTCTCACTGCCGCCCTCATTTGGGCGGTTCATCCGGTTCAAATGGCAACCGTGGCGGTCGCCGCAGAACGCAAGACGCTCTTGTCGGGCGTCTTTTGCTTGCTGACCCTTATTGCCTATCAGCAGTGGAGGAGCACCGGCGTGCGGCGCTACTACGTCGCTGCACTCGTCGCGTTTTGTCTCGGGGCGCTCTCCAAGGCAATGGCGGTCAGCATGCCGCCGATCTTGCTGCTCTACGACTACGTCTTCCTCGGCCGTCCACTGCGTTGGATGGAAAAGCTGCCGTTCTGCGCCATCGCCGTCGCCGCCTCCTGTGCGGCGTTACTCGGACATGCGCACGAGGCAGCGCTCATTCCGCCACACGGTGGGACGCTGTTGACCCACGTCTTGATCGTCAGCCGCGCCAATCTCGAATATGTCACGGCGCTGTTCTTGCCGCTCAACCTGATCCCCGTGTACTACTATCGCCACACAATGGTCTTCGATCCGGTCAATTTCCTGGGGGTAGCGCTGATCGCATTCGTGTGCATCTATGTCACCGTCTGTCGACGGCGCCTTCCGTGGTCCTTCTTCTGCCTGTGGTGGTTTGTGCTGATGTTGCTGCCCGAATCGAACGTCGTGCCGCTCGCGCAGCTGCGGGCCGACCGCTATTTGTATCTTCCGTCGCTGGGATTCGCGCTGTGGGTGGCAATCGGGGTGTACCGGCTAGAGAGGTCCACTGCGCTCCGCGACCGGTGGCGCGTACCCGTTCGCGGAATGGGTTTCGCTGTCGCGGCACTTCTGGCGGTGATGTCATTCAACTCGGCTGGCGTCTGGCATGACGAAGTGAGCGTGTGGACACGAGTGGTCGAGCGTTACCCCTGGAGCCCCCTGGCACGCAGTCTACTCGGCCGTGCCTACATGTCGCAGAGTGATGATATCAACGCCGAGCGCTTGCTACGCCAGGCTCTCCAGTTCGAGAGACCGCCGGCAGACACGTACCTCTACCTTGCGAAGCTTTACGCCGCCCACGGGCTGACGCAGCCGGCCACCACCAATCTACACCACTACCTCGAATTGGCCCCCAACGACCCGGAAGGACGGGAATTGCTCGCGGCCCTCGCGCCGACCGGTGATTCGTAAGCCATGCTGTACCTGCTCGCGTTCGTGTTCGGCGCTGCCACAGGAAGTTTCTTGAACGTCTGTATCTGGCGGCTGCCACTCGGTAAGTCGATCGCCTACCCTCCCTCCCACTGCCCGGCCTGTGGCGCCCCGATCCGCATCCGCGATAACATTCCGCTACTGAGCTACCTCCTGCTCCGGGGCCGATGCCATGCATGCGACGCTCACATCTCGCTGCGCTATCCACTCGTCGAGGTGATTGCAGGTCTCGCCGCAACAGTCCTGCTCGGTCATTTCGGACCCTCGCCGGCGCTGGCGGTCTACGGCTTGTTCGTCGCAGCACTGATTGTCATCACGTTCATCGACCTGGACCATCAGATCATCCCTGACGTAATCAGTCTGCCCGGCGTTGCGATCGGCATCATCTTCTCCGCACTCGGCTACGGCGTACCCGTGGTGGACAGCATTATCGGCGCCGTTGTAGGCGGTGGTCTGCTCTACCTCGTCGCCGTGGGCTACCACGCCTGGACCGGGCGCGAGGGAATGGGTGGTGGTGACATCAAGCTTCTCGCGATGATCGGAGCCTTCCTCGGCTGGCGTGGGGTTCTCGTCACACTTCTTCTCGGCTCCTTCACTGGCGCCCTCATCGGCATCGCCCTGATTGTCGGGCGCGGGGCCGACGCCCGACTAGCGATTCCCTTTGGTCCGTTCCTCGCGTTGGGTGCCGCATGCTCACTCCTCTTCGGCGACGCCCTGATTCACTGGTACCTGCAGATCGGCTTCGCCGCCTAGGCGTTCCGGCTCATCTTTTCTCTTGCTTTTTGTACATATGGTATAGTAGCTCTCCATATGTAATTTAATTTATTGCATGTAGACGCTTGCAGTGGAGTTGTCGCATGGCCAACACAAGCGGATTCTCAATTGTGGAACTGGTCGTCACGTTAGGACTCGCATCGGCCCTCGCAGGCATTAGCATCCTGAGCCACAATGCGCTGCGACCGAGCTTGGACCTCACGACGGCGACGCGACAGATCGTCATGGATCTGCAGGCGGCACGCATGCGTGCTGTCGCTCGTAACACGAACCATCGCATTGTCTTCTCCGCGGGCGCCGGTAGCTATCGCCTCCAGCGTCAGAGCGGCAGTGCCTACGACGACGAGGGAGCACCAATCGCACTACCTTCAGGCATCACCATCCTGGACTGCACCGCCCAGAACGCCGCAATCAGCTTCCGCCCACGCGGCAACGCCGGGACGTTTGGGACCGTGACCCTGCGAAACACCGAAGGCGCCACGCGTAGTGTCGTCGTCAACATCACCGGCCAAGTGCGCGTGCCATAGTGTCGCGGTTCAAGTCAGCAGCGGGGTTCAGCCTGGTGGAGATGATGGTAGCAACGTTGCTGCTCTCGTCGGTCGCCCTCGCGGTGACCCAGACACTCATCAGTTCACTGCAGGCGCGCGCGCGGAGCGAGCAATGGATGCACGCGACAGAACTCGCAGCCGAAGGGATCGAGCAACTGCGTGCCGCACAGGCGCTTTCACCGTTGGCTCCCAGCGCGGGCTTTGAGCGGTCCGGTAGCGTCGTGACGTGGAATGGACATGCCGGCGTACAACGCATCGAGGTGACCATTTCATGGAACGATGGTGAGCGTCGAACCTATCAGCTGACTACACTGGTGCGACGATGAGACCAAGGCTGTCGTATCAGCATGGCTCTAGCCTGGTCGAGTTGCTCGTTAGTACGACGTTCGTCTCCATCCTGATGGCCATTTCCTATGGCTTCGCCCGCGCCGCGCTCATGACCGCTCGCGTCCAAGCCACGAAGAGCGATGCGCAAGAAGCGACCGTGATGGCGCTCGACATCATGGCCCACGAGCTCCGCATGGCGGGGTTCAGCGCCGCGGGTAAGCCTCTCCCAGCGATCCAGGCTGCCGCAGCCGACAGGGTCGACGTCGTCAACGATCTTAACGGGGATGACGACACTGCCGACAGTAACGAACGCATCATGTACACTTACGACGACGCGGCGCACGAGGTTCGACGCGCAACCAGTGGCGGCAGCCCGCAGCCTTTCGTACGCAACGTAGCTCCGACAGGTTTCCGCCTCTCGTACTTCGACGCGGCTGGCATCGAGATCCCAACCGGCTCGACAGGCATGGCGCCTACGGAACTACTGCGCGTTCATCGAATCGATGTGGTGCTGCAGGTGAAGGTCGCCAACCCTGACCCGAACGTCACGGCGCCGCTGCGATCGGACATGTCGACGAGCATCTGCCTGCGCAACCAATGACTGTGGTGCGGAACCAGCGCGGCACCGCCTTGGTGGCAGCGCTCAGCATCGCCATGATTCTATTGCCGCTGGGTGCGTTGGTCGCGTTGCAATGCCGGACCGATCTGACCATCCAGCGAAACCTCCGCAGCGACGTCGAGACGTTCTACGTCGCCGAGGCCGGGTTGGCGCACGCGGTGGCAGACATCCCGCCCGGGCGGTCGTTTGACCGGTTGCTTGCTGGCCCTGATCGGGTCGTGGGGACGATGGATGATGGCTTATTCCCGTTTGCGAACGGACAGCCAGATGCCTTCCCCTACCCACCCTTCCGTTATGACGTACAGGTCATACCCATCACCCCAACTCTGCTCCGAATTGTGAGTAGTGCCGGCGGCCTGAACGGGAGCACGAAGGTGGTGGAAGCGCTGGTAACTCGCGCGGCGCTGCCGTTCACCCCTGCCGCGCTGTACGCGGAGACGACGAAGACGAACGTATCGTTGGGCGCCAGCTTTCAGCTCTCCGGAACAGATCACCAGGCAGTGTTCCCAGCAGTCGCGATGAACCCGGCCGCGGCACAACTGCCAGCGCTCAGTACACCAAGCACCGAGACGGAAGCGATGCTGCGTAGCCAGCTCTCGATTGCTGCCGGACAGGTTTCGGGAGCGGGCGGCGCGCCTAGTATATCGACCGCGGCGCCACTTGACCTCGATACCTATGCGCAGGGCATCACCACCATACCCGTCGCCACCGTCCAGCCTGTCGTCGCGGTTGACGATGCTACATGGGGCACGCGCGATCAGCCCCAAGTGTCGATCATTGTGGGAGATCTCCGTGTGCCTGGGCATCTGAACGGCAGCGGAATTCTCCTCGTGCGAGGGACGCTCGATGTCACCGGTACATTGGAGTTTTCGGGAATAGTGCTCGTGCAAGGGGCTGTATTATTGGAACCGTCCAGTAATGTCACACTCCTAGGCGCTGTCTGGCAGGCCGCAAGCCAAGACGAACGCTTGGAGCTACACGGCCAGGGTATCGTCGCATACAGCAGCGATGCGCTCGCTGACCTCGATCGCACATTTCCGGCGCTGCTCCCACACGCCGCCACGCTTGCCGGCTGGCGCGAGGAACTGTAGTCAGCCCCTCCCTTTGCAAAGGATCGGAGCGCCGGATATAACCGGTCCACGCAGCCGAACCTGCTGCGCCGCTGGAGGGGGGATGCCCAAGAAAATCCTGGTCGTGGAGGACGATGCTGATAACCGACGCATCGTTGCCAAGACGCTCTCCGTTGCAGGCTACGAAATCATCGAGGCAACCGACGGAATTCAAGCCCTGGCACACGCGCTAGCAGACCAGCCCGACCTCATCCTCATGGATTTGGCCCTCCCGAACATGGACGGATGGGAAGCGACGCGTCGATTGAAGAGCGACCCGAAAACGCGCGCCATCCCCGTCGTTGCCTTGACCGCCGTGGCAATGCGCGGTGACGAAGAGCAGGCACGCGCTGCCGGGTGTGATGACTACATCTCGAAACCCGCTCGTCCAGTCGCCATCCGCGATATGGTGAGAAGGTACATCGGCGGCGTCTGACCCGCTGATTCGACGCGGTCCTCCCTGACACCAATGGCGCAGACAATCTTGATCGTCGACGACAACCCGGACAGCATCGCCATCATGCGCAGCATCTTGGAAAGCCGCGGCTATCAAGTGTACGTCGCCACCAGCGGGAATGAAGCTCTGCAGACCGTCAGCAAGCACACCCTCGATCTCGTGCTGCTCGACGTCATGATGCCCGAGATGAGCGGCATCGAGGTGCTTCAGCAAATCAAGGACAACTCACAGACCGGGAGGCTACCGGTGATCCTGGTTACCGCAAAAACCCACGACGAGGACGTCATGGTCGGCTACCAATACGGCGCCGACTACTACATCACCAAGCCCTTCACGGCGAAGCAGCTTCTCTACGGGATCGACCTCGTTTTAGGCAAAGGGGAATCGGTTGGCTGAGCCGGGCTGCCTGATTGCGTTTGAGGGCATCGAAGGCGCAGGCAAGTCGACGCAACTGCGCCTCGCTGCCGCTGGCCTGCGCCAGCAGGGCAGCGACGTGGTCGAGACCCGCGAACCCGGTGGAACCGCCATCGGCGTCGAGTTGCGTCGCCTCGTCATGCACTCACCGGATGCCCACCCCGCCCCGCTCACCGAGTTGCTGCTGTACCTTGCCGACCGCGCCCAACACCTGGCGGAGGTCGTCACCCCGGCAATGACTCGTGGCGCGGTGGTGCTCACCGACCGCTTCTCTGCCTCCACCCTCGCCTACCAAGGGTTTGCGCGCCAGCTCGACATCCAAACCGTCAGCCGTCTCGACTCCATGGTGCGTGGAGGCATCGCTCCGGCATTGACCATTCTCCTCGACTGTCCGGTCGCAGTTGGGCTGCAGCGCGCCCAAGGCGACGACCGTTTCCATCGCGAGCAGCTGGAATTCCACGAACGGGTCCGTCGCGCCTTCCTGTCGTTTGCTGACGAGGATCCGGATCGCTACTGCGTGCTCGACTCGACGGCGCCCAGCGAACAGATTCACCAGCAGGTGATGAAGGCGATCCTCCGATGCCTCCAGGGTCGGTGACGCGCTTTACAGAGGTTCGTGGTCACCAACGCGTCCGCGACTTCCTGCGCACCGCGGCAACCAATGATCGCTTGCCCCACGCACTGTTGTTCGCGGGGGCGGAAGGCGTTGGTAAGCGCACCATCGCCCTGGCGCTCGCTGCCTGGATCCTCTGCGAGGAGGATGGTGATGACGCATGTGGCCGCTGTTCGGCATGCCGTCAAGTGGCGGTGCTGAGCCACCCGGACTTCCAACTGGTCGGCGTTGCAGCCGGCAAGAAGGAGATCGGTGTCGACCGCGCACGCGACGTCAAGCACTTCACTCAACTGCGGCCGCTACGCGGCACAATGAAGGTCGCGGTAATCGACGAGGCACCCATGCTCACCGTCGCTGCTCAGAACGCTCTGTTGAAAACACTCGAGGAGCCCCCTGCGCACTCGCTGCTGATCCTCATCGCCAACAACCCCGACGCGCTGTTGCCGACCGTGCGGTCCCGCTGCCAGCGGGTCCAATTCTCGCCACTGTCAAACGATATCGTTGTCGACATCCTCGTCCAAGACCATGGCATCAACGCCGCCGCCGCGCTCCAGCTTGCGACGCTGGCCGAAGGTAGCCCAGGCCGGGCGCTGGCACTGAGTCGTAGCGTGGGCGGCACGGACGCGCTGCCGCAGCTTGCCGGTATCAGCGGTGCTCGCTATGTAGAGCTGATGCACCTGGCCAACACCCTCGGCCTTCCCGAATCCGATACCGCCATGAAACTCGAGATCCTCCTCTCCCAATTGCGCGACGACATGTTACGCGCACTGGGAGCCGCCCATCTGGCCCCGAGCGATACCACAACTCCTACGCCAACCCGAGCGCCAAGTGTGCGTGCGATGCTCATTGCTGCTGACCTCGTGCACGGCACACGTGAAGCGATGCGGCGTGGCAATCCCAATCGCCAGTTGCTGCTGGAAGCTCTTCTCCTGCGCCTCGCGCGCTCGGAATGAGCGCCCAGCAGGGGCCGCGAGGACAACCACTGTGGGCCGCTTCTACGTAACGACGCCAATTTACTATATCAATGCGGAGCCGCATCTCGGCCATACCTATACGACCGTGATCGCCGACACGTTGGCGCGTTTTCACCGCGCGCGCGGCGACGAAACGTTCCTGGTAACCGGCACCGACGAGCATGGGGACAAAATCGCGGCGGTGGCCGCCGACGCCGGCGTGAGCCCAGGCGCCTATGCCGATCGCATCAGTCCGCTGTTCCGCGAGACGTGGGATGCCTGCGGTTTCCACTACGATCAGTTCGTCCGTACCACCGACGTCTACCACGAACGCATCGTCCAAGACTTCCTCAGTCGCGTGCACGCCAACGGCGACATTTATTTCAGTCGCTACGGTGGCCTCTACTGTACCGGCTGCGAGCGTTTCTTGACCGAGAAGGAGCTCGTTGATGGCCAGTGTCCCGATCACTTGACGGTACCGACGCTGATCGAGGAGGAAAACTACTTCTTCCGCATGACGAAGTATCTCGACCGCCTCGTCGCTCACTACGAGGCGCATCCCGAGACGATCACGCCAGAGCACTATCGCAATGAAGTTCTGGGCATGCTGCGCAGTGGCGGGATAGGCGACCTGTGCATCTCGCGGCCAAAGCAACGTCTCGAATGGGGCATCGAACTGCCCTTCGATCGGAAGTACGTCACCTACGTGTGGTTCGACGCATTGATCAGCTACGTGAGCGGCCTGCGTGTCCACGGTGAGACAACCTTCGAGGCGATGTGGCCGGCCGCGCACCACGTGATGGCGAAGGATATTCTGAAGCCGCACGCGATTTTCTGGCCGACGATGCTCATGGCTCTCGACTTGCCGCTGTTCAGACGCCTGCTGGTGCACGGCTATTGGACACACCGTGGGAACAAGATGTCGAAGAGTCTGGGAAACGTGATCCGTCCTCTGGAGATGAAGGCGCGTTTCGGGATGGAACCCTTCCGCTATTTTCTCCTGCGAGAGATGGCGTTTGGACAAGATGCGGATTTCAGCGACACGGCCTTCGTCAAGCGGGTCAACGCCGACCTGGCCAACAATCTCGGCAACCTTGTGAGTCGCACCTTGTCGATGCAACAGCGCTACTTCGGAGGGGCCGTGCAACCACTGGGGCCCGCGACGAGCGAAGACCAAGAGCTGATCGCCGCGTTCACTGAAGCCTACCATGCGGTACCCCGCCTCACCGAGGAGTTGGCGTTGCACCGCGCCCTCGAGACGTTGTGGCGCGCCATCGATCAGGCGAACAAATATATCGTGGTCACCGCACCGTTCACGCTGGCCAAGGACGTCGCTCAGCATCCGCGCGTCGGCGCGATCCTGCACCATCTGCTCGAAGCACTGCGCGCAGCCGCCCTGCTGCTGGCGTGGTCGCTCCCAGACACCAGCAAGCAGATCCTGGCCCTCGTCGGCGTCGAGGCACACGAGGCACTTCCGCCCGACCTAGCGTGGGGCACACACTTCCCCCCCGGTCATCGCACACGGCCACCCGTCATCCTGTTCCCCCGCATCGAACTCCCCTCTGCCACACCGTGAAATGAACCCCTCCGACCAGGCAGTGCTGCCGCCGGGCGTGACGCTGATCGATTCGCACTGCCACCTCGACGAAGAGCGTTTTGCCGCAGACCGCGACGCCGTCATCGCCCGCGCGCACGCCGCAGGTGTGGCGCGCATGATTACCATCGGCGCCAGCGGTGGCATGCAGGCGAATCACGACGCACTGTCTCTGGCACAGCAGCACCAAAGCATCTTCGCCACCGTCGGCATTCACCCACACGAGGCGAGCACGGTGTCACCCGCCATCATCGACACGATTACCCGCCTGGCAAAGGCGCCTAAAGTGGTGGCGATCGGCGAAACCGGCCTCGACTACTACTACGACAACTCACCACGGCCGGCACAGCGGGCAGCATTCCGTCACTTCACGACACTGGCCCGCCAACTCGGATTGCCGCTCGTGGTCCATCTGCGCGATGCGGACAGTGACGCCGTAACGATCTTGCGTGACGAGCGCGCCGGCGAAGTGGGCGGGGTGATCCACTGTTTCAGCGGTGATCGTACGAGTGCGCGCGTCTTTCTCGACTTGGGATTTCACCTTTCTTTCAGCGGCATCGTCACGTTCAAAAACGCTGACGAGTTGCGCGCCGCGGCACGCATGATACCGGCCGACCGGCTCCTAGTTGAAACCGATGCACCGTTCTTGGCACCGGTTCCGTACCGGGGCAAGCGCAACGAGCCGGCGTACGTCGTTCGGACCGTTGCCGTCATTGCAATGGAGCGTCAGCAACCCATCGAGGAAGTCGCGACGCTCAGTCGCCTGAACACCGAGCGTCTCTTCCGGCTGCCGTAGAGTCTGTCGTCGCGCTGCGGGACCCTTTCAGGCCGCCGCGCGTGTCTCACGGAGCAGGCGCAACGCCTCGCGGATTTGGGCGAGGGTGCACGGCTTGCTCAGGGTGGGTTGCGGCGGCAGTTTGTCGCGCAAGCCACGGCTCTCGACCCGCCACAATCCACCGGTGACAAAGATCACTCGGCGCGCAACCGCCGGATGCTCTACC
>Ga0335069_10011816_pt1 | contig 12304 bp, 11 predicted proteins | sample Lox_Sample_11_FD_206714 | JGI IMG/M metagenome (GOLD analysis project Ga0335069, IMG submission 206714) | Soil microbial communities from Loxahatchee National Wildlife Refuge, Florida, United States - Lox_Sample_1.1 | ecosystem: Environmental > Terrestrial > Soil > Wetlands | place: USA...
TCGTCGATCTTGTACAACGGCTGGATTTTTGAAGCGTGAACGATTGCCATGTCCAATCCGGCTTCAACGGCATAATGAAGGAACACGCTGTTCAACACATTCCGCGCAACCGGCCACAACCCGAACGAAACATTGCTGACACCAAGCGAGGTATGCACATCCGGCAATTCTTTTTTGATGATACGAATCGCCTTTAATGTTTCTATTGCGGACTTGCGAAATTCTTCATCACCAGAACCCAGTGTAAACGTCAACGCATCGACAATCATATCATGCGATTTCATTCCGTATTTGTTCACGGCCAAATGATGCAGACGTTTTGCGACGGCAAGTTTTTGTTCAGCAGTTTTTGCCATGCCTTGTTCGTCGATCGTAAGCGCCACAACGGCTGCACCGTATTTTCTGCACAACGTCACGACGCGTTCAAATTTCTTTTCGCCGTCTTCCAGATTGACAGAATTCACAATCGCTTTGCCGGCGATGTGCTGCAATGCTTCTTCCATCGCAGGCGGTTCCGTCGAATCGATCATCAACGGAAGCGTCATTTGCCGGTTATAACGAGAAATAATTTCCCGCAGATCGTTCACTTCGTTGCGCCCGACGTACGCTGCACAGACATCTAATAGATGTGCGCCTTCTTTTTCCTGGCCGCGCCCAACAGCGACAATGCCTTCCCAATCATCCTTCGCTAATAAATCGCGAAACAGTTTGCTGCCATTTGCATTGGCGCGTTCACCAACAAGGGTCGGCGGATTATCCATTCGCAACGGAGCAGATTGATACAGACTAGACACACTCGGAATAAATTCGTGCGAACGTTTTTTCGGCGCAAGCGATCCGACCGACTCAACTAACTGTCGAATGTGCTCCGGCGTCGTACCGCAACATCCGCCGACGACGTTGACGCCGAGATCGACGACGAAGTGCGTTAAAAATTTCGTGAATTCTTCCGGCGTCAAATGATAATGTGCTTTTCCACCGATGTTTTCCGGCATACCGGCATTCGGCATCACCAACACGGGCTTCGGACTGCTTTCGACCAACGTGCGGACGTGTTCGGACATTTCTTTTGGTCCCGTAGCACAATTCATCCCAATGACATCGACATCGAACGGTTCAATGGCGGTAAGTGCAGCAGAGACTTCTGTGCCGAGCAACATTGTCCCCATCGTCTCAATGGTGACGGAAACGATCACAGGAAGTTTTCGATGGCATTGTTCAAAGCATTCAAAGATGCCGTACAACGCTGCTTTGGTTTGCAACACATCCTGACACGTTTCAACACACAGCAAATCGACGCCGCCTTCGATAAGGCCGCGCGCTTGCATGTGAAACGACTGCGCCATTTCTTTAAAACCGATGTGTCCGAGCGACGGCAGTTTTGTTGTCGGTCCCATAGAACCAGCAACGAATCGTTGATGACCCGCTCGAGAATAATCATGAGCGATGCGTGTTGCAAGTTGTGCCGCTTTGAAGTTAAGGTCGTACGCACGATCTTGCAAATGGTATTCTGCAAGAACAATGCTTGTACCGCCAAAGGAATTCGTTTCAATCACATCGCAGCCAGCTTCGAGATAGTCGCGGTGCATCGTCTCCACTGCCGATGGTTTTGTTTCGACTAAAATTTCATTGCAGCCGACAAGATGCTCTCCGCCAAAATCATCCGGAGAAAGATTTTGTCCTTGTAAGTGTGTTCCCGTTGCACCATCAAAAACAACAATTTTTTCAGATACTATTTCAAGAAATGATGTATTCATTTTTCTATCTTCAATGTACGAAAGAATGACAAGGCGAACAATGTATAACGCTCAAGGGGACAAGAACGTTTCCCAGCGATCGGAATTGCAGCCGCGATTTATTATCAAACGCAACAGAATGTTTATACTGTTGGGATCAACTCAGGAATAGCGCACGTAGTAAAACTCAATGCATAAATTTCAAGATTGGGGTTCGATGTCGTAAGTTTCAATAAATGGCGGCTGAAGTGTTTATTGTTCACCAGTTGGTACATTCGCGGTATATCGACATGGATGATCACTTCGTTTTTTGAAAATGCAGCATCCTCGCCGGCGCAACTTTGTTCTAGCGGCTTTCCATCGTGTTCAAGCCGAACTTCGCACACAGAACCATCGCGCGAGCCCATCACCACATTCACTTCTTTCGCTTCATACAACATCATCATCGAACCATACTCGCCGACAGCGCCATCGAACCGCATATATTCGCGTCCATTCATCCACTTGCCGATAGCATAGCACCGTTCGGGAAAATAAATTTTGGGATCGCAATATTCGATGGTCGATTCAGGACTGGTGCCTTCTGAATTTCCCACCGCACTGCGAAGATAGCCAAGTTTCATTTCTCCCGTGGGATGATAACACACAACACCCGCTTGATCTTCTTCACGCAGCGGCAGCATCAACTCCGGTAGATCGCTGCGATATCCTGCTTCGGCTAATAACTGCTGTAATGCGCGCTCAAATTCCCAATAGTTTCCTTCGCCTTGCTGTGCAAAAGAGATGTATCCGTCTTTGTCCACGAGAAATCGCGCAGGCAACTGCCGGACTTCATACGCCATCATTGCAAGCCCATCGTTATCCAGCATTACCGGATATGGAATTTGCAATTGCTCCACCGCGCGCTGCACATTGGCAACATCCGTTGCAAACTGGAATTCCGGTGTGTGCACGCCCACGACAACAAGTCCCCGTTCACGATATTTGCAGTACCACTCATGCAAGTACGGCATCGCTCGCAGACAAGCGATGCGCGTGTAATCCCAAAAATCGATCAGCGCAATTTCACCATCCAACTCATGCAACGAAATCGGCGCACCGTTCAACCATTGGTTTCCGTACAGCGTCGGCGCATGAATATGTTTGGAGTCGAACACCACTACTTCAACGTTTGCAGTACTGCTTTCATTTCCGTCATCAAGAGGTCTACGTGTTCGTTGTGAAGAATGTACGGCGGAAGCAATCGGATCACGGTATCGTTGGTGCAATTGACAAGCAATCCGCGGTTCCGTAGTTCATCCACAATCGGCTGGCCTTCTCGTGTAAGATCGATGCCGACCATGCAGCCGAGCCCGCGAACATCTTTAATGATATCCGGAAATTCTTTTTGCAACTCTAACGCTTTGTAAATGATGTAGCTGCCGACAATTCGCGCCTGCTTCATCAAACCTTTCGTGACAATTTCTTCCATCACGGCACAGCCCGCTGCACACGCAACAGGGTTGCCGCCGAATGTTGTTCCGTGCGAACCATACGTCAGCACTTCGGCAACACGTTCGTTCCCGAGAATAACGCCGAGCGGCAATCCGCCACCAATCGCTTTGGCAATGACGGCAATGTCGGGATGAATATCGAACATTTCATATCCGAAAAACTTTCCCGTGCGCCCAACGCCGGCTTGAATTTCATCGGCAATAATAAGGAACCCAAATTTTTCCTGAAGTTTTTTCAACGCATCGACAAATTCTTTGCTGACGACATTGATGCCGCCTTCGCCCTGAATAAATTCCAGCACCATGGCGGCGGTATCTTTTTTCACTTTCTTTTTCAGGTCTGCAACGTCGTTAAACGCGATGGCATCGGTATTTTCTAAAAACGGTTCATAGCCATCGCGGTATTTCGGACGTTCGGTCAGCGAAAGCGCGCCCATGGTTCGTCCGTGGAATGAATTGCTCAAACAAAACAATTTGGTTTTATTTTCCGGCTTGCCCCATTTCCGCGCAATTTTAATTGCGCCTTCGATTGCTTCCGTACCGCTGTTGGAAAAAAATACTTTTTGAAATTTGGTTACCGTTACAAGCCGCTCTGCTAATTCCACAACAGAGTCTGCGGCGTAATAATTGGAAAGATGAATGTACCGTTTGATTTGTTTTTCGATCGCTGCGTTGACACGCGGATGGTTATACCCGAGTGCATTGACGGCAAGTCCTCCGAAAAAATCGATGTACCGCTTTCCATCTTTGGCGTAGAGATAAACACCATCTCCTTTTTCAATTTCTAACGGCAAGCGATGATACGTATGAAAAAAATATTTCGCTTCCCGTTCAAAGAAAGAAAGTGCGGGCACTGCTTCCGCTGCTGCTGCAACCGGCGCGGGAGTTTCCGTTTTCTGTTCGGGATTTTTTTTCTTCTTTGATGTTGACACGTTATTCCTCGCTGACTAAATATGTTAATACAGAATACAAAAAACGCGTATTCCTTGCAAGATCTTCCGGCGAGCCATTGTTCCGAAATACATAATCGGCTTTTTTCATTTTTGCCGTCCCACGATCCTGTGCATTGATGCGCGCACGAACGGCCTCTTTCGTAACTCCATCTCGCTGCTGCACACGCTGCACGCGGACAGATTCGTCGGCATCGACGACGAGCACCGCATTCATGGTGTTGTCCAGCCCGGCTTCGTACAATAATGCCGCTTCTACAATGGCTAAGCGGCACCCGGCACGCTGCAACTTCGCAAGACGATGTTCGATTTCATTTTCCACTTCCGGATGAAGAATTGCTTCTAAGTTCTTCTGTATTTTTTTATTGGAAAATATTTTGGAAGCTATAAAGCGGCGGTTCAACAAACCATCCGCTGTATATGCTTCGTTCCCCAGTAATGTAATAATTTTTTTCTTGAGAAACGGATTGAGCGTACTGATTTCTTTCGAAATATTATCGGCAAACAGAACAGGCACGCCCAGCCGTTCAAAAACCTCGCACACTGTTGTCTTGCCGCTGCCAATACCTCCTGTAACACCGAGTACAAATATGGATTTCGTTTTTTTCATCCATCATCCTTCACCCCCGAAAAATTTTTACTTGGCAACCGCAACAGATCGGAATTCTCGTACAACAACAACTTTAATTTGACCCGGGTATTCCATTTCTTGTTCGATCTTGTTGGCAATATCATGCGCCAATTGATCGGCAGCGGCATCGTCTAATCGTTCGTGGCTGACGATGACGCGCACTTCGCGTCCAGCTTGAATGGCATACGTACTTAACACACCGTTGAACGATTTTGCAATCGTTTCTAATTTTTCCAGGCGCTTAATATATTCTTCGACCGATTCGCGCCGTGCACCAGGGCGCGCGCCGCTGATGGCATCGGCTGCTTGTACCAACGCTGCGATCGGATGTTCCATCGGAATGTCTTCATGATGCGAACCGACCGCATTGCACACAATCGCATGCTCGTTGTATTTTTTGGTCAGTTCATATCCCAACAGCGCATGCGGACCTTCGACACTTTTATCGACCGTTTTTCCAATGTCGTGCAGCAAGCCGGCACGTTTAGCAAGAATCGGATCGAGCCCTAATTCGATCGCCATAATGCCCGTCAGATACGCCACTTCAATACTGTGCTCTAATAAATTTTGCCCGTAACTGGAACGATACTTCATGCGTCCGATGTGTTTGACGATTTCTTGATGGGCACCATGCAAACCGATTTCCAGTAATGTGTTTTCGCCGGTGTGAATAATTTCTTCTTCCAATTCTTTCCGGACTTTTTCCACCACCTCTTCAATGCGCGCGGGATGAATGCGCCCATCGGCAATTAAGCGTTCCAAAGAAATGCGTGCGATCTCGCGGCGAAACGGGTCGAACCCGGAGAGAATCACCGCTTCCGGTGTATCATCGACAATCACATCGATACCGGTTGCCGCTTCGAAGGCGCGGATGTTGCGCCCTTCCCGCCCGATGATGCGGCCTTTCATTTCATCGCTGCCGACATTGAGCACGCTGACGGTCGTTTCTAAGGTGAAGTCCACAGCAGAGCGTTGAATTGCCTGGACAATCGCTTTCTGCGCTTCTTTCTTTGCTTCGATCTTTGCATTGTCGCGAATATTTTTCAGCATTTGCACCGATTCTGACTTTACCGTTTCGATGAGGTTTTGGTGTAACGCGCGTTTGGCTTCTTCGCGATTGATGCCGGAAAGTTTTTCGAGTTTCTGCGTTTGCTCTTCAACGATGCGTTCAATTTCTTTTTCACGTTCGCAAATGTGTTTTTGCCGCTCTGCCACTTCGCGGCCGGTGGTCTGCAAGGCAGCTTCTTTTCTGCTGAGCAGATCAAGTTTGCGCTCGACATTTTCCTCCCGGTTTGCAATCTGTTTTTCGTACGCTTGGAGTTTGTTGCGGCGCGTTTGCGTTTCCTGTTCAAAATCTTTTTTCTTTTTATACCATTCGTCTTTGGCTTCTAACAGTTTTTCTTTTTTGATCGTCTCCGCTTCTTTTTCTGCTCCTTCGAGAATGTTTTTCGCGCGTTCATCCGCAGACGTCAGCTTGTTCAATCCGGTGCGCCCGTTTAGAAACCATCCGAAGAAAAATGCTCCGGCACCGATGCAAGCCCCAATCACAATTAATAAATATGCTTCCATAATGTTTCCCGTCTTTCAAAAAAAATGCCGCACACATCAACCGAAATCACGTATGTGAAGAACCTTGATCTTCAGACACAGTGGGTACTCGCCTAAGCATTTCACACTTCCACAGCCCGCTCGCTTCGATATATATCGAAGGTCATCGCTGGGCTCTTTTCGCGCAAGCGAAAAAGATGGCATGCGCTCCACACTTATGAGTCAAGCTCCCATATTATAGAAATGTAAGGTTCTTTAATAGGGATTGATTACGGTTAATGGTGCGGCAAATATTAGTGCCGCAGCCACCTGTAAAAGAACGTTGCACTACACCGAGGGTTCGTCCGTCGGTTCTGCGACCAAACAATTATCGAGATAGTTAGAAAGTTTTTCGACTTCCGCTTCGATGTGGCTGACCTCTTCTTCATATTGATCTCGTTCCTTCAACACATCTTCTGCAATATTCAATGCAGAAAGAACGGCGACCGTCATTGGCGGCTGCTCAGGAATTTTATCATGAATGCGCGTGAGCATCCCGTCCACATATACTGCCACACGTTTCGTGAAGTCTTCATTTTCTCCACGAAGCGGGTACTCATTTCCGAAAATTCGTACTCTAATACTTTTTGCGTTCATCGTTTTGTCGATCGTTACAATGTTCTTTTACTTCTTTCCATGACATCTACCGTTCAAGACCAAGCCACCGACTTCCGGATGTTCGCCAACATCCGTGCGCTGGCATCTTACAAGCGGGAGTTGATTTTCGTAATCAATTCCTCTGCGCGTGCTTTGAGTGCCTCTGTCTCCTCCTTTGAAAAGAGATTTTGACCGTTTGATTGTAATTGTATCACCTGGGCTCGAATCTGTTCGATCTCACGTTCTCGGCGTCGAAGGTCTTCCAGCGCCCGGCGCTCTTGTTCTTCTAAACTCGAAATGCGATCACGAAGTTCCTTGTTCTCGGCTTTCAACCGCAAGAGCGCTTCAGAAACACTTCGGGCTTTCTCCCATAATTTTTGGAGAGCGTCCTCAAGTGGTCGCAAGTCTTTCTTGTTCGCTGTTTCAGCATCGACAAGCTGGTCGGACAAGATCACACTCCTGATAGGTTTATTTTTGTTACGCCATTTAGCAGGCGCTAACTTCGTACCACAGCATCACATTGCTGTTGCACTGCTTCAACAATTTTTTTCACCGCTGCATCTACCTCATCATCGATCAACGTATGATCGGCGGCTTGAAATTCCATCGTATAGGCAACACTCTTTTTACTTGCGCCCGTCTGCTGCCCGATATACATGTCGAACAACATAACGTTTTGCAACAACGGGCGACCGACTTTTCGAATCACATCTTCAATCGATTGCTGTGGCGTCGCTACATCTACAGTAAATGCAAGATCACGAGTCACGCTCGGGAATTTTGGAAGCGGAGAAAATTTTCTTTCTCGCACCCAAGCATTTCTCATAGCACTTACACTCAGTTCACACACGAAAACTTCTTCTTCCACATCAAGTGCATGCGCAATGTGTTTCTGTGTTTTGCCAAAGAAGCCGCCATAAGTACCGTTTATTTCAATATCTATGCGCGGGTCAGTTAAAGTCTTTGGGTTATCATAATAAATAAAACGATAGTTGTCAAGGTTAAACTTTGAAAGAAGTGCAGAAACTTCTCCCTTCAAATCCAGCACATCGACCTTCCGTACCGGCTGGCCGTAGCTGGCAGTTTGATGCAAACCGCTTAAAACAACCAACAACCGCTCTTCTTCGTGATAATTTTCATGATTTAATGGATCGGCGGAATTTTTTAAGGTGAAGACATTGCCGATCTCGAACAACCGCAAGTCTTTGACGCCGTGATTCAAATTGTGTTTTACCACTTGCAGTGCACCTGGAATAAGACTCGTGCGCAGTGCTTCCATCTCAGCGCTTACCGGATTCAACACCTTAATCGGTTGAACGCCGCCAAGCCGTGCAACAGTTTCTTGCCGTAATGCGATGGAAAGGATTTCATGAAATCCGGCACCGATCAAATAATCACGTATCTCATTTTGAAAACGGTCCGTGCGAATGGTTTGTGTAAAATCGATGGACGCATGTGTTTTTGTTTCGATGTTGTTGTACCCGAACACACGCGCTACTTCTTCGATGACATCGATTTCTTCGGTGATGTCCGTACGGAAATTTGGAATCGTCACAAGTAATTCGTCATTCGACTTTACAACAGATATCAATTCAATTTTTTCAAGAAGCGAAATAATTTGATTCTGCGTCAGTGAAACACCGATGATAGAATTCACGCGCGGAATGCGAACAACAATCTTCGCCGGTTCCTGTTTTTCCGGATACACATCGATGATACCGTTTAAAATTTCTGCACCGGCAAGTTCCTGCATCAATTGTGCAGCGCGATTGACGGCAATTATTGTCATATCGATATCGGCGCCGCGCTCGAATCGATATGCGGCTTCGGTCGAGAGACCGAGATATTTCGATGTGCGACGAATGTTCGCGGAATTAAAGAAAGCAGCTTCGAGCAACACGTTTGTCGTTGTGCTGCTGATTTCCGTATTCTCTCCGCCCATGACGCCGCCGATTGCAACAGGTTTTTCACCGTCGCAAATCATCAGCGTATCGGATTTCAAAGTCCGTTCTTTACTGTCGAGCGTGACAAATTTTTGTCCTTCGCTTGCAGTCTTGACAATAATTTTTCTTCCGGCAAGTTTATCAAGATCGAATGCATGCAGCGGATGTCCCGTTTCCATCAAAACATAATTCGTAACATCGACAATATTATTAATAGAGCGAATACCGACCGATGTCAATCGATCTTGCAGCCATTTGGGTGACGGAGCAATTTTCACGTTGCGTAAGACTCGCGCGGAATATCGCGGACAGCGTTTTGCATCAAGTATTTCCACCGATGCAATATCTGTAGCGGGTACGGCACTTTCTTTTAATTCAATATTCGGGAGCGTGATTTTTTTATTCACAACCACACCGACTTCACGCGCAACACCGATGTGACTTAAACAATCGGCACGATTCGGTGTAATGCCGACTTCGTACACCACATCGTTCATTCCAAAATAATCTGCCAACGGAGTTCCGGGAACGGCCGATGCATCCAACACTAAAATGCCGCTCGCATCATCGCCAAGGTCGAGTTCACACACAGAACATAACATTCCGAACGATTCGACGCCGCGAATTTTTGCATTTGTGATAACGAACGGTTTGCCTTCCGGATCATGCTGGTCATGCGGAATCAATGCGCCGATCAGTGCCACACAAACTTTTTGCCCGGCGGCAACATTCGGAGCGCCGCAGACAATATCCAATACTTTCTCACCGACGTTGACTTTGCAAAACGACAATCGATCCGCTTTAGGATGTTTTTCTTTTTGCAGCACCTCGCCGACAACAAAGTTATTATACTTCTTCGCTAAATCTTCATAACTTTCCACTTCCAGCCCGAGCATCGAGAGTTCTTCGGTGAACTGCTCCGGCGTCATCTGGAAATCGACAAATTCTTTCAACCACTTCTGAGATACTTTCATGATCGCTTCACTTAAAACTGTTTCAAGAACCGCACATCGTTCTCGTATAAAATTCTGATGTCATCGATATTGTAACGCAGCATCGCCGTTCGTTCGATACCCATACCGAAAGCGTATCCGGTATATTCTTCCGGATCGATATTGCCGTTTTTCAAAACATGCGGATGCACCATACCTGCGCCAAGCACTTCGAGCCAACCGGAATGCTTGCAAATGCGGCATCCTTTTCCGCCGCAGATATAGCAAGTAATATCCATTTCTGCGCTTGGCTCTGTGAACGGAAAAAAGCTGGGGCGGAAACGATACTTGATCGAGCTGCCGTAAAATTGTTTTGCAAAAGCAACGAGCGTTCCTTTCAGTTCGCTGAACGTTACTCCTTTATCGACATACAACCCTTCGATCTGGTGGAACGCAACAAGACTGCGCGCGCTGGTCGCTTCGTTGCGGTACACCCATCCCGGCATGACAGCGCGGATCGGTGGCTTCTGATTTTCCATCACGCGAATTTGTACCGGTGATGTGTGTGTGCGTAATAAAATTTTATCCTGAATAAAAATCGTATCCTGCATATCGCGCGCAGGATGATCCGGCGGGAAATTCAGCGCTTCAAAATTATAATAATCACTTTCAATTTCCGGTCCTTTCTCGACGGAGAATCCCATTCCGACAAAGATGCGCACCATTTCTTCCATCACTTGCGTAATCGGATGTTTGGTGCCGACATGTTTCGGCCGGCCAGGAAGTGTGACGTCGAATGGAATTTCTTTCGGCTTTGCCGCTTCTTCAATTACTAATTTTTTTTCGTCGAATTGTGTCTGCGCAAACTGGCGTAATTCGTTTAAGGATTTTCCGAGTGCAGGCTTTTCTGCCGGTGCTGCGGTTTTCATTCCTTCAAACAATTGCGCAATTTTCCCGCTGCGCGAAAGGAAGGCAATACGCACTTGCTCAAGCTGCTGCGGCGTTTCCGCCTGCTGAAGTGCTGTGATGAATTCTTGTTTTACCTGTTCAAGCATGATTTGATTCTACCGTTTCTCTTCTGCCAGCTTTCCGGGTTGGCATCCTTCTCAAAACGAAAAAATCTTCTCACCGCTTCTTGAAAAAAGAATATCCCGTGAACGATTGAATCGTTCACGGGGCTGCGATTGATGAGAAGATTTACTTATGCAGTCGCAAATTTTACGACTTCGGCAAATGCCTGCGGCTGAGTTGCTGCAAGGTCTGCCAGCACTTTGCGGTTGATGCCGACCTGTTTCTTTTCCAGAGCGGAAATCAAACGCGAATAGGTTGTGCCATGTAACCGTGCCGCCGCATTGATACGGGCAATCCACAACGAACGGTACTCCCGCTTCTTTGTGCGGCGATGGCGGAACGCATGCTGTCCTGCCTTATCGACATGATGTTTGGCAACTGTTAAGACTTTACTTCGTCCGCCCCAGTATCCTTTCGCTTGCGCTAATAGTTTCTTGCGCCGGCGATGAGACGCGACCTTATTTTGTGAACGCGGCATGGTTCTTTCCTTTCAACTACGGTAACAACAATCGTTTAATTTTATATGCTTCGGTCTGTGCAACGACGCCCGGCTTACGTAAATGCCGTTTGCGTTTCGTCGATTTGCTCGTCAGAATGTGACTGCGGAATGCTTTCCGTCGCTTAATTTTTCCCGTCGCAGTTACCTTAAACGATTTGCGGGCACTGCGCTGACTTTTCATCTTGGGCATGACTATAGTCCTTCTTTTGGTTGTTTGCTTGCTTCTACTTTTTTCTTTTTGTCCGGCACATAGATGACGATCATCTGCCGGCCTTCCATTTTCGCTTCCTGTTCGATGCGGGAAATATCCGACATCTTTTCTGTGAAACGATCCAACAATTCTCTTCCTTGATCCTGATAGGTGATCTCGCGGCCTTTGAACACGACCGTCGCTTTCACTTTATTTCCTTCAAGAATAAATTCACGTGCATGGCGCGTTTTGAATTCAAAATCATGCGTATCGGTGTTCGGATGAAATCGAATTTCTTTCACTTGCGTCACCTGCTGATGTTTCTTCTGGATTTTATCGCGCTTCGTTTGTTCGTAGCGGTATTTTCCAAAATCCATCAGCTTGCATACCGGCGGATTTGCATTCGGAACGATTTCGATTAAATCGCGCCCGCGGCTTTCAGCAATCTTGAGTGCTTCTCCGATGGAAATAATTCCTAATTGTTCTCCTTCATCCGCAATCACCCGCACCATCGGTGTGCGGATTTCGGAATTGATACGCGCTCGCTCCTGCTTAATAGTGTTCTCTCCTATGCCGTGAGTGATTTTGTTTTAATGACGTCGAGAATTTTTTGGATGAAAGCGTCTGCACTCATCGTTCCTTGATCGCCTTTTTTATGTTGTCGCACCGAAACGG
>Ga0335069_10011818_pt1 | contig 12302 bp, 9 predicted proteins | sample Lox_Sample_11_FD_206714 | JGI IMG/M metagenome (GOLD analysis project Ga0335069, IMG submission 206714) | Soil microbial communities from Loxahatchee National Wildlife Refuge, Florida, United States - Lox_Sample_1.1 | ecosystem: Environmental > Terrestrial > Soil > Wetlands | place: USA: Florida...
GCCTGGAGGCGGCGAGCGGCGAACACGAGCATGTACGAGTCGACGATCCATTGAAGCTGGCTGTCGGTCGCGTGCAGGTCGCGCGCCAGCCTGGGCAGCGCCGTGTTGAGGATCGTGTTGTCGAGACTGATCACCAGCAGACTCAGACACAGGACCGTGAGGGTCCACTTCCGACGCGGATACGGCTGTGCAGTACTCATGGCGGCTCCTCTTGGGATGAGATTCATGACCGCCGCCACGGTCTCAGCGCAGCCGTGTGACCGCGCGCAGCCGTGTGACCGCGTCTAGAAGCTCCCTAGTCCGCCTCCCTAGGACGAGTGGATGCTCAGGGTGTGACGCTCGCTTCGGCCTGCCCCAACCGGCGCACCCGCGATTCGGGGGGCTGGTCGTCGTCGCGCCGCTCGATCGCGCGCACACCGGGCACGAACAGCGCTGCCAGGGTCACGACCCCGCCGATGACGCCGGCGTAAATGAGCGTGTTCGCGGCTCCGATCGCTGCGCTGATCGGCGCCGTCAGCGCGAACGAGAGCGGCATCAGGCCGATTGAGATCAGCCAGTCGAGACTCGAGACCCTGCCGAGCAGAGCCGCGGGCACGTGTCTCTGCTTCGCAGTGCTCCAGATGATCGTCCCGATCGTCTCGAACGAGTTGAAAGCGAAGCTCGCCAGCATCAACCCCCACACTGCGCGGGCCACGCCATAACCGGCGATCGCGAACGTCGCCAGTGTCCAAAAGACGTACATCCACGTGATCTCCCGCTTCGGCAGCCCTCGCTGGCCGACCGTGACCGCACACGCGAGCGATCCAACCCCACCGGCAGCGAACACGAGACCGAGGTCGGCAGCGCTGCCGTGCAGGCCATTCTTGACCAGGAACGGCACGAGCACTTCGGTAGGACCCATGAACAACAAGTATGCGATCGCGGCGCTGCCGAGCGTCGCCCAGAGCCAGGCGTGGTGGCGCACGTACGAAAAGCCGGCCCGGACCTCGCGACCGACCGAGCTCGAGGCGGCGCCCGTTCGTCGCGGGCGCCGTGTCATCGCCAGGAGCGCGGTGGCCGACACCGCGAACGAGCCGGCATCGAGCGCGAATGGGAGGCCCGCCCCAAACGTCGCGATCAGCAGCCCGCCGAGCGCGGGTCCGGCGAGACGCAGGGCGATCGGCCGCATGAACTGATCGAGCGCGTTCGCCTGCGCGAGCATCTCCTCGGGAAGGATCTCCGGCACGATCGCGTCGGACGCCGGGGCGAAGAACGCGGTCCCGACGCTGTAGATCGCCGCGAGCACGACGATGTGCCAGAGTCGCAGCACGCCGGCAAGTGAGAGAGCGGCAATTGTGCCGACGGCGACCGCCCGGGTCGTGTCCGCCGCGAGCATCACTCGTCGCCGCTCGAACCGGTCGCTGATCACGCCGCCGAGCAGCAGGAACAGGATTGTCGGCACGGTCATCGCGATGCCGACGATCGACAGCGCGGACGGAAGGTTCGAGAGCGCGTAGACCTGCCACGCGAGCGCCACGATGAAGATGCCGTCGCCGAGGAGCGAGACCGACATGCCGGTCCAGAGCAGCCGGAAGTCGCGATCCCTGAGCGGGGCTAGCAGGCGTACGCGGCTGAGGCCGCCGGTCCTGTCCAGCGCCTCGTAGCTATGTTGCATCGACCCGGTCCGGGCCGTTGGGATGCGGGTTCCCCGCGAGCTCCGACAGGTCCGGGTGGGTCTGGAGGTACTCGATCGTCCCGGTGGCGTTCATCGGTCGGGCGAAGTAGAAGCCCTGTCCGAGCTCGCAGCCGAGCTCGCGCAGCGTGGACCATTGCTCGGGGAACTCGATCCCCTCGGCCACGACATGGAGATCGAACGTCTTGCCCAGGCCGATCACGGCGGTGGCCAGGCCCGAGGTGACGGGCGACGCACCGGCGACGAGGAACGACCGGTCCATCTTGATGACGTCGACCGGGAAGCGAGCGAGATAGCCGAGGGAGGAGTATCCCGTGCCGAAGTCATCGAGCGCGATGCTCACGCCGAGCTCCTTGAGTTCTGACAGGCGCTCCTCGGCGAGATCCGCGTTCGTCATCATCGCGGTCTCGGTGATCTCGAGGGTCAGGTTGTCCGGCGGGAGCCCGGATTCCGAGAGGGCGTCGCGCACATCTCCGACGATGTCGCTGTGGTGAAGCTGGACCGCCGAGATGTTGACGTTCATCGACAGCGGCGGATTCGTCGGGACGACGTCTTGAATCAGCTTCGCTTGCCGGCATCCCTCGCGCAGCACCCAGCGGCCGATCGGAATGATCAATCCGGTCTCCTCGGCAAACGGGATGAACTCCGTCGGTCCAATGACGCCTCGTTCGGGGTGGTGCCAGCGGACCAGCGCCTCGACGCCGCTGATCGTGGAGTCGCCGAGGCGGATCACCGGCTGGTAGTACAGCTCGAATTCGTCGTTGACGAGCGCGCGCTGGAGGTCGGCGCGCAGCTCCAGGCGCGCGAGCACCTCCGCGTGCATTTCCGGCTCGAACAGCCTGTAGGTGCCCTTGCCGTCCCGCTTGGCGATGTACATGGCAGCATCCGCGTTGCGGATCAGCTCGTCGGCATCGACGGTCGAGTGGAAGTCGACGACCGAGATGCCGAGGCTGGCCTGGACGACGATCTCCTTCTCTTCGAGGCGCAGCGGCGTCTTCAGCAGCTCCACGATTCGCTCGGCGATCTCGGCGGCCTCCTGCGGCCCGTTGGTGTCCTCGAGCAGGATCGCGAACTCGTCGCCACCGAAGCGAGCGACGGTGTCGCTGACGCGGACGCTCGTCGCGAGGCGCTTCGACACCTCCAGGAGGACGCGGTCGCCGGCCGCGTGACCGAGGCTGTCGTTAATCGTCTTGAAGTCGTCGAGGTCGAGGAAGATGACCGCGATCTCGAAGTGTTCGCGCCGCGCGCGGGCGAGGGCATGGCGCACGCGCTCGTTGAACAGCGCGCGGTTCGCAAGCTTGGTGACCGGATCATGAAACGCCTGATGCTCGAGCTGCGCCTCGAACGCCTTGCGCTCGCTGATGTCGCGGCCGTTCAGGACGATGCCGCCGACGGCTTCGTCGTCGAGGAGGTTCGTGTGCAGGATCTCGAAATGACGCGTGCTCCCATCGCGGTGGCGCAGCGAGCACTCGATCACCTCGGCGTCGCCGCCCGCGTACGTCGGGCCGTCAGCGAGCAGGTGGACGAGGCGGCTGTTCTCGCCGGGCGGGAGGAGCCGGTCGAATCTGGTCCCGATGATCTCGTCGGCCGAGTAGCCGAGAGCGTGTTCGATCGATGGGCTCTGGTAGATCACGTGCGCGTTCGAATCGAGCACCGTGATCAGGTCGTGCGTGTGCTGAACAAGCGAGCGGAAGCGCGCCTCGCTTGCTCGGCGGTGGAGCTCCTCGGTCAGGGCGTTGCTCTCCAATGCGAGTGACACCTGGGTCGCGAGAGCGACCAGCGCACTCAGGGCCGACCGCGACCTCGCGGCATCGCCGGCGACGAGCAGGAGACCCCGCGTCCGGCGGTCGCTGCGCTGCGGGAGCTCGACGACCAGAGCGGTGGCGGTCTCGGCCGGGAATCTGAGGCCGCTTCGCTGGTCGTCCGTGAGTGCCCGCTCGTGACCGCGGTACGAGCCGGACGGCGCAAGCGACCCGAAGACGTGCGGATCGAGCGACCAGTGGGCGCTCTCATTCGCCGGCCCGGAACCCGGGCCGACGGCCTCGACGCGGTCCTCCTCGATGAAGCAGAGCCGGGCGATCGCAGCTTCCTCGACGAGCGACGGCACGGCGGCGAGCGCGGCGTTGCAGATCTGCGAGCGCGACGTCGTCGCCATGATCTCGCCGGCGGCGGCCGCCAGAATGCGCTCCTGCGCGATCGAGCGCTCACGCTGGCGGACGAGCCCTGCCATCCGCACCACCACGAGGGCGAAGAGGATGCCGGACACGGCGATCGTGATGATCAGGTCGAGGTCGTTGCGCCGCAGCTCTTTGATGATCTCGATCGCCGGTGCGACCAACACGGCAGCGGTGAGGAGCATCAGCCGCAGATGCGTCAATCTGGGTTGCCGCTCTGGAGCCGGCTGCTCGAGCTCCCGCATCGACGGATGAAGTGCGGCTGCGCCCCAGAACAGGTAGAAGAAGATCCAGCCAACATCGAGGATGACCTGGTGCGTGTACGCGTTGTCGAGCGTCAGCAATCCGTACACGAAGTCGGTGACGAGCAGGGTGACGATGCTCAGCGCCAGGAGGTAGAACGACGGCTGCCGCCTGCCGGTGTCGACGGCAAGGCGGACCGCCGCCGCAAGGAGCAAGATGTCCCCGATCGGATATGCGATCGAGACGAGCTTCGGGACCAGCGACATCGTGTTGTCGTGCACGTACGGGGCGATCAGCGCGATCCACGAGACCAGTGACAGCCCAAGCGTCATGATCAACGAATCGATCAAGCCGGCCCGATCGCCCTCCGGGTTCCGCCGCCGCACGAGCAGCAGCAGGCCCGCCATCAGCACGGGATACACGCACAGGTAGATCGCGTCGCCCGCCGACGGGAACGGCACGTCGGCGTGGAACAGTCGTGGATAGCTGTACGTGTACACGTCGCCGAGCCAGAAGAGGAACAGGCCGAGGGCGAACAGCCACCATGGGAGGCGGGATTTGGGGCGGTGCATGCGGACACCGACCATCACCGCGACGACCCCGGACATGCCCAGGGTGTTGATCACCGGTCCGCTGCCGGCGAACGGCGGCACGAGCGCGTACAGCGCCGTACCGATCCCGCCGAAGACTAGGTACAGCTGCCACGCTCGGGTCCGCAGCCAGGATGCGTGCTCGATGCGTGTGAAGAGGCCCACGTTACGCCGCCCACGTTTGCGGGTGCTCGACTGACCTCAGTTCCCCGAGGCTCGCCAGCTCTTCAATCGCGGCACACAACGAGCCGACCTCGGCATCGGTGTTCGCCGCGGTCAGTTGGATGCGGAACCCAACGTCCGCTTTCGGAACGAGCGGATACGCCGCCAGCGTCACGTACACACCACGATCGAACAGCAGCTGTCCAACCTCACCGATCCGGCGGTAGTCCTGGAGCGGGATCTCAACGATCGGGAACCCGGAGTGGTTCGGAGTGTGGACTCCGAGACCGGAAAGGCAATCCAGCACCCGCCGCGTGTGCCGATGCAGAACCGCGCGCAAGGCGTCGCCGCGTGCGTCGTTGACGTCGAAGCCGGCCAGGGTCGTCGCGAGCGACGCGACGGGCGACGGGCCCGAATACAGATACGGCGACGCCGCGACCTTCAGGTGCTTCTTGACATGCGTCGGGCACGCGATGAACGCAAGCAATGACGAGTATGCCTTCGAGAATCCGCCGACCAGCACGAGATCGTCGTACGTCTCGTCGAAGTAGCGAACGACGCTGTTGCCGCGGGTTCCGTAGGAGCACAGCTCGCGCGGGCTGCGCTCACCGATCACGCCAAAACCGTGCGCGTCGTCGACGTACAGCAGCGCTCCGTGTTCACGCGCAACCTTGGCGAACTGTGGGAGATCCGGGGCATTGCCGGTCATGCTGTTCACGCCGTCCATACACACGAGGCGCACTGGATCCCGCTCGGCGCGCAGCAGCTCCTCGAGGTGGTCAGGATCCTCGAATCGAAAGCGCTTCAGCGCCGCGCCGCGCGACCGGGCGATCTGACAGCCGTCGTAGATCGTCTTGTGCGCCCGGGCATCCATGAAGATCGTTCCCGACGCGGCCAGCACGGGAATCACCGACATGTGGATGTGAGTGATCGTCGGCAGCACGAGCGTGTCCTCGCATCCCAGCAGCCGTGCGAGCCGTTCCTCGATGTGCTCGTACAGAACCGGGCTGCCCAGCAGCCGCGACCAGCTTGGGTGCGTTCCCCACGCCTCGAGGTACCCCGGAACTGCCGCGATGATTTCGCGATCCAGGTCGAAGCCGAGGTAGTTACACGATGCGAAATCAGCGAGCCAGTGATGCCCGACCCGGATCATGCGCCCATCGATCTCCTCGATGACGGCATCCATCATCGGATGTGATCCGGTCAGCGCCGAGACGTCCCTGCCGTTCTCCGCCCAACCTTCGTGCGCGGGACGTCCGGGCGCCCAGACGTCTTGCGCCGTCCGCTGCCCGAGCCACCCGCCGTCATGCAGGACGTCGTTACCCATTGCCCCGAGTATCGGGCGCCATTACTGGTTTCTTGAGCGACGGCCATGCACTGCTCGAACGCGCGTGGCCGTGGGAAGCGCTCCCAAGGTCGTCAACGACGTCAGTGGATCAAGCGGTCAGCCCAGCGTCCACCTGCAGGACTGAGCCGGTCAGGGCGCTGCTCTCCGGACCGCACAGCCACGCGACGGCCGCAGCGACTTCCGCAGGATGGAGCAGGCGGGCCTGAAGGTGGTGCCGGGCGAACTCGTTGACATCATCGAGGTCGTAGATCTCGGCGCTCGCGTCGAGCATTGCCGTCACAGTCGAACCGGGCGAGACGGCATGCGCCGTCACGCCGGAGGCGGCAAGGTCGGCGGCGAGGCCGCGAACGAGGCCGATCACGCCTGCCTTGGCGGCGGCATAGGCGCCGAGGCGCGGCATTGCGCGGTGCGCCGCGGCTGATGCGACCGCGACGAATCTGCCGTGGCGCGGCTCGGGCCGCGCCAGCATCACCGGGATCGCCGCGCGCGCCAGCCGCCAGACGCCGTCGAGATTGACGTCCATCGCGGCGCGATAGTGGCGCTCGTCGATCTCCCATAGCGGCGGACCTCCGACCATCACTCCGGCGGCCGCGACGGCCGCGTCCAATCCGCCGAACTCGCGCACGGCCGTGGCCGTTGCGTCGTGCAGCGCCCGCTCGTCCCGAACGTCTGCGACGAGCGGGACCACCCGGTCCTGCGCGGCGCAGCCCGCGACCGTCGCGTGCAGCTGATCGACGGTGGCGAGCGGATAGCTGACAGCCGGATCGTCGGCACAGCGATCGACGGCCACGACCGACCACCCGTCCGCGTTCAGACGCGTCACGACTGCGGCTCCGACGCCGCGGGCGGCCCCGGTGACGATCGCTGCCCTGCGAGATCGATCGATGCCGTTCATGGGACTGAGAGCTCACGAGGATACGGTCGGCACGTGCGCGACACGGCTCGCCCGGTGTCGGCGCAGGCGCGGCAGCAACGCGCCGGCGCGCCGCTCGCGCACGCAGCCGCGCCAGACACCAATACACCGCGCGACGTCCTCGGCCGCCTTCGGCAGCAGGTAGTGCAGCGGAGTTGCCTCGCGTGGCTGCTCGGCCCATTCCCACAGCGCGCTGACCAGCACGCCGATCCAGATCCGGCGCGCGAGGCGTGGATACAGCGCGGTCGCGGCGAGGACCGCCGGCAGCCACGGACCGCTCAGCGTCCGCGCGAGATGACGCCCCTCGCGCAACTCACCGCGCACCACGAGGCGGGTCGCGACGTGGTACGGCGCCGGCAGGTGCGCTCGAAGGGTGCGCCCAAGGAGCACGACGCTCAGCACGTCCACCGCGGCTGCCGCCACTGGGGAGCCGATCCCGACCGCCGCCCAGAACGCCGCGCCGGTTCGTGAGATCGACAGCGCAGGCACACGCCCCGGATGACGTCGCAGCAGCGGCGCGTTCGAGGCGTTGTACGCGACGCGTCGTGCCAACCACGGTGCCCACCGCACGCGATGATCATGCCCGACACTGACGGTAGGGTCGTAGCGGACCTGCCAGCCAGCGTCGTTCAGGCGCCAGAGCAGGTCGACATCCTCGCCCATCCCAAGCTGTTCGCAGAAGCCGCCGTTGAGCACCGCAACCCGCGCGACAAGCGCCGCGCTCGGCGCGTACGGGATTGCGGAGCCCGGCTTCACGAGGCCTTCACGCTCGCCCATGTCGAGCGCCGAATGGTGCTCCTCGTAACGCCCGAGCATGCCGCCGCGGCCGCTCTGGAGCGCGACGATCCGCGGTGCCACCACCGCGACCGCGGGATCGCGCAGGTGGCCCAGCAGGCGGGCCGGAAAGCCGTCTCCGACAACGCAGTCGGAGTCGACGAACGCGACAAACGGAGTGCGCACGGCGCACAATCCGGCATTGCGCGCAGCCGCTGCGCCGCGGCTGCGGTCGAGCCGCACCACGTTCGCTCCGGCCGTCCGAGCGGCGGTTGCAACCGCCTCCCCGTTCGCGCTTCCATCGTCGACGACGATCACCGGGCAGCGATCGTCGATCGCGGCAAGGCAGCGGCTCAGCTCGCTTGGCCGGTCGCGTACCGGGATGATGACCGTCAGCTGCGCGGGGTCGGCAGGCGGCGGATCGGGGTGCGCGAGCCCGGCATCGAGCAGGCGGCGCGCGAGTCGACGCTCCGTCAAGGCATCGCCGACCGGTTCGCCGACCGACCATCGCCTTACCGTCGCGGCGCCTGCCGCCGTGAGTCGCAGCACACACAGCGGCGAGCCGCCGAACACGACGCTGCCGCCGTGCGCCGTCCGCGCGGAGCGATCGAGGTGCAGCCGCCAGCCCGCCGGCACCGCCGGCGGCTGATGCGGGTGAACGGTCATTCCTCGCGTCTCCAGCGATCGACCGCTTCGGTGAGACGATCGATTTGGGTGGCGAGCAGAGCTCGCCCTTCCGCCGCCGACGCGCCACCTGGATGTCCGAGCACGCCGTTGGCACTGACTGCGCGAACGCCCTCGGCAACGAGGCTTTCCATCAGCTCGTCGATCGGCGCGGTTGCGCCGGGCGCAGCACGATCGAGTCTGACCCGCTCCGGCGCGATCGCCAGCATCAGCGAGGTCTCTGCGCGCCCGGCGTGCGCGTCGCCTGACCATCGGGGCATCCACGCACGGACGTTGCGGCGCTCATCGCGCAGCCGCCGCTCCGCGCGGCGCAACGGACGCGCGTTGCCGCCGTGGGCGCACACGAGCAGCACACGCGGGAAGCTCGCCAACGCCGAGCGAGCGAGCTCGACGAGCAGCAGCTCGATCGCCTGCTGTCCGATCGAGACGGTCCCCTCGAACCCAGCGTGCTCGCCGCTCGATCCGTACGCGATCGCCGGAGCTACGACGACGTGGGGCCGCGCCCGCGCGAGGCCGTCCGTCAGCGCGACGGCGATGTCCGTGTCGGTCGAAAGCGGGAGATGCGGTCCATGCTGCTCGGTCGCGCCAACGGGAACCGCGAGCACCGCGCTCGCCGCGCCTCGGGCGGCGTCGGGCCACGTGAGGTCGGAGAGCGCAGCGGCCATCGAGCCTCCGCGCTAGCCGGCGCTGTGGGCCGCCGTGGTCGCTGCACCGGATCGGGTGAAGCCCGGCGGGACGATCACGTCGGCAGGCGTGAGCTCGTGAATCGAATCGCGGCCGAGCCCGGCGAGCGTCTCCGTGATCCCGGCGCGGAGGATCTCGAGCACGTTCCGCACGCCGGCCTCGCCGTTCGCCGCCATCCCCCACAGGTAGGCGCGGCCGATCAGGACCGCGCGAGCACCGAGTGCAAGCGCCTTGACGACGTCACTGCCCCGCCGGATTCCGCCGTCGAACACGATCTCGATATCGCCGCCGACGGCTTCGACGACCGCCGGGAGCGCGCGGATCGAGGCGGGCGTCCCGTCGAGGTTGTTGCCACCGTGATTCGATACCGAGATCGCGTCGGCCCCGATCTCGACAGCGCGCCGCGCATCGTCCGGGTGCATCACACCCTTGACGAGGAACGGGCCGCCCCACTCCTCCCGCATCCACCGGATGTCGTCCCAGGTCGGTAGCGGGGTACCGATCCACTCGCCGTACGCGCCGAAGAACGTCGGCGGCTCGCCGCCCGGAGTGGCCAGGTTGGGCACCGTCAGGTTGGGCGCACCTCCCGCTCGGATGAACGACAGCAACCACGCGGGGCGCGTGAGCGCCTGCGGCGCGAACTGCAGCATCGTCTTGACGTCAAGCCGCTCCGGGATCGCGGGGCTCCCCCAATCACGCCGGTGGGCGAATGTCCAATCGAGCGTGACGATCAGACCTTTTGCTCCACCCGCCCGCGCACGGTCCATGATCTGCGTCATGCGCTCGCGAGTGCCCAGCCAGTACATCTGGAAGAACGCCTTCGGGTTCGCCTCGGCGACCTCGTCGATCGGCTTGCTCGCGAACGAACCGACGCCGATCGCGGTCCCGACCGTCGCGGCCGCGCGTGCGACCGCGACCTCTGCCTCTGGCCGTACCGCCTGAACGCCCGTCGGCGAGATGATCACCGGCAGGGACAGCTCCTGGCCGAGGACCGTGGTCGCGAGCTCGCGCTCGCCGCCCCCGGTGGCGATCCGAGGGATGAGGAGCAACTCGCCGAGTGCCCGCAGGTTGTCGTCGAGCGTCGCTCCTTGCTCAGAGCCCGCGATCAGCGCGGAGTACACCGACTTCGGGAGGTAGCGCTGCGCGCGCCGCTGTGCCTCCGCGATCGATTCGAACCATTCACGCGTGCTGGCCATGGTGCACCTCGAGACTCGCGAGCGGGCTCTCATCGCAGGGGCGGGCCGGGGGCCGGCGCCGTGAGTGATCGACCGACGGTCGCGGTGGTCGCGTGCCGTGACGCGCGCGGGCGACGAGGGCCCGCTCTCCGTGACCGAGCACGCATTCAGGGTCAGGGCCCGCGAGCGGCAGGCCGGTGAAGAACTTCGCCGCCATGCACCCACCGCGGCACGAGTCGAACAACGTGCAACTGCCGCAGGCACCCTCGGACTGCGGCCGCCGCAAGTCTTGAAATAGCTCTGACTCGCGCCACACACGTGTAAAGCCGCCCGGATCACGAACGTTGCCCGCGAGAAACGTTTCATGGATCGCGAACGGGCACGCGTAGACGTCGCCGATGGGGTCGATCAGGCACACGACGCGGCCGGCCCCGCACAGGTTCAGCCCCGGGAGCGGTTCGCCGAAGGCGGAAAGGTGGAAGAAGGAATCGCCGGTGAGCACCGTCTCACCGTGGTCCACCAACCACTCGTAGACATGTCGCTGCTGGGCCGCGGTCGGGTGCAACTCGTCCCAGACATCAGCGCCGCGGCCTGACGGCCGCAGCCGCGTCAGCCGCAGCTGCGCGCCGTAGCGGTCCGCGAGCGACGTGAGCGCGTCAAGCTGGCCGGCGTTCTCCCGCGTCAGCACCACCGACAGCTTGAACCCCATGAATCCGGCTTCCGCAAGGTGCCGCATCGCGCGCGTCGCGATTGCGTACGACCCGGGACCGCGCACGCGGTCGTTGACTTCGGCGCTCGCACCGTCGAGCGACACCTGGACATCCACGTAATCACTGGCCGCCAGGCGAGCCGCGACCGCGGCGGTGATACGGCTGCCGTTCGTGGAGAACTTGACCCCGACCCGATGGGCGGTCGCATAGTCGACCAGTTCCCAGAAGTCGCGGCGCACGGTCGGCTCGCCCCCGCCGATGTTCACGTAGAACACCTGCATCCGCTCGAGCTCATCGATCACGGCCGTGCATTCGTCGGTGCTGAGCTCCCGCGGATCCCGCCGGCCCGAACTCGACAGGCAATGCACGCACGCGAGATTGCATGCGTACGTCAGCTCCCACGTCAGGCAGATTGGAGCGTCGAGACCCCGCTCGAACTGATCGGTCAGGCGCGTGCCGGCGCTCGACGCGTGCCTGATGAAGCTCAGCCGGCGCGTGCGGAAGTCGTAGGCGAGCGCTCCGAAGGGCTCGCGACGCAGCTCGGTGTCCGGAGCCAGATTGGCTGCGCGCCTCAGCTCCCCGGGCTCGATCTCCTCGATCCGTCGCACCAGCCTGCCGTGCGGTGGCATCAGTAGACGCCGCACATTCCGTCGATCGAGATGTCTTCGACGAGCAGCTCCGATTCGACGAGTTCGTCCGCCGTGGACACGCTCGGCGGCACATGTGGCTCATCCGTCGGCGCAACGGGGTCCGGAAGGGCATTGGTGTTCGGATCAGCCGTCGCCATCTCTCCTCCGATCGGGCTTGACCATCGTTGTCGGGTCAATGCACAAGTCGAACTGAACTAAGCTCATGTAGACTTATATCAGCTATTCCCTGAAGTGGCCAGGAGATCTAATGCCCGAATCAGATTCAATAGTTGACCTCCTCGTGTTCGGGGGCGGGATGGCCGGACTCAGCGCGGCGGCCCGGGCGTGCAGCGACGGCGCGAGCGTCGTCCTCGTCGAGAAGGGGCCCGCGATCGGCGGCTCGGCCATGTACGCAGGTTTCATCTGGACCACGCCGACCGTCGAGGTGATGCGCGAGGTCAACCCCAAGGCGGATGACGCGCTGTCCGCCAGGGTTGTCGAGCAGTATCGCGAAGCACTGGACTGGGTCCGCTCGCTCGACGTC
>Ga0335069_10011821_pt1 | contig 12299 bp, 11 predicted proteins | sample Lox_Sample_11_FD_206714 | JGI IMG/M metagenome (GOLD analysis project Ga0335069, IMG submission 206714) | Soil microbial communities from Loxahatchee National Wildlife Refuge, Florida, United States - Lox_Sample_1.1 | ecosystem: Environmental > Terrestrial > Soil > Wetlands | place: USA...
CGCTCAAAGTAGAGCTTGCCCGGCTCGGTGAGACTCAGCTTGTGGCTGTTGCGATTGAGGAGCCGCACCCGCAGGCGTTTCTCGATCGACATGACGTGCTTGCTGACCATCGCGGTCGAAAGATCGAGGCGGTCGGCCGCTCCCACGAAGCTGCCCGACTCGACCACCTGGCGAAACACATTGATGCTGGTGAGCGTGTCCATCTGGAGTCTTCCTCTAGTTACAAACAGCGGATCTCACTGGGTCGCAGTGTGGAATGAACACCACCCGCGGTGACACCGCATGTCGAATGAGCTTTTGAATTATTTCGACACTGCCGGGATTCCGTTTGCTTCCGGAATCCGGCGACCGGCGGGATCAGTCTGGAGCGCGCGCGTCCTGCGAGCGCGCGGGGATCTTGATCTCTTTCCAGCCATAGAGCCAGGCATCGATGGACCAGGCGCCGGGTCCGAGCAGCGCGAGAGAGGCCGCCATGACGGCGATCGATCCGAGCTGCGGACGCGGGCTCGCATGGGAGAGCGTCCCCCAGACTGTGGCGACCACCACGAGCACCGCTGCGATCGGCGTCCACAGCCCCGCGAGCAGCAGGACCCCGAGCAGGACACCGAGGCCATGGGACGCGGCAGGCAGCCACCGGCCGCCCCCGGCGAGGGCGTCGACACCCTGGTAGATCAGGGCGCTGCCGGCCGCGACACGTAGCAGCAATAATCCAATGCCGGGCGCGCCCGGCGCGAAGTTCGAGAATAGACGACGCACGGAGCGAAGCGTATGGGAACGGCCTCGCTGCCAGATACGTCCAAAAGAACGCCTGCGAGCTACTTTTGGATGCTCAAATATGGATGATTCCGCGCTTCAGCCCGATCATGACGGCGTGGGTGCGATCGTTGGCACCGAGCTTCGAGAGGATGCTCTGTACCTGACCCTTGACCGTGGCCTCAGTCACGGAAAGGCGCGTGGCGATCTCCTTGTTGGCCTTGCCTTCGGCAATGAGGCCAAGCACGCGCACTTCGCTCGGGGTCAGGGCATCATCGGTCGCATGCTCGGCGAGCTGGAAAGAAACCTCCGGCGAGATCGATTTGCGGCCCCCGTGCACGGCGCGGATGGTATCGAGCAGCTCCACATCCAGCGCTTCCTTGAGGAGATAGGCGTGGGCCCCGGCTTTCAACGCGCGTAACGCCTGCACGTCCCCGGCGTAGGTTGTGAGCACGATGATGCGCGCGTCCGGAAATTCCCCGCGGATGGCCATGATCGCTTCGAGTCCGTCCATCTCCGGCATCTGCAGGTCCATCAACGTGATATCGGGGCGGTGGGCGCGGAACTCCTTGACCGCTTCGCGTCCGTTGGCGGCCTCCGCCACCACGCGCATGTGCGGCTCGGTCGCGACGAGCGCAGCGATGCCGCGGCGGATGAGCTTATGATCGTCGACCGCAAGGATCCGGATCAGTCCCTCATCGCCCCCCATGTTGGTCTGTCTCCCCCTCCGCGGAAGATCCTGCCGCCACGGTAACAGCTCGAAATCTTAGCGCGAATGCGTGAATGCCGCAGCCGTCGAGGCGCGGGTCAGCTCTCACGAAACAGCCGCCGCAGCCATGAAGCTCTGTCCCGTGCGGCGCTCTCGTAGGCCCTCGCACCCGGGAGCCTGAAGGCGATCTCCGTGCCAGACTCCGGCGTGCTCGACACGGTGAGCTTTCCACCGATCTGCTCCGCGCGCTCGCGCATTCCCGCCAGGCCGAAGTGTCCTGCAAGCCCGGTACCACTCAGGAATTGCGGATCGAGGCCCTTGCCGTCATCGCGCACCCGCAGCTCGAACCGCTCCGCATCGTAGGTGAGGTGCACCTCGATACGGCTAGCTCCGGCGTGCCGGAAGGCGTTGCGCAGCGCTTCGCCCGCAATCCGGTAGATATCATCGCGCACCAGTGGGCGCAGCGCCTGCGGCGTCCCGTGAGTGCTCAGGCGAACCTCGACGCGGCGGTCTTCGGCCGCAGCGCCTGCCAGGTCTTGTGTGAGCGCCTCGATGGCCTGACGGAGCTCGTTCGTCTCGACGAGCGAAGTCCGCAAGCCCTGCACCGCCTGTCGCCCTTCGGTGAGGGCGGCGCGTGCCTCACCGATCGCGCTCTCGAGAACCTGGCGCGCCTCATCGGGATTGCGGGAAAGGATTTTCTGTGCGGTTCGAAAGCGCAGCAGCACCGCATTGAAGCTCTGCAGCAAGGTGTCGTGGAGCTCGCGTGCGATCCGTGTGCGCTCCTGTACGCGCGCTTCGAGCCTGAGGTCGAACCGATGGGCCAGCTGACGCACGCGCAGCCAGTACAGCAACCATAAGGCCCCGAGCAGCGTCGCCACACACAGCGCGCGGAACCAGGGCGTCTGCCAGTAGGCGGGGGCAATGGAGAAGTCCAGTGTCGCCCCTTTTTCGTTCCACACACCGCTGTTGTTGGCGGCGATGACCCGGAAGCGATAGGTCCCGGGAGCGAGATTCGAATACTGCACCTGACGGTCGTTGACGCCCTCCCGCCAATCCGGATCCTGTCCCTCGAGCCTGTACTTGAAATCGACCTTCTCCGGGACGACGAGGCTGAGTGCGGTGTAGTCGATCGAGAGCTCGCGCACGAGCGGCGGCAGGCGCAGGCCCGCTCGCGCGGCATACTTCACGCGGTTGGCGGTGATCTGCTCGATGCTGACCGGCGGAGGCACGTCATTGATCGCCATGCGGGAGGGATCGATGACACTCAGCCGGTTCGAGTTGAGGAACCAGATCCTGCCGTCGGAGGATCGCGTGACCGGAGGTCCGAAGCCCTCGAGGAGCGGAACGAGGCGAACTCCGTCGGCGGAGTCGAATCTCGCGAACTGCACGATGCGCTTCGGATCGCTCGCCCACGACTCGATCTCACGGCGCGCTGCCCGCAATAGTCCACAGCGGGTGTAGAGCCAATACGACGATGCATCGTCCTCGATGATCCAATGCACGGTGTCGCAGGGGAGACCGTTGGCCGTGGTGAGGGTCGCCACGTGTCCCTCGGTGATGCGGCTCAGACCCTCTCCGGTCGCGGCCCACAGCGTCCCCTCGCGGTCGCGCGTGAGGCTCATCACTTTCGGGTTGCGGGCCGGGTCGGGGCTCAGCGGGACGTTGCGGATCTCTCCGTGACGAAAATACCTGAGGCCGCCGCTCACGAGCCCGGCCCACACACCTCCGTCCGGGTCGACCACGATGCCCGTGACGGGCCCGCCACCGAGCTTCCCGGCCGGCATCTCCTCGCTGATCCTGCCGTCCTGGAGGTGCACGAGCCCGTCGTGGTTCGATGTGAACCAGAGGCTCAGCCACAGGCCGCCGTGGTGATCGCCGGTGATGACGAAGTTGGACCCCGCGGGGCCCGCGAGCGTTGCGGGCGCCGCGGTGAACTTCTCGTTCTCGAATGAGGCAATGCCGTGGTAGCCCGAGAGCCAGATGCGGCCGCGCTCATCCTCGTAGAGCGCGAGTATCGTGCCGACGGGCATGCCGGGGTGATCTGCCGCGCGGTAGATCGTCGCGTGCCCGTCCTTCCAGCGGTTGAGCCCGTCGGCCGTGCCGATCCATAGCGTGCCATCGCGGGCGGCCAGCACCGAGGACACGTTCGCGCTGGAGAGCCCCTGCTGCACCGAGAACGAGGTGACGGGCAGCTGACGGAATCGCTCGAAGCCCTGACCGGTGCCGACCCAGACCGTTCCCTCACGATCCTCGAACAACACCTTGATCTCATCGCTCGAGAGGCCATCCGCGTGGGTGAAGGCACTGGTCTTACCTTCGTACGAGTGCACGAGTCCGTGAGCATCGGTGCCGATCCACAGTCCCCGGTCGTGATCACGCAGAAGGCTGGTCGCGTAGAAAGGCGAGGGGAGGCCCGGCAGTGCGAGGTCGGTGACCCGGCCGCCGCTGATCTGATGCAAGGTATCGGTGGCGACGATGACGCTCGCACCATCATCGCCTGGCGCGAGGCTTTGCCGGCCGGTGATCGCTGTCGAAAGGTAACGAGTGGGCTGGCCCGGCTTCCATCGCCACAATCCGGTCAACGCTCCTACCCAGAGGCTTCCATCGCCATCCTCGTACAGCGAATTCACGGCGCCACCCAGACTGCCATCATCGCCATGACAATCGATGCGGTCCGCCCGGACCGCGCACAGCCTTCCGTTGGGTCCACCGAGAGCGGTGGCCACCCACATCGTGCCCTCCCGGTCCTCGAGGAGTGCGTTGACGCGGCGTCCGTGGAAGTCCGGATGCTCCGTCAGTCGCCCGTCTTTCCAGGTCCACAACCCATCGAGCGCGCCGATCCACAGCGTCCCATCCCGTGCGATCCGCAGCACTCCGACCTGGGTATTGGCGAGTCGATGCCCGGCCGGCAAGGGCAACGGCGTCGCGCGAACGCCGTCGAAGCGGAAAACCCCCAACTGGGTGCCGAGCCAGAGATAGCCATCCTGCGTCTGCGCGATGGCGTACACCGCGCCGGTCTCGGCCACATCGCTACCGATCGCGGTGTGTGCGTATTGAGCGAGGTCGAGTGCCGGGTCGAGCGCAGAAAGCGCAGGACACCCGAGCAAAGTCAGGGCAGCCAGGACGACACGTGAGAGCGCGGATTTCCCCTGCGGCGTAGCCACTGCGATGCTCCGTGCAGCCGCTCCAAGGACCCTCATGCAGCTTACCGTCATCGCGCACGCGCAGCTCGAAGCGACGCGGATCATACCCGATCTGCGACTCGATGCTCGCGAGCTCCTCGATCCTGCCGGTGCCGGTGCCGCTCACATTGCCGCGGCCGCCGCGGCGAGCATGAGCATCAGCACCGTCCGGCTGCGGCGATCGCGCAATGCGAAGACGAGCGGATCGTGGTGCATCGCGCCGCGATGAGCCTTGAGCCAGACATACCCGATCCAATAGAGGAGCAGCGGGCACACGAGCCACATCAGCTGGTGCCTCGAATAGAGGGTCTGCGCCGCGCCGCTCGCGATGTAGAGGGCGAGCACCACCACCGCGGCGTATCCGCTCGTCGTGCCCGTGGAGGAGAGCAGCTCCGCATCCGAGAGCTCGTAGCCGCGCGCCCGCGCACGCTCGCCATCGACGCTGCGCATCGTCATGAGCTCGGCGTAGCGCTTGACGAGTGCCAGGCTGATGAAGAGGAACATCGAGAAAGCGAACAGCCAGATCGAGGGCCAGAGGCTGATCGCGGCTGCGCCGCCCACGATGCGCAGCGTATAGAGACAGGCGAGCACCACGACGTCCAGCACCTCGATCTTCTTGAAGCTGAGCGAGTAAGCGAGTGTCGCCGCCAGGTAGAGCAGCACGACGCCTAGCGCGAGCCCCGAGACCATCCCGGCGAGGGTGCAGCCGAGGATCGCCAGCGTCGGCGCCGCAACCCAGCCATAAGACTGCGGCAGTCGGCCGGAGGCGAACGGGCGCAGTCGCTTGCGCGGATGGCGGCGGTCCGCCGGCAGGTCGCACAGGTCGTTGACGAGATACCCGCTCGAGGCACAGCAACAGAAGGCGACGAAGACTGCCACGGTCCGCCCGAGCAGGAGCGGTTGGAAGAACAGATGCGCGGCGAGTAGCGGTAGGAAGGTCAGGAGGTTCTTCAGCCAGTGCTGCGGCCGCAGCGCCCGGAGGTACTCGCTCGCCGCTGCGCGGGCGGGCCCCCGATCGGGCGCTACGGGCCTGGGGAGGTCACGCACCAGGCGCAAACGCGGAGCGTCGGCGAGAGCCACTTCACCGACGGGTGGATACTCGAGCACGGCATGCAGCGCGTCCATTTGAAACCGATACTCCTCGTTCAGCGCATGCTCATCGTTGGCGATGGCGGTGTTGACAGCAACACTCGTGCCGGAAACGTGTGTTTCACGGACGGCAACGGTGCTTCAGCGGAACGACTTCGAGACCTGGATGCTGCCCCAGGTGAATGAGCGCGAGCCCGGTCCCCAGCGCAGCTCGGGCGACTCCCAGCGGGCGAGATACTGCAGCGCCCAGCCCGAGGAAGTTCGCCACTCGACGCCGACCCACGCCTCGGCGAGCGTCTTGTTGACATCGCTCCCGCCGTAACTGAGATCGCTGTGGCGGAACTCACCCTGGAGAAAGGCGTTGTACACGCGCAGCTTCCCTCGGGCCCCGGCAAACACGAAGAACTCGGAGGCGACATCGAGGCCGAGCGGCGGGGCGATCGGCTGGGTCTCCTGGACGTACATGGTCTGCTCGGGCGTGAACGCCCACCAGGAAGACTCGATCCGTCCCCAGCGTGCGTTGACGGCGAGGCTCGCCTCGGTCACGGTGCCGACGCTTCCGGCAACGGTCCACTTGCTGTCCCCGTGCCAGGTCCCATGGCCGAACTCACCGAGGAGTGCCTGGCGCGCGGTGCTGTAGCGCATCGTGGGCTCACCGCCCGCCGAGATCTGGTGCGACCAGCCTTCCGGCTGCGTGCTGCTCGTGATGCTGTGCAGCGTGTGCTGCACGGAGTCCGCCGCGTGGAGACCCATGATCCCGAAAGTGAAGCTCGAATTGTAGGCAACGTCGCTGTCGGTCGAGACATAGCGGCGACCCACGCTGATGAAGAAAAGGCTCGCATACGGGCGGTCGCCGTACACGATCTCATGGGAGGCGAGGTCGCGCGGCGTGAAGATGAGGAGGCCCACCGAGAGCGCGTGTCCTACCTGCCATCCGGGCTCCTCGAAGCGCCCGTGCGGGCAGGTCACGCCGTCGAGGAAGCCGAGCAGCCCGTCGAGACCGCGCCTCACCGGTCCGCCGCGCTCGTCCGACAATGTTATCTGGCCGCCGCCGTTGTAGTCCTGATCTGCCGAGCCGTGTGTGAGGATGTGCTCATCGAGCACGATACCGCCGCCGATACCCGTGGGCTCGGAGGAGGGCGTGACCTCCTCCACGCCCGAGGTGATCCGCCGACAGCTGGTGGTTGCGCCGTCCTCGATCGCGGCAGGCGCAGGAGTGCTCGCCGTGAGGGAGCACACGAGCAGCGTTGTTGCATAGAGGACAGCCGACCATCGCATGCCCGTAATGTTTCGATGCGCCGGTGCCCCGGACAACGCATGGACGGTTCGCCGGGCGTTTCACCGCAGTAAATTTGTACGCCGCGGCACCGTGGGTCCGCTGCAGACTTAACCCTGCATTTACCGGGTTTTTCGCGCGCGGCGCCGCTGTTGGTTGTTGGCTTTCCCTTGGGTAAACGCGCGTGTCCCGCCGCAGACCGCCTCATGTTGGAACCGGGCGGTGCGCGATGCACGGGGCGGCGCTGTCGGCGCCGGTCCCGTGGCGCTTTCCTCGCGGGAATCGTTCATCAACCCGCGCTTCCTTGTTGCCATTCCCCCGCATGGCTAGGCTCGAGCGACAGTCACGGGCGATGCGGGCGCTGCGCGCCGCAACGCCCGAGGGAGTCGGCATGGGTTCGGTTATCAGGTTCGATCGACGCAACGGCCCAGCGGAGGACCGGATTTCGCGCTCGATGGTGGGCAGGGCACACGCCGTATGGCGCGGCACTGCGCGTGCCGGGACCGGTGCCATTGCCGTTGCGGCCGCGCCCGCCTCTGAAAGGTTCTATTCGTTCGCGCCCTCGGTCGCGAGCGGCGGCGGCACGAATCCCGGGGAGCTCCTGGCTGCGGCGCACGCGAGCTCATTCCTCATGAACCTCGCGGCGGGGCTGCAGGCGGCGGGATACACCCCGAGCGAGCTGAGCGCCGAGGCCGTGGTCACTCTCGAGCCGGACGGCCCAGGCGTGCGCATCGGGCGCTCGGCGTTGCGGTTGCGCGCCAAGGTGCCCGGGCTCGCCCGCCGCGCCTTCGAGGCCCTCGCGGGGTACGCGCAGCGCACCTGTCCGGTGTCGAAGGCGCTCAATGCCCAGATAACCCTAGACGCCAGGCTCACCGGGGAGTGCCAGGCATGAGTCTCAATGTGTGGATCGCGGTGCTGGTGGTCGTGGTACCGGCGCTCGTGCTGCTCGCCATTGCGGTCGCGGTACGTATCTGCCTGCTCGTGATCGGCGCTGGGGAATCCGCGACGGCCGCGCCCGCGCGCGGCGCCAACTCCCGCGGCCTCGCTTCGTTGCGCTCCGGCCCCGAGCAGCGGCCGCGGCGGGCCGGCACGGCGCACTGAGGTCTCAGGGGTAGTTGAGCCGCCGCCGGAATTCCTCGCCGTATCGCTCGGCCTCCTCGCGCGGCAGGCCGTAGGTCTCCTGCAGCCGGCCGACGAGACGTTCCGCATGACCTTCGATCTGCTTGAGGTCATCGTGCAGCAGCCTGCCCCATTGCTCCTTGAGCCTGCCCTTGATCTGCCGCCACGCACCCGCCACACGATCGTTGGTCATTGAGCAATCCTCAATGCATTCCGGCAACGGGTTGCACGTCACGCGGTTGGATTCGTGGAGGTGCCGGGTCGAGCTTGTCGTGCGCTTCCTTCCAGGACTGGCAGATCTCGATCGCCTGCACGAGCGAGCCCGCCAAGTGGTCGGCACCCACGCTGGCCTTGCCGATCTGCGGCAGGCCCGTGACTCCGGGACACAGGACCCTCACGACCAGCGCGCGCTCGAAAAGCGCATGAACCTGCTTGCTGATCGCATCGATGCGCTCGCGCTCGGGATTTGGGAAAGCGCTGACCAGGTACACGATGGCCGTCCCGTCCGGGGTGGCCCCCGGCGGTAATCCGGCATCGAGGTCCGCGATCGAGAAACGGCGGGCATCGATGTGCTGTAGGCGCAAGAGGCGTACCAGCAGCTCCGCCGCGAGACCATCGGGCTGTGCACCGAGGCCCAGACAGATCACGACCGATCCCGGCGGCACCCCGAGGGGCCCTTGCCAGCGGCCGATGAGCTCCTCGCGCTCGTGCCGCAGCCAGCCCGCGGCACTCAGGTCCTCGAGTATCGAGCTTTGCTGCGCGCGGCTCGGAAGCTTCAGATTCTCGCTGCTGAACGCCGCGACCACCTCGAGCACGACGCGCGAGATGTTGATCGGCAGAGCCCCGCCGCTCATCGAGCGGCTGGCATCGAGCTGGGCCAGGTGCAGCGCCGGGATCAACACGCGATCGCAGTAGCCCGCGAGCGAATCGGTCTTCAGGAAGACCCGCGCGTTGGCGATGATCTCCTGCGAGTCGCCCGACAGTGCGCGCTGGTAGAAGCGTTGCGGCAGCGTGAGCGGCTGCGCGTCGCTCAACGCCACCTCCAGCATTCCGAGGGCCTTCATGTGGCGCCCCGCGACCACGAGGCACAAGGTGAGAGGAATGGAGACGATGAGACCCACCGGGCCCCAGAGCGCGCTCCAGAAGATCGCCGCCACCACCACCGAAAGCGGTGTGAGCCCCGTGGCATGACCATAGACGTGCGGCTCGAGCAGCTGCGCGGCAATGAGGTCGAGACAGACGAACGTGCCGAGCGTGCTCGCCGCCAGTGACCAGCCCGGGTCGACTGCGAAGGCGAGCGCTGCCGAGAAGACCGCCGCAATCGCGGTGCCGACATAGGGTACGAAGCGCATGACCCCGGCGAGCGCGCCGCACAGCATGGCCTGCGGGAAGTGGAGCAGGCTCAGGCATGCCCAGATGGCGAGGCCGAAAATGAGGTTGACCAGGAACTGCGACACGAACAGCCGCGAGAGCCGCTCGGCGGCATCGGCGAGCGCGAGCGTGGTCGAGCGGATATCGGTCGCGCCGGCGAGCCGGATGAAGCGGTCGCGGAGCGACTCGTGCTCGAGCAACACGAAGACGAGGACCAGCAGCACGATGCCGGTGGCCTGGAGCGGTGCCCAGAGGGAGCTCAGCAGCTTCTCGTCGAGCTGCAGCGGCGGTGGAGCGGCGGGGTGGGGCTCCACCACCACCACCTTCGGCTGCGGCACGAGAACCGGCCCCTCGAGCTCCGGCACCGGGGCCGGCGGCTCCTCGGCCGGTGTTTCCGGCGGCTGCATGAGTCGGCTCGCTTCTCTCGAGATGACTCGCAGCCGGCCGATGGTGGCGTCATCGAGTGTCTTGAGCTTGCGTTGTACGGTGGCTTCGTATTGCGGCAGCTGCTCGGCGATGCGCAGCATCTGCGTGCCGAGCAGCATCGCGATGGCGGCGCACGCCAGGGCGAGCGCGACCACCGTGGTGAGGACCGCCAGCGCGCGCCCGGCTCCGATACGCTGCACGCCGCGCACGATCGGCTCCACCAGAAAGCTCAGCAGGATCGCGAGCGTGACCGGTAGCAGCACACTCCGACCGAAATAGAGGAGCGCCAGAATCACTCCGGCGGTCAGGATGCGGTTGCCGGTATCGCGCAGCTTCTCCGTCGAAGGAGCATCGGACGGGGGCATATTGTGGTTCGATCGAGGGGCAGAGCCGTGGCTCGCTCCAGGTAGTCCGGGAGTCACCGTACCGGCGGCGGCCAGGGTGAACAACCCGCGCCCGATGCATGCACGTTTCCTGGGAGTGAACGCCTCCGCACGGCATCGGGGGTAGGATCGATGCCGCACGCAAAGCTGCTCGCGTGCGTCGCAGAGGAGTGCCGCCGATGTCGTCAGTCTCGCCCGCCGCGAGCGTCGAATCCCTGGCCAACGCGCGCGGCGGCCCGACGGAGCCCGCGGCGCGCCCGGGACAACCCGCGCCTGCCGAGCTGCTCATCGATCCGGCGGCGCTCTGCTGGCGCTACTACGCCCGCCAGCCCGATCCCGCGGATCCCGCGCAACGCGTCAGCTTCGGCACGAGCGGCCACCGCGGCTCTGCGGTCCGCGGCACCTTCAACGAGGCGCACGTGCTCGCCATCACCCAGGCCATCTGCGAGTACCGCAAGAGCCAGGGCGTCGATGGTCCGCTGTACATCGGCAAGGATACGCACGCGCTGTCGGAGCCCGCGCTGCGCTCGGCGCTCGAGGTGCTGGCGGCGAACGCGGTCGAGACGATGATCGATCGGGACGGCGGCTATACCCCGACGCCCGTCGTGTCGCACGCGATTCTCACGCACAACCGCGGGCGCTCGGCGCACCTGGCGGACGGCATCGTCATCACACCCTCACACAATCCGCCCGAGGACGGCGGGTTCAAATACAACCCCACCCACGGCGGACCGGCGGATACGCACGTCACGCAGTGGATCGAGGCGCGCGCCAACGAGCTGCTGCCGGGCGCCGTGAGAGGCATCAAGCGGGTCCCGTACGAGGCTGCACGGCGCTCGAGCACGACCCATCTGCACGACTACGTGGGCGCCTACGTCGGCGATCTCGGCTCGGTGGTGGACCTGGAAGTGCTGCGCACGGCCGCCCTCGAGCTCGGCGTCGATCCGCTCGGCGGAGCCTCGGTCGGCTACTGGGGACCGATCGCCGAGCGCTATGGTCTCGATCTGAAGATCGTCAACGATGCGGTCGACCCGACCTTCCGCTTCATGCCGCTCGACTGGGATGGCAGGATCCGCATGGACTGCTCATCGAGCTATGCGATGAGCCGGCTCATCGCGCTCAAGGACCGCTTCGACATCGCCTTCGGCAACGACACCGACGCCGACCGGCATGGCATCGTGACGCGCTCTGCGGGTCTCATGCCGCCGAATCACTATCTCGCGGCGGCGATCGCCTACCTCTTTGCTCACCGACCGGGATGGCCGGCGGCTGCTGCGGTGGGCAAGACCGTGGTCAGCAGCAGCCTCATCGACCGCGTGGCGGCGAAGATCGGCCGACGGCTCATCGAGGTGCCGGTCGGCTTCAAATGGTTCGTCGCGGGACTGCAGGAGGGATCGCTCGGCTTCGGCGGCGAGGAAAGTGCCGGTGGCGCCTTCCTGCGTCGGGACGGCTCGGTTTGGAGCACCGACAAGGACGGTCTCATCATGGATCTGCTCGCGGCCGAGATCATGGCCCGCAGCGGCCGCGACCCGGCGGAGCTCTACGAGGAGCTGACGCGCGAGCTCGGCGCACCCGTCTACCAGCGCATCGACTCGCCCGCGACCCGGGAGCAGAAGGCGGCGCTGCAGAAGCTGGCGGCGACAGACATCCGTGCCACGACCCTCGCCGGTGATCCGATCGAGACGGTGCTCACGAGCGCGCCGGGGAACGGTGCACCCATCGGTGGTGTGAAAGTGATCTCCGCCCACGGTTGGTTCGCAGCGCGGCCCTCCGGCACCGAAGACGTCTACAAGCTCTACGCGGAGAGCTTCCGCGGGCGCGAGCACCTCGAGCGCATCCAGGTGGACGCCCGCGCACTGATCCAGGATGCGCTCGGGGCGAAGTGAGCCCGCAACGCCAATCGAGGTTTTATCGATGAAAGCCACCCAAAGACTCCATGAGCTCGGCCAGAGTCTCTGGCTCGACAACATCACCCGGGATCTCCTGACGCG
>Ga0335069_10011822_pt1 | contig 12299 bp, 9 predicted proteins | sample Lox_Sample_11_FD_206714 | JGI IMG/M metagenome (GOLD analysis project Ga0335069, IMG submission 206714) | Soil microbial communities from Loxahatchee National Wildlife Refuge, Florida, United States - Lox_Sample_1.1 | ecosystem: Environmental > Terrestrial > Soil > Wetlands | place: USA: Florida...
TAACCTGCCGCCGGTCTTCGCCGTCGCGTTTGCGCTTGATCAACCCGCGCGTGGTCATGCGGTCCGCCAGCTCCACGGTGCTGTGGTGCTGGATCTGCAACCGCTCCGCAATCTCGCCGATGGTGGCCTGCTTGTCGTCGGGCAGACCCTTGATATGCAGCATCAACTGATACTGCTGCGGCTTCAAGCCGGCTGGCCGCAGAATCTGCTCGCTGGCCCGCAAAAAACGGCGAATGTTGTACCGAAACTCAGCTAATGCCTGGAAGTCCTGCAGATTGAACTCATCCTTGGATGCCATTCGATCCACTCTCATTATATCGCAATGCGATAGAAGATGAAAACCGACACTACGGCTTGCGGCACTGGCGCAAAGTAAGGCTCCCCGACCCAGATCATCGGTCCATGGCCGTTATCATTTCTAACGCTCAAGTGCTTGCACGGAAGGCTAGCCGCCGCTCCGCCGCAAGTCAACGCCAGAATTCTCTTCTCCGCTGGCGGCAGTTAGAATGTCGGGTTCATTCCTGACGGGTTTGTCAGGAACCCTTGCAAGGAGAATACCTTGATACCTCGTTACACGCGCCCGGAGATGGGCCGCATCTGGAGCGACGAAGCGAAATTCCGCAAGTGGCTGGACGTCGAGCTGGCTGCTACTGCTGTGCTTTCAGAAGCCGGTCTGGTGCCCAGGCACTCTGCCGCGGTCATTAAGAAGAAGGCCGCTTTCGATCTGCAGCGGATCTACCAGATCGAAGCCGAGGTCAAGCACGACGTCATCGCCTTCACCACCGCGGTGGCGGAGAAGATCGGCCCCGAGTCGCGCTGGCTGCACTACGGGCTGACGTCTAACGATGTCGTGGACACCGCCCAGGCGCTGATGGTGAAGGATGCGTCGGCGATATTGCGTGAAGATTTGACGCGTTTGCATGAGGTGCTAAAGCGGCGCGCCCTCGAGTTCCGTCACACGCCCATGATCGGCCGCACCCACGGCATCCACGCGGAGCCCATTACTTTCGGCTTGAAGTTGGCAAACTTCTATGACGAGGTCTCGCGCGACATCGTCCGCTTCGACAATGCTGCCGAAGAAATGCGAGTCGGCAAATTCTCGGGTGCAGTCGGCAACGGAGCGCATCTCGATCCCGCCCTGGAGGAAAAGATCTGCGGGCACTTGGGGCTGAAGGTCGCCCCGATCACCTCGCAAGTCATTCAGCGCGATCGTCACGCCAACTACATAGCCACGCTGGCCATCATCGCCTCGACGCTCGACCGGATCACAACTGAGGTCCGTCACCTGCAGCGGACCGAGGTTCGCGAAGCAGAAGAGTTCTTCAGCGAGAAGCAGAAGGGTTCCTCGGCCATGCCGCACAAGCGCAACCCCATCACCAGCGAACAGATCAGCGGCCTGGCACGCGTGATTCGCGGCAACGCACAGGCGGCGCTGGAGAACGTCGCGCTCTGGCATGAGCGCGATATCTCGCACTCGTCGGTGGAGCGCGTGATCTTGCCGGACTCGACGATCCTGCTCGACTACATGCTGGCTAAGACCACCGACCTCATCGATCGGCTCCTGGTTTATCCCGAGCGCATGCAGAAGAATCTCGACTCCACCGGCGGCCTGGTTTTCAGCGGCCAGCTTTTGCTGGATCTTGTCGAGAACGGAGTCATCCGCGAGGACGCGTATCGTCTGGTCCAGTCGAACGCCATGCGCGCCTGGCGAGAGGGCCTGAACTTCCGCGAGCTGATCCTGAACGACCCTGAGATCACTCAGCGCGTTCCTGTTGGGGAAATCGAGTTCGCCTTCGATCTTGACCGCCAGTTGCATAACGTGGACAGGATCATGCAACGTGTCTTCGGCAGGGAAGCGGCCCCGAAGAAGAAATCCAAGAAGCGGTAGGAACCCCCATCTGCCAGAAGACGGCAGATGGGGGGTGCCATCTGATCGCCAGATCACCAGATGTTCTGGCTCGCCCATCACATCCGCATGTGATCCATGACAACGACTCCCCGGTAGAGGCTGGCTACGATATACGCGTCATAGTCCAATTCACCTGCTGTCGAACGGGGGCTGGCGTATGGAAATGTTTGAGCAAGAACTTCAGATGGAGAAGAAGTCGTCGTCGGTGGGACCACTACTGCTGGTTGTCTGCCTGGTCGGCTTAATTGTCGGCGTAATCGGGTATTACGCAATGGAGCTGAGAAAAGGCCTGCCAACCGAAACGGCCACCTCGCTCATCGAGACCGATCTTCGCAGCAAGACCGCCACCGTTCATTTCCGCTCCGGCAAAGTCGTTTCCGGCTTTGACGAGCAGGCGAAGGATCCGCACTACAAGGTGCTGGAGAAAGCTGGTTTCCTGAAACTGAAGAACCTTGCCTGGAACAGCAATGACGTTACCGTCACGGAAGATGGCGAGAAAGCCTTCACCGCGGTTCCCGGTTTCAAGAAGTGGAAGAACGCCGACAACACCATGTCGTGGGATATCCCGCTGGCCACTCGGAAGCTGATTAAGATCGACAGTATAACCCTGCCCAACATGAACACTGCCAAGGTGGAATACGAGTGGCAGTGGGTTCCGAACAACATTGGCAGCCTGTTCGACCTTGACGGGAACAATCTGAAGGGTTACAGCACCTGGGATCATCAGAAATTGATCGACAAGTACGGCGCCAATTTTTATCACGCCGCGCCAAAAAAAGAAGTCGTCACGATGATCAAGAACGACAGCGGCTGGCAGATCAGCACCGGATTCTAGCTCCTTCTCCTTGTGCATTGCGGCGCAGTGCGGTTTCGCACTGCGCCATTTCTATTTCAGCCGGTTGATCATCGAAGCTACGTAGCCCGCGCCAAAGCCGTTGTCGATATTAACGACACTCACGTTCGACGCGCAGGAGTTTAACATCCCCAGCAGCGCCGCCAATCCCTGGAATGCGGCTCCGTAACCGACGCTGGTCGGAACGGCGATGACGGGAACTCCCACCAGGCCTCCCACCACGCTCGGCAGCGCGCCTTCCATCCCGGCGCAAACGATTACTACGCGGGCCTTCGCGATCGTCTCCCGGTTTGCCAGCAAGCGATGAATTCCCGCCACTCCCACGTCATAAACATGGTCGACATCATTGCCCATGATTTCTGCGGTGACGACGGCTTCCTCGGCCACGGGAATATCGCTGGTTCCCGCCGAGACCACTACGATCCGGCCTTTGCCAAACTTTTTGCGATCCTGCCGCAGGGTGATGCATCGGGCGAGCGGCTGGTATTCCGCGCGCGGCACCCTCGCGCGAACCTCCTCATACTGCTGCAGGGTCGCTCGCGTCGCGAGCACGTTGGTTCCTTTGCTGGACAGCCGCTCGAAGATCGCCGCCAGGTGCGAAGCCGTTTTGCCTTGCGAAAAAATCACCTCGGGCATGCCCACTCGCACCGTCCGGTGATGATCCACCTTCGCGAAGCCGAGGTCCTCGAACGGCAGGTGCCTGAGTTTTTCGACGGCTTCGTCAGGCGACAGCTTGCCGCGCTTGACTTGCAGAAATAGCCGCTTGATTTGATCGGGCTGCATGCGAACCGTGCATCAGCTTATCATTCGTTCGCAGCGCACGTCCGCCACCGCATCGCAGGCTCGCAGGTAGGCTGCCCGCGCCAGGCCCGGCTTGCCTACGGGGAAGAAGAACAGCGCCCTCAGCCGCCGCTTCTTGATTTTGCCCCGCAGGTAGGAGGTGTAAAGTTCGCTTCCGAGCGCGTGGCCGAGCAGGCGAATAGCATCGCGCCGTCGTTGCCCGTTGGAAGCAAGTCCATTCGCCAGAGCCTCCGGCACCCTCACGTAACGCCGGCGATACTGCTCGTAATCCCGGTGCAGCAGAACAAAATCGAGCATTTCCAGGTGCCGGTCAGGGGCGTACCCTTCGCGCTCCAGGTCGGCAGGCGCCTTCGCATAGAGGTCGTAAATATCGGATTCGTCGAACAGCTTCCGGCTCGGACAAAGGATCTTGGAACCCAGGAAACTCAGCGCGCATTCCAGCAGCCGCAGGTAGAACTCATCTTCCGGCGAAGGCGTTCTGGAGGCGCCGCCGCGGCAGGCGTGGACGACAAATCTCGCCGCCTGCTCGGCCGACCATGGCATGCGGAATTCGCGGGCCACCACAACATTGCGTTCGGCGACGAAGTAGCTACCCTGTTCGCGAACATTGCTCTCGACCTCGTGCGCGCGCGCTCCCAGCCGCCGGCTCATCAGCCGCTCCAACTGCTCGTCGCTTGCGGCGCTCCAAATTTCCGGGAGTTCGTCGACGAGGAAGGAACGCCGTTGCCCACTCTGCGCCGAATAAGGGTCCAGATTCAGGAACTGCAACAGGCTGGTGATGAGATTGTAAAAGCTCGGTGCAAGATCGAGCTTTCCGGCTCTCTCTTGCTTCCAGCGCTCGATGCACAGCCGGTAGTGCTCGTATTTCTCGAGTGGAGTGGCGGAGAACACACACAGCACGTCGTCCTTTACCGCTACCGCTTCCACCGAGTCGTCGGGCTCACCCGCCGACATCCAGTACAGCGAGTCCACATTCTGCAGTACCGTTAGTACTTCGTCATCCTTGCGCAAGCTCCTGACCAGGAGCGGCAAGTGGTTTGGCGCGAGGTGCGATTCGCCGAACAAAACCACCAGCACCGCGTCGGGATTCGCAGCGCGCAGCTCCACGATCTTCACCGCGGCATGTCGATCTCGCGCACGAATGCTCCGCATATCCTGCCGGGGCATGCAATCCAACCCGAAAATCTGCGCTCCCGCCGCTCGCGCCCTTCGCAGCAGGTCGCGAAATGGCGGCCAGTCGTAACCCCAGTCGCTCTCGAAACGAATGCGGCTGCGCAGTTCCTCGGAGTCGATTTCGTCGCTCTGCCACTCATCCACGATGTGCTGGTCGCGCGCGACAATCGCTTCCACTCCGAGCACCACGCGGCGGCCCCAAGCTGCGAGTTTCTCCAACAGCGCCGCGGTATAGAGTTGCGAGGCCGGCAGCGCGTGGTAGTCTCCTACCAGGATAATGTCGGCTCGCTTCAGGTGCCGGTCGACTTCTCCGGCTGGCAGGACCTTTTGATATTCCTGGAAAGCCTCGTTGTAATCGCGCAGGTATTTGCGGCGGCCGGTCGTATCGGTTGCGTGGATGGTTCGTTCCACCTCCGCCAGCGCGTGCAATTGCGCGGCACTGCGGCGAAACCGTAGTAGCGGATCGCTGGGCATACTCTTTTCATCAGCCCGCGAAGCAGTCGCGCTCAAGGGGAGACGACTCGGTCAGCTTGACTTGCCTGAGCTGCTGTTCCTATCCTCACCCTTCCGGAGGAACGACGGAGGGATCCTGTTAGGTGATTAGATGCTGAATCGCAACCGCGAAGCAAGCCATAATTTGACCATCGCCACCACCGGCGCCAGCGGAGCCATCTTTCTCCAACAACTGCTTCGAATTGTTGAGGCTGACGATCGCGTAAGTGTCGCGAATTTCATCACTTCCGACGCAGGCCTGCGGGTCATGGCAGAGGAGCTTCAACTGCCAGGCCGCGATAAGCTTGCAGAACGCCTCCTCGGCTCAACGTCCGCCAAGATACGCCAGCAGAACAACGACGACATCGGCGCCAACATTGCAAGCGGTTCTTATCCCTCCGACGCCATGATCATCTTGCCCTGCAGCATGGGAACCCTGTCGCGCATCGCGAATGGCAACGCCGAACACCTCATTGAGCGCGCCGCCGACGTCTGTCTCAAGGAGAAGCGGCCCCTAGTACTTTGTGTCCGCGAAACACCTCTGAACAAAATTCACATCAGGAACATGTATCGTGCGGCCGATGCGGGCGCGACCATCTTTCCGCTCATCCCGGCGCTCTACAACAAGCCTGATTCGATTGAAGATATAGCCCGCCAGTTCGCCTGCCGCGTGCTTCAGCACATAGGTTTGCCGCAGGACGAGATGTACCGCTGGAAAGGGTGATCCCTTCGGCCCCCGGACGCAGATCCCATCCCGCCGCTGACAACGTCTCAATAAGCGGCCGCCAAATCAATCGGGGCCCCATTCTCGCGGCTCCCCATTTCCTCAATTCCGGTCAATCCCTAAGCCTTGCATTTCCTTACGAACGTAACCCAGGTGATCACTGCTTTCTTCCCACAAGATGGCGTACGCTGCGCACTAAACGGTCTTAAGGAATACAGACCCCGTCTCTCTGGAGGGAACTGATGTTTACGTCGTACTCGGCCCTTTGCAGAAATATCGTTATATTGCTCATCGTTGCCTCAATTTCGATCTCATCTGTTGCGCAGTCCGGCACGTCTGCCACCGTGCTTCCGAACGTCATCCGCTTCAGCGGTGTTCTGACCGACGCCGACCACGCCCCGCGTTCTGGCACCATCGGTGTCACCTTCGCCCTATACCAAGATGAACAGGGCGGATCTCCACTCTGGCTCGAGACGCAAAATGTTGTAGCCGATAGCAGTGGTCATTATTCCGCTCTGCTGGGTGTTACCAAGAGTCACGGAATCCCGGCCGATCTCTTCACCAGCGGCGAGGCTCGCTGGCTCGGCATCAAGCCCGAAGGCCAGGACGAACTGCCGCGCGTGCTGCTGGTCAGCGTTCCTTACGCCCTCAAGGCCGGTGATGCAGAGACCCTCGGCGGCAAGCCGCTCTCGGCATTCATGCTGAACCCGGTGAGCACGGTGACCGTCGCCGCCGCTCCCGCGCCAACACCGGTAGCCATAGCACAGGCGTTCGCGACCCCTAAACCGACTGCTACCGCTACCGCTGCGGCGTCGGCCATCACCGCCAACTACATCCCGTACTTTGTGGACGGCACCGGTACCTCTCTGACCAATTCGACTCTATTCCAGGGTGCCAATGGCGTGCTCGGCATCAATACCGCTACACCCAGCAACGCCTCTAACGCCAAACTGCACATCAATGGCAACCTGTTGCTGAAGGGCCAGACCACTCACCAGATCCAGATGGTCGGCACCGCTTCCGCCGGACGGTTGGGACAAGACTTGGGTGGCTTCTTCTTCGCCGTAGATACGGCCGGCAAGAGCATGCGCGTGCTCACTACTCCGAACGGCGGTGTCCTAACCGACAATCGTTTTGTCGTGACTTCCACCGGGAACGTGGGCATCGGCACCAACGCTCCAGGCAGTTCGCTGTCTGTCGTCGGCACCGTTGAATCCACCACTGGCGGCTTCAAGTTTCCCGACGCCACCGTTCAAAGCACCGCCGGAATATCGCAAACCGCGTCTGACGGGCGTTACCTGAAGCTGACGGGAGGAACCCTGAGCGGAGCCCTGACTGCCACGTCGTTCAGCGGCAGCGGCACCGGACTCACCGGCCTCAGCGCCGGCAACCTTGCTGGCACCGTTCCCAACTCCTCGCTGTCGGGGACTTACTCCAGCCAAGTGAGTTTCACGAGCCCCGCCAACTCTTTTTCCGGCAACGGCAATAACCTCACGAACCTTAACGCCGGCAATCTTACCGGCACGCTTCCCAATGGGGCGCTGGCTGGCATGTACTCCGGAACTTTGAGCTTTAACAATCCGGCGAACAGTTATTCAGGCAACGGCTCCCAACTCACCAGCCTCAACGCCGGCAATCTTACCGGGACAGTTCCCACCACCGCGCTGAGCGGCACGTACTCGAATCCGCTGAACCTAAGCAACGGGTCGAACAATATCAGCGGCAACGGTTCCGGCCTCACCAACATCAACGCGGGAAGCCTTAACGGGCTCATCAACCCGATGAACTTGCCCGGCGGGATCGCCTACACCAACACCAACAACTCATTCAACGCGACGCAGTATTTCAACGCTGAGACCTTTGTAAACGCGCAAGGAACGGGCAACAGCGGCCAGGCGCTCAGCATTACCTCGAACGACAATACCCAGCCCACGGTCACCATCAGCAACAACGGAACCGGGGACTACCTGCAAATGGGCAGCAATACCAGTAACGGCGGCTTCCGGTTCTACAACAATGGCTATCTGGAGGACAACGGCTGGGCACCCACCATCGACTACGATCCCATGAACGCACCCGCTGTTGGTCAGCTGGTAAAATTCACCTCTACAGGAATTGTCGCTCCATTCGCACTTAGCGATGTCAACACCGGGGCCGCACTCGGCGTCGCGGCGCAAGTATTCCCACCCGATCCACAGAACAACAACAAGACCAAGGCGCAAATCGTCATCCATGGTGTTGGTAACTGTACCTTCGACAACACCGCGGTAGTTGGCGATTACGTAACGATTAGCGTTAGTGTGGCGGGCGAGTGCCACGATGCTGGAACAAAGATACCGGACGCGCGCCAGATCGTGGGCCGCGTTGTGGACACGAAAAATGGCAACCAGGTTTACTTCTACGCGGGCGGAGAATTCCGGCCTTCTCCTTTTTTCCAGAAGAAACTCCGGTTGCCGAGCCAAACTGCCGCAATCCCTTCAACATCGGTGTTCACTCCCGATTACACAGGTATGTACCGGGTATCTGTCTATTTGAACAGTGGGAATACCGGCGGTGGCACCATCACGGGAAACCTGAGTTGGACAGACGACATTGGAGTTCAGTCGGCCACCACTGGCTCGGTGACCAGTTCGCAAAAGGCGGCCAGCAGTACGGTCCTGGTTCGTTGCCTGTCCGGAACGCCGATTAACTACTCCACTGTAGTCACGGGAACTGGAGTCAATTACAACATCTACTACACCGTCGAACTCGTGGAAGCGGACTAGACCTCAAAACGAACAAGCCCGTCCCCACGTGGGACGGGCTTATTTGTCTCTGGCCGATTCACGGCTTTGGCGTCTGTGGATTCGCCTGCGGAGCCGCGCTCGGCGCTTGTCCCTGCTGGGCAGCATGTTGCTGCTGATTCAACTGCGTCAACTTCTGCTTCTGCTCGGGCGTCAGGATGGCGTCAATCTTGGCGTGGTCGGCGGTTAGCGTATCCTTGAACTTCGCCTGCTTCTGCTCGACGGTCATCGAGGTATCGGCCTTCAGGTCACGCACCTGCTGGATCTCGCCGGTAAGAATCGTCTCCAGCTTCGGTTTCTGATCGGCAGTCAGGTTCAGTTCGCTACTCAGCTTTTCGATCGTCTGGTGCGCCTGCTGTTGCGGTGTCATGTCCGCGGTGGGAGAGTCGCTTGGCGCCGGAGTTGGTGCCGGATTCGCTTGCGGCTGCTGCGCTGACGGCGATTGCGCCATAGGCGTGGTTTGTGCCGAGAGTGCGAGTCCGCACAGCAGCAGGAAGGTAAGTAGAAGCGTGGCCCCAAATCGTGACATGGCGAGTTCTCCTCGGTAATCGTTCTGTGGTCAGAGGAGAACGGCAGCCAGAAGGATGTCCCGTACAGGATTTTCGCCAACCGGGCGCTAACGACCGGTGACCGTCCAAGTCCAAACTTCCAGGTACCCTCATGCGAATGTCGATTCTTGGAATTCTGTTTCTGTGCTTCTCCTCGCTGGTTGCGACGGCCGCTGATCGAGTTCAACTCACACTCGACTCCTCAGAGGCCGACGCTGTCCTCTCCATCCTGTCAAAACGCGCCGATGGCAAGTCTATTAACGACGCTGACTGGCAGGCGCTCTTCGCCGCCGAGCCGTATAAGAGACTGAAGATACGTGAGGCGTCGATGCACCGCGACTTCACGGACGCCGATTTTCAGAAATTCGTACTCTCCGCCGATATCGCAACGAAGACGCCGCAACTCAAAACCACGCTTGCAGCCTGGAAGAAAGCTGATCTGGCTAGAGTCGCCGGACGCATCCTTCCCTATCTCCCCGACGGCGCGCACGTCAAAGCCAGCGTCTATCCCGTCGTCAAGCCAAAGACCAACAGCTTCGTCTTCGAGACCGACACTAACCCTGCGATCTTTCTTTATCTCGATCCCGAACAAAGCCAGTCAGAGTTCGAAAATACCGTCGCGCACGAGAGCCACCACATCGGATTCTCCGACGCGAACAAGCGTTACGAAGAGAAGATCAAGGCTTTACCAGCAAACGCCCGGAAAGCAGCCGAATGGATGGGCGCTTTCGGCGAAGGACTCGCGGTGCTTGCGGCAGCGGGCTCGGCCGAAGTGCATCCGCTGAAGGATTTCAACAACGATCAGCGCATCCGCTGGGACCAGGACATGAAGTTCGCGGACCAGGAATTGATCCAGGTCGACCAGTTCTTCCGCGACCTGATCGAAGGCGGCTTCACCAAGCCCGAGGTCGCCGATCACGTCGCCTTCAGCTTCTTCGGATACCGCGGCCCGTGGTACACCGTCGGTTACCTGATGGGGCAGAAAGTCGAAAAGCACTTCGGACGCGCAGTGCTGATTCAGTGCATGTCCGATCCTCGGCAACTTCTTCTCAAGTACAACGAAGCGGCCGCCACCGAAAACGAAGCCGCCGCGCAGAAGCTGCCACTCTGGAGTCCGCAGGTACTGCAAGCCGTCGGGATACAAAGCAAGTAACGAGTACGATTCCGCCGAATCAGAGTAGGAAATAGAAAATCCAGAGCGGGTTTTGACAGCAAGAAAAACCCGTACTAATCTGTGCCTACACTGAGAGAGGAGGTGGTCCAGACAATCTATGAGTTCTGATAGTCACATATGCAGCCACAGTGAGGTGCTTGAGGTCTAAGGCGTCTCGCCTTAACTCCTCAGCCGGTTTCCGGGGCTTTCAGTGGCGGCAGCGCTAGCGCTGTAACACCGGAAACAGGCAGCCGGGATTTCCGTTAGGGAAGACCGCCTCAGGCCAATTTCAACGAGCTACCGAACGCCCCAAAGCCGATACCGCTACCGGCCTTGGGGCGTTGTCATCTTTGATTTGTAATTGTGTGATTTGGTAATCGGGTAATTTAAAGGTCCTTAAATTTCGCGATTACCCGATTTCGAAATTACACAATTCCGAAGCCCTTTCTGATCACCAATTCTGTCGAGCCTATCAATGTCGTCTTGTCTAACTCGGCCGGCGTGATCCACCTTGCATCCGATATATCGCTCGCCGGCTTTAGTTCTCCCGACACGAACTCGCAGAGGAAGTCCACCAGCACGTAGTGATACTCAGTCCGTCCCTCGCTGTCGCGATAGATAGAATCGAAGACATCCAGCACCGGGCCGGCCTTCACCACCAGTCCCGTCTCTTCCAACACTTCCCTTTCCGTCGCTTCCCTTAACTTCTCGCCGATCTCGACCAATCCACCGGGCACAGTCCACTCGCCGCGGCGCGGCTCAGAGCCGCGCTGCACGATCAAAGCGCACCCCTCATGAATGATCACGCCGCCCACGCCCACCAATGGGCGATCCGAATATCTTCTTTCAGTTGTCATTTCATCCCTGCCGCGAATTGGCATAGCGCGGTTTTCCTCATCCATCGCCCTTTCTCACGAGATTTCAACCACCCAGTATCATCCCGACCGCAACGCGATCACCCTATCGATCGCCAATCGCGGCAGCCGGCACGCGACGGTCTCAGTGAAAAACAACTACTCCGGCAAGGTGGAGTCAGCCGACGTCAACGCCGGTTCCTCGTGGCAAGACACCTTGGAGTTGCATCGCACCTTCGGATGGTGCGACTTCGTGATCGAGGTATCTCAGGATTCAAACTTCCGCTACCAGGTGGCAGGTCACGTTGAAACCGGCGAGGAAAGCACCACCGATCCGGCGATCGGAGCGTAAGAAGACCTGCAAACGCCAATCAACGCTGATCAACACGGATTGCTGTCTTTTCTCTCAACAATCCCGCGTTCATCAGCGTTGATCTGCGTTAAGAATTCCTAGGAAAAAAAGCTTCTCGGGCTGAAGTCCACGATCTTCCAGCCCTTTTTCCCGCGCTCTAGTTCGAACCTTACCTGGCCATTACGGCGCTGCGGAACCACGCTCGCGCCCCCGGTGGAGTTGGGAACTTCTTCCATCTCAATGTCCACGAGGATGATGCCCTTGGGGCCTTCCGTGGTCGCCTGCGAAATCCTGAAGTGGACACGGAATTCCGAGTAGCGCTGGAACATCGCCTCGATCTGGTCTTCGAAGGTCAGGTAACCATCCATCTTGTCCTGATCGAATGCCGACTCGAACAGGCGATAGCTATGGCCCTCCAGCCCGTCGCGAATGTCATTGAGCACGTTGCGCGCGACGTCGTCGGAGAAGACTTCGGAGTTCAGCACATCCTGCGAACCCTTGTCTTTCTTCTTCTTCTTATCTTTCTTCGCGTCCTTCGAATTGTCGGGGGGCGGCGTCTGGTTGTCGGTCGATTGCGCCAGCGTCCATCCGCTCAGTGACACCAGCAGCAGCGCTGCCAGAAAGAATTTCGCCACGCGTGACTTGCTCATAGTGCCC
>Ga0335069_10011823_pt1 | contig 12298 bp, 15 predicted proteins | sample Lox_Sample_11_FD_206714 | JGI IMG/M metagenome (GOLD analysis project Ga0335069, IMG submission 206714) | Soil microbial communities from Loxahatchee National Wildlife Refuge, Florida, United States - Lox_Sample_1.1 | ecosystem: Environmental > Terrestrial > Soil > Wetlands | place: USA...
GCCTCTACCGCGCCCGATGAGGAACGTGCCACTCGTGTTAGAATTCATCGTACACCTGCCCAGACGGCCACACGGACAACGCGTGTGAGGCTCCGTACTTCGTGTCCCACAGATAAACGTAGACCGGATAGGTCGCGGTAATCGCTATGCCTCGGGTATTGAACTCGACCGCTGTCGGGTACATCCACACCATCAGATTGCTCGGGAGATTGATGTCCCTGGTTACCTTGTCGAGCACCCAGCTGCTGCCCGACTGCTTGAGCCGTTGGACTTGGTAGTGGGTGAGGGACTGCCAATTGAATGAAAAGTGGGCTCCCGATGTGATTGCGCCGGCGCGAGCGGTCCGCAGATCCGCTATCATGTTTTCCAGGTACGTATTCGTTTTCTCGCGCTGCTTTTCGATGTGTGGCAATGCGGTGGCAACGACGATCCCGAGGATTGCAACCGTGGTCAGCAGCTCGACGAGGCTGAAACCACGCGGGTTGCGCAGCCGTCGTCTCAGCGAAGGATGGGTCGGAACCGTCATCGCCATTGGAATGACGCAAGGGGCGTGCCGCTTTGCTGGGCTGGTTGGAGGCGCACGCCTCAGACGCAGCGTCTGTTACAGACTGGCGGTGATGGTGGCGTATCGTCACCGCATCGGCGCTGTGGCGGCGGATAGGCGCGCCGGCGATGGCGCGCCTAGGTGTGAATGTGCCACGTCGGCGGGAGGCTAAGGCGAGATTCTTGACTTCCCGTCGGGTGGTTTCTATGCTCGGCGCGGACGAGGTTTCGGGTGTCCCCGGAGAGCTGTCGGAGTGGGAATACGGCCAAGGGCTGCCATCTGGCGTCCAAGACGTGGATAAGCGAACAGGTTGCCGGTCTCATCCTGGCCGGAGGCCAGAACTCGCGTATGGGAGGAGCCGACAAAGCGTTCCTCACGGTCCAGGGCGCGACGGTTTTTCAGCGCACCCTGACCCTGATGCGACGCTGCTTCCCTCAGGTGATCGTCGTCAGCAATCGTCCGGAAAAATATACCGCCTTCGACGTACAAGTCACCACAGACCAGTTTCCTGGGCTGGGCCCGCTCGCTGGCATCCACGCCGGGATGGGCATCATTCAGTTGCCCTACACGTTTGTCGTGGCCTGCGACATGCCCTTTCTGCGGATTGAGCCGATTGCCTTCCTCATCAATCGAGTCGGTGCGCACGAGGCGGTCATTCCCCATTGGGATGGTGACATCGAACCCCTACATGCCATCTACGCAACCATGTTGCGCCCACGGATCGAGCGGGCCTTGCGAGGCGGTACGCTCGCAATACGCGAGTTCCTGCCGCAGGTGCGGGCGGAGTACGTCCCGGAGACGCTGATGCGCGGAGTGTGTGGTGCCGACGAGTCGTTCCGCAACGTGAATACGCCGGAGGAGGCGGCACGGTTTGCGGTGCAGATGGAGCCCTGACCCCGCTCCCCAACGGTGGTTCCGGTCATTGACCGCACACAGCGAGCACAGTAGAGTGCGCGTCACGAGTAGTTTCGAGAGCGTGAGGTTGCGTCCTCCCTGACCATCGCCCCGGTTCGATACCCCGAACGTCGATCCCCGCATGCTACGATGGCCACCGATCTCATTTCTGAAACGTATCAGCGGCTGGTCCGGGGGCTTGCTCCTACCGCTGCACAGATCGTGCTCTTCGAACATGTGCGCGATATTCCGTACGCGTATCCAGCGAGTCGTGACCCCCAGGAGGTTCTTCGTAGAGGTTGCGGCTCTTGCTCCGGCAAACACTACTTGCTGGGAGAGATGTTCCGTCTCCATGGGCTGCGCGTCCGCCACATGATCTGTACCCATCGCTTCAACGAATCTCCCTTGGTGTTCCCCCCTCCGATGCAGGAGCTCCTGCGCAAGAACGAGATCATCGACGTGCACGACTACGTGCAGATCTTCGTCGAGGACCAATGGCGCGACGTTGACGCCACTTGGGAACGCGGGCTCCGTGAGTTTGGGTTCCCGGTCAATGAGGACTGGGATGGGAAGAGTGCAATGCTGCTCAGTGTCGTCGCGGAGGAATTGACGGGGGTCGACGGTGATCCCGAACACGCAAAAGAGGAACTGCTCTCCAAGCTCACCCCACGGCAGCGGTCACTGCGCCGTCAATTTCTTGAAGCGCTCAGTGCCTGGGTGCAAGAACTGAGTGCCGAGGTTCGACGCGACGCCGAGGGCGCATGAGTGACGATGAACTCGTTGACGTTGTCGACGAGCACGACTCCGTGCTGCGGCGTGCACCGCGCAGTGAAGTCCGGCGACACAATCTGCGCCACCGCAGCGTCTACGTTCTCGTCTTCAACTCGGCGGGCCAGCTCTTCGTGCATCAGCGCACGCAGAGCAAGGATATCTTTCCCGGATGCTGGGATGTCGCCGCGGGTGGAGTGCTCAATGCTGGCGAAGAGTACGACGCGGGCGCGGCGCGCGAACTTCGCGAAGAATTCGGGATCCACGGCGTGACGCTGCGCCGCCTATTCCCACTCCGATACGACGATGCGGCCAATCATGTGTTGGGGTTCGTGTATAGCTGCACGTGGGACGGCCCGCTCCGTTTGCAGGCGTCCGAGGTTGCGCGCGGCGAATGGCTGGACCTCGACGTCGTTCTGGAACGCACGCAGCGCGACACCTTCTGCCCAGACGGCTTGGAAGCGCTTCGACTCTACCTGGCCAAGCTGCAGGCCGCACGTGACCGACGCTAACCAGCCAGGTGGCCGCAGAGATGTGGCGCGCTACTTGGTCCGTTCCAGCGGCTTCTCCTTTTTCTCCGGACGAGCCCCGTGATAGTGCCGCCAGAAGCGCTTGATGCGCTGGGGATCGTACCCGCCCTTCGGTGACTTCACGCCATGGGCGTGAGAGCCCACCGATCGCGACGGCCTATCGAGATCGCGCTCGTCGTCGGCGTCGCTGCGCGCAAGGCGCACCAGCGAGCGCGACCAGCCAGGGTCAACGGTGCGTATGACCGGCAAGGCTAAGGTGGCCAGCAGTGCTACCTGTGCGAGCCGTTGAGACCGCTGGGCTCGCGTGATCCAGGTGTGCCGTCTCAGTCGCTGAACGCCACTTCCCTGGGGGTTCGCCGGCACGGGGTCGCTCTCAGTTGGCACGCGGCTTCTCGATCGTGCGTACGCTTTGCTCGAGCACGGTCTTACGCACCCCGTCGGCGTTCTCGATGGTGACGACCGATCCATCAATCGCGAGGACCTTGAACCGCCCCGGGGCGCTCATGACGACGACTTCGTCTCCGATTTGCACCATAACTGTCATCCTCCGGAACGGCTCATCGTAGCGAGTTGGGCCGAATCCAGCAAAGCCCCCGCCGTTGTCGCTCCGGACCGTGTATGGTAGCGTCCGTGGCAATGCAACCACTTGCGGAACATTCCGCGACCGGCGATGGAGCGGACGAGTGCTTCATGGAGGTAGCGCTCCGCGCCGCGCGGCGCGCCGGCGCGATAGGTGAAGTGCCGGTCGGTGCGGTGCTCGTGCGCGCCGGTAGGGTTATCGGCCTGGGATGCAATGGCTCGATCGCGTCAAGCGATCCAACGGCACACGCGGAAATCCTAGCCTTGCGCGACGGCGCTGGTCGCCTCGGCAACTATCGTCTTGTGGGGACGACATTGTACGTTACGGTAGAACCCTGCTTGATGTGTGTCGGAGCGCTATTGCACGCTCGGGTCGCTCGAGTAGTGTTCGGTTGCGCCGAACCGAGGAGCGGTGCGCTCGGTTCGATGTATGATGTGGGTCGCGACGGTCGCGGTAGCCACCGCCTTGAGACCTGCGGAGGGGTGCGCGCTGCGGCGGCCAGGGATTTACTCCAAGAGTTCTTTCGGATGCGGAGAGGTGCGTGAGCCCGGTTGAAACGGCACGACTCGAAATCGTGTGACCCCTTGCGGGTCCGGGGGTTCGAATCCCCCCCTCTCCGCCACTACCTTAAGAGACCTGTCGCTAGCGGCACAGACCTCACGGGAGCCCCCACGGCAAGTTCAGCCGCGATAACGACGGATCCGTCAGAAGCAATTGATCTTCACTATCGATCTGCGTATTGATGATACGGTAAGCAATCGGATTGTCTTGGATCTTGCGTGTGGAGGTGCGATGCCCCGGGTACGAAGCGCGCTGCTGAGCCTGATCGTCTGTGCAACGACGTCCGGCGTATTGACGCCTGCACCCGCCCACGCCCACGGCGGCCCGCCACCGGACATCTCGTCCTGGGGGCCGTTTGACGCGGCGACGGCGCAGTGTCAGCGCGTCATCAGTGGTGCTATACAGCGCTGTTTTGACCGGGCCATCGCCGTCAAGCGCCACTGCATGGACACCCAACTCGCTGGTGGGCAATGCGACGAAGCAGATCGGGACAATCGAATTGCAGCGGCCCAGCAAGCGGCCGAAGGTGCCGTTGCCGGGGCGTGCGGTGACCTGCAACTGCAGACCCTGCACTTCCTCAATTTAGACGATGCCAAATCGGATGTTGCGCGGGGGTGCAACGATCAATCGGATGCCGCGCTGTCAGTGCTCTACGGGCCCGCCATGGCGAGAGGGACGGCCGCCACCGGCAATACGTCGGTGGATGGCTGCATGCAGCGAACCGCCGCCCTCGGGGTGAAGTTGCTCCGATTCTCGACCCGCCTGAAAAGCCGTGCCCTCGATCGGATCGCCAGCCGCGATCTACCTCCCAGTCAACGTCTGGCGCTGCTCGCGGAGGTCGATCGCCGCGTCGCCGCTCTTCGTCAGAAAGTGATCGACCGCATCGCCGCCGCGTGCCCGAGCTTCGGGGCGATTTACGACCGCGACAGCGCAACGGTGATGAGCGTGCTCGAGCCGCGCGGCGACTGCGTCGTTTTCGCTGGTTACGTGCAGTCCGCTATAGCTTGTCCGACCCCCGTGTGTGGGAACGGGGTGAAGGAGACCGGAGAGCAATGCGACGATGGCAACCAAACGAACGACGACCTCTGTCACAATGATTGCACCAAGAACGACTGTGCCGTGTTCCCGACGACGTACGATCTGATACAGGCGGCGATCTTCGAGCAACACGGCTGCACGAACGATCTCTGTCACGGCAGCATAAAGCAGGGAGGCTTGGACCTGCGTGCCGGGTTCTCCTACGAAGCGCTGACAGCACCTTCGACCATCGCGCCGGATTTAAAGCGTATCGAGCCGGGCGATGAGACCCGTAGCCTCCTATGGCTCAAGCTGGCTGCAGCGACACTGGGACGGACGGGTGTGCCCGGTTCGCCAATGCCCCTCGGACTACCCGCCCTGAGCGCCAACGAGTTGGAGGCGCTGCGGGTGTGGATCCACGCCGCCGCGCCGTCGACGGGAGTGGTGGCTGGCGTCGCCGAATTGCTCAACGCCTGCGCGCTCCCTGCCGATCCGATTCAAATCCAGCCACCTGACTCACCTCCAGCAGGTACGGGGGTGCAGATCGAGATGCCGGGGTGGGACCTCCGGGCACACAGTGAAGGCGAAGTGTGCTTCGTGAGCTACTACGACGTGAGCAGCCAGGTTCCAGCCGAATTTCAAGGACCGGATGGGACCTTCCGCTTCCGGCGTCAGATCATCGTTCAAGATCCACAGAGCCATCACCTTATCGTTAACCTGTACCGTGGCGCCTCTACGATCGATGACCCCTTGTGGGGGGCGTTTACGTGCAAGGGCGGGCCGCTGGACGGGCAGACCTGTGATCCCAAGCAGAGCGATTCATGCGGCACGGGTGGCCTTTGCGGTAGCGCTCCGACCTCGAGCGTCGCATGCATCGGCTTCGGTCCAAGCGACGCGCAAACCGGCTTCGCCGGCTTCACCGGGACCCAGCAGACCTCGTACGAGCAGACCTTTGCACCCGGTGTGTACGAGGAGGTGCCGCTGAAGGGCATCATCATCTGGAACTCGCACGCCTTCAACCTGACGCGCTCGGATGCAAAGCAGCGCGCTTGGATGAACTTCTACTTCGCTCCGCCGGAGGATCAAAAGTATCCGGTGCAAGGGATCTTCGATCTCAGCGACATCTTCGGGATGGTAGTGCCGCCCTTCAAAACGGAGGAGATCTGCAACACGCACCTGCTGGATCAGGGGACGTACCTTTTCCATCTCAGCTCGCACATGCACAAACGCGGCAAGCGCTTCACGATCTTCGCACCTGACGGTTCGCTCATGTACACGAGCAACATCTACAACGACCCGGTGCAACTGTACTTTGACCCGCCGCTGGTCTTCAACGATCCGGATCCGGCCACCCGCACCCTGAGGTACTGCGCCCTCTACGACAACGGAGCCACCGACCCCACCGAGGTGAAGCGCAAGTCAACGTCGCCGGACACTCCGATCGGGTTCCCGTCTGGAGGTCCGTGCACAACGCCAACCGGCTGCACATCTGGGAAAGTAGGGCAGAGTTGCAGCGGGAACACGCAAGCAAAGCGAAACGCATCCTGCGATACCAGCGTTGGGCAGGGTGACGGCGTTTGCGATGCCTGCGTTCTCCGCGGAGGCGTGACGACCGAGGATGAAATGTTCATCCTGTTGGGGACGTACTACGTTCCCTAAGCGAGTGGCTCTCGAGTTGCGATGAGGTACTGGAATCCTCCGCCCGATTTGCCTGGGCGGCGGGTGGCAAGACTGCCGGGAGATGGGTTAGCTCGTCTTCCGAGCGTACACGCGACCGGGGATCCGTACGTTGTGACGCGCCCGCGGGAGAACCTTCCGCGGCGACACATTCTCCTTCTTCATGCGCTTGAGCGTGCGCCGCACCGCGTCCGGATCGAGCCCCAACATTTCGCAGACGACTACGAACGAAAACGGTGAGTGCCGCCGCGGTGAGTGAATCCAGAATTCAGCTTCCTGCGCAATGACCCGCGAGCCACCGAGATAGCTCCGGATGCCATCTTCCAGGACGGCTAACATCAACGCTTTTGTTCCGGTGAGCTGTCCCCCACGCGGCTCACCGCCTGTCATGGATTGAAATCGCACCAGATTGAGATCTTCGTCGTCCAGGTCGAAACCCCCCCGCCGCGCGAGCGGACGCTTACCGGATGGGTCCATCGATTCCTCTTGTGGGGTGTATCGCTCGCATTCGAATCGTAGAAACCTGGCAACGATGCGGGCGAGCAAGGCTTGTGCCGCAAGGCCGCGCGGTGACGAAGAGACCGAACGGCTGAATCTCCGGAGCCGAAAGTCGTGGCGGAAGCGCCAGCGCTTTGCGACGGCGCCAGACCCGCACTGGCCCGCGGGGCCCTTGAGTGCGCAAGGGCTGTCCGAAGCACCCGCAGCCCGCCTTGCCGCGCTATGCGAGATCGACCGGTTCGCGCTAGGGTCGAGTTTGGTTAGCTCGGTTGCCGCATACCGCAGCCGCCGACCGCGCAGCCGCCGCCGCCACCACAGCCTCTTGCCTCAACCAGCGCGTAGCCCGTTGCTTCCAATTCGTCCGCGTCAACGGTTCGGAGTCCTGCAATGATCTGCGCGTCACAGTGGAGGCAGCGGCGGGTCTCGTCGCCGCAAGCGTCGACATCGATGTGCGTCAGCACGTCCTTGTTGCACGCCTCACAGTAGCCAAGGACGAACTCCGTGGAGCCCAGCGATGGGGTTGCCATGGTTGCCTAGGGTACAGTGGGAGAGGCGAGAAATCCACAGCCGTAGCGCCTCCAGGCGTCCGTCCCCTGCGGCGCGCGAGGTGGGTCCCAGCGTCAACCGGTCCGGCTCGGATCGATCTGGATGCCGATCGTTTGCAACTCCGAACGCATGTGCGCCAGGTGAGTAGCCGGCCAATAGATTCGTCGGCATCGTAAGCACTCCACGTAGTGGACGTGTGTCGCGAATACGTAAGGGGGCACTCGGGTTCGGACCGCTGCTCTCTCGGCCCGCGCTAGCGGTTCGTTGCATCGTGAGCAACGGCTGCCCAGACCAGGAATGTGAACGACATGCAACGTCAGCAACACCTGACGAAGCTGCTGACGGAACTGGTCGCTTTGAACGAGGACCTTGGCCACATCATCGCGTCGCCGTAGCAGGCGACGATCCCGGGTAAGAACGACCCGGCCGTCCAGTCCCGCGTGTCGCACGAGCGTCGATCCGGACCACTGGCGTTCGTAGATGGTGTCGAAACCGAGCAGGCGCAACCACACCGCCAGTCTGCCGAGCATCCGATCGACGGCAAATCGTGGTGTATCCATGCCCTCGTCATGAGATAAGATAGTCGAACGTCTGTGAGGGGCAAGGTGCGCCGAGCCGTATCGATAGGGATCGTCTGCTTCTGGCTGAGTGTGGTTGCGTGGGGGGTGCGACGCACGTGGACTCCCAGCTCGGTTGCGAGCGCACCGCCCGTGCTTGCTGGGACTGGTGACGCCCGGTCGGTCGACGACTGGATGGCCGTCTATCACCAGCAGCGCAAGATCGGGTACACACACTACCGCCTCTCCCAGGACGGCCAGGGGTTGGGCTTCTTGGAGGAATCACTTCTGCGCATCACCGTGATGGACGCGCCGCAGACGGTGCGGACCCTGATGCAGGGACACTTGGCGAGCGACTTTGCCCTTCGTGACGTGCACTTCGCGCTGACCAGTGGCGTGGGGCAGCTCGATGCAACCGGCGTCATCGATGGGGCCGGGCTGCGGCTGACCTTGCGCACTGGTCAAGAGACGTCCGAGCAACGGTTGCCTTTGAGTGAGCCGCTCTACATGCCATCGGCCCTGCGCTCGTACCTGGGGACGAGCCAACTGCAAGCGGGTCGCGAGATTGAACGAGTGGTCTTCGATCCGATGACCCTGAAGAACGATCGTATTCACGTGCGCGTCGAGGTGCAGGAGGCGGTGCCGCAACTCATACCCGAGGTGCGCGCGTGGCGCATACACGAGGAATTCCGGGGCGTCCACACAACCGCGTGGATTGATTCGGCCGGCGGAGTCATTCGCGAGGAAGGTCCGATGGGGCTCGTCCTGGTTCGACAGACCAAGAGCGAGGCCGAGGACCAGAACTGGGACACGCAAACGGCCCTCGATCTGATTGCCACCGTGGCGGTCCCAGTCGCGCATCCCATTGATGACCCGCGGCACCGTCGGTCACTCCGCCTGCACCTGTCTGGAATCAATCTCGAGACCGTTCCAACGGATGACGAGCAAACGCGGAACGGCGCGACGCTGACCATCACGCGTCCGGATGTCGAAGGCCTCGCATCCTATCAGCTTCCATGCCGCGATCCGCAGTGGGCGTCCGAGCTCACTCCGACAGCATTCCTGCAGAGCGACCATCCGCGCATCCGGACGGTGGCGCAAGAGATCGTCGGCGGAACAGACGACGCAAAGGCCGCAGCGGCTCTCTTGAACGACTGGGTGTACACACGGCTGCGAAAGGTGCCGACGATCAGCGTGCCGAACGCCCTGCAGGTGCTCGAGATGGGCGAAGGGGACTGCAACGAGCATGCAGTGTTGTTCGCGGCGCTGGCTCGGGCCATCGGTCTCCCGGCCCAGGTCATTGCTGGCGCCGTGTACTTGGATGGGGCCTTCTTCTACCACGCATGGTGTGAGGTGTGGTTGGGACGGTGGGTGTCGATCGACCCGGCCCTGCACCAGTTCCCTGCCGACGCAACGCACGTGAAGTTCGTCGTCGGTGGTCCGGAGGAACATGCCGCAATGCTCGGTATCGTCGGCCGTTTGGGAATCGAGGTTCTCGACGATGATGTGGCACGCGTGCAATGAGCCCGCTGACGGCGCCTTGCGGCGTTTGCGACGGACCTGCTACAAGCACCAGCCTCGGGTTGCGAGAGTGGCGGAACTGGCAGACGCGCTAGACTTAGGATCTAGTGGGGTTCCCGTGGGGGTTCGAGTCCCCCCTCTCGCATTGGTGCGGACGCCTGCCTGCACCAAATTTTCTTGAATCAGCGGTGGTGCTATGGTTAACCTCCTAGAAGAGCCGAAGTTCACGAGATGACACACAAAGTGGAGGTGGAGACGGTGGACGCGCTGCGTCGACGTCTGGAGGTGGAGGTGCCCGCGGACGAGGTCGCTGCCGAGATCGACAAAGCGTTCGTCGAGCTGGGCCGGGCGGCAAAGATCCCAGGCTTCCGTCCCGGACGCGTGCCACGGCCGGTCTTGGAGCGCCTCTTCGGTGACCGCGTGCGCGCCGAGGTCTTCGCCACGCTCATACAGCACTCGTATGCGGAAGTGCTCGACGAGCACAAGATCGAAGCACTCGGACAGCCCGAGATCGTCACGGAGCAGGCGAAGCCTGGCGGCGCACTGCGCTACAGTGCGACAGTTGAGGTGAAGCCCGAGTTGTCGGTGGATGGATACAACGGTCTGACGGCGGAGCGGCCGGTTGCGCCGGTGACTGATGCCGATGTCGATGCCTTCCTCGCGCGCCTGCAGCACTCCTTTGCGCAGCTCAGACCGATCCCGGATCGGACGCGTCCACAGCAAGGCGACGTGGTGGCCCTCGATTACGAAGCGCGCGTCGAGGCCCGAGTGGTGAGCCGTGGCGAGGGTCGCGACATCGAGGTCGGTGCGAACGGGTTCCCGCCCGAGTTCGACGCGCACTTGCTGGCGGCCAGTGTGGGTGACGAGGTTGCGTTCGCGGTGACGTATCCCACGGAGCACGAGGCGACGCAGTTGGCGGGAAAGACGGTGGCGTTCCGCGTCCGTCTGCACGCGTTGTCGCGCAAGGAGATCCCGCCGCTCGATGATGAATTCGCGAAGGACCACGGCGAGTGCGCGACGCTTGCCGAGTTGCGTCAGCGCGTGCGACAGCGGCTCGAAGAGGAAGCTGACCACCGTGCCGATCAAGCCGTCCGCGAAGCCCTGCTCACGCAACTAGCCGCGGCACACGACATCCCAATCCCCAAGGCCTTGGTCGAGCGGCGTACCGAGGCACTTGTGCAGGAAGTGCTCGACGAGTGGCGGCAACAGCGTGTTCGTCCGCGTGACGAGTCGCAAGCCCTAGCGCAACTGCGGAGTGAGTTGGAGCCGCGGGCGCGGCAGCAAGTGAGGATGGCGCTGCTGCTCGAAGCGATCGCGCGGCAGGAAGGCCTCGCCGTGAGTGCACCGGAGATCGAGCAACGCATCGAGTCGCTGGCGGCGGCGGCGGGGGCGGCGGCTGAGCGCGTGCGGGCGTTGTATCAGGACCCGGAAGCGCGCCGCCAGCTCGAGACGCGGATGCTGCAGACTCGGGCAGTCGACATCGTCGTGCAGCGCGCTAAGCTGACTACCGTCGAAAGCGCGTCGAACATTGCTGAGGTTGTGGAAAATGGCTAGAATCTCGCCACGATGCGAAGAGAAATAGAGGGGCCATGAGTCTCGTTCCCATTGTGGTTGAGCAGACGGGGCGGGGTGAACGCGCGTACGACATCTACTCGCGGTTGCTCAAGGACCGCATCGTTTTTTTGGGATCGCAAATCTCCGACGACATCGCAAATCTCATCACCGCGCAGTTCCTGTTCCTGGAATCGGAAGATCCCGAGCGCGACATCCACTTTTATATCAACTCGCCCGGTGGCTCGGTGACGGCGGGTCTCGCCATCTACGACACCATGCAGTACATCAGGCCGGACATCTCCACCCTGTGTCTCGGGCAAGCAGCGAGCATGGCCGCGTGGCTACTGGCCGCCGGCGCCCAAGGGAAACGGTACGCCCTGCCGCACTCACGTATCATGATCCATCAGCCCCTGGGGGGCGTGCAGGGGCAAGCGGCAGACATCGACATCCAGGCGCGCGAAATTCTGCGAGTGCGTGAGCAACTCAACAACATCCTAGTGAAGCATACCGGTCAGAGTCTCAAGCGGATCGAAAAGGATACGGATCGCGATATGTTCATGACCGGCAAGCAAGCGGTGGAGTACGGACTGGTCGATGAAGTGATCGCGTCCAGGCCCACGAAGAAAGTGTGAGGGGTGCTATGGCCAAGCACGGTGACGACCGAAGCGGCAATCTTGTGTGCTCCTTCTGTGGAAAGAGCCAAGACGAAGTACGCAAGCTGATCGCTGGCCCAACGGTCTACATCTGCGACGAGTGCATCGACCTCTGCAACGACATCATTGCGGAAGAATGCGACCAGGAAGAGGGGCTGGCGTCGACGTCGGCGGTGCCGAAGCCCGCCGATATCAAGAAGGTGTTGGATCAATACGTCATCGGACAGGAGCGCGCCAAGAAGGTGCTGTCGGTCGCGGTCCACAATCACTATAAGCGCATCGATACTCAACTCGTCACCGGTGACGTCGAACTGCAGAAGTCGAACATCCTGTTGATCGGTCCCACCGGCTCCGGCAAGACGCTGCTGGCCCAGACCCTTGCCCGATTTCTGCAGGTG
>Ga0335069_10011824_pt1 | contig 12298 bp, 10 predicted proteins | sample Lox_Sample_11_FD_206714 | JGI IMG/M metagenome (GOLD analysis project Ga0335069, IMG submission 206714) | Soil microbial communities from Loxahatchee National Wildlife Refuge, Florida, United States - Lox_Sample_1.1 | ecosystem: Environmental > Terrestrial > Soil > Wetlands | place: USA...
CCGCCTTGTATTTTTGCGTCGCTGCCGGGACGAGGCGCCCGCCTTCGCGGGCCAACAACTTCGCGCATCAAGGCGTGTCGGCTACGATCGCGTCGGCTTCAATCTCCAGGAGCATTTCCGGTGCAACTAAAGCGGCGACAGCCAGCATCGTGCTTGCCGGCCGAATGTCGCGGAAGAATTCGCCGTGTGCCTTGCCGACCTTTTGCCAATCCTGAATGTTCGTCAGGAAGACGCGGGTTCGGACCACGTCCTTGAGTGAAGCCCCGGCGCGTACCAAGGCGCTCTCGATGTTCTTCAATGTCTGTACAGCTTGCGCATAGGCATCGCCTGCGACGATCTTTCCGTCCGCGCCAGTTGCGGTCGTGCCCGCAACATGGATGTATGGGCCGACCCGCACCGCACGGGAGTACCCCACGATTGACTCCCATGGCGCCCCACTTGCAATGATCATTCTGTCCACGCGTGTCCCTTCTTCAACGGAATTTTCCTGCGCCCTTTCAATCCCAATAGATGAGCCGAAGATTAGGCGGGCTCCATAAGCTGAAGAAATTAGCAGCCGCAACGTTCGAGTGCCAGCAATAGTGGCGCGAAACACCTTGCCCAGCGCGGTGTTTCATTCAGTGTGTGGCACGATGGTGACTTGTTTCCGCTGCAAAACTACAGTATTTAAACTTCACGACCTTTGGTTCCGATGAATCAAAGCTGATGAGGTGAACCGAAGTGGGGCGGTGACACATGATTCCGGAAAAGCATCCGTTGCAGCAGTTGTTTGTTGAACTCGTAGGACGGCACTACGCGCAGGAGATCGGGATTCGCGATCCGCAGGTGATCGGGTACGTCGCGCACCTGCTGGCGGAGTTCTGCGATGCCGAGCAACTGATGAAGATCCGGAATGCCTCCGGGCGCCCGCTAAGTGACGTGGGCGAGATGCTGATCGAATCGGATCCGATTTACGGGCCGGCGCCGTCGTTCGACCGCGAGCGGCAAGTGCGCAAGCATATCGGCGACTACACGTTGTTTTTCGCGGGCATGTTTCCGGAGAGTATCAATCATCTGCGGCTGCGGCGGCAGCGCATCGAAAATTTTGTGGAATGGGTGAAGGCGGGCAAGGAGAGCTATTACATCGTTTCGAAATTTGAAGAATTCGAATATGCGAAAGTCGCCCCGCTCTTCGCGCAGCTTTCACAGAAATTTGAAGACTGCGTCTACGGATTGAATCTGGTGAAGAACGAACTGGAAGTGATGCAGCATCCGATTGCCCGCAGAGGCGACGAGCTGATTATGTAGGATCGCAGGCAGGCTACAGGAGCAGACATTCGGATCGGAAACGCTTCCCGCCAGAAATTATTTGTCCGGGCGTTTCATTTCAAAGCTTGCGGTATTGGTGCGCAGCCATTTGCGCGAAGACAGATCCATAGTCTCCATATAAACCGTGTATTGCCCGGGATCCTTTAGGTTAAAAAAGTGGGCCAGATCGTATCGATGAAGAGACGAATCTCCAGGACCAATGGTCCAAGGTACATAAACCGCTGGCTTCAGCCTTGCTACGCGCGAGTCAATCCGCCTGGTAATAACCTCTGAATTCGGAATTCGAGGCAATTCACCCTTCGCCCCTTCGACATGCAGCTTCACCATATAGTCAGATATTTCAATTTCCCGGTCGGTCTCGTTCTTTATCAATAAGCCGACCCAAGGCGACTGGCCGACTATAACTTTCTCGTTTTGGAGGGCAATGCTCACCGTGATCGCCGGCGATGGGGCGGCCGAGGTAGTTTGCGCGGCGACCTGAAGATCATCGTCTGCAATCACCGCGATCAGCGCAAAAGCCAGAGCGACTATGAATTTGTTGGGCAAGTACCCCCAAGTTGTCCGCACTTAAGCTTTTCTCACAAATCTACGTCCAACAATCTCGTGCTTCCCTTCAAGCACAGTTCTTATCGCTTCGGTGTAGGCGATGTGCTCCTGTTCCAAGATCCGATCGGCAAGCTCGTGCTCGTCATCGGAACTCTGAACGGGAACGGTCTTTTGCACGATGATCGCACCGTGGTCGAGCTCTTCGTCCACGAAATGAACGGTGCAGCCGCTGACTTTCGCCCCATAGGCAAACGCCTGCTGTTGCGCTTCCAAGCCGGGGAAGGAGGGGAGCAGCGACGGGTGAATATTGAGGATGCGATGCGGAAATTGCCGCACAAACCATGGTGACAGCAGTCGCATGTAGCCGGCGAGACAGATGAGCTCTACTTGATGCTCTTTGAGTGCGGCTACGATTTCGCGGTCGTGTTGCTCGCGCTCTTTTCCCTTGGAAGGAATAACGATAGCGTTCAGTCCGCGCTTGCGAGCTGTTTCGATCCCCGGCGCATCCGCCCGGTTCGAGATGACTACTGCGATGCGCGCGTCCGGAATTCGTCCGGCGTCGATGCTGTCGGCAATGGCAACGAAGTTTGACCCGCGGCCGGAGAGAAGGATTCCCAGATTCTTCATCTAGAGACATTATTCACAATGCAAGAAGGAATTGCAGCGCCAAAGCCGCTCAACCGAAATGAAAATATGACTGGTACGGGGATGGCGGCGGGGACGCCGCCATAACCGCCGACGAGACGGCGGCGCTACGGTCGAGGGCAATTTTCGAGAGAGGGGCAGAGAGCAACGGATTAGTTTAGCTGTAGATCACTTTGCGCTCGCCCTTCACGATCCGGCCTACGCTGTAGAACTTCTCGCTGGCACGCTCCAAGAGAGTCTGCGCCTTCTTGAATTTCTTGGCCGGGACCACGACGAGCATGCCGATGCCCATGTTGAAGGTGCGCAGCATCTCGTCCTGCGCAACCCTGCCGAGGTGCTGGAGGTGCTCAAAGATGGGCGGAACCGGCCAAGTGCCCAGTTCGATGACGGCCGAGGTGCCCTTGGGCAGCACACGTGGCAGATTTTCGGTAATACCGCCGCCGGTAATGTGGGCAAGAGCGGCCACGCATTCCCCGGCAATCAGCTTGCGAATGATAGGCCAGTAACTGCGATGCGTCCGCAAAAGTTCGTTGCCGACCTTGTTCTTGATTTCGCTGACAAATGTTTCCGGCGAATAGCCTGCTACTTCAAAGAGCAGCTTGCGGGCGAGGGAATAACCGTTGGTATGCAGTCCGTTTGAAGGCAATCCCAGCACGCAATCGCCGATCTGCACATCTTTCCCGTTGATGATTTTTTCGCGCTCGACGACGCCGACGATGAATCCTGCCAGATCATATTCGCCCTTCGGATAAAAGCCGGGCATTTCAGCCGTCTCGCCGCCAATCAGGGCACAACCGTTGTGCTTGCAGGCTTCGGCAAGACCACCAACAATTTTTTCGGCGATCTCCGGCTCCAAGGTACCAGTCGCGAGGTAATCCATGAAGAAGAGCGGAGCGGCGCCTTGCACGGCGATGTCGTTGACGCAGTGATTCACAAGGTCGGCGCCCACCGTGTGATGTACGTTCATGTCAAACGCGACCTTGAGCTTGGTGCCCACGCCATCGACGCTCGACACCAGGACCGGGTCGAGATACTTCTTGTCGACCGAAAACAGCCCGCCGAAGCCACCGATCTCGCTTAACACACCCTTCGTGAAAGTCTTATGGGCGAGATACTTGATGCGCTGTTTGGTGCGGTTCGCCTGGTCGATGTTGACGCCGGCGTCCGCATAAGTGACGGGGGTACTCGCTTGGTTGGCGTTCTGGGCCACGTTTTAGTCCATCATGTCCGGGGAGATCTGACGTGTTACGAGCCCGGGGGATCGATCGAGCATCAAATTCTAGCACGTTCTTTCGCTTGCCCGATTCGCCGGCAGGACCATCAAACAAAAAACCCAGCGGGGACTCGCCGGGTTTTGCAACCTTCTGAAAAAGGGGACGACGACTACTTTGCCATGTCGTCTTTCTTCTTTTCGTCTTTCTTGTCTTTCTTGGCAGCTTTCTTCTTGGTTGTCTTCTTGTCTTTCGAATCTGAGGCCTTGTCCATCTTGTCACCGGATTTCGCGTCATCAGCAAAAGCGAACGACGACATGGAAACGGTGAGGGCAAGCGCGAACATCAACGCCAATGCTTTTTTCATCTTTGGTTAGCTCCTTGAATTATTCGAGACACACAGAACCCCGTGGGACGGCAATTTCCGAAGTTGTCCTTGGGGCGCGGAGAATTGTATCCCTCCGTCCGCCGAAATGTCACCCCTTCCCACTCGCCTGCAGACAGGTCGCAGGCCACCAAACCTCAAGGCAAAAGCTGGGGCGTCACGTTCGGGTGTCACATGCGTCACTGCGCTTAACGCCGGCGATCTTTAGTCTTTGGAGCCGAGCGTTGAGTCTCCCCGCTCGAAGAGGAGGTTCTGTGATGCGAGGCAAAAGTGTAGTCCCGGTTCTCATTCTTGTCCTTTCCCTCATTCTCGGTTCGCCCATGCTTAACGCGGCGAGCCTGCAAGTGCTGTATACGTTCATCGGTGCCGATGGAGGGGCGCCCGATTCCGGCGTGATTCTGGGCCCGGATGGCGCTCTCTACGGGGTAACCGCGTTCGGCGGTGACTACGACAACGGAACGGTTTTTCGACTCTCCCAGGCACAAGGAGGCGTCTGGTCGGAAACCGTTCTTTACAGCTTCTCTGGGCTCCGCTCGCCTTCTGGTGGCCTCACTTTTGACGACGAAGGCAATCTCTACGGCACGACTTACTATGGCGGCTACTACGATTGTGGGGACATTTTCAAACTGACGCCCGACGGGTCAAGTTGGACTTTCTCTGTCATCCACGAATTTCAAGGATGGGAACTCTGGGATGGCTGTCACCCCGAAGCGAATTTGCGATATGACCAGGGGAGCGGATTGGTGTTCGGAACCACGGTGAACGGAGGGCACAGTTTATACCCTGGCGAAGGCACTGCATTCTCTTTTGGAAAAAATCCTGTCTACGATTATGCGGTCTATCCCATGCAGGGAAAGAACGGATACGAGCCACTCGGAAGTGTCAATGAATGGGGATATGGGACCACATGGGCTGGGGGGAAATACCAGGTGGGAAACATCTTCAAGTTGGGGCAGGCGGGAAAGCAAGTGAAGATGAAGCGCCTCTTTAGACCCAATCGGCTCGGCTATAACCCCAGCGGGGAACTGCTGACACAAAATCTAAACGGAGCGCGGGCAATGTACGGTACCGGTTACGGAGGCGGAACCGGTGGCCACGGTGTCGTTTACCAACTACGCGAGAATCCCAACAAGCCTGACGCGTGGAGTATGCATGTGCTCTACAGCTTCTCTGGAACGGACGGCGATGGCCCGTACGAGGGATTGGCCATGGATGGAGCCGGCAATCTTTATGGCACGACCTCGATGGGAGGCACCGAACCGGCATACGCGGGTACCGTATTCAAATTGACGCCGGATCAAAGCGGCAAGTGGCGTCAGACGCTCCTTTACAGCTTTACTGGTGGAGCGGACGGAACCTCGCCGCGGGGCACTCTGGCGCTGGATTCCGCGGGCAACCTCTATGGCACTGCCATTTCCGGTGGCGTTTTCGGTTGGGGAGTGGTGTTCCAGATAGTTCCCTGAAATAATCGCACGCCGCGAAATTGGAGCGAAAAGACATCCTAACCGAGGGGCGGAATGGAGTATCCGCCCCAAAATGCCGCCTCGTGCTCGTCACACCGCGGAACTGCGAACAAGGCATTTACGATACGCTGCATCAGTGTCCGGCGTCACAGACCGATGTAGCTGCATTGGTACACTATTGCCCGATGAGTTCGACACCGACAGGCACGAAGCCCGGCCGGGTGGGAAAACACCGCCCCACGCAAGACAAGGCGCACGATGTCTTACGCACGGAGGGGCATCCACTTGATCCAATCTTCAAGCCGCAGAGCGTGGCCGTCATCGGCGCTTCGGACCGGCCCGGCAGCGTTGGCCGCGCGGTTCTCTGGAGCCTCGTCAGCAGTCCTTTCGGGGGGACGGTCTATCCGGTCAGCGCCAAACATTCGAGCGTGCTCGGGATCAAGGCGTATGCCAGTGTTGACCTGATCCCTGAGACAGTCGACCTGGCCGTCATCGTTACGCCAGCTGAAACGGTACCGGGAATCATCAGCGAATGTGTGAACGCGGATGTGCGCGGCGCCATCGTAATCTCCGCTGGATTCAAAGAGCACGGCGAGCGCGGCAAAGAACTCGAACGGCAGATTCTTGATCAGCTGCGGGGTAGCAACATGCGGCTGATTGGGCCGAATTGTCTCGGCGTGATGAATCCGATCAGCGGGCTGAATGCGACATTCGCGCCCAACATGGCGCGACCGGGGACCGTCGCCTTCATCAGCCAGAGCGGCGCGCTGTGCACGGCAATTCTCGACTGGGCTCAGAAAGAGGTTGTCGGCTTCAGCGCCTTTGTTTCCATAGGCTCCATGCTCGACGTTGGATGGGGAGACCTGATCGATTACCTGGGCAACGATCCACGCACGCAGTCGATTGTGATGTACATGGAGTCGGTGGGTGACGCGCGCAGCTTTCTGTCGGCGGCACGCGAAGTTTCATTGAGCAAGCCAATCATCGTTATCAAAGCGGGACGCACCGCTGCCGCTGCGCATGCGGCAGCTTCGCACACGGGCGCGATGGCTGGAAGCGACGAGGTGCTGGAAGCGGCTTTCCGTCGATGCGGCGTACTGCGAGTGAATACCATCGCCGATTTGTTCTACATGGCGGAAGCGCTGAGCAAGCAGCCGCGACCGAAGGGGCCTCGGCTGGCGGTCGTAACCAATGCGGGCGGCCCCGGCGTTCTGGCGGCAGATTCGGTCATCTCGGTTGGGGGCGAGTTGCCAGAACTTTCACCGAACACGCTGGAACAACTCAACCAGATCTTGCCACCGCATTGGAGTCATAACAACCCGGTCGACGTGCTTGGCGACGCGTTGCCCGACCGCTACACCAAGGTTGTCGAGCTGGTCGCAGCGGATCAGAACAACGATGGTCTGCTGGCAGTGATTTGTCCGCAAGGGATGTCGCATCCGACGATCACGGCCGAGCGGCTTGCACCAATGGCCAAAACTCTGGGCAAGCCCATGCTGGCTTGTTGGATGGGCGGCGCTGAAATGACCGCGGGGATCGAGATTCTAAATCGTGCCGGCATTCCAACCTTCGCCTATCCCGACGCGGCCGCGCGAATTTTCTATTACATGTGGCGTTACAGCTACCTGCTGCGCGGACTGTATGAAACGCCGGTACTGCCGCAAGGAGAGGAAGGTCCTGATCGGGCGCGGGCCGAGAGCATCATCAACAGAGTTCGGCAAAGCGGACGAACGCTGCTCACCGAGCCTGAGTCGAAAGAGCTGCTGGCTTGCTACCAGATTCCGACCGCCCCGACTCTCGAGGCCCACTCACCGGATGAAGCGGTCGCGATGGCAGAAGAGCTGGGCTATCCGGTGGTGGTCAAGTTGCTCTCGCATACGATCACGCACAAGACGGATGTCGGAGGCGTCAAGCTGAACTTGAGCTCTGCCGGTGCGGTGCGCACGGCGTGGCGCGAGATCGAAAATTCAGTCCGCGAAAAGGCTACTGCGGATGACTTTCTCGGCGTCACCGTGCAGCCATTCTTCCGCGCGGAGGGTTACGAACTGATTGTCGGCAGCACGCTCGACGCGCAGTTCGGACCGGTGATTCTCTTTGGCACAGGAGGGCAACTGGTCGAGGTCTTTGGCGATCGAGCACTGGCCCTGCCGCCGCTGAATACCACGTTGGCCCGGCGTTTGATCGAGCATACGAAGATCTTCAAAGCGCTCAAGGGAGTTCGCGGGCGCAAGGCAGTCGACATCGCGGCACTTGAGCAGCTACTTGTCCGCTTCAGCCAGTTGGTTGCCGAACAGCGCTGGATCAAGGAAATCGATATCAATCCGCTGCTGGCCTCTCCGGATCGCCTGGTTGCTCTGGACGCACGCATCGTCGTGTATCCGCAATCGACCAGCAAAGAGGAGATTCCGCGACTTGCAGTTCGTCCTTATCCGAACAAGTATGTTCGACCGGGGACAATGAAAAACGGGGAGGAAGTGCTCTATCGCCCGATTCGGCCGGAAGACGAGCCGTTGCTGATCAAGCTGCACCAGGTGTTGTCAGAACGGACTGTCTACCTTCGCTACTTCCAGCCGCTGCGCCTGAGCCAGCGCACGGCGCACGACCGGCTGACGCGCATCTGCTTTATCGACTACGACCGCGAGATGGCGCTGGTTGTGGAGCACAAGACGAAAGACGACCTGGTCGAGATCATCGCGATTGGCCGACTCAGCCGGGTACGCGGCAAGGACGAGGCGGAGATGGCGGTCCTGGTCGACGACCGATTCCAGCACCAGGGGATGGGAACCGAACTCTATCGCCGCCTGATTGAGGTGGCGCGTGACGAGAAGATGACCAGCGTCGTGTCGACGATTCTTTCGGAAAACCGGGAAATGCAGACCATCTGCCGAAAGCTGGGTTTCAAGCTCGAAGCGTCTCTCGAAGATGGAACTGTGCTGGCGACACTGAAGCTCTAAGAGCAGGGAAGCTGCGGGTAACGTCTCCAAAGGCCGCTGTACTTCCCACCTTCAAATCAGCTTGATCCACCCGATATAATGATGGCGGTACTGCGATGCCTTCTGGCCGAATTGGAGCGGAGCTGGCGGTATTGGCCATGCTTTGCGTCCTGACCATCTTTTTGTTCCCTCTAGTGCAGGGGCCGTACTCCGTCGTCAACGGGCCGGTAACAGCGTTGCAGGCAGCCCGTGCTGCTGCCCGGATACGGAATGCCATCCGATCGGCGGTGAGGTCGCTGCAAAGTTCGCGATGCCGATTGCTTGCCGTCCTCGCGCGCGCGGCCGAACCAATTATCGAGTTCGAGTCGATCAACCTAGCTGCTTGCGGTAGCATCCTTCGCTGCTGATTCTTCCTTACAAACTAACCATCTTCGAGGAGCGTTGATCGGTGCAAATCGAGCGCTCCCACAGCCAATAGTTTGTGACCACAAGGAGAATTACAGTGACGCATAGAAAATTCCACGCGTATTCAATTCTTTTGGGACTGCTGGTCGTGCTGTTTTCGGCAGGATGTGCCAAGAAAGCGGCGAAAGTGACGCCCGCGGCTCCGCCGCTCGCGCCTGCGCCCGCCGCTGTCGTCGCGAGCAAGCCGGCACCCGTTGAACATCCAAAAGGAGCCGCCGCAACCCCAGGACCGTCCGACGAGGAGCTGTTTGCCAAGAATGTCAAAGACGTGTTCTTCGACTTCAACAAATCCGACGTTCGTGCGGACGAAACGTCGACCGCGCAGAACGACGGTGTTTTTCTGCGCGAGCATCCCAACGTCAAAGTGATGATCGAAGGGCATTGTGATGATCGCGGCTCGATCGAGTACAACCTCGCTCTCGGCACGAGCCGGGCCGAATCGGTCAAGCAGACGCTTCTGCAGGAGGGAGTGTCATCGGAGCGCGTCAAGACGATCAGTTACGGCAAGGAGAAACCGTTCTGCACCGAGGACAACGAGCAGTGCTGGCAGCAAAACCGGGTCGATCATTTTGCTTTCGCACATTGAGGGTCGAAGGGCGGCCCCGCGGCGGGCCGCTCTTTCTTCTCGATCGCATGGTGAACTGTTCTCGCGCGAAGAACGATTTGGAAGCTGGCTGTCAGCTTGCCAGAATCGGAACCCGGCGATGCCGCAATACATCGAACACGATATTCTTTTCAGAGGCATCCGAGACAATGAGCGCAAGTGCACAAAGGATAAGCACGAGCGGGTCCGATAGTCCGGTATTGAACCGCCTGGCCAGACTCGGTCTGCGTGAGGATCAAATTTTCCTGATTCTGGCGCTCGTCATTGGAGCTATCACCGGCTTGGCCGTCGTCGCCTTCATTCTGCTGACGGAACGCCTGGGGATGCGGCTCTATCCGGGGCACGGCGCGCCCTGGCGGCGTCTGCTCTTCCCCGTCGCCGGTTCCCTCGGCATTGGTTATCTTCTCTATCGCTACTTTCCGAACGCGCGTGGCAGCGGGGTGCCTCAGACCAAGGCCGCTCTCTTCGCCCGCGACGGTTTCATCTCGCTTCGTACCTTGCTGGGAAAATTCTTTTGTACGTCCGCCACGCTGGCCAGTGGGATTCCCCTCGGCCGTGAAGGTCCCTCTGTGCAGGTGGGAGGGGGGATCGCGTCGGTGCTCGGGCGATTCTTGGGATTACGCCCCGAGAAGGTAAAGGCGCTGATCCCGGTGGGCGCCGCCGCGGCCATTGCCGCCGCTTTCAACACCCCTCTCGCGGCCGTGCTTTTTGCGCTCGAAGAAATCGTGGGAGACCTGCACGCTCCGGTCATAGGGTCCGTCGTCCTCGCCTCCGCTACTTCCTGGATGGTTCTCCGCCTGCTCCTCGGCAACAATCCGCTTTTCAAGGTTCCTCATTATGAACTGGTTCATCCTCTGGAATTTGCCATCTATGCGGTACTTGGCGTCGCGGGCGGTCTGGTGTCGGTCGCGTTCACGAAATTGTTGCTCACCATGCGCGCCCACTTTCTCCGGTTTCCGTCTAGGACAGGGTGGTTACACCCTGTCGTGGGAGGCCTGCTGGTCGGCGTTTTCGGATGGTTTGTCCCGCAAGTTCTCGGCGTCGGCTACGGTTATGTCGGCGACGCGCTCAATGGAACGATGGCCCTCAAGCTCATGGTCGCGCTCGTCGTGCTCAAGCTGCTGACGGTGACTACCAGCTACGCTTCCGGCAACGCGGGCGGTATTTTTGGCCCCGCGCTTTTCCTTGGCGCCATGCTCGGAGGCTCCATCGGCACGGTCGCGCATCGGCTGCTGCCAACCTACACGGCGAGTTCTGGTGCCTATGCTCTCGTCGGAATGGGCGCTGTTTTTGCTGGCATCGTGCGCGTTCCCATGACGTCGGTCCTCATGATTTTTGAGATGACGCAGGACTACGCCGTTATTGTTCCGCTCATGATTGCGAATCTGGTGAGTCTGTTCATTTCCTCGCGCCTCCAGCACACTCCGATCTATGAGGAACTCGCCATCCAGGACGGCATTCATCTACCGACAGCCGAAGCGCGCAACCGGCGCGCGCAGCGGCATGTCGTACGGGTCATGCGGGCGCCGGCGTCATCATTGCCCGCCCATCTCACCGTTCGAGAAGCGGTCGAACGCGCGTCGGCCGACGGCGAATTCAGGTCGTGGCTGGTGATGGATTCGCGCGGCGTGGTAGGTGTAATAAATCGGACAAGATTGCAGGAGGCTCTGGCGGACGGGGAGGACAAAAAGATCTGCGATCTCGTCGATTTGCTGGTTTTTCCTCACGTTCATTCTGATCAGGGCCTGGATCTTGCGCTTGAACGCATGGGCGCTAATCAGCTTGACGTTCTGCCGGTCGTAAGCCGCGCGGATATACACAAATTGTTAGGGGTCGTGACGTTGCCCGATGTGCTGGCTTCGTACGGCGTGGCCCGTCCGGATCGCGGCTGATTCTCCGACTTCCTCGTCGTAACGCCCTGGTCCGCGAACGATGCTGCTATGATGCTTTCCGACTTTTCAATTGGAGAATGGCATGAAGATTTTGACCGCCGTGGTCTTTGTAGGTCTCGCATTTTCGTTGGCGATCGCACAGCAGGAATCGTCGAATACTTCCGACGCCGCCAAGCAGGCAGCCACGCACAAAGAGAAAAATGCGGGCAAATCAAAAAAGGAACCAACTCCCGCTGCCAACGCCGAAAAATCATCGGAGAGCGGGCCGGTCGAGGCGGCCAAGTCCGAAGAAGCCGCCGACAAGGAAGAGCACTTCGACGTGAGCGAAGTCCAGCCGGTGATCACGCACCACACAATCACGGTGGGCGGCAAGGCGCTGGCGTACACGGCTACCGTGGGACGGCTTCCGCTGAAGCGCGCAGACGGGAAGATTGAGGCGGAGATGTTTTTTGTCGCCTACACGCTGGACGGCACGGACGCGGCGAAGAGGCCGCTGACGTTTTCGTTCAATGGCGGGCCGGGATCGGCTTCGATCTGGCTGCACATGGGAGCGCTCGGGCCGAAGCGCGTCGTGCTGCAGCAGAACGGCTTTATGCCAGCGGCGCCTTATCGGGTGGAAGACAATCCGGATACGCTGCTGGATCGCAGCGACATTGTCATGGTGGATGCCATGGCGACGGGCTACTCACGCGCCGCGAATGCCGAGCTCACGAGAAAGTACCTTGGGCTTAAGGGAGACGTGCAGGCGTTTGGAGAGTTTATTCGACTTTACCTGTCGCGATATGAGCGTTGGAGTTCGCCGCTGTTCTTGTTGGGCGAGAGCTATGGAACGACGCGCGCGGCGGG
>Ga0335069_10011825_pt1 | contig 12297 bp, 4 predicted proteins | sample Lox_Sample_11_FD_206714 | JGI IMG/M metagenome (GOLD analysis project Ga0335069, IMG submission 206714) | Soil microbial communities from Loxahatchee National Wildlife Refuge, Florida, United States - Lox_Sample_1.1 | ecosystem: Environmental > Terrestrial > Soil > Wetlands | place: USA: Florida...
CATACCGCTGATCGCCAGCCTTGAAATCGTAGATCCTCTGCGCGCCATCGTCTGGCTGAACGATCCCGTCTTTGAATTCCTCCTCGCCCTCCTTCTCTTCTTCTCCGCCCTGCTTCAAACGATCCTTGAGCCACTCTGGAATGTCGAAACTCCACCGCCTCCGCCCTGAGCAGACCCGCTCCTGCGCCCAGAGCAAAAGGCACGCGATGGTGATCGCGAGCAGCATGCCTAGAACCGCCGGCCCATAGAGCCTTCGGATTTTGAGAATTGGAAAGCCCGCGAAGACCAGCGCCGCAAGTGCGAGAACCCGGTCCCACTGGCCGGCATCCCCTTTTTCCCGAGAGAGAATCATCCACGCGGCAATGCCGGCACGCTCCAATAATCCCCTTGGAATCAGCAAGGTCGCGGTAGCCAGTGCAAGCAGCGATACTGGAACTGCCGTGCCCCAAACCCGGGTGAAAGCTGGCACCAAGATCAGAACCGCGGCCCAAGCCGCGCAGAGAAGCGCCGCGATGATCATGCCAAAAGCCATCGCCTCAGCTCTGGAAACGGGAGTGGGTTGGTAGCCAAGAGGAAGGCGGAGCCGGAAGCCCCACCACTGATAGTCAGAGCGGTTCATGCAGAGGCCTCCCCGAGGCCCTCAACCGGTTGAAACGCCGCACCCGAGAATGGTCGGCTAAGGTGGGCCTTCCATGCTTTGCCCATCGGCGTAATCGGGTCGAGCTCGCTTGGATAGAAAATGACTTGCGAAGCATTGACCGGGGCGGAGCACTGTACGTAGATCGACAGCTTACCTCGGCCCAGCGAATTCCGGCGTTGGAGATTCACCGCCAGGGCATCGCTTACACCGGCGGCGCTGACGTGCGTGAAAGGCGCGGGATCCGCGACTGCGACCGACACGGCGGCCCTACCAGTGTAGTCGCGGTACAACTCAGAGCCAACGACTGCCGTTCCGCACTCCCGCACATATTCTTCCAGGCGCGTCGGTAGATCGAACCGTTGCGGCGAGCGTTCCTGCAGGTAGGCGGACAGCGTTTCGAGAAACTGGAAAGCCGAACTCGCTTGGCGCGTCTCCGGCTCCAGAAGGTCTTTGCCTTGGGGCAATAGAAAAGATCGACGCCACCCCTTGAAGTCGCTCGGCGAGCTGGAGAAGGGCAGCCGCCAAGCCCGGCTCCACCGCCGGATCAGATCCTGCTTCATTTCGGCCAGGAGCCGGACCGCCGCCGCCTCTTCTGTCTCCTGCGGATCGGAGTCCGCGACGGACGCTAACTCCGCCGTAAGAGAGGATTCATCGCTGACGCTGAGCATCGGCAGGGCGGCCTCCAAACGGGATGATTGGAATTGTTGCAGACATTGGTGTTCCAAGGCTTGGAACGCCGAAGCGGCGGCGTTTAGGTATGAACGGAACCGCGAGAGCGTTTCCTGCGGCCGCATCAGGTCTGGGTCATCTTCCAGCGGCGTGGGACGTTTCTTGGTCTTCGGTTCGAGGATATCAGGCAATGGCGGTTCGTCTTTCTGGCCTTCGAGGAGCCACTCCAGGCATTTCGTCATTCTATCCAGCAAGTCCCGATAGGAAGCTTCGCGCAGGGCCTCGTCCTCGGCCGCGATTGCCTCCTCATACTTTCGCCGCCACGCCTGCACTCCGCCCAGGAGTTCCTGGCGTACAGTTTCGATCTTCCGGATGTAAACGCCGAGAGCCAAGGCAATTCCCACCGCTACGCCGACAGTCAGGCGCAGTGGTGGAGCATCAATCCACTTCAGATCAATCGGCAGTAACACAAAAAAGGCCACACACAGAACGAACACCGGTGCCAGCCGCAGCAGGACCGCCAGGGGACTGGGGACTGCTTCGATCGCCTTGGCCAGTTGCTGCCGCAGCGCCACGGCTGACTTGCGCAACTCGCCCGCGTTTGTCTGACCAACGGCTTTGGCGTGGGCCGTTTCGCGTTCGAGGGCTATTCCCTTGGCCTCCAAACTCGACTGGAGGAGCCCGAGGAACGCCTGCGCCGCGCGATGCGGTTGGTCTCCAACGGGCGGTTCGAAGGCCCTGCCAAAGATGGCGGAGATCCCCTCCTCAACAGAATCGAGAAACGCCACAAGCGCGCGGCGGGTGATCAATGCAACTCTCTGTTTCCGCCGGGGAAGCACTCCGTTCTCGACTAACTCCTGGATCTCTTCCAATTCGGTCTCCCAGGAATCCAACGGGGTTTCGCGAAACCTCTCGTCGCCGTAGACTTCGATGACCCGCACCCACTCCTTTTCCTTGAAGACCGTTCCATAAATCGCTCGCACCCGTTCCAGATCGAAACACCCGCTGGGAGGGGGGACGGTATTGGGGTCCCAGGGAATCCGTTCCGGATCCACAGCCCGGTCCCAGACTCGCACGATCGTCTGACGTTCCAGACCTTCGAGAAACCCGGCCAGTGCGGGCAGACTGGGAACGAGCCTGGAGGTCTGCGCGAAACCGGCGCATCCTTGCTGCCGCGCCAGCATTTTGAAGGCCAGGGCGGCAATGCGAGACGAGAGCAGAGTGGAAAGTCGCGGGGCCGGACACCAGACCAGATATCCGCCAACTGCAGAAAACGGCGCGTTCGGATCATACTCCGCCATCGCCCTTCGCGGATTGCCGGCGCCATCCAGTCCGAAGTCGAACGGGCTGTCCGCGGCGACGTCGGGGCCTCGGGTTATGGCCACGAGAGTCATGGCCATTAGTGCACATTGTGCGGCGCGATCGGATTCGAAGTTGTCGAAGCTGCGTTCCCCGATCAGGTACACGGGCGTGGCGATGTCTCTGGGGCGGTATTGCCGGAAGAGCGTCTCCACATCAAGCAGCGCCCTGGCGCCGACGGCGCGGGCCTGCTCTTCGGCATCGGTGAACGGACCCGAAGAGAAGCCCACACCAGCCACCACATGCGCCATGTATGGGGACGCTCCTATGCGCCGCCGCTCCGCCCGCCCCGCCAAGTGCCCTAGTAGGAGCGCCGACCCGTTGGGATCAAGCAAGGACAGGCTGAACGTCAATACCGGCTCCACAGCCGCCTGCTTGTCCACCAACCGGTCCGGAACGTCGTGCGTGAGGGCACGGAAATTGTCGATCCCGGCTTTACTCACAAGCCAATCCCGAACTGCGGCGGCTAATTCCTTGCGGTTGGTTTCGAATTTAAACCCGGTAGAGGACGGCGTGTCGATCCGCTCGTCCCAGATCGGGTATCTTTGATCCCAAAAGCTCTCCTGGACCGGCGGCTCCCCGCAGCCACCCCACACGTAGAGGTGGTATTCACTGACCGGGTCGGCCGCGGCGGACAGCCAAGCCGCCGCCCTGCCCAACGCCTCGGCGCCGAACATGTCGAGAGCAATGTGGATGTAGAACTTCACGCGGTCCTCCGGCGGTGCGCTCCAGTTCAGGACGTGGGCCCCGCCGCGTGTGGGGCGGGCTGATCCCGGCCTGCGCCGCCGCCTGCACGGTGTCGGCGTCGTAGAAGCCCATGCCACTCGCGCCCACGATATACCACCACAGCACCTCGCCGAACTGGAGCCGAGGCGTCAGGCCAGCAGCCGCCATCAGTTCGGCCATCTGGGCGTACACCGCGGCCATGTACGACTGGACCGGCGGCCCGAACGCGCACATCGAACTCTTCAGGCCGCCAAAGCCGGTATCAGTGGTCGCGGGTGACTGGTCTGGATAGCGCTGAATCCACACTGCGCCGTTGGCCGGATCGTCTGGCGGGTTGACCAACTCCTGCGAGAACGAGACGACCACGCCGATTCCCACCAACTTGAGCGCTGCGAAGTAATCCGAGTGCCAGTCGCGGATTGCGCGGTTGAGGGGCTGGGCGGCGGTCGAGTCGATGACCCACGTGGGGTCTGTCGCGCCGGTTCTTAGGTCGCCCACGACAGTCGCCGTCCCGTGCGCCGTGCTGGTATCCACGGACAGGTCGTACAGCCAGTTCGCGCCGGTGCTGCGGCAGGTGATCGTCAGTGCCGCTCCGTTCGCCTCGGCCCACACCCCGACGAGGGTGGCGTTGATGAAGTACGCGAAGTGCGCCGCAATGGTCCCCGCAGTGTCGGCGGGGAAGACGGTCTTGCCGATGGCACCGGTCCCGATGTGGATCCAAATCGTATCCTGATCCTGCCAGGCCCCGCTGAACGCGATCGTGGCACTCGGATACATGCCGCCCGACGCCTTCCGTTGATTCCACCAGAACACGCCGCAGTAATGGTCGATCTCGCCCACTAGGCCGAGCTTCTGGAGATTCCAGATCAACCGCTGCGGCGAGAGCTTATACGTGTTGTCGGTGTCGAAGTCTGTGGCCATGCCTACGTCGGAGCGCGTCTCCGGCGCCGGCGGCACGTCCGTCAGGACGGCGCACTCGAGGAAATCGAAATAGAAGTACCACCCACCGCTGCTCGCGTTCTTATTGCCGGTCATCGAAATGATGATTGTGTGGTGCCCGGCCGCCACGTTCTGGAACAGGCGCCGCCGCGCCAGCATGACAGAGCCGTAGCAATCGAGCGTCACCGGCGTGCCGCCGTCGAGCGTGGCTTGGATAATGCCGCAGTTCGTGTCGAGCCACGTGCCCACGTAAACGTCGTGGGTGTACTGGCAATGCGTCTTGATCGTGAGGGTCCGCGCCTCGTACTGGCTGTACGCCGAGCGGATTGCCCGGCCCTTGCTCCAATAGGCCGCCACCTTGGGCGCCACGAACGACGGGTCCTCCCAATAACCCCCCTGCGTCACCCACGGATCATCCTCCTCCAGACGGAGAGAGCCGGGCCCGGCGACCTTGAGCGGGCGCACGCCGTTGGGATCGGTGACCGTCCAGTTGGTGACGTTGACGCTCCATTCGGTCGGCGTGTAGGCGGCACTGTTGGCCAGCGAGGGGGCGAACGTGAGCCACACCTTCGTCACGTCCGTCCAGCCCAACGCGCCGAAATCGATCGTCAAATGCCAGCGCACATCGTCCGACGAGCCGCCGGCCAATTGCAGCGTGGACGGCGAGAAGTAAAGGTTGCTGCCGGCGTGCAGCTCGTAGAACGTCACTGCGTTGCCGTCCGCACCCGGCTCTGCCGTGATCGTGATCTGGTTCCCCGAGGCGGTGGCCGAAAGCGCAACCGGCCCGTTCTGGGTCCAGTCCGTACCGTTGATCTGCGTGGCGAGTTGCGAGCACACGGCGGCCGGATCGAAACCTGTGAGCGTAGCAGGCGAAGAACCGTCGGAACTAGACACCTGAATTGGACCGGCAACGCCAGAGCGGAGGGTGATCGTAACCTCGTTGCCCTGCGCGCCGCCCGCCGTGGCCGAGCAGTTCGGATCGTTGGCGGTAATCTGGCTGGCGATGTTGTCCGCGATCTGCGCGGCTGTGAGACTGCCCTGCGCACAGGAGTACACGGCGGTCCCGATCTGGACCCAATGCGTGTAGGCACTGAGGGTCACCGCTGCGGAACCGTCCGAACTGGAGACGGTGATCGGGCCACTCACCCCGCTCCGGAGCGAGATCGTGATTGCGTTGCTAGACGCCGCAGCGGTGCAGTTGGGGTCGTTGGCCGCGATCTGGCCAGCGATGTTCGAGGCGATCTGCGCTGACGAAAGGCCGCCCTGATCGCAGGAGTACTTCGTGCTGCCGATCTGGACCCAATGCACGTAGTCGCTGAGGGTTGTCGTTCCGGAACCATCGGAACTCGACACCGTGACCGGTCCGGCTATGCCACTCTTCAGCGCGATGGTGAGGACGTTCGTATTGCTTCCCGTGCCGACAGTGGCCGTGCAGTTCGGATCGCTGGCATTGATCTGACTGGCGATGGCGCTGGCGATTTGCGCGCTGTTGAGGCCGTCCTCGGCCACCTGATATTTGTTGGAGCCGATCTGCACCCAATGGACGTACATCGTCAACGTGGCCGAGGCCGAGCCATCGGAACTCGACACGACCAGATCGGTCAATGGCAGGAGCGTCTTCAGGACGACGGTGATCTCATTGCCGTACTGGCCCCCGACCGTGGCGGCGCAATATGGATCGCTGGCGTTGATCTGCGCCGCGATGTTCTGGGCGATCTGCGCACTGTTGAGGCCGTCCTCCTGGACGCCATAGATGTGGTTCCAACCGTGCGCCTGGGTCTGGATCTGAACGTAGTGGGTATAGTTGGCGTTGCCCTGCCACCACAGCGCCTGGACGCACGACTCGCGATCCCCTTGCCACCACATGGCCTGAATGCACGAGGCGCTCGCGCTCTGCCACCACATATCCTGCTCGCACGAGGTCTGCGCCGACTCCCACCAGATATCTTGCACGCACGAGCTGCTACCGCCGCCGCCCGAGGAGACGCTGTAATCGAAGGCGCGATTCTGATACCAGAGAGTTACGCGATCCGTCGAAATGGGCGTCCCCACGTTGAGCGTGAAGGTGCCCGAGGCCCCCGTGCGGCCGGTCGGCCCGGTCGCCATCTGGATGAGCGGGTGTTGAAGCAGGTTCCCGCTCGCGTCATAGGCGTTGACGTACGCCCAATCGATCCACGGCCATCGCTTCGATTCGAATGCCTGGATGCCCTGAAACTGAGTATCGAAGTCGAGCTTCACGCCGGAGATGTTGCCATCCGGGAGATACGAGAAGCGGGGGTGTCCGAACGGGTCGTCCTTCTGGAACAGCACCACCACCGCGAAGTCTCCCTGGTCGCGGAAGACGCCCGAGACGTTGAAGCCGGTGTCCGATGCCCCCCAGAGCGCAGCCGCCGCGCCATAGGCGTCAAAGCCCTGGAGATGCATGGTCCGGTGAGGCTGGAACTTCTTGATGGGGTCCATCGCTGCAGGAGAGCAGAAGGTTGGTTGAGCTTCAGTTATGAAAGGTCAATGCCCGCGTCGGCGACTTATCCGTCCTGGTGAATTTGATTTGCGGCAGGCGACCACCGGTTGCACGCTCACGAAAAAAGTGCGTCTTCAGGATAAGATTCGAAATGCAGTTGGCGTCCGGGTACACTGATCGAAGATGGAATTCCCGATTGCTGTTAGCGGTCTGAATGAGTCCAACTCTTTTCTTCGTGCTTTGTGGGCGCAGTTCCGCGCCGACTTTGGCAAACTTGGGTGGCAGTATACGCCTTGGCGCGTAGGAAATGCCAAGGTCATCAACTTCGGTTTTGCTAGTCTTGGGCGAAAGCATGGCATCCAGGTATCGGTGCGCTATAGCCGCAAGGATACGATCAGCGCTCTTCTGATCAGTCCGCACCCCTCAGAAGCAGATATGCCTCCTGGCATCGACCGATGTGTCAAAGAGGCTCTAAAACGATTCAAAGGTCCGCAGACGTTTTTCCTGCAGTCTTCAATCGCCGTGAGCAAACCATGGACGTTTCACGGCTACTCGACTACCCTTTGGCATCTTCTGCCGAGCGTACCTGGCTCCGCGTTGCTCGCTCTCCGTGTCAAAGGATTCGACCGTGTTGATGCTGATTTCGAGTACTTGATGAGGGTGCAGCCAGTGCTCGACCAGCTCGCCACGTTCAGCAATTCTGTGTTGACCTTATCTGCGACGGCCGGCACCGATGCCGACAGCACCAACGGCGCGAACACAGTGTTCTATCCTGAGGAGTGGATGGACGGCCATCCACTTGTAGATGGGCGTTTGGCACTTCCTAAAGAGTCGCTGGCGTGCCTGGATGCACTCATCTCTGACCCATTGCCAAAAGAGGGACAGCTTCGGCGTGCAACCCGGCACTTTCACGAGGCGCTGCATCTAATGGAAATCGATCCGGCACCGTCAGGCGATGTCGCTACAGCGCTCTTAATATCTGCACTCGAGGCGGCCAGCCTCGAGGATAATCCTGCTCCTACGTGCACCTGTTGTGGGCAGCCGATACACGCCATCAGCAAGCGTGTGGTTGCCTTGGGCGTCAAGCACCTTGGTCCCGACGCTGAGCGCTTTTTCAAGGAATATTACAGCCGACGCTCCAAGTTCCTGCACACTGGCGCCGTTATACATTCAATGCCATTAATGCGCTCCAGTCAGCCTATCTTGGATCCTCATGCTCCCGAAGGATGTGCGATGCCCTCAGTTGTAGGTCGGCCGACGAACCTGCTCGAATTTACGGGCTTCATGCTGCGTCGTCTGTCTTTAGCAAACAGTAAAGGCGATTGACACATCGCTGGCTGCGGCATACGCGGCACGCAACATGTGCTTCACGTCCAGGTGACGAGAAACGTCCAAACTGTTCCTTTGCCGCTCCGGGTCATCTAAATCACGCATACACGAAGACAGTGAGATCGGTGCCGGGGTACGTCGTGCCAACCGCCGTGATCGCCAACCGAATATTCGTATTGGCCGGAATCGGCGCGAGCACGTCGATCTGGTCCGACGTGGCCACGATCGATTTGCTGCCCGCCGTGATGGTGAGCGTGATCCACGGCGTGCTGCTCGTGCCCACGTAAAGCGAGAACGTCAGATCCGCACCCACCGGCGCGGACTTCACGTAAGCTTTGATCGCGCCGGGCGTGAAGTCGTTGTTCAGATAGAACGCGGGGGCGGCATCGGACTGGATGCCGAGTACGCCAGCGACCGGCAGCACGAAGCCCGCCTGGGCCTCGCCCTCGGCTCCATAGATCCAGTCCTCCCGGATTGGCACGTCGCCGTCTGGACACTCGTTGCCATTGGAATCGACCGTGAACCCGGCGATCACGAGCGGCTGGTTGATCAGGTTGTCCGTGGGCACGTTGAGCGTGACCGCGTGCGTCGGGTCGGCGTTGTCGATCGCCGTCGAGTCGGCGATGTAATCCCACGTTGGCGCTTCCACGATCCAGACAGACGTGGTATCGAGCGCCAACGGCAGGTCCCAGGACAACTGCGTCGCCGTGTTCCCGGTGATCTTACGAAGCTGACCGCGCCCGGCGCCCTGGATGACGCGAAGAATGTTGCCGACCTCTGCGCCCGGCGTCATGCCGTTTGCATAGATCATGTTCTGGCAGCCGGAGTCCGTGATCTGAGTCGGGTTGCCGGTGTTGGCGGCGTCGGCCTTGAAGCGAATGACGATGGTGTCGTTCTTTTGGACCGACAACTCCGGGTGGCCCGCCGTTGTTGTCGAAGGCGTCACCGTAAGCGTGCCGGTGGTCTTGTCGTATGCGGTGATCGTGAAGCTCACGAACGGCGTGCTGGCCTCCGGCCTCCCGATGACCGAGACGATCCGGCCTACCGGGCTGAACGTCGTGGTCGGATTCACGAACTCGTTGCACTGGATCGTGCTGGCGGTCACGTTGTCCACGTTCACGCCGACGATCCCTGCATGGACGTGGTGCTTCGCCTTGATCCGTACCTTCGAGACATACGGCGAGGGCAACGCCCAGGTGGACCGCGCCAGGGGCCCGTGGATGGTGATCGAGCCGGGCGTATAGGTGTTACCCGCGCCAGGCGTGAGGACGTCGCCCTGCTGCCAGCAGATCAGATCGTCCTGCGTGGCCGCAAACACGGCGTACCGCGCCAGGCCGGCCACAGCGGGCCACGTGATGCCGGAGAGCGTCACCTGATTGGTGCTGGTGCCCGCCGCCGTCGTCACGATGGCGATGTTCGAGGGCGTCGAGGGCAGTCCGTTCGCGTCGAGCGCGCAGAGGGCGATGCGCAGGGTCACGCCGCCCGGTAGTGAGCCGCCCGTGCTGCTCTGCGCGACAGTGCCGATGGCTGGGCCGCCGACGCCGGGGCTGAACTCGTTGACTGGCAGCTTGCCGGTGAGTGCCAGAGAGGCGAGCGCGCTCCCGTCCGCGAGCGTGGTGTACGTCTGGTCGGAGTCGAAGGTCCATTCGCCGGGGAACAGAGCATCGTTGGCCGGCGCTTGAATCTGGTACGGCGCCCACATCGGCCCGAGCGGGATCGCATAGAACATGCCCGGCAGTGGATCGGGTGCCACGTCATGCACCTGCGGCCCCACCGTCCGGTCGTACATCGAGGGCGTCACCGTCTTCGCCGCGATCTCAATGGACCAATCCTTCCTGAGCCTCCACGACTGGATGCGGAAGTTGCCCGCGCCGCCTGGCACATCCGGGTGGGTCATGGAGACGACCTGCCCGACCTCGGTATTGAGGGCCAGGATGGTTGTCTGCCAGTAGGCGTTCCGTGCATTGCGCCACTCGGTCGCATTGACGCCGCCCAACTCCTCGCGCGTCCGCACGAGCGCCAGGCGCAACGCCTGCGAGAGCGTTCCGCAGCCGACAAGGTGCTGGCGCGCGGTCAACGGCGTACCGGCGCGGCCATAATAGGCGGCGTGGTCCTTGTCCGTATACTCGGCCGTGTTGGCCTGATATTGGTACGCCTGATCGGCGAAGTCGATGATCAGGTGCTCGAACGCCCCATCGACCGGCTCCAACCGGAGCGACTGGAACAGGATGTTGCCGAGTGTGAACGCCTCGGCGGCGGCGGCGTTGATGCGGCACCCCAGCTTCATCTTGCCGAACTCGAAGGTGAAGTACCCGAGCGCGCAGGCCAGAATCTCGATCATCCAGTCCCGGAACGGTTTCTGCTGCGCGAGGACGCCCTGGAAACGCCACTGTTTCTCAGTGCCGGTGCCGATGATCGGCGTGACCGGATCGTCCGCGATTTCGGCGGACCCGCTGCCATCACCCACGTAGAGGGAGGACAGCACGATGTTCTGGAGTTGGGTCGCGGAGGGCGCACCAAACAGCCCCAGCGCGCGCAGGAAGCAATTGACCGCCATCCAGAACGGGTTGGTCAGGCCGTTGACGAGCGTGCGGGTGCCGTTCTGATCCCACGTGTAACCGGCAAGGCCCTGTGACACCGGAACCTGCATCTGGTGCTGGTCCGTCGTCGTGGGCTGGATACCCTTCTGGTCGGTACGCCGGATCTCGACGAACGCCGTGCCGGCGGCCATCTGCGGTCCCCACACCTGCGGCGTGCCCTGCCCAAGCGAGAATGAGTCGTGCGACAGATCGCAGGGGTCGTTGCCGGAGACCTCGCGCAGGCCCATCGTGGGCTGATCCTTGGTGACGTTGAGATTGCCGTCCACCTGGAAGCCCTGTGGCGGCTGGCCGTCGAGCATCGGCGCGATGATGTAGCGGTAGCCGTCCGCGTTCTGGTACACGAGCATCCCCGTGTAGGAGCAGATGGGACCGGCCCCGACGATGCCGAGCGCATCGTAGAAGTCGGACTCGTCGCGGCCCGCGGCGATCATGCAGTTCACCCAGAACGCCTTGCCGGGGTCGCCGTCGTCGTTGCACCAGATCTCCTGCAGCGCGTTGCCCCAGATCGTGTCGGAGATGATCGATGTGGCGGTAACGGTGCTGCACCCGATGCCCCACAGTCCGGTCGAGTTGTCCTTGATCACGACGCCCTGCGGTTGCGCTGGGTGGCCACCGAAGTACTTGGTCATGTGGTGCGCCTGGCAGCCGTTGGCCGAGTCGAAGTAATAGTCGCAGGAGGAGGGATCGCCGCCGCTTCCGTGACCCGAGTACGGGCAGTTCACGCCGTCGTTGAAGGTCTTCCAGCACTGCCGCGAGATTGCGCGCACCGGGTACATCTGCGTGAGTTGAAACAGGCCATCGGAACACCGCACCGTGAACTGCGGGCTGCCATCCGTGGTGTAGCTTACGATGAAGCCCTTCCACAGTTGGATCACGATGTTGGAGTTCACGTGCAGGAGGCACAGGTCGATCGACGCGAACTTGAGGTCCGTGTCGTTGGCCAGCGAAGTCATTACGCGGTCGGCGTTGCCGAAGGTGAACTGCACGCTATCGGCGGTGCCTTTGATGTCCTGCGAGATGATCGTGTCGGAACCCGGCTCGCCGAGGCCCAGGACGCGCGGCAAATACACCTGGCTCGATGCCGGCCATCCCATCGCCATCTGCACCACTCCGCTCGCATTGTCGGACAGCGTGCAGCGCCGGTCGGACAGCCAGATATCCGGCACCGCCGCCTCGCGCACGCGGATGTGGATCAGCGGGATGATCTGCTGCACCTGAGACAGCAACGCGGTCTTGAGCGTCGAGGACGGGAACCGCAGGCACGTACTGTTGACCTGATAGGTCGGCCCGCTGGAGGGCACCTCGACGAAGCTGAACCCGGCCTGGCAGGCGTTGGCAAGGTACTCGACGGAGAGCGGGGCATACTCCCACGTCACCGTGGTCGGCGTGGTCGTTTCCACCGTGGCGCGCGGGCTGCTCGTCTGCACCGGATTTGGCACGTTGTATGTGAACGACTGCCAGCCGCTTGCCTTTTTCGCGGACATGTAAGATTCTCGGGAGGGCCCATGGGAGGTGATGACTCCCAGGAAGCTCCTGCCCGGGAGGGGAGCCAACTTCCCCTCCAGGGCGCAAAC
>Ga0335069_10011826_pt1 | contig 12297 bp, 7 predicted proteins | sample Lox_Sample_11_FD_206714 | JGI IMG/M metagenome (GOLD analysis project Ga0335069, IMG submission 206714) | Soil microbial communities from Loxahatchee National Wildlife Refuge, Florida, United States - Lox_Sample_1.1 | ecosystem: Environmental > Terrestrial > Soil > Wetlands | place: USA: Florida...
TCGCAGATTCAAGATTCAAGAGGTCGATGCTTTGAGCTTTCGACTGTGAACTGTCAACTGTTAACTGTTCACTGTCAACTATCTTTAGTACATCCCGCCGCCCATGCCTCCCGGAGGGCCTCCGTGGCCGCCGGGGCCGGCACTTTTATCTTCCTTCTCGGGCAGTTCGCTGACCAGCGCTTCGGTGGTGAGCATGAGGGAAGCGATGGACGCCGCGTTTTGCAGCGCAGTGCGAGCTACCTTGGTGGGATCGATGACGCCTGCTTCGACCAGATCGCCGAAGGTCTCAGTCTGCGCGTCGAACCCGAAGTTGGTGTTGTTGTTGTTCCGGACCTTTTCAACCACCACGGCGCCTTCGTGACCGGCGTTGGCAGCGATCAGGCGGATGGGCTCTTCAAGCGACCGCTTGACGATATCGATGCCGATCTGCTCATCGCCCGCGGCCTTGAGCTTGTCGAGCGCCGGGATGGCGCGTACCATGGCGACTCCGCCGCCGGGCACAATGCCTTCCTCAACGGCCGCCTTGGTGGCGTGCATGGCGTCCTCGACGCGAGCTTTCTTTTCCTTCATCTCGGTCTCGGTTGCCGCGCCGACTTTAATCTGGGCGACGCCGCCGACCAGCTTGGCGAGCCGTTCCTGGAGCTTCTCGCGGTCGTAATCGGAGGTGGTCTCCTCGATCTGGGTGCGGATCTGCTTGACGCGCCCTTCGATGGCGGCGTGCTTACCTTCGCCCTCGACGATGGTGGTGTTGTCCTTGTCCACCATGATCTTCTTGGCGCGGCCCAGGTCATCCAGCTTCACGTTCTCCAGCTTGATGCCCAGGTCTTCCGTGATCGCTTTGCCGCCGGTGAGGATGGCGATGTCCTCCAGCATGGCCTTGCGGCGATCGCCGAAGCCCGGAGCCTTTACGGCTCCGCACTGCAGCGTGCCGCGCAGCTTGTTGACCACCAGGGTGGCCAGCGCTTCGCCTTCCACTTCCTCGGCGATGATCAGCAACGGCCGGCCGGCCTTGGCAATCTGCTCCAGCAAGGGAAGCAGGTCTTTCATCGAGCTGATCTTCTTCTCGTGGATCAGGACCAGCGCGTTCTCCATCACGCATTCCATGCGCTCGGGGTCGGTGACGAAGTAAGCGGACAGGTACCCGCGGTCAAACTGCATGCCCTCGACCACTTCCAGGGCGGTTTCCAGGGTCTTTGATTCCTCCACCGTGATGACGCCGTCTTTACCGACTTTCTTCATGGCTTCGGCAATGATATTGCCGATGGTGGAATCGTTGTTGGCGGATACGGAGCCGACCTGGGCGATCATCGAACCCTCGACCGGCTTGGAGATCTTCTCCAGTTCGCCCTTCACGTGCTTCTTGGAGCCGTCCTTCAGCGTCTCGTCGTAGCCACAGACGGCGCGCACGGCCATCTCAACGCCACGCTTGATCGCCATGGGATTGGCGCCCGCCGCGACCGTCTTGCAACCCTCGCGGTAAATCGACTGCGCCAGGACCGTCGCCGTGGTGGTGCCGTCGCCCGCCACGTCAGAGGTCTTGGAAGCCACTTCACGCACCATCTGCGCGCCCATGTTCTCCAGGGGATCCTTTAGTTCGATCTCCTTGGCCACGGTTACGCCGTCCTTGGTGATCAGGGGCGAGCCGAATTTCTTGTCCAGTACCACGTTGCGGCCCTTGGGACCCAACGTTACCTTCACAGCGTTCGCCAGCTTGTTTACGCCACGCAGAATCGCCTGGCGGCTGTCTTCGCCGTGTATGATTTGCTTTGCGTTTGCCATCTTGCCTCCCTCCAGTTCCTTTCCTCCCCTCCCGATTTAGTGGATCGGGATGGCGGATATGTTCATGAATTCAAATTTGGTTCCACAGCGAGCCCGGCGCCTTGCGGGCCGGCCCACCGCATACATTGCCGGGCCGCATTTACTTCTTGCCCGCGGCAGCTTTGGCCTGCTCAATGACGCCCAGTACTTCATCCTCACGCAGGATCAGGTACTCGTTGTCGTCAACTTTGATTTCCGTGCCGGAGTATTTGCCGAACAGGATGCGATCCCCCGCCTTTACGTCGAGGGGAATAACCTTTCCGTCCTCGGTCTTCTTGCCGTTGCCAGCCGCGATCACCTCCCCCTCCTGCGGCTTCTCTTTTGCCGAGTCGGGGATGATGATCCCGCCCTTGATGGTTTCCTTTTCCTCTACCCGCTTCACTATCAGTCGATCATGAAGAGGTCTTACCGTCATAGTGGATTCTCCTTTCCTGCTCAATAGTGCTCGAGGCAGCATCTGCCGAGACTCGGAGAAGTCCCCCGCCCGGAGGCCCCCTCGAGCGCTCTTAATTAGGTCTTGCTGGTCGTTCCGGTGCTGCCCTGACTTGTAGCTTCGAGGCTTAGCACTCGCTTACTGCGAGTGCTAATCTATTCGATGGCGACGCAATTGTCAAGAACTAAATGTAGTCCAAAATCAGCTGATTAGCACTCGGCAGGTGAGAGTGCCAAACCGATTCGCAAAATATTGCAGATCTCTAAGAATTATCCAACTCAATGAATTCATTGGCTATATACGTTGATTTGCTGCCGCCCTGGGCCCTCCTGCATGTCGATTCGGGGGGAAACAGGTCACAATGCGAATTGTTCCAGACAACATTATACCCTATAATGTCACCTCTAAATGAGAAACCAACGGCAAAGGCGCAGACTGACCAGTTTTCGGTATTACGGTACATTTCGGAGATTGGCTTGGACACTCCCAATCTGCATATTGCTGTTCGTGGCCCGCGCCAGCGCCCAGGAGGAAGATCGCGATTTACCTCAAATTGAGACCGCCGCAAGCCGGACGGCAGCTGATGCGTCCCTGCCGAAAATCGCAACACTTCTGCAAGGGGTGACAACCCAGGACTTAACCGTCTTGGGCAAGGCCCTGCACACGGGCGAAGGCGAGCAAGCGCCCGCGCCCGGGGCTCCCAGCAACACGATTACACCGATTGGCGGCCTGAACCAGGAGAGCGTGCCGGATGTCTTATTGAAATGGGCGGCCCCTGACACTTCACACGGGTTGCAAGCGGCGGTCGCGCCTGATTCGCAACCACTATGGAATCTGTACCTACTTTGCTGGGATGGAGCCCACTGGAGACCGTCACGCCTGCTCACCGGAGTTGAGGACTTCTTACCCGCGGCGATCGACCTTGGCCCCCCGGTGGGTCGCGGTTTGGCTTTGGTTGTCCGGGAAGGTAAGGCTCAAATTGCTTACCCGGTCATATTTCAAGTGAAGGATCACTCGGCGGCGCTTTTGTGGGATTCCCAGGCGGATGAGAGCCGATATCAACCCTTGCTGCAGGGCCAAGTGACTTTCCAAGCGCGCGCAGTTACGCCGGCGGAGATGACCGTGGCCGGCCGAGCCAACCCGGGCCTGCTTCAGGTCTCCCCGTCAGGGAACCGCGGCTTCCAGGCACGCGCCGTCTATCGCTGGGACGGCAAGGCCTTTATTCCGGCCAAAACCGAATACTCCGCTAACCCGGACTACACGATCTATCGCTTCATTTCGGCGCTTCACCTGCACGACTACCGGTCGGCCTACGCCCTGGTCGTCCCCGCAGAATTCTTGAAGTCGGATTCGCCCACGGTGGATACATTCCGGCACTATATTCAGGATAATCTGCCGGAGTTTCTACGCAACGAGGTGTTTGAAGCGCCGGAGCTTCTCGCAGATTCCGCGGACGAACACATGTTCGTGCTGTCCACGCCGGAAAAGCGCTACGTTTATCACCCGGTTTTTTCCAATGATGGTAAATTCCTTCTGACCGGACTGACCCGCGCCCAAGCGGCGCTGCCGTCAGAACCCTTCTCACCATGATCGGGCGATCAGGTGAACAGATCCGGCTGGAATTTGATCACGGAATCCCGTGAGCAGAGAAACATTGTGGCTTGGTTGCTTTTTTTGCTCACCCGATCACCGGATCACTCGATCACCCGATAGAATATGACTCTTCCTCATGCCGTCTTGCTCTTCTCTGCCGCGTTACTAGCCGGCGCCATGAATTCTGTCGCCGGGGGCGGAAGTTTCTTTTCGTTTCCAGCGCTTCTATTCACTGGGGTTCCTCCCATTCCTGCCAATGCCACCAACACCGTGGCGGTCTGGCCGGGGTCGGTGGCCAGCGTTTTCTCCTATTGGAAGCGTCTCCCCCGATCGTCGCGCGTCATGGCGCCGATGATCACCATCAGTGTAATAGGCGGGACGCTGGGCGCTATTCTGCTCTTGCACACGCCACAGGCCACTTTTATGCGCCTGGTACCTTACCTGTTCGGATTTGCCACCTTGCTTTTCGCCTTTGGCAAGCGGTTGACCCGCGCCCTCGGCCATGTGGTCAAGCGAGCGGGGCCGCCTTCCTGGCCCGTAATCATCGGTCTCGCCTGGGTGCAGCTCTTCATTGCCCTTTATGGAGGTTTTTTTGGGGGCGGCATGGGCATCCTGATGCTGGCGATGCTGGAGATGATCCATATCGAAGATATCCACGCCATGAATGGGCTAAAGGCGCTGCTGGGCACGGCCATTAACGGCGCGGCGGTGGTGACGTTCATCGTCGCCCGGCAAGTGGTGTGGCCGCAGGGAATTCTGATGGTGGTGGGCGCCATCGCCGGCGGTTATGGCGGCGCTCACTACGCGCAGAAGCTTGATCCCCGCTGGACCCGCGCCACGGTGATCTGCGTCGGAACGGGAATGACCGTCTACTTCTTGTGGCGGTATTGAGTCTCGGTCAGTGCGTTCCTGCTCCGAGGATTGAGGCCAGATGTCTCACCCTATCACCTCTTCTCCCCTCTTCCCTCTCCCCGGGGAGAGGGAAGAGGGGGGGAGGGGAGTCGGGGTGAGGGGGTGTTTTCATGCTTCGGGGAGTCGCGAAGCGACACGATCGACTATTTGGAAGTGGCGCCGCCATCTGGCAAGATTAGGTCACCGCTACGAACCCAGACTGCTCCACTGTCGATTCCCCTTGTGCCCTTCCGGAGCTTGTTGTATGGTCAATATATTATGAAGATCGCCTCGCGGTAATTCCCAAGTCGTCACTTTTTGAATCCGTGCGGTCCCGGTCCGGGCCGCGATCATTACCCATCGCTATAATCAGGAGTCTATGGAGACCGCCGTCACAACCCGCGAATCGACTTCTTCCTGGGCTTCAGTGCGGGAAGCCTTGCGAGGGTCGCATCAGGATTACACAGCCGGCAGCCTGACACGCGCGATTTTCCTGCTTGCCGTACCCATGGTTCTCGAGATGCTCATGGAGTCGCTGTTCGCCATCGTGGACGTCTTCTGGGTGGCACGCCTGGGGGCGGGGCCCATGGCCACGGTAGGGTTGGTGGAAGCGATGCTCACCATCGCCTACGCAGTGGGGATGGGCCTGAGCCTTTCCGCCACAGCCATGGTGGCGCGACGGGTCGGCGAAAAGGATCACGAGGGCGCGGCCGTGGCGGGGGTGCAGTCCATCTTCCTCGGCTTGACGGCCGGGCTGGTGCTCGGCACTCCCTGCCTCTATTTCGCCCCGCGCCTGCTGCGATTGATGGGCGCGTCTCCCGCCATTCTCACCGTGGGAACCGGCTACGCGCGGATTGCCCTGGGCGCATGCTCCGTGGTCCTGCTGCTGATGCTGAACAACGCCGTCTTTCGGGGTGCCGGGGACGCCGCCATTGCCATGCGCGTCCTTTGGGTGGCGAATTCCATCAACCTGGTTCTCGATCCCTGTCTGATCTTCGGCCTGGGACCCTTCCCTCGCCTGGGGGTGACGGGGGCGGCCGTGGCCACTCTAAGCGGCCGCAGCATCGGAGTGGTGTATCAACTTTACCGCCTGTTCCGCGGCGGCGAGCACATCCGCATCCTGGCGCGGCAGGTTCGTATCCACGCCGAGGTCATGGCGCGGCTGTTGCGGGTGTCGCTCACCGGCATCGGGCAGATGCTGATTCCGCATATCGCCTGGATCAGCCTGATGCGGATCATCAGTTTATTTGGAGATGCGGCCCTGGCCGGGTATACGGTGGGCATCCGCATCATCATCTTCTTCATACTTCCTTCCTGGGGATTGAGCGGCGCCGCGGCCACCTTGGTGGGTCAGAATCTGGGCGCCCGCCAACCGGAACGCGCCGAGCAGTCGGTCTGGAAGACGGGCTCCTATAATGCCCTGGTGATGGGGGGCGTGGGAGTGTTCTTCATCGCCTTCGCCGGCCCCGTAGTCCGCCTCTTTACCCATGACCCGGAAATTGTTTCCCTGGGCGCCGCCTGCCTGCGCATCGTGAGCATCGGCAACATCGGTTACGCCTACGAAATGGTAATGATGCAAGCCTTCAATGGGGCGGGAGACACGCTCACGCCCACCCTGGTGAATTTCTTTGGGTTCATCGTGCTGGAGATCCCGCTTGCCTACGCGCTCGCGGTTCTGCTCGGACTGCGTTCGAACGGCGTCTATTGGGCCATCACGATTTCCGAATCCGCCATCGCCGTGGCCATGGTGATCCTGTTTCGGCAAGGGCGTTGGAAGGAGAAAAAGATCTAGACTCGCTTCTCCTTCCCCTTTCCCGCAGAATCGTAGATAATGTCGCCTTTGGCGCGAGCCTGCCCGGTCCGGCGCCCATCCCACATCAAGAGGTTCTTATGGGTAATGCTCCTCAGCCACAAACATTCATTCAGAAACGCGTTGCCTCCATCGACGCTTTGCGTGGATTCGACATGTTCTGGATCGCGGGAGGAGAACGCATCATCCACGCGCTCTACAAGGTGTGGCCGTGCGGAGCCACCCGAGTGTTGGACACGCAATTTGAACACGTCCAGTGGGAGGGCTTCCACGCCTACGACCTGATTTTTCCCCTTTTCGTTTTTGTGGTGGGCGCGGTACTTCCCTTCTCCATTACGCGCCGCATGGAGGAGGGCGCCAATCGCGGCCAGCTTTTCCGCCACATCGTGCAGCGTTTCCTGATCCTCTTTCTCTTTGGTCTGATTTATGGCGGCCTGCTCGACTTCAACCTCCAGCATCTGCGCATCCCGGGCGTGCTGCAGCGAATTGCCTTGGCCTACCTGTTTGCCGGACTGGTGATGATGCTCACCGGCGTCCGCGGCCAGGCCATCGTATGCGGCGGCATCCTGATTGTCTACTGGTTGGCGGTGTGGTTGATCCCCGTGCCGGGCTTTCCCCACAGCGCCTGGGCCAGCATGCAGGGCAGCCTTCCGGGCTACATCGACCGCCTGGTGATTCCTTTCCGCACCTGCTGTTACCCCTTCGGGGACAACGAAGGGGTAATCTCCACCCTGCCCGCCATCTCCACCTGCCTGATGGGTGTGCTGGCCGGGCACTGGCTGCGTTCGGGCAAGTACACCCCCAATCGCAAGGCGCTGGGACTGGTCCTGGCCGGCGTGGCGAGCCTGATCGTCGGTCGGCTCTGGAGCCTCCAGTTCCCCATCATCAAGAACATCTGGTCGAGCACCTTCGTTCTCTGGGCAGGCGGCTGGAGCCTGCTGCTGCTGGCGCTCTTCTACTGGATCATCGACGTGAAGGGTCATCAGCGCTGGGCGTTCTTCTTCAAGGTCATCGGCATGAATGCCATCACCATCTACCTGGTCGACCGGTTCTTTGATTTTGGCATCATCACCGATGTCTTTCTGCACGGCCTGCGCCCGCACATGGGCCAGATCGAACCGCTGATCTGGAGTTGCAGCGTCGTCTTCACCATGTGGCTGTTCCTGTATTTCCTCTATCGTCAGAAAATCTTCCTGCGGGTGTAGAACTCCTGATTGGATTTGATGGCTTATCCCTGTGCGCCCCGCCTTGGAGGAGCGGGTAGCCCGGAGGTTGGGTAGCGAGGACGTGCGCGCCTCTCCGCGCTCGTCCGCGGCTCTGGGCAGGATAGCGAATTCTGATTCGCCGACTGGGCGTTGCGCAGAGTTTGTGCCTTCCAAACTCTGCGGCTTTCAAGTTGACAAGTATCTACAATTAGTCAGACAACCCCCGCGAAGCGGGTGGCTTGATGAGTCGGGCCGCCTCAAAGGCAGTTCTCCGTAACGATCGATCTGCTTCCATCCCCCCAGCCGTCGAAACCCCGAAGGGGTGAACATTGAGTAGCCCGTCGGCTGACGGACAAGGGCACGCTCTTTGTGCCCGCCGCCCACGGATTCCGTCGCAAACAACCTTACCGACCCTGGAGGGGTCGGACGGTCGGCCCCGTCAGGGCCGGGGGGATTCTTCACGTACCGTTACCGTACGTTTCACCTACGGCTACTCACGGTGTTCCCCTGCCGGGGAACCGGGGACCGGTCAAACCTCCTCGAGTCGCACTGGTCGAACCAGTGACTTGCCTTAGGGACAGTTAATGCGCAGGCATGGAATGCTGCGGTTAGAGGGCAAATCATACCTGGCGGAAGAGCCGCAGAGTCTCAAAGGCGGAGACTCTGCGCTACCCGTGGAGGTTCGCGCTCGGTTAAGGTCATGGAGATGGGTACTGCATGATCAAGAAAGACTGCGGAGCCTCCCCAACGCGGTACTCGGCGCTACCCGCTGTTAAAACTGACAGTAGTCGCAGGCTTCCCGCTGTGCTAGTTTCCCAACGGAGACAGAGCGTGCGTCCCCAAAGTACGGGACTGACCTAAACGCAAACAGCAGCGATACAGCGTGTGCTGTCGTTGCAGCGGGCTTCTTCAGTGCGTGGTTGAGAAAGACAATCCCTTCTCAGCAGGAAAGAGGAGCAATTAAATATGCCTACTCAGAATCAATACTTTCTCCGATGTGTACTGACTCTTGCGGTGTTGGCAGCAATAGTCCCGTCGCGAGCCCTTTCCCAAACCGCCGGCTCGCCGGGGTCGGCCGGTGCCGCCGTAAACAAGGGGGGCGCGACGGAGTCCATGGACCGGGCCCACCTTCCCATGCCGAACACGATTCGGGCAGCTTCGGTGACCTATGACGCCAAGGACCCTGATACGAAGTTTCCCCCCATCCCACAACTGCGTCCGCCCAAGGGCGCGCCCAACGTCCTCATCATTTTGATCGATGACGCCGGGTTCGGTTCGTCCGGCACCTTCGGCGGTCCCATACAAACGCCGACTTTGGATAAGCTGGCGTCGGGAGGCCTGCGGTACATACGCTTCCACACCACCGCCCTGTGCTCGCCGACGCGCCAGGCGCTGCTCACCGGGCGCAACCACCACTCCGCCGGCATGGGCAACATCACCGAGATCGCCAGTGGTGCCCCGGGATACAGTTCGGTGCTGCCAAACTCCATGTCGCCTCTTGCCCGGACGCTGCTGCTTAATGGTTATTCCACCGCGCAGTTTGGCAAGTGCCACGAAGTGCCAGTCTGGCAGACCAGCCCCGCCGGGCCCTTTGACTCCTGGCCCACGGGCGGGGGCGGCTTTGAATACTTTTACGGTTTTATCGGCGGCGAGGCGAACCAGTGGTACCCGACCCTCTTCGAGGGAACTACCCCGGTGGAGATCAAGAAGACGCCCGAGCAAGGCTATCACCTGATGGCGGACATGACCGACAAGGCTATCAAATGGATCAGCCAGCAGAAGGCGCTCACGCCTGACAAGCCGTTCTTTGTCTACTTTGCTCCCGGCGCCACCCACGCGCCGCACCACGTGCCCAAGGAGTGGGCCGACAAATACAAGGGCAAGTTTGACCAGGGATGGGACAACCTGCGCGAGCAGACCTTCGCACGGCAGAAGCAGCTCGGGGTTATTCCGGCCGACGCCCAGCTTACCCCGCGCCCCAAGGAAATTCCTTCCTGGGATGAGATGCCTGAGGCGATGAAGCCTGTCCTGCGGCGGGAAATGGAGGTGTACGCCGGCTTCCTGGAGTACACCGACTACCACGTTGGCCGTATCGTCGACGCCCTGCAGAAGTTGGGCATCCTCGACGACACGCTGATCTACTACATTGTCGGTGACAACGGCGCCTCGGCTGAGGGCACGTTGAATGGCGCATACAACGAGATGGCGAACTTCAACGGCTTGGCCTCTCTGGAGACGCCGGAGTTCCTCACGGCTCGAATAGACAAGCTGGGCGGGCCGGAGTCCTACAATCACTATGCCGTGGGCTGGGCACACGCCATGGATACCCCCTATCAATGGACCAAGCAGGTAGCTTCCCATTGGGGCGGCACGCGCAACGGGACCGTGGTCTACTGGCCGAACGGGATCAAAGCCAAGGGCGAGATCCGGACGCAGTTCCACCATGTCATCGACGTGGCGCCGACCATTCTCGAGGTGGCCGGCCTGCCGCAACCAGAAATGGTGAATGGCATCCAGCAGAACCCCATCGAGGGTGTAAGCATGCGCTATTCCTTTGACGATGCCAAGGCCGCTGAGCGCCACGAGACGCAATACTTTGAAATCTTCGGTAACCGCGGTATCTACCACAAGGGCTGGACGGCGGTGACCAAGCACCGGACGCCGTGGCTGCTCATCGGCGCTAAGACGGTTCCCTTCGATGACGACCTCTGGGAACTTTACAGTGACAAGGACTGGACCCAGGCCAACGATCTCTCCAAACAGATGCCGGAAAAGCTCCATGAGATGCAGCGCCTTTTCCTGATTGAGGCGACACGCTACAAGGTGCTCCCGCTGGACGACCGGGTGGCTGAACGGATGAATTCCGATACCGCCGGCCGGCCGGTGCTGGTGCGGGGCAAGACCCAGCTCCTCTTCGGCGGCATGGGACGTTTGAGCGAGAACTCCGTCCTGAATCTCAAGAACAAATCCCACTCGATTACCGCGGAGATCGTGGTGCCGGCGTCCGGCGCCCAGGGTGTGATCGCCGCCCAAGGCGCCAACATCGGCGGCTGGAGCCTCTATGCTAAAAACGGCAAACTCAAGTACTGCTATAACGTGGCCGGAGTGAACCATTATTATGTCGAGTCCTCGAGTCCGCTCCCCGCGGGCCAGCACCAGGTGCGCATGGAGTTCGCCTATGATGGCGGCGGACTCGGCAAGGGCGGCAATGTGACCTTGCTTGTGGATGGCAAGAAGGTTGGTGAAGGCCGGGTTCCCATGACGCAGGCGATGATCTTCTCCGCCGACGACGGCACTGACGTCGGTGAGGACTCGGGCGCCCCGGTTTCACCGGACTACGGCCCGGTCGGTAACGGCTTCAATGGCGAGGTCCAAGGGGTACTGCTTTCGATCACGGATGACGCGAAAAATACCGACGGTCTGATTTCGCCGGAGGATGTCATCCGCACGGCGATGGGGCGGCAATAAGTCGGCGCACGCGGAACTCTCGCTGGACGGTGGTCACACGAGCGGGCCGCCGTCCGGAATTTCCCGTTTAGCGGGTCGCACAGCGCGGCGGAGCCGCAACCTGCCGGGGCACGGCCATCCTCCGCCAGCTCGCTGGCGCCTGTTTTGTGGCACGGGCGTCCCCGCCCGTGACGGATCACGGCCAGGATGGCCGTGCCACAATTACCGGAAGCGAGCTTCCGGTTGCGAAAAGCGCCAGCTTCGCGGTCGCACTCCAAAGCATTCGCGGCCGCGCACGAGAGGGACCCAAACATGAAAAAGAATCTGATGTTCCTGTCGCTCGCGCTTTGCTTTTGTGGATCAGCCCTCCGTGGCCAAGGAGCCGTGGGGCAGAATAAGCAACCGTCGCCACCTTTTTCCGGCAATTTTCCTGTCTACCTAAGCGCCATGCCTCTCTATGACGGCGCCATTCCCAATTCCATTCCCGGCCCGAACCGCGAAGAAGAGTACTCAGACGTGGGTAGGGTCGCGATCCGTAACGTCTCGATACCCACCCTCACCGTTTATCTTGCACCCCAGAACCGGTCGGCACATTCCGCGGTGGTTCTTTTCCCCGGCGGAGGTTACACGATGCTGGCGTGGGAATATGATGGAACCCGGATGGCGCAGGCTCTGGCGGACCACGGAATCACTGTGGTCCTGGTCAAGTACCGGCTTCCCAGTGACGCGACGATGGTCAACAAGTCCATCGGCCCGCTGCAGGACGCCCAACAGGCCATCCGGGTGACGCGCCTGCACGCTGCGGAGTGGAACCTCGATCCCCATGCGATTGGCGTTATGGGATCGTCGGCGGGCGGGCACCTGGCGGCAACCGTGGGCACACACCTCTCCAAGGATTACATCCCCAACCCCGACCATATCAACTTGCGCCCCGATTTCATGGTGCTGGTCTTTCCCGTCATCAGCATGAAGATAGAATTGACGCACCTGGGTTCGCGCCGGGCGCTGCTTGGGGATAATCCGAGCAAGGAGCAGGTGGAACTGTTTTCCAATGAATTGCAGGTGGCCGGCCACACTCCTCCCACCCTGATCCTGCACGC
>Ga0335069_10011827_pt1 | contig 12296 bp, 9 predicted proteins | sample Lox_Sample_11_FD_206714 | JGI IMG/M metagenome (GOLD analysis project Ga0335069, IMG submission 206714) | Soil microbial communities from Loxahatchee National Wildlife Refuge, Florida, United States - Lox_Sample_1.1 | ecosystem: Environmental > Terrestrial > Soil > Wetlands | place: USA: Florida...
GGATCACCTGCGCGCGCTGCCACAACCATCCGCTCGAGAAGTGGACTCAGACGCAGTACTACGAAATGGTGAACCTGTTCGCGCGCGTGGGGATCAAGAATGGCAGCGAGTCCGGCGATAACATCGTGTTCGCGAAAACTTCGGGCGACGTGATGCACCCGCGTTTGCTGAAGCCGCTTCCGCCAACGCCGCTCGATGGGAAATCGATTCCGCTCGATTCGCCGATCGACCGGCGGATCGTCTTTGCTAAGTGGGCTACTGATCCGCAGAATCCGTTTTTCGCCCGGTCGCTGGTGAATCGTGTGTGGGCCAACTTCATGGGGCGCGGGATTATCAATCCGATCGATGACATCCGCGCGACGAATCCCGCGTCGAACGAAGAACTGCTCTCCGCGCTGACCAAGGATTTCATCGAGCATCATTACGACGTCGATTATTTAATCCGGACAATTATGAACTCAGGCGTTTATCAGCTTTCGTCCGAGGCAAACGCGACGAATCAGAACGACAACGTCTTCTTTTCGAAGTACATCATCAAGCGGCTGCCGGCGGAGGTGATTCTCGATGCGTATTCGCAAGTAACGGGCGTGCCTTCGCAGTTTTCGGGATACCCGGCCGGGACTCGCGCGATGCAGCTTCCCGATACGCAGGTGCAGTCGCAATTTCTGACGATTTTCGGTCGGCCGGAGCGGTTGATGTGCGATGCGGCTGAGCGTTCTTCGGACGCGACGATCGCGCAGGCGCTGCACGTGATTAACGGCGACACGTTGAACAAGAAGCTCAGCGCGGGGGATGGTTATGTCGCGCTGCTGCTCAAGTTGGGTTTGTCGGATGCGCGGATCTTGGAGCATTTGTACCTGACTGCGTTCAGCCGGTATCCGACCGAGGCCGAGAAGACCGAGCTTCTAGCGCCGCTGGCGAAAGCGCGGAAGGAATCCCGGCAGCAAGCGCTGGAAGATATGGTTTGGGCTCTGCTGACGAGCAAGGAGTTCGTCTTCAACCACTAATATGGGCGATCCGTTGCGCATGCCTCCGGCTTGCGTGGGCGCAATGCGCCTGCGCGCGATCGGTGCACACATGGTAATTCAGGCGCTGCAGAACCAGAAGCACGGCGCGCTCGCGCGCGCCTGCGCAAGCCGGAGGCTTACGCTACGGGCTGCTGGGTCCCTTGCCTTGCTACTTGTTCAGGTATTGCTAGCAGGTGTGTGTTTTGCGGCGGGGCCGGCGTATAAGGATGTCGCTGCGATTTTTGCTGCGCGGTGTCTCGGTTGCCATGCTGAGGCGGTGAAGATGGGCTCGCTGAGCTTGCAGGATTATGACGGGCTGCAGGCTGGCGGGACGCATGGCAGGGTCGTAGTCGCGGGGAAGAGCGCGGAGAGCCGGCTGTTTCTGCTGATTTCCGGTAAGGCGATGCCCGCTATGCCGATGGATGGGAGCAAGCTGAGTCCGGAACAGGTTGAGACCATCCGGGCTTGGATCGACGCTGGCGCGCCACGTGGTGATTCCGCACCAGCTCCGAAGATCGCTTCGTTACCGAGAATTGCACCGCGACGAACGGTCAAACCCGAGATCTTCGATTTGGCGTACAGCCCCGACGGTAAACTGCTTGCACTCGCGGGTTATCGTGAGGTGCGACTCCTCGACGCGACAACAAAACAGCAACTCGCCGTGCTGGACGGACACGCGGGCGCGGTTCGTGCTCTGGCTTTCTCGCGTGATGGACGGTTTCTGGCTGCAGCCGGTGGACTCCCGGCGCGACAAGGCGAAGTGCGCATCTGGGATGTTGCCGCGAGAAAGCTCGTCCACTCCATCCACGGCCACGCCGATTGCATCTACGGCGTCGCCTTCTCACCGGATGGGCGGAGCATTGCGACAGCCAGCTATGACAAGCTGGTCAAGCTTTTCGACATCGCGTCCGAAAAGGAAGTCCGCACTTACAAAGACCATATCGACGCAGTGTACGCAGTCGCGTTCACTCCCGACGGCAGGCGGCTAGTCACGGGGTCGGCGGATCGTTCGGTCAAGATCTGGAACGTCGAGACAGGCGAGCGGCTCTATACGCTTTCCGAACCGCAGGATGGTATCAACGCGATTGCGATCGATCCCACCGGGAAGCTGGTCGCTGCCGGCGGGCTCGACAAGAGCATCCGGATCTGGGGACTCGGCGACAAGGAAGGAAAGCTACTCCATTCTTTGATCGCGCATGAGGATGCGATCCTGCGGCTCTCCTGGTCGGCCGATGGGAGCGAGTTGCTTTCCTCGTCCGCCGATAAAACTGTGAAACTCTTCCGCGCCGGCGATCTCAGCGAGATTCGTTCGATACCGGAGCCGGATTGGGTGTACGGCTTGCAGTTTGCTCCGAATGGGAAAAGCTTCGCGATCGGAAGCTTCGATGGAGGGTTGACCATCACGCCATGAAACATCTGCAGATTGCATTGGTCGCACTGACACTGTCAGCAGCAAGCACCGATCATCCTACCGGCACGCGCACGACGCCGCCGATTCTGACCGCCATCAATCCTGTCGGGATCGCGCGCGGAACAACAGTCGAGTTGACGGTCGAAGGCTTGAACCTGGTGAAGACCAGCGCCATCTATTTCAGCGAGCCGGGAATTACAGGCAAAATTCTGCGGATCAAGGAACTGCCGGATCTGCCGGAGAATCGGCTCGGTTCCAACGGCACGCCGTCGACGATCGATTTGGGACCGCTGCCGCCGCGCAATCAGGTAACGATTGAGGTGGAAGTTGCGGCCAGTGCTGATATCGGCCCAGTTCGACTCCGTCTGCAGACGCCGCTGGGTACCAGCCCCGAAGGCCGATTTCTCATCGAGCCCTATTATGGCGAAAGCAATGACAAGGAGCCGAACGATGCGCCGGAGACTGCGGTCGAGACTTATCTGCCAGCGATCCTAACGGGGACGATCTCTAAACCGGGCGATGTCGATTATTACAAGGTCCACGTCAAAGCTGGCCAGCAATTGGTGTTTCAAAACAGCGCGCCGCTGATTGGCGCGACGCTCGAGCCACTCGTCGCGATCCTGGATGGCGACCAGAACGTGGTCAAGGAGTTCGGCACGCGCGGCGGTCCAGAAGCACTGCGCTTCGCGTACCGGTTCGAGAAAGCGGGCGATTACTACGTTCGCATCACCGATTACGAGCACAACGGAAAGGGCAATTACTACTACCGTTACATCGTAGGCAGTTTTCCGCTTGCGTTATCCGCGTTTCCTTTAAGCGTTGAGCGCGGAAAGACTCGCGAAGTGGCACTGCAAGGATACAACCTCCCGGACAAGATTCAAGTGAAGGGCGCGGGCGAAGATACTGTTTCGGTCAGACCAGAGCACTCGTTCAACCAATTGATGCTCGCGGTGGGGAATGAGCCGGAAGTCGATGGCCCGGTGCTGCCTGTTCCGTCGAGCGTAAATGGCCGTGTAAAAACTGCAGATGGGAATGTCTACCGGTTTCATGCCCGCAAGGATCAGAAGCTGATCATCGAGGTGAATGCCCGGCGCTCCGGCTCCGATCTCGATTCGTTCCTCGAAGTGCTAGATCATGCCGGCAATCCAATCGAACGCGAAATGGTTCGTGCGCTCGTGGAAACGTCGACGACATTATCGGAGCGCAACTCCTCGACGCGGGACATTCGATTCAACTCGCGCACCGGATTCCAGGTCGGCGATTACGTGATGATCGGCGGCGAGATCGATCGCATCGAAACGATACCCGACAGTCCGGATTCCGACGTCAGCGTCGACAGTTTCGGCGGCCAGAGGATTTCCTATTTCGACACTTCGACGGAAGCGCATGCCGTCGACAAACCGATCTACAAGGTCCAGGTGTATCCGCCAGGGATGAAGTTTACGCCGAACGGGCTGCCGCTCGTGCACCTGTACTATCAGAACGACGATGGCGGCCCGGGGTTCGGGAAGGATTCGGTAATCCACTTTACTGCTCCTTCGGACGGCGACTATCAGATCCGCATCAAGGACGTGCGCGGAATCGGCGGCGAGAACTTCGCCTACCGGCTTGCGCTGCGAGAGCCGCGTCCCGATTTCCGGCTGAGTGTGAATCCGCGGAATCCGAATGTGCCGATGGGCGGCTGGATTCCCGTCACCGTGACTGCATTTCGCATGGACAGCTTCGATGGAGCCGTTGACGTATCGATCGAAGATCTACCAGCGGGTCTCCAGGCGAATCGCGGTGTGATCGCGCCGGGTCAGGTTTCGACAACCTTGCTGCTGAGGGCGTTGCCCGATGCCAAATTGCAAACTGCGGTTCCGTTGAAGGCCGTCGGTCGCTCAGGGAACCTCATGCATGTTGCCAATCCTGACGATTCCCTGAAGCTGATCTCGCTGATGCCGAAACCCGATGTGTTGATGAGCGCACTCACCAAAGAAGTCGATCTGGAGCCGGGGAAAAAGGCCGAGATCTCGGTGGCGATCGAGCGGCAGAATGGATTTGGGGGGCGCGTACCGGTCTCGGTGATGCATCTGCCGCCACGCGTCAAACTCGTCGATATCGGGCTCAATGGGGTGTTGCTGAACGAAAACGAAACGCGGCGAACGTTCGCGATTGAAGCGCTGCCAAATGCGGAGCCTGTCGAGCAGTTGATCTATGTCGGGGCGGCGGTGGAGACACGGTCGGGGTTGCAGACGGTGTATGCGGCGCCGGAGGCGATCTTGTTGAAGGTTAAGAGTCGCTAACGCGACTTCGCAGGTCGGGGACCTGCGCCACTTATTTCTTCCGTCGCCAGAGGCCTAGAGCAATGAGGCCGGCGCCCATCAACACGAGCGAGCCGGGCTCCGGGGCGCCTTGAATCGTAATCTGCTCGAACTGGCCGTCGCTGTAGTCGCTGGCGTTGGGCTGAATCACGAAGTCAATGAAATCCCCGCCGTGGACCATGATCGTAGTGGTCGTCGTGAAAATCGTCGAATCGTTCCCCGGCACCGCGATCGTGAGCGCGCTCACCTGCGTGAACATGCCGCCCGCGCTGTTGTTGACGTAATACACGACATCGGTATCGCCATCGGCTCGCGGGCTACCACTCAACGTCCGCGGGTCCTTCTGCGACTGGACGGTGATGGTGACCATTCCGCTATATCCCATCGGGACCACATAGCGGCGAACTGCATCTTGATTCACGCTCGGGTTCGGATCCGGACCGATCCCGCAGTTCACGCCCGTAATGCAAAATGGAGGATCGTGCAGGTCGGTGTCAGTCGCATTGGAGTGCCCGCCGAAGGCGTCGAGCGACGTCCAGTACTTCGAAAAATCTGTGGCCCACCAGGCGAAGTTACCGGTACTCGGGTCCTTCACTTGCCCGCAATCCATGTGACCGTTCTGATCCACCGCACAGTTCCCCAATGGCTGCATGAGTGTAAAGCTGGATGGGTCGAGAGGAACGACGGGATTTCCAGCTAGATTTCCGTAATACCCGTAGAGCCAATTATTGACGGGTACCGATTGATTGTTGGGACTTTGATAAGAAAAATCAGTGCAGGAATTCGCGTTGATGCTGGTGTCGCTCTGCGAGGCGGTGGTCGATCCAGGATTGGCGCAAATGAGAGACGATAGCGGAGTAGAAAAGGCCGGTGCGCACACTAACACCAGCAGGGCAAGCCCCAGCTTCAACGGCAATACACGCCGCATTCCGAATTTCCTCCTCCGAACTTACTACCAGACGATGGGCGTTTTGTGCCCTAAACCCGCCGCCTGGAGCCTCCGATGACTCTAGGACTCCCTCCTCTGCCCAGGAAACTGGACTAGGAATACCAGTAGTCTAGTAGCCCTAGTATCACCTGAACTGTTAGGCATGTCAATACAAAGCAAAGGTAACTTTGTACTAAGCACTGAGGAATGCGTAAGGGGAAGTACCTAGGATAGGGCGCTTTTGGCTTAGCGCCCTATGCCGCGTCGTTCGGATTCGACCCTGGAATTGTGACTTCTTGGTCCCCTTCGAATCGGGGTGTATGCATAGTAGCAGAAGCCCGCAGCAATCTCCAAATCGCTGCGGGCTTCTGGTTATTGGCTTTTCGCTGTTAGCTATTAGCATTTGGCTGTTAGCTAATTCACACTTTCTCAGCGATGGACTTCGCTTGCAGGAATTGCAACAGGTAGTCCGGACCACCCGCTTTTGAATCCGTGCCGGACATGTTGAAGCCGCCGAAGGGGTGGGCGCCGACCATCGCGCCGGTACATTTCCGGTTGATGTAGAGATTGCCGACGAAGAATTGGTCCTTTGCTCTGCGAATTTTTTCGGGATTCTTGGTAAAGACGGCGCCGGTCAGGCCGTATTCGGAATCGTTGGCCAGCCGGAGCGCGTCGTCGTAGTCTTTCGCTTTGGTGACGCCGAGAACTGGCCCGAAGATTTCTTCCTGGAAGATACGCGACTTGGATTCGATGTCCGCGATAACCGTCGGTTGGATGAAATAGCCGTCGCCTGGAGCAGCGCCGCCGCCGGAGATCAACCGGCCTTCCTTCTTGCCGACTTCGATGTACTCCATGATCGACTTTTTGGCGGATTCGTTAATGACCGGGCCCATGTAGTTGGCAGAATCGTCGGAAGGCCCGACGGGGAGCTTGGAAACTTCTGCCTTCAGCTTCTCAAGGAACTGATCGTAGATCGCCTGATCGACGATGGCACGAGAGCAGGCCGAGCACTTCTGGCCCTGATAGCCGAAAGCGGACCACATAACGCCTTTGACCGCGCTGTCGAGGTCGGCTTCGCGATCCACGACAATAGCGTCCTTGCCGCCCATCTCGGCGATCACGCGCTTGATCCAGATCTGGCCCTTCTGCGGTTTGGCGGCGAGTTCGTTGATGCGCAGTCCAACATCGCGGGAGCCGGTAAAGGCGATGAATCGTGTCTTTGGATGTTCCACCAGCAGATCGCCGATTACAGAACCGCTACCTACCAGCAACGAGAACGACTTCGCGGGAAATCCAGCTTCCAGCAGAATTTCAGCGAGTTTTGCCGCGATCGTTGGAGTATCGCTCGAGGGCTTAATGATCACCGTATTGCCAGCCACCAGCGCCGCCGTCGTCATGCCGGTCATAATGGCCAACGGAAAATTCCACGGTGGAATAATGACGCCCACACCGAGCGGCAGATATACCATCTCGTCTTTTTCGCCGGGCATCTGAACCACGGGATCGGGCTTGGCCATTCGCAGCATCAGGCGCGCATAGTATTCGCAGAAATCGATCGCCTCCGACACGTCGGCATCGGCTTCGGGCCAGGTTTTTCCAGCTTCGTAGACTAGCCAGGCATCGAGTTCGAACTTGCGCTGTCGCATGATATCGGCGGCGCGGTGCAACATGGCCACGCGCGTCTCAGCGGAAGTTGAGGCCCATTCCGGGAAATACGAATATGCAGATTCGACGGCTTCTTTGGCCATCGCCGCCGTCGCCTTGCTATGAATTCCGACGACCTCATCCGGACGCGATGGATTCAGCGATTTCAACTTATCCGGCGTGCTGGCGCGGCGTCCGGCGATCAGCAGCTCGTGTTCACGGCCTAACTGCGCGCGCACCTCTTTGAGAGCTTTCTCCATCGCCTCACGGTTGCGGGGCTGCGAGAAGTCCGCTACCGGTTCATTCGAAAAAGCCGGAAGCGAACGCACCGGCTCGGCAATCGTGCTGCTGCTCATGTAGGTTAGTTATCCTTTCAGGTTTGCTGCGGTGCTTTCGACAATCTTGCGGCCTCGCTCGAACATCTCCGCTGCGTCATCGGCAAGCCGGCGGCCCTTCTCGTACATATCGCGGCCGCGATCGAGCATTTCTTTGCCGGAGTCGGCCAAAGCGGCACGGCCCTGCTCGGTTTTCTTGACGATCCGGCGCCGGGTTACCTCGCCCGCGGCCGGCGCAAAGAGCAACGCAACGGTCGCGCCAACGGCGATTCCAGCCATGAACCACACCACTCTGGTGCCATTATCTTGATCGGCCATAATTCCTCCTCCTTCATTCTACGCCGTGTTGATATGCTCATAGGTATGAAAGAAGCGGTGAATTTTGTCACTGTGTACCGCTCCATGGACGACAGTGCCGAAGAAGATTGCGAAGCGATCGTTGAATTATTGACCGACAACGGAATCAAGGCCGTTCTGCTCGACGATTCATCGGCAGGCGTGCCGGAAGGCGCCTATGAAGTGCAGACGGCGGCCGCCGATGCTCCGCGGGCGGAGCAATTGATCGCTGAGAATCCGCCGGAGGATGAGCTGACAGACGTGGACGACTCGTCCAGTCTGGATTTGGAGACGATTTACCACGCCGACGGAACGCTCGCCGAAGTGGAAAGCATGGGAATCAAGAACGTGCTGGAGTCGAATGGGATCGCCGCAGTATTGGTGGGGAATTCGGTGTTGCCTACTATGTCCTTCGAGGTGAAAGTCGCTCGGGAGAATGTGGAACGGGCGCGTCAGCTCATCGAGGAGGCGCAGAACGCCGGGCCGGAGGCGGCTGAGGAGGCAGAATTGGAATCGGAAGGCGGAGCGGCGTCCGGAGCCTGAGAGGCCGAGCAGGAGGTCCGGCGCGGACGGGGACGTCCGCCCCACTTCTGATTCTGCAATTAACTATCTACTTGGCCTGGCGGGCGATTACTTCGTGTGCTCGGTCGAGCAGCGCTTTCGATGATGGCAGCGATTCCAACGCCTTGGCCAGTTCGGGGTCGTTCTGCAGCGCCATTTTCTCGGAATCTTCCTTGCTGAACGCCGTTATGTATAGTTCTTCGCGCAGGCGATCGGCAATCCAGGAGCGATCACGATCGAATTCCGCATTCGTAAACTCAAAGCCGCGCTTCAGCATGAAATCGCGGAATGCGTCCATTACCTGATCGTCAGGCCGCCAATCCTTCGCAAGATGCACGTCGTGATTAGAGAAATAGACTGGCGAGAAATAGAAGGCCGGGCTGCGGCCGGTCAGTTGTGCTTCGATGAACTGGCCCTCCAGCTTGGTCGCTTTGGGGGCCTCGTACTTTTCATCGGGAGCGATTCCATCGCCGCCGAAGACCACACGGCCGCTGTCGGTTTTCTTCATGTCCTTGGGATTCGTTTTGCCCTCATTGCGGCTGAGGTATTCATATAGCCCCTGGTGCGTGTAGTCGCGTTGGATCAAACGGCCGCTGGGCGTGTAGTATTTCGCAATCGTCAGCAGCAGCGCGCTGTTTCCATATAGCGGAAATGGGGCTTGCACGAGGCCCTTGCCGAAAGTGCTTTCGCCCAGAACCCAGGCGCGGTCGTGATCCTGTAACGCGCCAGTGAGGATCTCCGAAGCCGAAGCCGTGTTGCGGTTGACCACCACGACGATCGGATACTCTTTGCCGCGCTCGCCGTGCTTGGCGACGAACTTGGTCTCCTGCGAAGCGCGTCCATGGTGCGATACGACAAGCTGTCCCTTCTTCAAGAACCGATCTGCAACGTTTACGCATTCTTGAACGAGGCCGCCGCCGTTATCGCGAAGGTCGAGGATCAGGCCTTCGATCTGGCTCTCGCCGAGTTTCGTCAGAGCCTGGTCCACCTCATGGCTTGTGGTTTCGTTGAATGCTTCTATCTTGATGTAGGCTATGCCAGCGCGCAGCCAAAAGGCGTGATTTACGCTACCGCGCGGAACGTTGTCGCGGACCAGCGAGAAGTGAATCGGATTGTCCGATCCGAGTCTGCGCACAGTGATCGTCACGGGCGTTCCCCGCGGGCCTTTGAGCATCGTCGAGACCTGCGTGGTTGTGGAGTGCTCAGTGTTCGTGTCGTTGACGGAAATGATCTGGTCGCCGGGCCTCAGTCCGGCACGGAATGCCGGAGATCCCTGGAAAGGATAGATAACGACGATCTTTCCATCCGACGGGCCGACGAACATGCCCACGCCGTAATAGTGGCCTTGCTGGCCCTCGCGCAACAGCGCATAAGCTTTGGGGTCAAAGAAATTGGAGTGAGGATCCAGGGTGCGGAGCATCCCAGGAATCGCACCGCGATAGACAACATGGTCCGGGTCCACATGATCGGCGAAATTCGCCTCCACGGTCTCGTAGACCTGCGTGAACTTCTTGATGCTAGAGTTAACCTCGGCTTCAGTTTGAGCCGGAAGTTGAATCAGGAGGGGACTGCAAAGCGCAGCCGCGAAAACAAGCCGGGCGGACCAGCGGGGAATGGGCATTATGGTGAAAACCTCGGACAATACCATGGTACCAGCAATTCTGGGCAACGCCTGTTGGCACGTTGTGCGGCTAGGACTTGACTAATGATGGCTTCGTGCTCGCCCATTCATTGATACGAGCGGCTTCAGCTACAAATATTTCAGCCCTTGATGGCGTAGTACAGGCCAACGGCGAACATGAGCACACCGAGAAGTAATCCCATTACCCTGTCCGGCTGCGTACGCACTGTTCGAAAATGCACGGAACAGCCCCGAGATCGCAACCGCCCCGCCCCACACAACACCGATTGATCCAAAAACTCTGTTTCTGGTGAGCCTCACCTAAGCGTCAGGATAAACAACATGCGCCCGGCATCGGGAAACGCACTCTGACTAACCAGAAGCTGCCGCACTGTCTTTGACCCAATAATCCGTTGTGCTACGCTCGTTCAGCCATCGATGGCCAACGCTCAAAGCGTCCGCAGCCACAGCGCAGAACTGAAGAAGGAGCTTGGGCTCGGCGACCTGATCCTCACGCAGATTCTGTATGTGGTCGGTTCCCATTGGGTCGGCACCGCTGCGAAGCTCGGCTCTTCGCAAATCGTATTTTGGCTGCTGGCCATCGCGCTGTTCTACGGTCCGCTGGCGGCCGTCGTGATCTATCTGAACCGTCTGATGCCGCTCGAAGGCGGGTTGTATCAGTGGGCCAAGCTGGGGTTCAACGATTTCATGGGCTTCATCGTTGGCTGAAATCTCTGGCTTTACATCATCGTGTTCATGTCCGGGCAGGGACTAACCATCTCCGCCAACATCGCGTATGCCTTCGGGCTCGATGCACTGGGCGGCAACAAATGGTTCATTATTCTGGTGACGTTTTCCCTCGTGGCGTTTCTGATGGTGGTTACAATTCTGGGGCTCCGCGTCGGCAAATGGTTTCAGAATGCCGGCGGGTGGGCGCAGATCATCACCTTTGGCACGCTGATTCTGATTCCCTTCCTCAGCATTCGAAGCGGCACGCTCCGTGAATATCATCCGCTGGCAATCACAATGCCGGCGTTATCGCTGTTCAGCCTGAACATCTTCGGAAAGATGGCGATGGGCGGGTTGAGCGGATTCGAATATGTCGCGATTCTGGCCGGGGAGTGCAAGAATCCCGCGCGAATCATCGGACGGTCGGTGTTAATCGCCGCGCCGGTGATCGGGTTGATGTTCATACTTGGAACCAGCTCTGTCCTGGCGTTTGTGTCCCCAGAGCAGGTCGATCTTGTCGGACCAATTCCACAAGTGCTCGCGATTGCCTTTCGGCGATTCGCTTGGGCAGCGTTCATCGGACCGGCGGTGATTCTGCTGCTGGTTGGAAGACAACTGGGCGCGTGCACGCTGGCCGTCGCTGGGAGTACACGTCTGCCGATGGTCGCAGGTTGGGACAATCTGCTCCCCGAATGGTTTTCGAAGCTGCATCCCAAGTACAAGACGCCAGTAAACTCGATTCTGTTCGTCGGAGGGATGATCCTGATCACCGGTTTGGCAACTCTCGCCGGGGCCGGGCAACAGGAGGCATTTCAAATCCTGGACAATGCCTCCAATGTGTTTTACGCGATGGCCTACCTGGCTATGTTCGCATTGCCGATCTTCGGGTTTCGCGGCGCTGAAAACAGACCACCGCTCTGGCTGAAGGCGGCGGCCGCCGCAGGTTTCGCTGTAACGCTGCTCTACTCGGTGCTTTCGGTGTTTCCGATCGTCGAAGTAGGGAGCTGGATGAACTTCGCCATCAAGATCGCGGGCGTTGTCCTTGGCGCGAATCTGCTGGGTGCAGCATTGTACCGGCTGGAAAAACAGTCGCGGACAAGCGTGCAATCGGCACGTTAGAATCGTCTCTATGCGGCTCCGCGTCGTCTGCTCCCTTCTGTTCCTTGCGGGCGGTCTTCTGGCCCGGCAACCCGTTCATTCGCGTAACGCCATGGTGGTGGCCCAGGAGCCTCTGGCTGCCGATGTTGGCGTTGCCGTGCTCAAGGCTGGAGGGAACGCGGTTGACGCCGCGGTTGCAATTGGATTCGCGCTGGCTGTCACGCATCCTACGGCTGGAAATATCGGCGGCGGCGGCTTCATGCTGGTTCACCTCGCTGACGGCACGACGACTTTTCTCGATTTTCGCGAAAAAGCTCCGGCAA
>Ga0335069_10011828_pt1 | contig 12295 bp, 11 predicted proteins | sample Lox_Sample_11_FD_206714 | JGI IMG/M metagenome (GOLD analysis project Ga0335069, IMG submission 206714) | Soil microbial communities from Loxahatchee National Wildlife Refuge, Florida, United States - Lox_Sample_1.1 | ecosystem: Environmental > Terrestrial > Soil > Wetlands | place: USA...
CCGTCCCTGGGCTAACCTTGGGCCCCCAAACACCCGATGGAGGACGAAAGTAGACCCGTACGCTTGACGCGCTTCGCGCCACGCCGGCTGATGGCGCTCGGACGCGTGTTCGGCGCCGCCCACGCGCCCATCGAGTTCCAGATCCTCGGACGCGCGCTACTTCATGCGGCGCTCGTGGGGGCGGCCGCCGGCCTGGTCGGCTCCCTCTTCTTCGCCGTCGTCGAAGCCGTCCAACGAATCTGCCTCGAGGGCTGGACCGGGTACCTGCCTCTGCGTGCGGGCGGCGAGCACGTCCTGGGCGAGATGTCGACTCCCCCTCCCTTCCGCCCGTGGCTGCTGGTGCTCGTCCCCGCCGTGGGTGCTCTGCTCGCCGGCGCCCTCTCTTTCTTCCTCGCACCGGAGACGCGCGGCGGTGGCAGCGATGCCATCATCGATGCGTTTCATCACCACGGTGGCGTCGTACGCAAGCGGGTGGCTGCGGTGAAGCTGCTCGTCTCGGCCCTCACCCTCGGCTCCGGCGGCTCGGGTGGGCGCGAGGGCCCCACCATGCAGATGGGCGGCGCCATCGGATCGCTCGTCGGGCAAGTCTTGCGCGTTACGCCCCGCGAGCGGCGCATCCTGCTCGTCGCCGGCACCGCGGCGGGCATGGCCGCCGTCTTCAGGACGCCGCTCGGAGCCGCGCTTCTCGCGGTCGAGATCCTCCACCGCGACGACTTCGAGGCGGACGCCCTCATCCCGAGCGTCCTGGCCAGTGTCGTCGCCTACTCGGTGTTCATCGCCTTCTTCGGCGAGTCGACGCTGTTCACGCACGCTCCGAGCTATCCGTTCCACCCGGCCCACCTGCCGCTCTACGCGCTACTGGCGGTGAGCGTGTCCGTCCTGGCGACCGCGTTCCTGGCGACCCTCCGAGAGGTTCAGTCGGTGACGCGCAAGCTCCGCGTTCCCGAGTGGTCGAAGCCGGGGCTGGGAGGACTCGCGCTCGCCGTTTTCGCGGTCCCCATCATCGTCGTCATCGGCCCGCGGCTCGGACAACCCGGTCAGGGGCTCGGCATCCTGGGCGGCGGCTACGGCGCAGCGCAGCTGGCCATCAGCGGGGCGACCTGGTTTCCGCTCGGATGGCGCGGCGCCGAGCTGCTCGGAATCCTCGCCACCGTGAAGATTGTCTCGACGTGCCTGACCGTCGGAAGCGGCGGCAGCGCGGGCGACTTCGGCCCATCGCTCGTCATCGGCGGCATCTTCGGTGGCGCGTTCGGGCGCGCAGCCCAGCTCTTGCTCCACGACCCGAGCATCGATCCGGGCGCCTTCGCGCTCGTCGGCATGGGTACGTTCTATGGGGGGCTGGCACACGTACCCATCGCGTCGCTGGTCATGGTGTGCGAGCTCGCCGGTAGCTACGACCTGCTCGTGCCCCTCATGCTCGCCGAGGGCATCGCGTTCGTCGCCCTGCGCCATCGCACCCTCTACGAGGCGCAGGTCTCCACCAAGCGCGATTCGCCCGCTCACCGCGATGACCTGATCTACGACGTGCTGACGGAAGTACGCGTGAGGGACGTGCTCGTGCGCGACCGCGCGTATGTCACGCTGGACGAGCGGACCCCCGCGCGCACGGTCATCGAGAAGCTGGCGGCCTCGACGTGGCAGGACGTCTTCCCGGTCCTCGACGCGACCGGCAAGGTCGTCGGGATGGTGCTCAACGAAGTGCTGCGCACAATGGCGGCCAATCCGGACCTCGAAGCGCTGACCATCGCCCAGGATCTGATGGTCCCTCCCGTAAGCGTCCTCGACGTCGACGATCTTCAGCACGCCTCGGAGGTCATCCTCGCGCATGGCCTGCGCGAGCTCATGGTGCTCGGCGAGGACGGCAAGATCGTGGGCTTCCTCGACGAAACGGAGATCACGCGCGCTTACCAGAAGTCGATCCCCCCGCCGGCCCTTACTTCGTGACGGGCTCATCGCCAGCCACTTCACGCGAATAAAGCCGACTGCTCTCGTGTTGGCGGCAAGTCCTCAGCAGCCGCTGGCGCGAGCGACAGGAAGCGCTGACCATGCCCAACACGATCCTCGACGGGCTATCGCTCGTCGACACCACGGGCCGCCTCATCCTCGGAGCGACCCTCGCGTCGCTCTTGGCAGCCGTGGGAGCCCATCTGTTTCTCCGCATGCGATACGCCGACCTGGAGAGCGACCTCACGGAAAGCGGCGCCCAGGGGCGGCCGTTCTCGAGCGCGGTGCTGCGCCGGATCGTCCAGGATGCCGAAAGAGCCGCGCGGCGCAGCAGCGAGCCGAACACGCAGGCGATCATCGAGGACGGCTTCCGGGCGGAGCTCGGGTCACTGCTCGCGGCCGAGCGCTTCGTCCGCGCGGCGACGGGCCTCGTCCTCATCCTCGGCCTCCTCGGGACGTTCTACGGACTCACGCTGTCGATCGGTCGGCTCGTCCACCTGCTCGCAGCCGACAGCGGCGGCGTCACGGATGTCTCGCAGGCCGTGACTCGGGGGCTCACCGATGCCCTTTCCGGAATGGCGGTGGCATTCTCGAACTCCCTGCTCGGCGTCGGCTCTGCCGTGGCGCTGACGGTGCTGGGTGTCGCGAACAACGTGACCGATCGACGCACCGCGCTGATGGTGCAAATCGAGACCTACCTCGATCGCCTGCTGCCGAAACCCGGTGCGGGCTCCCAGGGCGCGGGCGCCTCCGTGGGCGACTTCGCCGCGTCGGTGGCACGACTCGACGGCGCGGTGGCACGCTTCGAGGCGGCCTTGCAGCGATTCGCGGCAAGTACGAAGGACCTCCGAGAGGTCCAGCTGGTGGTCGCCCTCAAGCCGGATGACGGAAGCCGGTCATGAGGAACCGGCGGCGCCTCCTGTCGAACGACGACTCGACGAGGGAGATCTGGCCTTCGTTCACCGACGTCATGTCGACGATGGCGCTCGTCCTCTTCGTCCTCGTCCTCTTGTCGTATGTGCGCAGCCTCATCGCCGCCAGGCAGCTCCAGGCCTTTCAGCGGCAGATCGCAACCTCGGAGCAGCAGCTGCAGGACGTGCGAGCGCAACTCGCGAGGGGAAGAGCCGAGCTCGACGCCTCGAACGCCGAGCTTCGCGCCCAGGGCGCGGTGATCGCCGACAGCAACCGTCAGCTCGACGCGGTGAAGTCGCAGCTGCAGAGCATCGCCGTGCTGCGAGTGAGCGTCCTCGACAAGGTCAAGCAAGCCATCGAGGCGGAGCTCGGCTCTCGTGGCGAAGGCGGAGCGGCCCTCGTGACCGTGGGCGACAACGGCAACATCGTGATCAACGAGAGTCTGGTGTTCGAGTACGGCTCGTACGCCATCAAGCCGGAGGCAAAACCGCTCCTGGACACGCTCGCCCGGGCATTCGGCCGGATCTTGGACGACGCGGATGTTCGCGCGAGCATCGACACCATCCTCATTCAGGGGCACACCGACGAACGCGGCTCCGCGTCGTTCAACTGGGACCTCTCGGCCAAGAGGGCGACGGCGGTGCTGAACTACCTCTTCGAGGCGAACAAGACGCTCGCGGACTCCTACGGCAGCTACTTCGCGGCCAGCGCCTACTCCAAGTTCCGCCCACTCGACACGGCCCGGACCGAGGAGGCCTACCAGCGGAATCGGCGCATCGAGATCTCGGTCATTCCCAAGGATGACAACGTGCGCCAGGTCATCGACGACTACGTACGGAACGTCGCGGCGAGGACGCTTCCCTCTTCATCCCCGAACCCCTAGTCCGCAGACGCCCTTCGCAGCTTGAACCGGAAGGTGGAGCCGCGACCGACCTGGCTTTCGACCTCCATGTGTCCACCGTGCGCTTCGACGATCTTGCGCGCCACCGAGAGTCCGAGGCCGACGCCGGGGACGAGCGCGCGAGACTCCCCAGTGCGGTGGAACGGCTCGAAGATGCGCTCCTGGTCCTCCGGGGAGATGCCGATGCCGCGGTCCGTCACCGAGACGACTGCGTCGCTGCCGACGACCGATGCATCGACCGTGACGGGACCGCCGTTCGGTGAGTACTTGAGCGCGTTGCTCACCAGGTTCGTCAGCACCTGCTCGATGCGCGTCGAGTCGCAGTCGACCAGCAAGGGCTCCTCGGGTGCATGCACCAGGATCTCGTGTGTGGTGGTGATGGGACTGAACAGCTCGACGACGTCGCCGATCAGCGAACGCAGGTCCGCGACCTCCATCCTGAGCTCGAGCCGGCCGGCTTCGATTCTCGTGGCGTCCAGCAGGTCCCCGACCATGCGGTCAAGCCGTTCGACCTGGCGCGCGACGAGATCGACCGTCCGCGCCGCCCTCTCCTGCGAGAGTGGCTGCGCGCCGCGCCCCCTCGCGCCGATTGCGAGCCTGAGAGCCGACAAGGGATTCCGCAGATCGTGCGCGATACCGGAGAGGAACGCGAGGCGGTCCCGCTTCTCGCGGACCAATTGATCGGCGAGCTGGTTGAAGGTGGCCGACATCTGCCGAAGCTCGCGCGCCCCGTGCGGCTCGCCCCGCGCACTCTCCTCGCCGCCGGCGAACCGCGCCATGGCCCGGGTCAGCGCGAGGATCGGCCGTTCCACGAGCAGGCTCGCCCCTACGATCGCGCCGGCGAAGCCGAGGGTGAGGAGCGCGGCCGCGGAGATCCCCAGGCCGTTGGCGAGCGCGTCCCACCGCCTCGCAGCCGCTTCGACGGATCGTGCCCACGCATCGTCGGCGTCGATGATCCGCTGAAGGTCGCCGAACACCGCCTCGAGCGCCGGTGTCGAACGCTTCAGGATCAGACCGACCGGAAGCCCCTCGGCATCGAGGCGATCGCGCAGCGCGATGTAGTCCTGACCCTTCTGCTTCAGGCTGTTGAGCTCGTCCAGGCGCTGGGGTGTCGCCAGCCGACGCGTTTCCGCCAGTGCCGAGTGGAGATCCGACTCGGCTCGCTCCCGCTCGGCCCATGCCGCCGGCGACCGATCCGACACCGCCAGGTCGCTCGCTCGCGCGTACCAGAGGAGGGCAACCTTCGTCCTCAGGGAGGCCCGCATTCGCGCGTCAGCCATGGCCATGCTCGTCGTGTCGTGCCTCAGGAGGGTGGCCATGATCACGAGCGCCAACGAGGTGACCAGAGCAATCAGCAGCAACAGACCGACGAGCGCAGCCATCGACCTCCGGAGGCGCGGGGCGAACGTGGGCCCCCATTCTCGGGCACCAGCTGAGCCGACGCCGGCCACCACCAGACGCGATGCATGCACGCCTGCCAGGCGAGCATGTGGCATGCCGCACGCAGCTGCCCATCTCGGCAATCGTCCATGACCGTCCGAGCCCCCAAGCGCTTCGTCGGCGACGCCCACCGCGGCCTCGGACCGCTGTCGTTTGCACTCCTGGCGATCATCCTCGGATTGGGCGGCGGGCTCGGAGCCTTCGTTTTTCGGATGCTCATCGCCTTCGTTCACAACGTGTGCTTCCTCGGTCGCTTGTCGTTCCACTACGACACGACGCTGCACACGCCTCCCGGCCCCTGGGGTCACGCGATCGTGCTGGCGCCCGTCCTAGGGGCGTTCGTCGTCGTCTTCCTGGTGAAGAACTTCGCCCCGGAGGCGAAAGGACACGGCGTGCCCGAGGTGATGGACGCCATCTACTATGGCAAGGGCGTCATCCGACCGATCGTGGCGGCCGTCAAGTCGGTCGCGTCGGCCATCTCGATCGGAAGCGGAGGCTCCGTAGGCCGCGAGGGGCCCATCGTGCAGATCAGCGCCGCCTTCGCGTCCTGGCTCGGAGGCGTCGCGCACGTGTCGCGATGGCAAAGGGCGACGCTCGTCGCGGCCGGCGGTGGCGCCGGCATCGCCGCGACGTTCAACACGCCCATCGGCGGCGTGCTCTTCGCGGTCGAGGTGCTGATGCACGAGGTCAGCGTCCGGACCCTCGTGCCGGTCGCCCTGGCGAGCGCCACCGCGACGTACGTCGGCCAGCGCCTCTTCGGAAACGCACCCGCGTTCGCCGTTCCGCCGCTGCACGCCGCAGACACTGCCGCGGTGCTGCCCGCTTACATCCTCTTGGGCGGCCTGATGGGTCTCGTCGCAGTGGTCTTCATCCGCGCTCTCTACGGCGCCGAGGATCTGTTCGACCGCTTCATCCCTCGTCACGACTACGTGCGCCACGTCGCCGGCATGCTCGGCGTCGGCATCACGATCGAGCTTCTGATGATCCTTCGCGGTCACTACTACGTGGAGGGAGTGGGGTACGCGACGATCGTCGACGTCCTCGGTGGCGCACTCACGAGTGGTGGATGGCTCGCGATCCTGTTCGCCCTCAAGCTGCTGACGACGTCGTTGACCCTGGGCTCGGGGGGGTCGGGCGGCGTCTTCTCTCCTTCCCTCTTCATGGGCGCGACGCTGGGCGGAGCGTTCGGCCTGCTTCTGCGCGCGCTCTTTCCGGGCATTCCCTTCGACCCGGGCGCGTTGGCGCTCGCGGGGATGGCGGGGCTCGTGGCCGGAGCCACGGGGGCCGCGCTGACCGCCATCGTCATGATCTTCGAGATGACGCGCGACTACGCGGTGGTCTTACCGATGGCCCTGACGGTGGCGGTGAGCCACGGAACCCGCCACCTGCTCTTGGCGCAGAACATCTACACGATGAAGCTCGCGCGCCGCGGCCACTACATGCCTGAGGCGCTCCAGGCCAACGCGCACCTGGTGCATCACGTCGAGGAGGTGGCCATGGCGTCTGCAGCCACGCTCGCCGCCGACACGCCGGCCAGCCGGCTGGCCAGCACGGTGGGCACGACGCAACCGGACTACCTCGTCCTCGTGGACACGAAGGGAGTCGTCGGCGTCATCGCCAGCGATTGGCTCGCAGCACATCCCGACGCGCTCGGAGATGCGACGCCTCTCGCCGGGTTGGCCCGGCGCGACTTCGTCAGTGTGTCGAGCGACACGACCATCTTCAATCTCATCGCAACCATGCAGCACGCGAAGGCCCAACTCGCCGTCGTGCTCGATGGAAAGCACCCCGCCGTACGGGGTGTCCTCACAAAGGCTCATCTCGCGGAAGCGCTCGCCGAGGGCATGGAGATCTTCGAGGACTGAGCTCGGCTCTCGGGAATGCGGCGCCCCTCTCGCGTGCTTTCCGCCGGGAGGAACCATGGATCGCGGACTTGCGGTGCTCGCGGCCGTCGTGCTCGCACCGTCGCTGGCGATGGTGGCGTGCGTCTCGAAGAACAAGTACGACGCGGCCCTCGCCGACGCCCGGCAGGCGCACGCGCAGCTGACGAACACCGAGGCCGAGCTCGGCAAACTGCGAAGCGACCTCGATGCCGCCGAAGCGCAGATGCAGGCACGCGACCAGAAGCTGAGCGACCTGACCACCAGCGACCACAACGTTGAGGCGCAGCTCGACGAGGAGACGGCGATCAACTCCAAGCTGCGAGGAGAGCTCGAGCGTCTCGGCAAGAACGTCGACCAGATGCTCCAGGAGAAGGGCACGCTGGCCAAGGCCCTCGATGACGCGAAGACGCGGCTCGATGAGCTCCGCAAGGCACAGGCCGCCGCCGAGGCGCGCGCCGCGCTGTTCCAGCAGTTCGTGCAGAAGTTCAAGTCGATGATCGACGCGGGGCAGCTCAAGCTTGCGACGCGCGACGGGCGCCTCGTCATCCAGCTGCCCAACGACGTGCTCTTCGACTCGGGGCAGACGGCAATCAAGCCCGCCGGCCGCGACGCGCTCCTGCAGGTCGCGAAGGTGCTCGCGACGGTGCCCGGGCGCACCTTCCAGGTCGCCGGGCACACCGACAACGTGCCCATTCAGAACGCACGCTTCCCCTCGAACTGGGAGCTGTCGACGGCTCGCGCCGTGGAGGTCGTGAAGCTCTTGGTCGCGCAGGGCGTCGCGCCCGGCGAGCTGTCTGCGGCTGGCTACGGGGAGTTCGACCCGGTCGCGGGCAACGATGCGCCCGACGGCCGCGCGAAGAACCGGCGCATCGAGATCACGTTGCAGCCGAACCTCGACGAGCTCGTCGCCGCGCCGCAGATTCAGTGAAGCTGCACGTCGGATGACGCCGACCATCTGGGTCGTTTGAACCCGCTGGGTCGAAACGACTCACCTCCTGGGCACGCGCAATCGCCCGGGATCACTGAGCTCTGTCGCGGTCCGGCGCTTGCTCGGGAGCGTCCCATGGACCTGTCGAAAGCATTCAAGGCCGCCGGCTGGGTCGCCGGCACCTGCGTCACCCTCCTCGCGTGCGGCGGGTCGAAGCCACCAGTCGCCGCGCCGCCCGCCCAGGCGAACTCCGCCAACGCTGGGCCGTCCGCAAGAGGCACCACGCAATCGCCGACCACATCCAACGTGAGCATCTCGGACGAGATCCGCAGCAGGTGCGGCATCCCGGATGCCGATGCGTACTTCGCCTTCGACTCGGCGCACCTCACGTCGACGGACCACTCGCCACTCGACCTAGTAGTCAAGTGCTTCACCAACGGCCCGCTGGCCGGGCGCAGCGTGAAGCTCGTCGGTCGTGCCGACCCACGCGGCGAGAGCGATTACAACATGACCCTCGGGCAGTCGCGCGCCGACGCCGTCGGTGTCTATCTGGACGCCCGCGGCATGGCGAGAGGCAATACGCAGACGACCTCGCGTGGGTCCATGGATGCCAGCGGCACCAACGAAAGTGGATGGCAGCACGACCGCCGCGTCGACGTCATGCTCGGCAACTGAGGCCGTGAGCGACAAGGACTCGCCCCGCCCATGTGCCGCGTGATCGTCGCCGAAGACGACCCCGAGATGCGCCGCCTCGTCGTCGAGGCGCTGCGCAAGGCCGGGCACGAGGTGACCGAGGCGGCCGACGGAGGGCGGCTCCTCCTGAACATCATCCAGGCGTTCAACCGTGATCCGTCGCTGGCGCTCGTCGACGTCATCGTGACGGACGTGCGCATGCCCGTGTGCAACGGTCTCGAGCTGGTCGAGCGCCTCGCCGAAGCGAATTGGCGCATTCCGATCATCCTGATGACCGCCTTCGGCGACGACGACATCCGGCGGCGCGCGGAGCGCCCCGACGCCGTGCTCCTCGAAAAGCCCTTGAGCGTCGGGGCGCTGCGCGAGGCGGTGGAGCGCCTGGCGCGTCGCCGGCCGACGAGCCAATGACGCAGCTTTGCGCGGGTGGCGCCGAGGAGGCGCACTCATCGCGCGCGGGAGCGCGCGCATAGTTTGCGACGCGCGCGGGAGCTCGTGCTGGGCGTGGTCGCTCACGACCTGCGCAACCCCCTGAACTCGATCCTGATGGCGACCTCGATCCTTCGCCGCAAACCTGGCGATGAGCGACGCATCGACGTGGTGGAGCGAGCGGCTCGACGCATGGACCGCCTCATTCGCGACCTGGTCGACGCCTCGAGGCTCGATGCGGACGAAACGCTGGCGATTGTTCAGGGGTCGGAAGCACTGGAACCAATCCTCGAGGAGGCCGTCGGGGCGGCGAGCCTGAACGCGAGTGCAAAGTCCATCTGCGTCGAAAGCGAGTGCGCGCCCGGGCTGCGCCTGCGCTGCGATCGCGAACGTCTCCTGCAGGTCCTCGGCAACCTGCTGGACCATGCCGTGAAGTTCACGCCCGAGAACGGCCGCATTCACATGCGCGCGGCGAAAGTGTCGGAGCTCGTTCGCATCGAGGTGACCGACTCGGGCCCCGGCATCAAGCCGGAACACCAGGCGAACGTCTTCAAGCGGCATTGGTCCGGTCGTGGATCCGGCGCCGGGCTGGGTCTGTTCATCGCGCACGGCATCGTGCGCGCACACGGCGGTCGCATGTGGCTGCACAGTGAGCCCCGCCACGGGACCTCGTTCTTCTTCACGCTGAGCGCAGTCGAAGACGAAGCGCAGCCGCAGGTGCACCGGCACGCTTCATCCGGGCGGTTGCGACTCTTGTGACGGTGGTCCTCGGGACGCTCTCAGGGCGGGGCTGCCGCTTGATGGCTTCCTTCCCTCCGTGGCCCTCGAACCAGCTCTAGACTCCGGGGGTGCGATTCTCGCTCAATCGAGGAAGCCAGGCGCTGCCCGCGATCCTCGTCGCGGCCATGCTCATCCACGGCTGCGGTTCGAGCGGAGGGAACGGCGCGGTGGCGCCGGGTGCCGATGCGGCCGGCGAAGGCTCGGCATCCCACGATGCATCGCCGGACGTGCCTCCCCGGAGCGACGCAGCTGCCGATGGCCCCGCGAGCTGCACGCTGCCGACGGCCTCGTCGTTCGGCAGCGCCGTGCCCAGGCTGACGATCGTCGGCGACACGCCTGGCATGGGCGGCATCTCGGACGCCTCTCTGTTCTGGCCGGCCGGTTCCTCCGTCGGATTCGTCGCCTACACGAACACGCCGACGGCCCTGCTAGAGACGTACCTCGCGCGCTCGACCGACTCCGGAAAGACCTGGAGCTTCGTCACGAAGGTGAACACCGCCTCGTCGGCCATGCTTCCCTCGGGCGGGTTGGTGAGCTGCGGCGGCGCATCGAGCTGTCCCGCGACGCTGGTCCACGAGGTTCCCACGCTCGTGGACGACCCGTCGGATCCTGATCCGAATCGCCGGTTCAAGATCGTGTCGGACGCTTACCTCGAGCCCACCTTCGGGAGTGCATCGAAGTTCCCCACCTTCCTGCTCGGGTACTTCTCGCTGCAGACTTCGCCCGACGGGACCACGTGGAGCTCGGACACCGCGGCGCTCGGCTGGAACACGACACCGACCAGCGTTTCTCCGCCGTTGCCTGCAGTTCAGACCAACGTGCAAACCGCTTTCCCGGAGCTCGCCGACTGCACCTTGCTGCTCGAGCCCGCAATGGCGATTCGTCCACCGACGAGTGCCGACAATCCGGGCGCAATCGACCTCGCCCTGTCGTGCGTTCATCTGTCCAACGCGCCTCCCACGATCCGCATCGTGCTCCTGCGGTCGACCGACCATGCGCGGACGTTCGAGTACGTCGGCGTGCTGCTCTCGACGACCGACGCGACGTGCCTCGGGTCACCGAGCCCCGCCATCACCGGGGCCGACCTCTTCTATGTCGGCGCCAACGAGTACCTCTTGGCCTCGCGACTCTCGCCGGACCAGGGGCAGGCCGGCAACGTCTACCTCGACTGCCTCGTCTTCGCCGTCGACGATTCGGGCGCCGTCACCCGGGATGCACAGGGGCATCCCACGGTGCTCCGGGAAATCGCAACCTCCGACGGCACGGCAATCGGCTCCTGCACCTACGCCGAAGGTGCGACCGCGATGGGTTACGTCGGGAACTACGGCAGTACCCTGCCCTCGAGTATCTTCGTGAGCGGTATCGGCGCCCCCTGAAGATGTACTCGCGGTCGATCGCGATCATCCAGGATCCCGCGGAGTCCCGATGCGCTGACCCGACCCGGTTTCGTAGCAGGGCATGCCGTCAGGCAGGGCGAGCCACGCGTGCTTGTCCCTCGTCCATACCGATTGGTCCGGCCGGGGAAAGAGAGGATCCGCGAACGTGCCGGCCGCGATGCCGATCAGCTCGGGCATTCGTCGCGGCTCCCAGAACACGTTGGACCCGCAGCGCGTGCAGAACTGGAAGCAAACCGGGAACCCACTCGCCGAGGGACGCTCGAACGTCGCCAAGGTACCGCTGACGACTCGCACGCTCTGGCGCACGAAGAAGACGGCGATGCTGAAGGCACTGCCCGTGCGCCGCTGGCAGTCGGGACAATGACACATCGAGATCTTGCGGGGCGCGCCCGCGCACTCGATCTGCACATCGCCGCAGTGGCATCGGGCCGTTCTCGGTTCCATGTTGCCGACGATCCTCTATACGCTGGCGGCCTCGGGCCGTCCGCCAACATCTGGCACAAGCTGACACTCGGCTCCTGCGCCGTTGTCCGGCGATTCATCGACAAACCGCGGGCATGGCTCCTGCTGCAGCGCGCAGGCAAGGAGGCTTGCGTGAACTTCGTAACGACGGTCGTGGCCTTGACGCTCGGAGCGGCGCTCGCGGGGTGCGGCGGGCAGACGAGCAGCCCGTCTGGCCCCGGCGGCGGATCCGGTTCGTCCAGCAGCAGCTCGGGATCGTCGAGCGGCGCCGGGGCCATCCCCGGCGCCGGATGCTCGGGCGGCTTCATGACGGCCGGCTTCACGGTGAACCCCGCCGTTTGCGAGCCCCAGCTCCAGCAGACGACGTCGTGCAACGGGGAGGTGTGCAGCTGGAACGTCGAGGTCCCGTGCACTGGCCAGTCGCAGGGCGCGCCTGACGCCAGCAACGACGAGGCGGGATCGCCTTCGTGGTGCGCGGCGATGTGCAACGCGGCGGCTCCACCAGGGTCCCGGCGGGTCGGCACCTGCG